>JAABUI010000190.1_pt1 | contig 81975 bp, 75 predicted proteins | sample 5559111 | NCBI WGS metagenome assembly JAABUI01 (sample SAMN10711870, study PRJNA513365) | rock metagenome | isolation source: Antarctica rocks | place: Antarctica: Victoria Land, Buttleship Promontory | reverse complement strand
ACTAGTGTTCTATTTATGCTCATTTGGGTAGTGAAACAATACGCCCGGTGGCCGGCATCCGACGCTGCCGCCCTGGCCCACCAGGAGCTGATCACCACCTTCGCCGAGGTCGTGCAGGCGCGGGCAGTGCTGGATGGTGTGGCGTCCCGGATGATCGGGGAGATCGAGCGTCGGGAGCTGGCCAAGCAGTTCGGTGCTACGTCGACCGGCGCGTGGCTCACTGGTTCGGCCCGCATCGATGCCGGGCCGGCGCGGCGCATGGTGGCCACGGCAGCCGCGCTGGACTCGTTGCTGCAGGTGAGTGCGCAGCTGGGTGTTGGCGAAATCTCCGTGGAGCACGCCGAGGCCATCGCCGGATCGGTCGCCGCGATCGACACCGCCTGTCCCAACCTGCCGGAGGTCGGCAGGGAGGTGGCAGTCCAGACCCTGCTTGACGTCGCGCTGGCGGATCCGCCGGCCGCGGTCCGGCGCAAGGGCAGGGAGCTGCTGCTCGCTTTGCACCCGCCGGAGCTGGGTGACGATCCCGCCGAGGACACCGATCGCAATCGCTTCGACGTGGCCGTCGGGCGCAACGGGCGAGGAATGATTCGCGGAGATCTGGACGCCGCCACCTACGAGAAGCTGCTCACCGCGCTGAATCCGCTGTCCAAACCCCGTTCGGAGTCAGACGGTGTCCGCGACGCTCGCACCGCGTCGCAGCGGCGGGCGGACCGGTTCGCCGACCTGCTCGATGCCTACCTCGGGTCCGGCGTCGGCCCCACCGAGGGCGGAGTGCGACCGCACCTGACGCTGACCGCCTCGGCCCGGGACCTGGCCGGATGCGGCGCCTTCATCCATGACCTCGATGATCCTGACCCGGAGGCCACTGAACCTGATCGGGGCTCCTACGAGGACCTGTTCGTCCAGGCGTGGCCGTTCCAGCTCGCCTGGATGGGACCGCTCAGCGCCGAGGCTGCCCAGATGCTGGCCTGCGACTGTGATTTGACCCGGATCATTCTCGACGGCAAGGAGGTGCCACTCAATGTCGGGCGCACCGAGCGGGTCATCGGTCCCTACCTACGCAAGGCTCTCGTCGTCCGCGACCACGGTTGTGCCATGCCGGGGTGTGGCCGGCCCGCCGCGTGGTGCGAAGGGCACCACATTGTGCCGTGGGCCCAGGGCGGGGAGACAAAGCTGTCGAACTTGGTCCTGCTGTGCCGGGTCCACCATGCGGCCATCCACAAAGCGCTCTGGGAAGTGTTTCTCGGTGACGACGACCACCCCTGGATTATCCCACCACCGATGATGGATCCGCAACGAAGACCGGTGCCCGCGAACAATCGGCGGGGAACTCGGGCCGCAGCCTAGTGCTGCCGCAGGGGAAGTCGAATGCTGAACGTCGCCAAGGGCGGCTGGCGTTAGTCGTCCCTGCGCGTCGGGCGTATCTGTAATAGCGTCAGGCACTTGTGTTTCACCGTCCGATGGGAGTGTGCCCGTGCCAGACCCGCGCCACGTCCCGGTGATGGTCGGCGTAGGCCAGCTGCGGAGCAACCGCGAGCGCACCGTCGCCGGCGCCCAGGAGCCGGCCGAGCTGATGCTGGACGCGCTGGCACGGGCGGCCCGCGGTGCCGGAACCCCCCGGCTGTTGGCGGATGCCGACAGCATCGACGTGGTCAACGTGGTCAGCTGGATCTACGACGACCTACCGGGTCTGTTGGCCGCTCGCCTTGGGGCGCAACCGAAGCACCGATTCGCCAGTCCCATCGGCGGACAGTGGCCGGCGCGGCTGCTCGATGAGGCGGCCGCCCGGATCGCCGGCGGGGACGCCCGCGTCGCCTTGCTCGTGGGCGGGGAGGCGCAGTCCTCGGTGGGCGTGCTGGCCAAGGCCGGCGTGGACCCGATCGCCGAAGCCGGGTGGAGCGCCGAACCCGGCGGCCCGCCGCCCTTCGATGCCAACCTGCTCGGCAGTGCCCAGGCCCAAGCGGCCGGATTGATCTTCCCGACCCGGGTGTACCCGCTGTTCGAGAACCGGCTGCGCTACGAGTTGGGGCAGACGCCCGAGCAGGCCAACGCGTGGTCGGCGGAGATGTATGCGGACTTCTCCCAAGCCGCCGCCGTCAATCCGGCGGCCTGGAATCCGGCGCACCGACGGGCGGACGAGATTGGCACTCCGGGACCGGGCAACCGGATGGTGTGCGAGCCCTACCCGTTGTCGATGAACGCGATGCCGCAGGTCGACCAGGCCGCGGCGGTCATCGTCACCTCGTTGGCCGCGGCCCGGGAGCACGGCGTACCTGAGGACCGGCTGGTCTACGTGTGGGGCGGTGCGGGCGCGGTCGAAGGCACTGACTTCCTGCACCGCGACGGGTTCGGCAGCTCACCCGCCATGACATCCACGCTGGATCGCACGCTGGCCGCCGCGGGCATTACAGCGGCTGAGCTGGACATCGTCGACGTGTACAGCTGCTTTCCGGTGGTGCCCAAGCTCGCGTGCTTGGCGCTGGGTCTGCCTCGCGATGCCGCCCTGAGCGTCACCGGCGGGCATTCCGCGTTCGGGGGACCGATGAACAGCTACACCCTGTTCTCGATGGTCGCCGTCGCCCAGCGCCTGCGGAAAGGGGGCGGCGTGGCGCTGGTGCACGGCAACGGTGGCTTCGTCACCTATCAGCACGCAGTGGTACTCAGCGACGCCCCGCACGCCGACGGCTATGTGGGACAGCCGGAACCGGTCGTGATGACCCCCCTTGAGCCGCCGGAGCTCGTGTCGGTGCATCCGGGCGAGGTGATCGTGGAGACCGCGACGGTGGAGTACGACCGCGATGATCAGCCCGCAACGGGTTTTCTGGTCGGACGGACAGGGCAGGGCCAACGGATCGCGGCCCAGACCGCACCCGGTGACACGGTGAGCGCTCGTGTGCTTTCGTTGGACCACGGCGAGCGCGTCGGGCGCACGGTGCAGGTCAGCGTCGATGGTGTGTACGTGGGCATAACCGAGTAGGGATGAGCAGCAGATGAGCGACGAGGCAGTGGTACTCACCGAGCGGCGCGGGCACACCTTGGTGATCACCATCAACCGCCCCAAGGCGTCCAACAGCATCAACGCCGAGGTGCACCAGCTGATCGGCGAGGCTCTGGAACGCGCGGAGAGCGAGCCGGAGATCCGCGCGGTCGTGCTCACCGGAACCGGTGAGCGGGTGTTCTGCGCCGGCGCCGACCTCAAAGCCCTGGGCGCCAAGGGCGGCGAGGGGGTGACGCCCGAAGCCACCAAACACTGGGGTTTCGCCGGCATGGTCGATCACCCGATCAGCGTGCCGATCATCGCCGCCGTGCAGGGTTCCGCGTTGGGGGGTGGCACCGAGCTGGCGTTGGCCAGCGACCTCATCGTCGCCGCCGACACCGCCAGCTTCGGGCTGCCCGAGGTGCACCGTGGCCTGATGGCCGCCGCAGGCGGGGTGTTCCGGCTGACCCAGTCGCTGCCCAAACACATTGCGCTGGAGCTGATCCTCACCGGTGAGCCGATGACGGCGGCGGATGCACTGCGTTGGGGCTTCGTCAACCGCGTCGTCCCCCAGGCCGAGGTGCTCGACACCGCGCTGGCGCTGGCCGACAAGGTGGCCGCGTGTGCACCGGTGGCGGTGCAGGCCAGCAAGCGGGTGGCGCGCGGAATTGTTGACGGCACCACCCCGGCCGAGCGCGACTCCTGGGCGCTGAGCAAGTCCGAGATGACGAAGGTGACCAGCTCGGCGGACGTCGCCGAGGGCATCGGCGCGTTTATCGAGAAGCGTCTGCCGGTGTGGCAGGGGCGTTAGCGCACCGTCGCGTGAATTTGGCTTTCGTAGCACAAGCCGGGCGAGGATGAGGCGTGCTCCTGCTCATCTTCGACCTCGTCGGTATCACGGCGTTCGCCGCCTCGGGCGCGATGGCAGGGGTGCGGGCACGCCTGGACATCTTCGGGGTCTGTGTCCTGGGAGCGACCACCGCGCTCGGCGGCGGTGTGCTGCGCGATGTGTTGCTCGGCATCACCCCGCCCGCTTCGGTGTCCGACTGGCGCTACCTGCTGACGCCGATTGTGGTGGCGTTGCTCGTCTTCCGCTTTCACCCCCGCATTGCCCGCCTACGGCGCGGCGTGTTGGTCCTGGATGCGGCGGGGATGGGCCTGTTCGCGACCGGCGGCGCCGCATCCGCTCTGCAGCACGGCGCGGGGGTGGCAGCGGCCTGCGTGATCGGGATGACGACAGCCATCGGCGGTGGCGCACTACGCGACGTGTTGCTCCGCGAGGTGCCCTACGTCCTGCGCAAGGAAATCTACGCGCTGGCCGCACTGGCGGGCGCCGCGGTCGTCGTGGCCACCACGGCGGCGGGGCTGCATCCCGGCGTGGCCGCGGCGCTCGGTGCCACGCTGGCCATCGCGCTGCGCTGGATTGCCTTGTGGCGACACTGGAACGCACCCGTTCCGCGGTGATCACGGAGACTGTGCAGGTAGGGCCAGTCTGCGCGGCCCCTCTCAGACGGGTCTCAGGCGCGGCGTCCACACTGGAGGCCATGCGCATCCTGGTGGTGGACGACGACAGAGCGGTCCGTGAGTCGTTGCGTCGCTCACTGACCTTCAACGGGTACACAGTGGACATGGCGGGGGACGGCGTGGCGGCGCTGGAGCAGATCGCCGAGCACAAGCCGGACGCCCTCGTGCTCGACGTGATGATGCCGAGGATGGACGGTCTCGAGGTGTGCCGCAGGCTTCGCAGCACCGGCGTCGACCTGCCGATCCTGGTGCTCACCGCGCGCGACGCTGTCTCCGAGCGGGTCTCCGGACTCGACGCCGGCGCCGACGACTACCTGCCCAAACCATTTGCCCTGGAAGAGCTCCTGGCGCGACTACGGGCACTGCTGCGTCGCTCGACGCCGGGCGCGAACGCCGACGCGGAGGTCCTGCGCTTCGCTGACCTGACGATGGACCCGGTCACCATGGAAGTTGCGAGGGACGAGCGGCAGATCAGCCTCACCCGTACCGAGTACTCGCTGCTGGAACTGCTGCTGACCAACGCCCGCCGGGTGCTCAGCCGTAGTCGGATCCTGGAAGAGGTGTGGGGCTACGACTTTCCGACCTCGGGCAACGCGCTGGAGGTCTACGTCGGCTACCTGCGTCGCAAGACCGAAGCCGGCGGTGAGCCCCGACTGATCCACACGGTCCGCGGCGTCGGGTACGTCCTGCGCGAGACCGCTCCATGATTGACACCGCCCCATGACCCCGAAGCCGTGACCGAAGAGCTCCACACCCCGGGCATGCGCGATCCCATGCCGCTGACCCGGTCCGTGTCGTTGCGCACCCGGGTGACCCTGCTGGCCGCGACGGTGGTGGGCATCGCGGTGGCACTGATGGCTGCGTCGGCTTTCTTCGTGGTGCAGCGCGCGCTCTACGACGACGTGGGCAACCAGCTCGCCACTCGGGCGCAGACCGTGCTGAACAGCAACCTGCTGACCGCCATCAGCGACGAGAACCTGCAGATCGCCACCCTGTTCTCTTCCGGGGTGCGGGTCGCGGTGATCCTGCCCAGCGGCACCGTCGCGTACTCGGGACGCAGCGCGCCGGTCGGGCAGCCGGAGCTCGACGTCGCCGCGGGCCGGAGCCCACGGTCGCTGCGCACCACCGACGATTACCGGGTGTTGGCCCAACGCGCCGACAACGGCACCACGCTGGTCCTGGCCCAGCCGCTGGCCCCCACCAGGGCGGTACTGCGCAACCTCGGGGTGGTGCTGCTGTTGGCCGGTGGGATCGGCATCCTGCTGGCCGCGGTGGCAGGTACGGCGGTCGGACGTGCCGGCTTACGGCCGGTGGCTCGGCTGACGGCGGCTGCGCAGCGCGTGGCCCGCACCGATGAGCTCACCCCGATCAGGGTCACCGGCGACGACGAGCTCGCCAGCCTGACCCGGAGCTTCAACGCCATGCTGCTCTCGCTCGGGGAGTCGCGTGATCGGCAACGGAGGTTGGTGGCCGATGCCGGGCATGAGCTGCGGACCCCATTGACCTCGCTGCGCACCAACATGGAACTGCTCATCGCCTCCAGCCGCCCGGGTGCGCCCGCGTTGTCCGAGCTCGACCGTAGCGAGCTGCGCGAGGACGTCGTCGCCCAGATCGAAGAACTGTCCACATTGGTCGGTGATCTGGTGGAGCTCGCCCGCGAGGAAGCACCCCAGGTGGTGCAGGAGGACGTGGAGCTCGCCGAACTGGTCGAACACGCACTGGAACGGGTACGGCGACGCCGCAGTGAGGTCGTCTTCGAGAGCTGGCTGCAACCGTGGCGGATGGTCGGCGACGCCGCGGCACTGGAACGGGCCGTGCTGAACGTGCTGGACAACGCGGCCAAGTGGAGCCCGGCGGGGGAGAGCGTGCAGGTGGTGATGACCCAGGTCGATCCCACCCACCTCGAGGTGACCGTGAATGACGCAGGCACCGGAATTGCTCCGGAGGACCGCGCGCTGGTGTTCGAGCGCTTCTACCGCTCGACGAGCTCGCGCTCCATGCCCGGGTCCGGCTTGGGTTTGGCCATCGTCAAACAGGTGGCGTTACGGCACGGTGGCGCGGTGTGGGCCGAAGAGTCCGACCGCGGCGGGGCCAGGGTGCGGCTGCGCCTGGCAGGCCATCCCGAATAGCCGTCCAGTCCATGGCAGAACCCCAGCAATGTCCATGGCAAATGCCCAGCAATGTCTCAGTGCCTTCTCAGCCACGCGGCGCACAGTTGAGCCATGACAGATGGCAGCGAGCGTTTCCCCGAAGAGCAGTCCACCCCCCGCCCCGGAGCAGACTCGGGTGCCGAGCCCGGCACCGGCCCGCAGCAGGGACCGGCGCAGTGGTCCCGCGAGGCCCACCAGTACCCCAACCAGCAGCAGGCGTACAACCCCTACCAGCAGCGGCAGACGCAGCAGTTCCCGGTCTATCCCCCCGGCTACCCCTACGCCGGGCAGCAGCAGAGTGCGGGTGGGGACACGCTGGTGGCGCCGCCGCAGCGGCGTCGTTCCCGCGGTGGCCCCCTGGTCGCCGGCGCGGTGGCCCTGGCGGTGATCGCGGGCGGTGTCGGCGGCGGTGTCGGCTACACCTTGAACCAAAGCCAGACCAGCTCCGCCGCGGTGAGCGCGCTGGGTACGACGAGCACCGTCAAGGCGCAGCCGGCGGCGACGGTCCCCGGCTCCGTAGAGCAGGTGGCGGCCAAGGTGCTACCCAGCGTCGTGCAGATTCAGGAGATCTCCGGCAGCCAAGGCGGGGAGGGCTCCGGAGTTGTACTGTCCTCGGACGGACTGATTCTGACCAACAACCACGTGGTGGCCGGTGCTGCGGGTGGCGCAGGCAAACTGACCGTCACGCTCAAGGACGGCACGTCGGCCTCAGCCAGCATCGTCGGCCGCGACCCCTCCTCGGACATCGCCGTGATCAAGATGGCCAATCAGAGCAATCTCACCCCCATCGGCATCGGCAGCTCGTCGAACCTCGTGGTGGGCCAGGACGTCGTGGCCGTCGGGTCCCCACTGGGACTGTCCAGCACCGTCACCTCGGGGATCGTCAGCGCGCTGGACCGGCCGGTGCGGGCGAGCGGTGAGACCAGCGGCCAGAGCTCCGTGCTCGACGCCATCCAGACCGACGCTGCGATCAACCCCGGAAACTCCGGGGGAGCGTTGGTCAACATGAACGGCGAGCTCATCGGAATCAACTCCGCCATCGCCTCCCTGGGTGGCAGCTCCAGCAGCGGACAGTCCGGCTCCATCGGCCTCGGCTTCGCCATTCCGATCGACCAGGCCCAGCGCGTTGCCCAAGAGCTGATCAAGAGCGGTTCCGCGACCCAGGCGGTGCTCGGAGTCAGTGTCACCGGTAGCGCTCAGGGGGCCGCGAGCCCGTCCAACGGCGCCACGATCGCCGCGGTGTCACCGGGTGGGGCGGCCGAGAAGGCCGGCGTCACCGCGGGCAGTGTGGTCACCAAGGTCAACGACCGGCTCATCCCGGACGGCGACTCGCTGGTCGCGGCCATTCGATCCCACGCGCCCGGCGACACCGTCACCCTGACCCTCGCCGGTGCCAACGGGCCGACGCGCACCGTGCAAGCGACATTGCAGGGCACCACCGTGAAAGCGGGGAACTGACGGTGCGGCTCGCCACAGTGCCCAGGGGCACTCGGTCGGGAGTGCCCGTGGGCATTACGGTGACCCTCATGGACTTGGATACCCCGCACCTGGGACGCGCGCTCGTCGTGATCGTCGACGACCGCACGGCCCACAACGATCAGCCCGACGCAACGGGTCCGCTGGTTTCAGAACTATTGACGGAGGCGGGATTTCACGTTGACGCGACGGTGGCGGTGGCCGCCGATCCGGTGGAGATCCGCAACGCGCTGAACACCGCAGTGATCGGCGGAGTGGACCTGGTGGTGACCGTCGGCGGCACTGGGGTGTCCCCCCGCGACGTCACTCCCGATGCCACCACCGGCGTGCTCGACCGTGCCGTACCCGGGATTGCCGAGGCGCTGCGGGCCTCGGGGCTCGCGGCAGGCGCAGTGGACGCGGGGCTGTCCCGGGGACTGGTCGGGGTCTCGGGCAGCACCCTGGTGGTGAATTTGGCGGCCTCGCGTGCGGCGGTGCGCGACGGGATGGCGACGCTGACGCCTCTGGTGGCGCACGTCATCGAGGAGCTCTCCGGCCTCGACGCGGACTGACGTGCCGAGCAGGGACGAACGGGAACGGCTGGACCGGGTGTTCGGGGCGGTCTTGCCGGACGCCACCCGCGACGAACGCAACGACGGCGCCGAGGAGACGGACGACGAGCTGGCGTCCGAACGAGAGCTGCGCCGCAACGTTCCCCCGCACCACGGCCAGACCTAGGCACAACTACCCACCCGTTCGAAACTCGACAATGTGGGGTGCAGGGCAGCGGTGTAGGCACAGTTTGCCGAGTCTCGAACGAGTGGCGTGGCTTACCGCTCGTGCTGTCCTGAACTTTGATCTCGGGAGCCCGCGCCGCCTTGGCGGGCGAGCAGGTCGCGGATCTCGGTGAGCAAGGCGACGTCATCCGACGGCGGCTCCGCTTCCTCGCCCTCGGCGCGGCGCTCCTGCAGCGTGTTGTACGGCATCACGACGCCGAAGTAGACCACCGCGGCCAGGATGACGAACGCGACCAGCGTGGTGATGAACGCACCGACCGGTACGCCACCCGGCGCGATGTTGTCGAAATTCGGTTGGCTGCCGATCTTCCCGATCAGGCTCATGATGATGTTCACGAAGGCTTTCACGACCAGGCCGAAGGCGGCGGCCATCACGAACGCGACCGCGAGCTCGATCAGGTTTCCGCGCATGATGAACTCTTTGAAGCCCTTGAGCATTGAGTGTCTCCCGTTGAGAGTGTGCGTGCAGCGACCAACCTGCCGTCCCGGTCAGCGTTCAACGGAAGGTAACGGTGATCGACTGGGAAAGCGACGCAGCCGCGACCGTCGTTGCCTGCTCGGCGGGCAACCCCAGAACCACGACGCGTCCCTCAGATCGGCGTTTGGGGTCCCCTGGTTGGACGGTCAGAACGGCTGCGCCCGAAGCGATGACGGCCACACCGCCCCGCTTCTCCCCGAGCGCAAGGACGTCGACCGCGTCGCCGGGGTGCAACAGCTCGGCGATGTCTCCGTCGGTCAGTCGCACCGGGACGGACGTGGCGCCGCGCACTCCGGTTGCCGCGGCGGCCAGAGCAGGCCCGAGGAGTCGGACGTCGGTCAACGTCTCACCGCTGCGCATGGGGGCCGCCAGTGAGCGGCCGGTGGCATCCGGACCGGCGGTGAGCGCCCCCGAAGGCACCGTGCGCGACTCCCGTTGAACGACACGAAGGTCCTCGGCCACGAGCACATGACCAGGCGAAAGATCACGCGCAGCCACCACCACCGTGGTGCCTGCGGTAGCAGGACTGCCCCGTAAGGCGAGGATGCCGGCGAGGACGACGAGAAGCGCGGCCACGGCGCGGCGGATATGCATGGTGCGTGCCCAGCCGGGGCGGGTGAACCGGGCGAACTGCTCGCGCCACAGCGGCGCCAGGCTGCTCCGCCGCGATCGTGTTGCGGTCGCTGTTCGTCGGCCGCCGGTCGTGTGGTTCGCCATTCGTCCTCATCCCTGGTGTGTGGGATGACGACGTTAGGGGGCGATCCTCGTGCTCGACGCTGTTGTAGCGGGCGGGTGTGGATGGATCAACACCCTGTGGACAACTCGGCGCTAACCGGCCTTGGCCGGGGCGCTGTCGTTCTTTGCCTTGGCGGTGGAGGTGCTGTTCTCGGTCTTCTTCGCGCCCCCGCCGGTTTTTGCGCCCTCGCTGGACTTCGCGCCATCGCTGGACTTCTCCGTACCAGAGGTCTTGGCGCCGTCCTCGCTCTTGGCGGCTGCCTTGTCGGACTTCTCGTTGGCGCCGACGGCTCCGGCCCGACTGTCGGTGCGGTAGAAGCCGCTGCCCTTGAACACGATGCCTACCGAGTTGAACAGCTTACGCAGCTTGCCCGAGCACGTGGGGCATTCGGTGAGGTTGGCATCGGTGAACGCCTGCACAGCGTCGAACTGGTGACCGCACTCGGTGCAGGCATAGGAGTAGGTAGGCACTGAGGTCCTCCGCGAAGGGTCTGCTGTGGCGGGGCGGGTGCGCCGCTAGCACTCCCACAGCTGGAGTGCCAACTGCGATATTACAACGCCGCATCCAGCCGGATCAGTCCTGCGGGCGTGAGGGCGCCATGCACCGCGACGTCATGGGTCTCGCGGGGCACCTGCGCGCACACCTCTTCGCTACGCACAACCGCAAGAAGCGCAACGCCTTCAGGGACCCGACGCAGGGCCCGGTCGTAGTAGCCCGCACCGCGGCCCAGGCGGGTACCGCGGCGGTCCACGGCCAGCGCCGGGACGACAACCCGGTGCGCTTCAGTGATCGCCTCGGGACCCAGCGTCCGTCCGGTTGGCTCGAGCAGGCCGAAGCGGCCCCGTCGCAGGTCCTGCGAGCCGGTGAATTCCGCCCAGTCGAGCTCGCCGTCCGCACCTGCCAACGGCAACAGCACGCGTACCCCTGCTGCGTGCTGGTCTTGCAACATCCTCAGCGAACCGGGCTCGGTGCCGGTAGGTACATACGCGCAGGTCACCTCGCCTTTGCGGGAGAGCCGGGTGAGCAGCGCAGCGATCTGCTCGGCCTCGCGGGCATGCGTGGCATCGTCCACCGCCCGCCGTGCGGTGAGCACCGCGCGGCGCAGCGCGACTTTGGCAGTGACGACCACCCCGCCATCATTGCCGGTGCCTGGCTTGCCCCGCCGATAAGGTGGCCGGTATGACCCGCTCTGCAACCCCCGCCCAGTTCCGAACGGCCATCGTGCCTGCGGCTGGGCTCGGTACCCGTTTCCTGCCTGCGTCCAAGACAGTGCCCAAAGAGCTACTGCCCGTAGTGGATACACCGGGAATCGAGCTGGTGGCCGATGAGGCGGCCCAGGCGGGGGCGAGGCGGCTGCTCATCGTCACCTCGAAGGGCAAAGACGGGGTGGTGGCGCACTTCCGGTCGGACCCGGAGCTGGAGGAGACCCTGCGTTCGCGGGGCAAGGCCGAGCTGTTGGAGAAGGTGCTGCGCGGCCCTGCCCTGCTCGACGTCGAGTCGGTGCTGCAGACCGAGGCGCTCGGGCTGGGCCACGCGGTGGGTTGCGCCGAGGAGTCGCTGGACGAGGACGAGGACGCTGTCGCCGTCCTGCTTCCCGACGACCTGGTGCTACCTGCCGGCGTGCTCGCCGAGATGGCGCAGGTGCGGGCCAAACACGGGGGCACCGTGCTCTGCGCCTTCGATGTCCCGCGGGAGCAGGTGTCGGCCTACGGCGTGTTCACCGTGCAGGACAGCGGCGACGGTGACGACACCCAGCGCGTCATCGGCATGGTCGAAAAGCCGGAACCGGACGAGGCGCCCTCCACGCTGGCCGCCGCCGGTCGCTACCTGCTCGACCGGGCCGTATTCGACGCCCTGCGCCGGATCACCCCCGGAGCCGGCGGCGAGCTGCAGCTGACCGACGCCGTGCAGCTGCTCATCGATGAGGGCCACCCCGTGCACGTCGTCGTACACCGCGGCAAGCGGCACGATCTGGGCAATCCCGGCGGATACCTGCGCGCCGCCGTCGACTTCGCGCTGGAGGACCCCACCTATGGGCCGGAGCTGCGGACCTATCTGGAGCTTCGTCTGCAGAACGGGACACCCTCGTGAAGTCGGTCGAACAACAGCGGGCCCGAGTGCTGGACGCCGCCGTGATGCCGCGACCGGTCCGGGTGGCCATCTCGGAGGCGCAAGGACTGCTGTGTGCCGAGGAAGTGGTTACGGAAAGCCCGCTGCCCGGCTTCGACCAGGCGGCGATCGACGGCTACGCGGTGCGCAGCATCGACATTCAGCCCCCCAAAGATCCAGGAGCCCTGGTCACCTTGCCGGTGGTCGGTGAGGTGACGGCCGGTTCGCGCCAGCCAACCCGCTTGCAACCGCGTCAGGCGGTACGGGTGGATACCGGCGCGCCCCTGCCCACGCTGGCCGATGCGGTGCTGCCACTGAGCTGGACCGACGGTAACGCCGCTCGGCTGACCGTCACCCGCGCAGTGCGCTCCGGTGACTTCGTCCGTCACGTCGGCGATGACGTGCAGCCCGGCGATGTGGCGGTGCGCTCGGGCACGGTAATCGGTGCTGCGCAGGTGGGGCTGCTCGCGGCGGTGGGCAAAAACAAGGTGTTGGTGCACCCCCGGCCGCGCCTGGCGGTCATCTCCGTCGGCGGCGAGCTTGTGGACATCGACCGCTCGCCCGGTTCCGGTCAGGTCTACGACGTCAACTCCTACGCCCTCGCCGCAGCGGCCAGGGACTCCGGGGCCACCGTCACCCGCGTCGGCATCGCAGCAGGTGACCCACGCCGGTTGCGCGACGTGGTGGAGGGGCAGCTGATCCGTTCGGAGATCGTCGTCATCTCCGGAGCCGTCGGCGGTGGTGCATCGGAGCAGGTGCGCGAGGTGCTGGCCGACCTGGGCGAGGTCACCGTCGACCGGGTGGCCATGCACCCAGGATCGGTGCAGGGTTTCGGCCGCCTGGGCGGCGAGCGGGTGCCCACGTTCTTGCTGCCGGCCAACCCGGTGAGCGCTTTGGTTGTGTTCGAGGTGATGGTGCGCCCCCTCGTGCGCGTGGCGCTGGGCAAGCGCAATCCGATGCGCAGGGTGGTGACGGCGCGGACCGTGGCGCCGGTGACCTCCATCGAGGGCAGGCGGGGGTATCTGCGCGGGCAGCTCATGCGGGACGAGAGCACCGGCGACTACCTGGTGCAGGCGCTCGGTGGCGCGCCGGGATCGTCCTCGCACTTGCTGGCCACGCTGGCCGAGGCGAACTGTCTGGTGCTGGTGGACCCCGACGTGACCGAGGTGCGCACCGGCGACGAGGTGCAGGTTGCGTTCCTCGCCCAACGGGCCTGACGCGCCGCGATGAGCGAGCAGCACCACCGCCATCCGGGGTGGCCCGCCCGGTGCGGCCCCGTCCGCGTGGTCGGTGGGTCCGTCCGGTTGCGCGCCGTTCGGCTGCGTGACGCGGGCGCGTGGAGCTCGGTGCGCGTCCGGGACGAGGCGCAGCTGCTGCCTTGGGAGCCGACGGGCGTGGGACCGTGGCGTTCGCGCAACAGCGCCGCCGCGTGGCCGATGGTGTGCTCGGCGATGCGCGCCTCAGCGCGCAAAGGGGTGCTGGTGCCCTTCGTCATCGAAGTCGACGGCCGTTTCGCCGGGCAGCTGACCATCGGCAACGTGGTGCGGGGAGCGCTTCGTTCGGCGTGGGTCGGCTACTGGGTCTCGACCGCGTTGACCGGGCGCGGCGTGGCGACGGCCGCGGTGGCCCTCGCGGTGGACCACAGCTTCGGTCCGATGGGTCTGCACCGGGTGGACGCCACCGTGCGCCCGGAGAACGGGGCCAGCCGCGCGGTGCTCGCCCGGGTGGGTTTCCGTGAGGAGGGCCTGCTGCGGCGCTACCTCGACGTGGACGGAGACTGGCGCGACCACCTGCTGGTGGCCCTCACCGCCGAGGAGATGCCGGGCAGTGCGACGGGTGCCCTGGTGCGGTCGGGCCGCGCGCAATGGGAATGAAGCGCGGCGCGCCTGGCGCATCGGTGGGTCTGCTGTGGCTAGCGTGATCAGCCAGGAGAAAATCCAGGTGTCGTAGCGCCGGTGGGGAGGTCGTCGTGCCGAGCTCGCTGATCTTTGTGGTTCTGGTCGCGGCCTGGCTGGCGGTGCTGGTGCCCATGGTCGCCAAGCACCGTCAGGAGATTCGGCGTACCGGCGACGGCGCGCTGGCCGCCCGGGTGTTGCACCGCGGCGGGAGCGGGTCGCGGCTGCGGCGACCGGGGCCCGCGGCGGGGCATCGCAGCGACCCGGACTGGGTCGAGCACGACCATCTCGAGTACGACCATGAGGAGGCAACTGTGGAGTTACCAGCGAACGAGGACGAGACGGCCGACGAGCAGCACGAGACTGAACGCCGTCGGAGCGGGCGCGGCGGCTATGACCCCGAGGCCGACGCTGTCGCCCGGATGGCGCGTTACGCCTTCCGCCAGCGCATGGTGCTCGGACTGCTCGTCGCTGCCGTGCTCACGGCAATTCTGGCTGCGGTCGCCTTCAGTGGACTCTGGTGGTTGCACGTGGCGGTGGACCTCGGTCTGGTCGGCTACCTGGTGTACCTGCGTCGTCAGGTCCGCATCGAGGAGGACATCCGCGAACGCCGGATGTCCCGGGTGGGCCGAGCCCGCCTGGGGGTCGACTCCAAGGTCGATGACGAGTACGGCGCCGTCCCACAGCGGTTGCGTCGTCCTGGAGCCGTAGTGCTCGAGATCGATGATGAGGACCCCGCGTTCGTCGAGCTGGACGAGCATGTGCCCGATGCGCTGATGGAGCTACCGCGAGCGTCCGGCCAGTAGGCAACCCTGCTAGGGTTTCCCTCGCTGTACCCGGGGGCTGTGGCGCAGTTGGTAGCGCGCCTCGTTCGCATCGAGGAGGCCAGGGGTTCGAATCCCCTCAGCTCCACCCCAAGCGGTTGAAGACGAGGCACGAGCTGCGGCTCTGCCTCGTCTTATTCTTGGGCGGATATGCCTCGCGCGGGGCCTACGCTGAACGCCATGTGCCGGAGCATCAAGACCCTGCGTCCCCCGTACGCCGACGACGTCACAGAGGACGACATGCGGGCCGCCGCCCTGCAGTACGTGCGCAAGATCAGCGGCATGCGCTCCCCGGCCAAGGTTAACGCCGAAGCCTTCGACCGCGCGGTGGACGCGATCGCCGCGTCCACCCGCGACCTGTTGCGGGACCTGCAGATCCGCCCCGTGCAGCATCAGTGAGCGTCCTGGCGAATCTCGCCGTCACCCTGGGCATGCTGCTGATCGTCCCGTTCGGACTTGCGCTCATCGACGCGCCGGGGTTGGCGCTGGTGGCCCGTGCCCGCTGTGATCGGCGCCATCACACTCTGGTTGCCGCGTGGGGATCTGTCGGTGGGACTGGCCTGCGTGTACGCAGTGGCGGCCGTCGCGCTGGTGGCGGTGGCCGTAGCCCGACTGGTGCAGCGTCGCAGCCTCGCACCCCTAGAGCTAGCGGTGCTCACGGCGCTGGTCTGCCCGTCCATCGCCGCGCTGGCGCTGGTGGCGGAACGTGGCGGCCACACGTTGTTCGGCTTCGACCTGGACATTCTGGAGCTGACGGTGCCGCACTTTCACTACGCCGGGTTCGCCGCCGCACTCATCGCCGGGTTGGTCAGCCGGGCTACGGCAGGCTCGGGGACGCTCAGCACGGTCGCCGCCCTGAGCGTGCCTGCGGGTACCGGGCTGGTCCTGGTCGGTTACTTCATCAACGACTGGGTGGAGCTCGCCGGCGGAACCGTGCTCACCATCGGGATGTGGAGCGTGGGCTGGCTGGTCTGGACACAGCTCCGGACGCCCGCCAAGCAGCGGTCGACGCAGCTGTTGCTGGCGGTGTCTTCGGTGACGTTGGTGGCCACGATGCTGCTGGCGGTGAGCTACGCCTTCGGTGAAGCCGCTGATCTGCCGCACCTGTCGTTGACCTGGATGGTGGCCACCCACGGCGCGGCCAACGCCGTCGGCTTTGCGCTGTGCGGGTTGCTGGCGTTCCGTCGGCTCGCGCCCGCGCGGATCTGAGTCGTTGCCAGGTCAGCGTCCCTGGCGGAACCAGCCAGCGGATCGACTGGCCCGTGATCTCAGCGATCGCCTCGTAGTCGGTGACGTAGTGCAGGACGGTGGCGCCGCCAGGCCGCGCCAGCATTCCTCCGATAGGTCGAGTGCGGCGAACCGGCGACGGCGATGCGCCCCACCAGTTGACATCGCGGCCTACGGTGAGTCGAAGCGACGAGGGGATCTCGATGCATGAGCTGTCCATCACCCAGAGTGTCGTCGACGCGGTGGCCGAGCACACCGACGGCGCACCAGTGGCGAGCGTGCACCTACGGATCGGGAAGCTCTCCGGGGTGGTCCCGGACGCGCTGCGCTTCTGCTTTGAGCTGGTCACCGAGGGCACCGGTCTGCAAGGGGCCACTTTGGTGATCGACGAGCCTGCAGGCGCCGGACACTGCCGGACCTGCGGTATTGATCTCGAGCTGTCCGACCTGATCTTGTTGTGCCCCTGCGGCAGTGCGGATGTCGACGTGACTTCCGGACGAGAGCTCACCGTGCAGTCGATTGAGGTGGTCTGAGATGTGTGCAACCTGTGGATGCGGCAACGACGAGGGGACGCGGGTCTCCACCATGCACGCGCACCCGCACGACCATCCGCACGCCCACGACCACCCGCATGCGCATCAAGCGGCACCCACCCGCACCCAGACCCTCGAGCTGGACATCCTAGCCAAGAACGACTCGTTGGCCACCGCCAACCGGGAGTGGCTCGCCGAGCGCGCCATCACCGCGTTGAACCTGATGAGCTCGCCGGGGTCGGGCAAGACCACCCTGCTGGTCCGCACTCTCCGCGACCTCAAAGCCGACGTCCCGGTCGCAGTCATCGAGGGCGACCAAGAGACATTGCTGGATGCCGACCGCATCCATGCCACCGGAGCGCCCGTGGTGCAGGTGAACACCGGAGCCGGCTGCCACCTCGACGCCGACATGATGCGCCGTGCCCTGGACAACCTCGACCCGTCCGACGGATCTCTGCTGTTCGTGGAGAACGTCGGAAATCTGGTATGTCCGGCCATGTTCGACCTGGGGGAAGCGGCGAAGGTCGTCGTCATCTCGGTGACCGAGGGCGACGACAAGCCACTGAAGTACCCGCAGATGTTCGCCGGCGCCGACCTGCTGATCATCAACAAGTCTGACCTGCTGCCCTACGTCGACTTCGACGTCCCCGCGTGCACGGCCAACGCACGCCTGGTGAATCCGGATCTGCAGGTTCTGCTCGTCTCTGCGACCACCGGCGAGGGACTGGACAGCTGGTACCGCTGGCTGAGGCAAGCCGACCGCTGAGTCGAGAGTCCGGCTCTTGCAACGATCTTCGGTTGGGTGTAAACCGTGAGGTAGGTCACACAAGCAGATCGAGAGTCGATCCCGGTGACCAAGGAACCGTGAGTTCCGGGGAGCGGCGACGATGCCCACAGACGCGGCGATCAAAGCGGAAGAAACCCTCATCCACGTGTTGTGGATCAACGCCGGACTCAGCTGTGACGGCGACTCCGTCGCGCTGACGGCGGCGACCCAGCCCACGATCGAGGAGATCGCCCTCGGCGCTCTGCCGGGGCTGCCGAAGGTGGCGGTGCACTGGCCGCTGATCGACTTCGAGTGCGGCCCGAATGGCGGCGCCGACGACTTCCTGGAGTGGTTCTTCAAGGCCGACCGCGGTGAGCTCGAACCGTTCGTCCTGGTCGTCGAGGGATCCATCCCCAACGAGCAGCTGCACGACGAGGGCTACTGGTGCGGGTTCGGTAACAACCCGGCCACCGGCCAGCCGATGACCACCAGCGAATGGCTGGACCGTCTGGCCCCGAAGGCCACCGCGATCGTGTGCGCAGGCACCTGCTCCTGCTACGGCGGCATCCACGCCATGGCCGGCAACCCCACCGGTGCCATGGGAGTACCCGACTACCTGGGCTGGGACTGGAAGTCCAAGGCTGGCATCCCCATCGTCTGCGTCCCCGGGTGCCCCATCCAGCCCGATAACCTGTCGGAGACCTTGACCTACCTGCTGTACATGGCCACCGATCAGGCCCCGATGATCCCGCTGGATGACGCCCTTCGGCCTACCTGGTTGTTCGGCAAGACCGTGCACGAGGGGTGCGACCGGGCCGGTTACTACGAGCAGGGCGATTTCGCGACCGAGTACGGCTCGCCGAAGTGCATCGTCAAGCTCGGCTGCTGGGGTCCGGTCGTCAAGTGCAACGTGCCCAAGCGCGGGTGGATGAACGGCATCGGTGGTTGCCCCAACGTCGGCGGCATCTGTATCGGCTGCACCATGCCCGGTTTCCCGGACAAGTTCATGCCCTTCATGGACGAGCCGCCCGGCGGCAAGCTCTCGACCACGGCTTCGGGGCTGTACGGCAAGGCAATTCGCAACCTGCGGCACATCACGACGCAGACGGTCGACAAGGAGCCGAAGTGGCGGCACAGAGGCCGTCAGCTCACCACCGGAGCCAGACGTACCTGGTAGTCCCCGCCCGGCCAACCCCGCCACAGCAGAGAGGCGACGACACCATGACGTCGACAGTTCCGAAGCCCACCCACACCGGCAGCACCAAGGACGGCCTCGTCGAGATGGCGTGGGATCCGATCACCCGCATCGTCGGCAGCCTTGGCATCTACACCAAGATCGACTTCAAGCAGAAAGAGGTCGTCGAGTGCCACAGCACCTCCTCGATCTTCCGCGGCTACTCGATCTTCATGAAGGGCAAAGATCCGCGGGACGCGCACTTCATCACCAGCCGGATCTGCGGCATCTGCGGGGACAACCACGCCACCTGCTCCTGTTACGCGCAGAACATGGCCTATGGGGTGAAGCCGCCGCACCTGGGCGAGTGGATCGTCAACCTCGGTGAGGCCGCGGAGTACATGTTCGACCACAACATCTTCCAGGAGAACCTGGTCGGCGTGGACTACTGCGAGAAGATGGTCGCCGAGACCAATCCTGGGGTGCTGGAACGGGCCAACTCCACTGAGTCACCACACGCGGGCGAGCATGGCTACAAGACCATCGGCGACATCATGCGCTCGCTGAACCCCTTCACCGGTGAGTTCTACCGGGAGGCCCTGGCCGTCAGCCGCACCACCCGGGAGATGTTCTGCCTGATGGAGGGTCGCCACGTACACCCCTCCACGTTGTACCCGGGCGGTGTCGGCACCGTCGCCACCATCCAGCTGATGACCGACTACATGACCCGGTTGATGCGCTACATCGAGTTCATGAAGAAGGTCGTGCCCATGCACGACGACCTGTTCGACTTCTTCTACGACGCCATCCCCGGCTACGACAAGGTCGGCCTGCGGCGGACCCTGCTCGGTTGCTGGGGCTCGTTCCAGGACCCGGAGTACTGCAACTTCGAGTACAAGGACATGACCGAGTGGGGACGCAAGATGTTCGTCACCCCCGGTGTGGTGGTCGACGGCAAGCTGGTCACCACCGACCTTGTCGACATCAACCTGGGCATCCGCATTCTGCTCGGCAGCTCCTACTACGAGGACTGGGAAGGTCAGGAGACCTTTGTGTCCCGCGACCCGCTGGGCAACCCCGTCGACCGCCGCCACCCGTGGAACCAGCACACCAACCCGCGCCCGCAGAAGCGTGACCTGGACGACAAGTACAGCTGGGTGATGTCGCCGCGTTGGTTCGACGGCAAGGACAACCTGGCATTGGACACCGGCGGCGGCCCGCTCGCCCGCTTGTGGTCCACGGCGCTGGCCGGATTGGTGGACATCGGCTATGTACAGTCCACCGGGCACAGCGTGAAGATCAACCTCCCCAAGACCGCGCTCAAACCAGCGGTAGAGCTGGAATGGAAGATCCCGAGCGCGGGCAGCAACACCTTGGAACGCAACCGGGCCCGTACCTACTTCCAGGCCTATGCCGCGGCGTGTGCACTGCACTTCGCGGAGAAGGCGCTGGTGGAGATCCGCGCCGGGCGCACCAAGACGTGGGAAAAGTTCGAGGTGCCCGACGAGGCGGTGGGCTGCGGGTTCACCGAGGCGGTCCGTGGCGTGCTCAGCCACCACATGGTGATCAAGGACGGCAAGATCGCCAACTACCACCCCTACCCGCCGACCCCGTGGAACGGCAGCCCGCGTGACTCCTACGGCACCCCTGGGCCGTACGAAGATGCGGTGCAGGGCCAGCCGATCTTCGAGGAGAACGACCGCGAGCACTTCAAGGGCATCGACATCATGCGCACCGTGCGCAGCTTCGACCCCTGCCTGCCCTGCGGCGTGCACATGTACCTCGGCGGCGGTAAGAGCATCGAGAAGTTGCACTCACCCACCCAATCCGTCACCGGCGAGTAGCCCCGCATGGGCACCGAAACGGCCCCGGACCCGTTGCGGGCCACCGGCGACCGCATCGAGACGCTGCTCGAGGCCAGTGCCGCGGGCGGAGCGGTAGCCCGGTCGCGCGCCGAAGAGCTCGTCGGCTGTGTGTCCGGCCTGTACGGGGCCGGGCTGGGACGCGTATTGGAGATACTCGACGAGTCGGGGCGGTTGGACGCGTCGCTGCTGGACGCGTTGGCCGACGACGACCTGGTGGCCAGCTTGCTGCTGGTGCACGATTTGCATCCCTACGACGTCGACACCAGGGTCCGCCGGGCGCTGGACACGGTGCGGCCCTACCTGGGTTCGCACGGCGGTGACGTCGAGCTGCTCGGGGTAGACGACGAAGGCGTGGTGCGGCTGCGGCTGCTGGGCAGCTGTGACGGCTGCCCGTCGTCGTCGGTCACCCTGGAGCTCGCGGTCAAGGAGGCCGTGGAAGCGGCGGCCCCGGAGACGACCCGTATTGAGGTGGCAACGACGGCCGATGAGCCGGACGCCGGTCCGCTGATCTCTGTCGAGTCGTTGTTCTCCCACCTGGGCGAGCCGACCGAAGGGGGTAGCTGGGTGGGGGTGCCCGAGCTGGCGTCGCTGACCTCCGGCGAGCTGGCCGGTTTCGAGATCTCCGGGCTCGACGTCTGCGCCTGCACCATCGGTCACGACGTGTTCTGCTTCCGGGATCGCTGTGCGCACTGTGGGCAGAGCCTGGCCGGCGGCGTGGTGGAGCGCCGCCTCGGTGACCCGGTCGGTACCGGCGTGCTGCGCTGTCCCAGCTGTCGGTCGCACTACGACGTGCGCCGGGCCGGTGCGGGTATCGATAACACCGAGGAGCACCTGGAGCCGCTGCCCGTGCTGGTGCGCGGCGGGGTCCCGTCCATTGCGGTGCCTACGGCGGTGGCCTGATGGGCGACTCTCCGCTGTTTGTGCTGCGCCGGATCGCGGCCCGGCCACCACCGCCTCCACCGGGAGAGACCTGTGAGATGTGCGCCGAGGCCATCGCCGAGCAGCACCAGCACGTGGTCGATGTGACCAGTCGCTCGCTGATGTGCACCTGCCGGGCGTGCTACCTGCTGTTCACCGCGGAGGGCGCCCAGCTGCGCTACCGCTCGGTCCCGGACCGCTACCTCGCTTTTCCCGAGTTCCAGCTCGGCCCAGGCCAGTGGGACCAGCTGGAGATTCCGGTGGGTCTCGCGTTCTTCTTCCACAACTCCGCCATGGGTAAGACCATCGCGTTCTACCCGGGTCCGGCCGGCGCAACCGAGTCCGAGCTACCCCTGGATGCGTGGAGCATGGTGACGCAGGCCAACCCACAGCTGGGCTTGCTGTCCCCGGACGTGGAGGCGCTACTGGTTCGCACGCCGGGCCGCGGCACCGGCGAGGTGAGCTGCCACCTGGTGCCCATCGACGCCTGCTACGAGCTGGTCGGGCAGCTGCGGACGGTGTGGCGTGGCTTTGACGGCGGCTCCGAGGCACGAGCCCGCATCGATGAGTTCTTCGCCATGGTCGCCAAGCGCAGCAAGCCGGCGCCCGCGCGGGAAGGGGCACGCACATGAGCGAGCGGAGCGACGTGGGGGTGCAGACATGAGCGAGCTGTCCTTTTCGGTGCTCGACGTGTTTGCCGAGCCCTACGCCGTGGCCCCGCAGCTCACCGCCCGACTGCGCATCGAGGAATCCACCGGCGCCACGATTCACGCCATGGCCCTGCGCGCGCAGGTGCGGATTCAACCGCAGCGCCGGGCGTATACGGCGGAGGAAGAACGCGGTCTGCTGGACTTGTTCGGCCCCCGGGAACGCTGGTACGACACGCTGAAGCCGTTCATGTGGATGCAGGCCTCCGCCATGGTGCAGGGCTTCACCGGCGTCACCGAGGTGGACTTGGCCCTGCCGTGCACCTACGACTTCGACGTCACCGCATCCAAGTTCCTGCACGCGCTGCGCGACGGTGCGGTCAACGTGATCCTGCTCTTCTCCGGGACGGTGTTCACCCGCGGTCAGCGCGGCTTCGGCGTCGAGCAGGTGCCGTGGGATTGCGAGGCCCATTACGAGATGCCGATCGCCGTGTGGCGCAACCTGATCGAGTACAACTTCCCGAACACCGGGTGGCTGCGGTTGGACCGCGATGTCATCGAGGCGCTGTCCGCCTACAAGGGCGAGCACGGCCTGACGACCTGGGAAGAGACGCTGCGCACGCTGCTCCCGGTCTCGGACGGGGCTCGATCATGAGCACCGAGTACGCGCGCGCGGTCGCCGATGCAGTGCTGTACGAGGGCTACCTGCTGTACCCCTATCGGGCGACCTCGGCCAAGAACCAGTCCCGTTGGCAGTTCGGGGTCCTCGGCCCACCCGGAGCGCTCGAAGCCGGGGTGGGGGAGGACGCGGTATTGGCGTCACAGTTCCTGCTCCGCGGTACCGGTGCCGCGATCACCCTGCACCTGCGATTCCTGCAGCTGCAGCAACGCTCGGCCCAACAGGCCGGGGCGAGCGGGAAGCTGCACGAGGTCCCCGAGCTCGTCGTCGGGGCGCAGCGTTGGCTCACCTGGGACGAGGCCGTCGAGCAAGAGGTCACCGTCGGACCATGGGGTCTGGACGAGCTCACCACCCCGCGCATCGATCCGGTGGGCGTGCCCGGCGGCGAGGACGTGGAGATTGTGACCGACGAAGAGGGCGCAGTAGCCGGCAGGCTGGTCCGCAGCCGGCGCCCCCTGCACGCGCAGTTGCACGTGCATGCCGAACCTTTCGGAGACTTCATCCGGTTGACGGTGCGCGTGCAGAACGTGGCTGCTGATGTGGCCGAGAACAAGGAAGCCGCGATCGCTGCCTCCTTCATCGGCGCCCACCTGCTGCTGGAGGTCGAGCGCGGTGAGTTCCTGTCGATGACCGACCCCCCGACCGCAGCAGTCGACGCGGCGGCCGGGTGCACCCAGCACCGGTGCTGGCCGGTGCTCGCCGGCCCGGAGGGCGACACCTCGGTGCTTTTGGTGTCCCCGATCATCCTGGCCGACCACCCTGAGCTGGCCCCGGAAAGCGCTGGCGCACTGTATGACTCGACCGAGATCGACGAGATCTTGAGCTTGCGGGTGATGACGATGACCGACGAGGAAAAGGCAATGGCTCGAGCGACGGATCCGCGAGCGGCAGAGATCATCGACCGTTGCGACTCGCTGAGCCCCGAGGAGATGGCGCAGATGCACGGTGCACTGCGCGATCCGCATGCCGTCGACCCGTATGCCCTGGACCTGACCGGCACCTTCGGGTTCGACGGTGAGGTTCCCTGGTGGGACCCGGCGGTGGATGCCAGCGTGGCACCGGGCACCGACGAGGTGATCATCGACGGGGTCGCGGTCTCCAACGGCAGCATCGTGCGAGTGCATCCCTCGCGTTGTGCGGACGCCCAGGACCTGTTTTTCGTCGATCAGCTCGCCAGGGTGGCCGCCGTGCACTCTGATGTCGACGGTGAGACGCACGTAGCGCTCCTGCTGCTCGACGATCCAGCGGCCGAGATGCACGACCTGGCCGGCCGCTACTTCTACTTCGCCCCTGACGAGCTCGAGCCCATCTCCGGGCCGCCGCCGTCGCCGGTGATGTCGCACAACGGAAAGGAGGGTCGACCGTGAGAAATGTAGGAGTTGTCACCACCGTCGTCGCCGGCGTGCTCGTTGCCGGCGCAGTCGCGATGGGTGTGGCCTCGATCCCGGACGTCAAGCGCTACCTGAAAATTCGCAGCATGTAGGAGGAACCATGACGAACACACCTGATGAGGAGCCACAGGAGGAGCGCGGCGCCCCGGGCTCTCGGGACACTGGCTCCGATGGTCCCGGGGGGGGGCCCGCAGACCGGCCGTCCGGCTCCTCCGACGAGCAGTCGGACACCGCGGTTGCGCCGCAGAGCTCCGGCGACGAGTCACCCAACCTGCAGACACCCTGACCGAGGAGAGCGCAAATGGCTACACAGGACACCGGCGGAGCGCCGATCCCGCCGTATGAGGGACGCCAGACCGAGGCTCACACCGAGACCGAGACAGAGAAGGAGGGCGCTCGCACCGGTGGGGCGACGGCGCCGGTCAGCGATGACGCGATGAAGGCGCCGGCCCCGCCCGCGAGCGGAGCGTCGCCGGCAGACGAGCAGCCGGCCGAGAACACGCCGGAAGGCGAGCCGGGCGAAGCAGCCACCGGTCCCGCGCACACACCGGGGAACGCTAAGGGAGAGGAGCAGTCCTGAAGTGACGCCGCGCATCCTGGTGGCCGGTATCGGCAACATCTTCTTCCGCGACGACGGCTTCGGCCCGGCGGTCGCGGCGGCGATACTGGCTGCCGATGCACCGTTACCCGACGGCGTCCGCGTCGTCGACTACGGGATTCGGGGCATGCACCTCACCTACGACCTGATGGAGGGCTACGACGCCCTGGTGCTGATCGACGCGATGCCGGGGCAGCAGGCTGGTGCGATTACTGTGCTCGAGGTCGGGTCGGACGACCTCGGTGCGGGCGAGTTCGACGCGCACGGGATGCAGCCGGTGTCGGTGCTCGCGAGCTTTGCCACCATGGGTGGTGAGCTGCCGCCGACGTATGTGGTCGGCTGCGCGGCCGTGGACGTATCCGAAGGCATGGGGCTGAGCGAGCCGGTGAGCGAAGCGGTCGCCGGGGGCGTCGCCGACGTCACCGCGCTGGTCAACAGGCTGGTCGGACTGACGAGCGTGGGGAGAGTGACTGACTGATGTGCCTCGGCATTCCCGGCCAGGTGGTCGACAAGGTAGAGGGCTACGGCGGGCAGCTTGCGCTGGTCGACGTCGTCGGGAGTCAGCGACGCGTCAACATCGGCATGTTGAGTGAGGAGGAGCAGGCGGGGCTCACCACGGGTGACTGGGTGGTGATCCACATGGGCTTCGCCGTGGAGCTGGTCGACAAGGCTGGGGCCGACAAGGCGCTGGCCGGTCTGGAGATGATGGGACGCGGTCGCGACCAACAGGACGTACCCGCGCGGGAGCGCAGACGCTTCGCGGTGCACGGTGTGGTCCAAGGTGTCGGTTTTCGGCCGTTCGTCTACGTCACCGCCACCGCGCTCGGCCTGACCGGCTCCGTCGCCAACGATGCCGAGGGCGTGGTCATCGAGGTCGAGGGTGCGCCCGGCGCATTGGATGAGCTGGCCCGACGGCTCCACGCGGAGGCGCCACCGTTGGCGGCGGTGAGCTCAGTCGAGGTCGAGGATCTGGAGTTGCGCGGCGGAACCGGTTTCGTCATCGGCGCAACGTACGGTGGGGAACGCGCCCGGACCCTCGCCTCCCCCGACGTGGCGACCTGCGCCGACTGCCTCCGCGAGCTGGCCGACCCGGACGATCGCCGCTACCGGCACCCCTTCATCACCTGCACCAACTGCGGGCCTCGGTTCAGCATCATCACCGCGCTGCCCTACGACCGGGCCGCAACGACGATGGCGGGGTTCCCCATGTGCGTAGCCTGCCAGCGCGAGTACGACAATCCGCGAGACCGGCGCTTTCACGCTCAGCCCATTAGCTGCCACGACTGCGGTCCGCGGCTGGAGCTGGTGACGCCGGGCGCTGAGCCGGTGAGCGGGCAACGAGCCGTGGATGCGGCGCGGGGGGCGCTGCGAGACGGCGCCATCGTGGCGGTCAAAGGTCTCGGTGGCTACCACTTGGCCTGCGACGCGGGCAACGACCAGGCCGTGGCCGAACTGCGCAGACGTAAACGCCGGGGCGACAAGCCGTTCGCGGTGATGGTGGCCGACTCGGCGACGGCCGACGAGCTGGTGGACATCGACGAGGCCGAGCGGACACTGCTCGACGGCGCCCGGCGCTCCATTGTGTTGCTCGCCCGCCGGCCGGGTGCGGCGATCGCCGAGTCGGTGGCCCCCGGCAACCCCGACCTCGGGGTGATGCTGCCCTACACCCCCATGCACACCCTGCTGTTCGGCCTCGACGGAGACGAGCCGGGACCGCGCGCGCTGGTGATGACCTCGGACAACCTGGGTGGGGAGCCGATCGTCTACGACGACGCCGAGGCGCTGCAGCGGTTGGCTGGGCTGGCTGATCTGTGGCTACGTCACGACCGGCCGATCGAGGTGCCCTGCGACGACTCGGTGGTCCGCGTGGTCGACGGGGCGGAGCTTGCGGTGCGCCGTTCGCGCGGCTACGCCCCGCTGCCCATCGCCCTGCCCTTCGAGGTGCCACCCACGCTAGCCGTGGGAGCGGACCTGAAGAGCACCTGCTGCGTTGCCGAGGGCCGCTACGCATGGCTGTCGCAGCACGTGGGCGACATGGACGACCTGGCGACCGTGCAGGCGTTCGGGGCAGCTGAGCAACACCTGGAGCTGCTGACCGGGGTGACGCCGACCCAGCTCGCGGCCGACGCGCACCCGGGCTACCGCTCCAGTGCCTGGGCCCGCACACATGCCGATGGTCGCCCCATCCACGCCGTGCAACATCATCACGCTCACGTCGCGGCAGTGATGGCCGAGCACGGCATGGACGGCACCTCGCAAGCCATCGGCATCTCTTTTGACGGCACCGGGTACGGCGAGGACGGCGCCGTCTGGGGCGGTGAGGTGCTGGTGGCCGATTACAAGGACTTCCGCCGGGTGGCGCACCTGGCCTACGTGCCGCTGGCCGGGGGGGACGCCAGCGTGCTGCGCCCCTACCGGATGGCCCTGGCGCACCTCCGGGCGGCGGGTATCGACTGGGCCACCGCACTACCGGGAGACACTGCACTACCGGGAGATGCAGTGCTGGCGTGTGTGGCGGCGTGCCCGCCCGCGGAGCGCGACGTGCTCGCCCATCAGTTGGACACCGGCTTCGGCTGCGTGCCGACGTCGAGCATGGGTCGGCTGTTCGATGCCGTGGCTTCGCTGCTCGGGGTCCGCCACGTCGTCGACTACGAGGCACAGGCGGCCATCGAGCTGGAAGGCATCACCCGTGGCGTCACTAGCACCGACGCTTACAGCTTCGACTGCGGGGCAGACGTCTTCGATGCTGCGCCGGTGATTCGCGCGATCGTGACCGACCTGCGCGCAGGCGTCGACACCCCCACCATCGCCGCCCGCTTCCACACCGGCGTTGCCGATCTTATCGGTGACCTGGCGGCAGCCGCACGGGCAGATGGCGGTCCAGACACGGTGGTGCTCAGCGGCGGGGTCTTCCAGAACGTCGTGTTACTGCGAGCCGCTCGGCGCGCACTGCTCGAGCTGGGTTTCACGGTCCTCGTTCCCACCCAGCTGCCGCCCAATGACGGTGGCCTGGCCCTCGGTCAGGTCCTCGTTGCCGCAGCCGGCTGACCAATCAGAAGTCGAAGGGAGAAGCTCATGTGTCTCGCAGTACCAGGAAAGATCATCAGTCTCGCGGAGCGTGACGAGACCTTGATGGCCCAGGTCGACTTCGGTGGTGCCACCAAAGAGGTGTGCCTGCAGTACATCCCGGATGCTGTGGTGGGCGAGTACGTGGTGGTGCACGTCGGGTTCGCCATCCAGCGGCTCGACGAGATCTCCGCCCAGCAGACGCTCGCGGAGTTCGAGAAGCTCGGCGTCCTCGAGGAGGAGTTCGGCGACGGGTTCGCACTGGCCGCCAAGCAGGCAGGCCAGGAAGCAGTGCCGTCAGAGCAGGGAGCCATGTCATGAAGTACCTCGACGAGTTCTCCAACCCGGACCTGGCGAAGCGGCTGTTGGATGAGATCCATGCGGTCGCGACCCGTCGTTGGGCCATCATGGAGGTCTGCGGCGGCCAGACCCACTCGATCATCCGGCACGGCATCGACCAGTTGCTGCCCGATGAGATCGAGATGATCCACGGTCCCGGCTGCCCGGTCTGTGTCACGCCGTTGGAGATCATCGACAAGGCCTTGGCCATCGCCGCGAAGCCAGGGGTGATCTTCTGCTCCTTCGGGGACATGTTGCGCGTTCCCGGCAGCGAGCGGGACCTGTTCGGTATCAAGAGCGAGGGCGGGGACGTCCGGGTGGTGTACTCGCCGCTGGACGCATTGAAGCTGGCCCGGGAGAACCCGGACCGCGAGGTGGTCTTCTTCGGCATCGGCTTTGAAACCACTGCGCCGGCCAACGCGATGACGGTGTACCAGGCAAAACGATTGGGCATCAAGAACTTCTCGCTGTTGGTCTCGCACGTACTTGTGCCGCCGGCCATCTCGGCGATCATGGAGTCGCCCACCTGCCGGGTGCAGGCATTTCTGGGCGCCGGGCACGTGTGCTGCGTGATGGGCACCCACGCCTACCCAGAGCTGTGCGAGAAGTACCAGGTGCCCATTGTGGTCACCGGGTTCGAGCCGCTGGACATCCTGGAGGGCATCCGGCGCGCCGTGCTGCAGCTGGAGTCCGGGCGTCACGAGCTGGAGAACGCCTACGCGCGGGCCGTTCCGGCCGAGGGGAACCCGGCGGCGATGCAGATGCTCAGCGACGTCTTCGAGGTCACCGATCGGGCGTGGCGGGGCATCGGCATGATCCCCGGTAGCGGCTGGCGACTGGCGCCCGCCTACGCCGACTTCGACGCGGAAACGCGGTTCTCGGTGACCGACATCCACACCGAGGAGTCGTCGATCTGCCGCTCCGGCGAGGTGCTGCAGGGGCTGATCAAGCCGCAGGAGTGCGCGGCCTTCGGGTGCGAGTGCACCCCGCGCAACCCGCTCGGTGCCACCATGGTGTCCTCCGAGGGCGCATGTGCGGCGTACTACCGCTACCGTCGCCTCGAGCTGGTGGACGCGCAGTGACACAGACGGAGCGGACACAGACGGAGCGGACCCAGACAGAATCGCGACCAGACTCTGCGCCCGCGACCATCGACATGGACAGCTGGGTGTGTCCCATGCCGCTGCGTGACTCCCCGGCCATCGTGATGGGTCACGGCGGTGGCGGCGCGATGTCGGCCGAGCTCATCGAGCACCTGTTTCTGCCCGCATTTGGCACGGCCGCCGAGGCGGGGATGGGTGACTCGGCCATCGTGTCGGTCGCCGGTGTGCGCTTGGCGTTCTCCACCGACTCCTTTGTGGTGAAGCCGATGTTCTTCCCCGGCGGCTCGATCGGCGATCTGGCGGTGAACGGCACGGTCAACGACCTGGCCATGGCCGGTGCGACGCCGCTGGTGCTGTCCACCGCCTTCATCCTCGAGGAGGGGACGGCGCTGTCCGAGATCGGCAAAGTGGCCGAGGCACTCGGGGCGGCGGCGCGCACCGCGGGGATCAAGCTCGTCACTGGGGACACCAAGGTCGTGGACAGTGGGAACGGGGACGGGGTGTTCATCAACACTGCAGGCATCGGAGTGATCGCCGACGGTGTGGACATCCGCCCGGAACGAGCCACGGTGGACGACGTGGTGATCGTCAGCGGCGACATCGGGGTGCACGGCGTCGCGGTGATGAGCTGCCGGGAGGGGCTGGAGTTCGGCACCGCGGTCGAAAGTGACTGTGCCGCACTGCACGGACTGGTGGCGGCGATGCTGTCGACCGGTGCGGACCTGCACGTGCTGCGCGACCCTACCCGCGGCGGGGTGGCCGCCTCGCTGAACGAGATTGCCGGCTCGGCGTCGGTTGGGATCAGTCTCGTCGAGCGGGATCTGCCGATCCCGCAGACTGTCCGCGATGCCTGCGGGCTGCTGGGACTGGACCCGCTGTACGTCGCCAACGAGGGCAAGCTGCTGGCGATCGTGGCCCCCGAGAACGCCGACAAGGTGCTGGCCGCGATGCAGCAGCACGAGCTGGGCGCCGGCGCCCGCATCATCGGCACATGTGTGCGTGCGCATCCCGGCATGGTGGTGGCCAAGACCACCCTCGGGGGCACGCGGGTGGTCGACCTGCCGATCGGTGAGCAGCTGCCGAGGATCTGCTGAATGGGTCCGACGGGGTCTGCGGTATCCGGGGCTGAGTTGTTCGCGCGGTACGCATACCCGCCGAACGAGCTGGGCTACTGCGGGCCGGACGATGCGTCGGTGCTGCTGCGCCGTGACTCGGCCGACGCCGAACAGGACATTGCTAGGCACGCCCGACAGTTCGAGGGTGCGTGGCCCTATCTGGAGATCATCGCCGCCGCCGCCGGCATCACCGACCCGTTAGACGAGCGGGTGGTCGAGGCGTACTGGATCGGCAACGAACTGCTGGACAACGTCGACCCCGAGTCCCTGGTCGCTCAGCTGCAGGAGCGCTTCGTCGGACAAACCGGTGCCAGCTGGGTGCCTGGCCTGGCGCACCACAGCTTTCACGTGTTCGCGGTGTACCCGTGGGTGGGGTTGCTCCGCCGGGGGACCGGTAATGACGTGGCACTGTCGGTGCTCCAGCAGTGCCGCATCCGCTGGGGCAAAGTGGTGGCGGTGCGGGGGGAGCGCGTCGAGGTGCTTTCCCAGCCGCTGGCGCTGGCCGACGGGGTGCTGGCGCTCGGGGCTGCCCGGGAGGAATCCGCTGCCTGGTCCGTCCAGGGTCGCTCGCTGTTGTCATCGGTATCCGTCGGTAATTGTGTTGCGCTGCATTGGGATTGGGTGTGTGACGTGCTCAGTGCCGAGCAGCTTGCGGCCCTCGAGCAACGCAGCGCCGACCAGCTGGACCGCACCAACGCCGTATTCGCAACCTCCGGCTGACCCGTAGGCCGTGACGAACCCGTGCGCGACGAACTTGTCCAAATGGGGGTCCCACGGCTGGCCCTGACCCCCATTTGGGCAGCTTCGGCCGCGAAGTCCGGCGGTAGCGTTCAAGATCAACTGCGCAGCCTGTTGCGGTTGGTCCCAGTGCGGGAGGTGTCCACACTTGGCGAACCAGTGCAGGGAGGCGGTGGGAAACCTCGTCGTCGCAGTCTGCGCCTGGCTGGGCAAGGTGACCTTGTCCTGGCGGCCCCAGCCGATCACGATCTCCCCACGCTCGCTTCCCGGGGTCCATGCCCCCCTGCCGTGGCCCCGTGACCAGTGATGTCAACGCAGCATCCAAGGAGGGCGATGCCTTGGCTGCGAACCCGCGGAGCTCGTGCAGCGCAAGGGTCGGCGGCAGCTTCCAGGGTGCGGCGGAGAACTGCGCCAACAGCGCGGTGCGGCCCACCGGGTTTGCGGTCAGCCGGGCCCCATCGAGCTGCCGACGATTTCCGCGTCGGCCAAGTCCTGTTGCTTGATGAAGTCCGCAACCGCATCCGTCAACGTCGCGACGGTGACCTCCCCGGCCAGCGCTGGAGTGTGCCCGAAGCCGGGCAGATGGGGACGATCGGATCCCAGTTGCCGATGCTGGAATCCAGCCCGTGCACGAGCAGCAATGGTTTTCCCGAACCTGTACGGACGGAGTGCATCGGCGCGGCTTCTCTCGGATCCGCGGGCGTACTTTGCGTAGATGCAACGCGCTGTGCGACCCCCACGCGACTCGATCAATGCCATCACCGACGTGGCCGGCATTCAAGTCGGCCACACACAGCGCACCGGTGATGGCTGGCTCACCGGTGTCACCGTGGTACTGCCCCCGCCGGGAACCGTGGCCGGCGTCGACGTACGTGGCGGCGGTCCCGGAACCCATGAAACCGATGCGCTGGACCCCCGCACGTTGGTACCCACCGCCGACGCCGTTGTCCTCACCGGCGGTAGCGCGTATGGGCTGGTCAGCGCGCATGGGGTGCAACGGTGGTGCGAGGAGAACGGCCGCGGCTTTCCCGTGGGTACCGCGCCGCACGAGATCGTCCCCATCGTGCCCGCTGCTGCGATCTTCGACCTTGGCCGAGGCGGTGACTTCGCTGCCCGTCCGGACGTCGAGATGGGCTACCGCGCGGCGCAGGCGGCCGCCGCATCCGGCAACCATGCCGCCGTAGCGGTGGGGTGCGTGGGCGCGGGAACTGGGGCGCGGGTGTCGCAGGGCCGGTTCCGCGGCGGGGTCGGCACAGCGTCGGTGCGGCTGGGCCCGGAGGCGGGCGGCGCGGTGGTCGGGGCACTGGCCGTAGTCAATGCAATGGGCACCCCGCGCGTTACCCCGGAGATGATGCATCCGGTCGCCGGGGACGTCGGAGCCGGGCTGAACACCACGTTGGTCGTCGTGGCCACCGATGCGGTGCTGGACCCGGCGGAGACCTCCCGTACCGCGACGGCCGCGCATGACGGGCTGTCCCGCGCACTCGATGTTGCGCACACCCTCGCGGACGGCGACACGGTGTTCGCGCTTGCTACCGGCGAGGTCGAGCTGCCGGGCCCGGAGCGCGCCGTCCGGGTGGGCGCGCTGATCGCGGTGCACTCCGCGGCGGCCGAAGCGGTGCGACTGGCAATTGTTGGCGCCTTCGGCGCCCGTGCGTGATTTGGTAGCGGCAGTGGGCCTTTATCACGCACAGGGCGCGCTAGCGCCAACTAGGTAGCCACAACTCGTTCTGCCACTGTGTCTCGGTGATCGCACCCCCAGTGAGGATGGGGTAGAGCCACACGAAGTTGGCCACGACCAAACCGACGTAGAGGCACACGACCAGTAGCCCGGTCTGGCGCCGCTCCACTCCGGCCTGCGCGCGCCCCAGGATGTCGCCGAGCACCAGCGCGATGGCGATGACGAGGAATGGCGCCATCGGGGCGGCGTAGAAGTAGTACATCTGCCGGTCGAGGTTGGTGAACCACGGCACAAAGGCCGCGCCGTAGCCGACCAAGGCCACCGCATAGCGCCAGTCCCGCCCGAACACCGCCCGCCACAGCGACCAGGCCAGCACCGGCACTGCCAACCACCACATCGCCGGCGTGCCCACCAGCATCACCGCCCCCACGCAGCTTGCGGCCCCGCACCCCGTCACCGTCGGGCCGCTGGAGTAGGCGTACAGCATCGGACGCAGGCCCATCGGCCACGTCCACGGCTTGGACTCATAGGGATGCGGATGACCTGGCGGGGTCACCAGGTGCTCGTGGAAGCTCAGGACGTGCGCGCTGTAGTACCACAGCGATCGGAAGGCATCCGGCACGAAGCTGTAGGTGCCGCCGTCGCCGATCTTCTGTCCCACCTCGTAGCGGTCGACCCCGGTCTCGCTGGAGAACCACGCCCACCAGGTCGCCAGGTACACCACCAGCGGAATCAGCACCAAGGCATAGAGCGCAGGGCCCACGTCGCGCACCAGCGTGCCCACCCACGGCCGCTGCACGCCTGCCGAGCGCCGTGCGGCCACGTCCATCGCCACGCACATCACCCCGGAGAAGACGATGAAGAACACGCCGTTCCACTTGGTGCCGCAGGAGATGCCGAGCAGTACGCCGGCGCCGAACCGCCACCACCGCACCCCGAGACGGGGGCCGAACGGGGTGTCGTGCAACCGTCCCTCGGCGAGCACCACGCGCAGCCGGGCGCGCACCTGGTCGCGGTCGACCACCAGACAACCGAGCGCCGCCACGATGAACAGCACCAAGAAGATGTCGAGCATGCCGACGCGCGAGGTCACGAAGGTCATGCCGTCGCAGATGATCAGGATGCCGGCGATCGCCCCGATCAGGGTGGACCGCGTCATCCGGCGCACGATGCGGACGACCAGCAGCACGACCACAACCCCGGCGACGGCGGAGGCGAAACGCCACCCCACGCCGGTGTAGCCGAACATCCACTCACCGACGGCGATCAGCTGCTTGGCGACGGGCGGATGCACGATCAGCTCGTAGCCCGGGTTGTCCTCGACGCCGCCGTTGGTCAGGGCCTGGTAGGCCTGCGGCACGTAGTGCTTCTCGTCGAAGATGGGCGTGCCGCCGTCGGTGGGGTAACCCAGCGCGTAGAAGCGGGTGAGGGCAGCGAGCATGGTGAGCACCCCGGTGACGACCCAGCCGCGGAGGCGGTCGGTGGGGGGCTCGTCCCGCGGCGTCACCGCGGGGGCGGGGCCGACGCCGGCGAGAGACGGCGGTGCGGCCAGCAGAGTCACCCGACAATCGTAGGCTGACCGACGTGATGATCGCCCCCACCGGACGCCTCGTGCTCGCCGCGACACCGATGGGCCAGGTCGGCGACGCCTCGGCGCGCCTCCGGGAGGCGCTGGCCACCGCGGACGTGGTCGCTGCCGAGGACACCCGGCGGACCAAGATGCTCGCTTCGGCCTTGGACGTGCGCATCGCCGGACGGGTGGTCAGCTTCTACGACGCGGTGGAGGCCTCGCGTGCGCCCGCGCTGGTGGGCGAGGTGGCCGCGGGCAAAACGGTTCTGCTCGTGACCGACGCCGGCATGCCCTCGGTCAGCGACCCCGGCTACCGGCTGGTGGTGGCGTGCGTCGAGGCAGATCTGCCGGTCACGTGCCTGCCGGGACCATCGGCGGTGACCACGGCGCTGGCCTTGTCCGGCATCCCCTGCGAACGCTTCTGCTTCGACGGGTTCCCGCCACGCAAGCCGGGCGCCCGGCAGACCTGGTTCGCGCAACTGCTGCACGAGCCGCGAGCGTGCGTGTTCTTCGAGGCGCCACACCGTCTCGCGGCGTGCCTGGCCGACGCAGTCACGGTGCTCGGTACGGATCGCCGTGCCGCCGTGTGCCGAGAGCTGACCAAGACCTACGAGGAGGTGCGGCGCGGCACCCTCGGCGAACTCGCCGCCTGGGCCGCGGAGGGGGTGCGCGGGGAGATCACCGTGGTGTTGGCCGGGGCCCCGCCCGCGGGGCCGCCCGCAGCGGCGGAGCTGGTGGGGCTGGTGGCGAAGCTGGTGGATGCGGGATTACGCCTCAAAGACGCCTGCGCGCAGGTGACGGTGCTGCACGGCGGCTCCCGGCGTGAGCTCTACGAGGCGGTGCTCGCCGCTCGCGACTGAAGCCGGGTGACGGCGTCCGCCTTGGCCAGGCACTCCAGCCACTCCGCCTCAGGGTCGGAGCCGATGGTGATGCCACCGCCCACGCCCAGTGCTGCTCGGCCGTGCGGGTCGATCTCCACGGTGCGGATGGCAACGTTCAGCTCGAGGCCGGCCACGGGCGAGACCATGCCGATGGTGCCGCAGTACAGGCCTCTGGCGGCGTTCTCCCACTCGGCAATGAGCTGGCGTGCGCGGTGTTTGGGTGTTCCTGTGACGGAGGCGGGCGGGAAAGTCGCCTCGAGCAGCTGCGCATCGGTGACCCCGGGCCGCAGCTTGCCTTCCACTGTGGACACCAGGTGCCAGACGGCGGGGGCGGCGTGCACGGCCAGCAGCTCCGGGACCGCGATGCTGCCCGGGACGCACACGCGGCCGAGGTCGTTGCGCACCAGATCGACGATCATCACGTTCTCGGCGACGTCCTTGGCCGATGCGCGCAGCGCCGCCGGATGCCGGGTGCGGGGCAACGTCCCCTTGATGGGGCTGGAGCGCACCATCCGGGCGTGGCGGGCGAGGTAGAGCTCGGGGGAGAACGAGGTGACCGCGCCCCACGGTCCGGCGAGGTAGGCCGCACGGGCCGGCTTGTCGGCCTCGATGCCGTTGGCGTACAGCTGGACGGCCTCGCCCTCGAGGTTGCCCGCGAAGCGGGTGCACACGCACGCTTGGTAGACCTCGCCGTCGGCGATCGCCGCGAGGCACTGCCGCACCCGGTGTTGGTGCGCGGCGGCGTCGGGCGTGAGCCAGTCGAGGTGCCACGATGATTCAGCGGCTCCGACGGCGACTGCGGCGGTGAGGCCGGGCGGACACGGTGCGCCGCTGAGGCTCTCGAACCACCAGCAGTTGTCGAGGTCCAGTCGGAGCACGCAGTCGGTCCAGCCTCCCGTGGCCTCGGGCAGCGCGCCATAGCCGTCGGGGTAGCCGCGGTAACCGATCCAGCCACCGCCCACGGCCCCGCTGCGCGCCGTCATTGTGGCTTTCCCGGCACCTCCGGCAGCGAAAGCCACATTCACGGCGCGGGGGCGCAGCGCCACACTCGGCACCAGCACGGCCGCCGACCCGAACCACTCGCCGGTCAGCGCGGCCGGCGGCGGCAAGCCCAGGCGCAGCGCACGCTCGTGCAGCTCCCGCAGCACAGCAGCGGCCGACGCCCCGGCGCCCAAGCGCTGTACTCGCACCCGCACAGCCTCCCATCCGGGGGTCGATAGGCTGACGGTCATGCCGTCTTCCGTCCTCACCGCTGTCGCGTGGCCGTATGCGAACGGTCCGCGCCACATCGGGCACGTCTCCGGTTTCGGCGTTCCCTCCGACGTGTTCTCCCGCTACCAGCGGATGGTCGGCAACCGCGTACTGATGGTCAGTGGCACCGACGAGCACGGCACGCCCATCCTGGTGCAGGCTGAGAACGAGGGTGTGAGCACCCGGGAGCTGGCCGATCGCTACAACCGGGTCATTGTCGAAGATCTCCAAGGCCTTGGGTTGTCCTACGATTTGTTCACCCGCACCACCACCCGCAACCACTACGCGGTGGTGCAGGAGCTCTTCCGCACCCTGCACACCAACGGCTACCTGGTCCCCAAGACCACCACCGGCGCGATCAGCCCGTCCACCGGTCGCACCCTGCCCGACCGCTACGTGGAGGGCACCTGTCCGATCTGCGGCTACGACAGCGCCCGGGGTGACCAGTGCGACAACTGCGGCAACCAGCTCGACCCCGCCGACCTCATCAACCCGCGCAGCAAGATCAACGGTGAGACCCCGAAGTTCGTGGAGACCGAGCACTTCTTCCTCGACCTGCCCGCACTGGCCGACGCGCTGGGCGACTGGCTCAAGACGCGCACCGACTGGCGCCCCAACGTGCTGCGCTTCAGCCTCAACCTCATCGCCGACCTGCGACCCCGGGCCATGAGCCGCGACATCGACTGGGGGGTGCCCATCCCGCTGGAGGGCTGGTCGGACCGGCCGGACAAGAAGCTCTACGTCTGGTTCGACGCGGTCATCGGCTACCTCTCCGCCAGCATCGAGTGGGCGCACCGCACCGGCAATCCGGAGGCCTGGCGTGAGTGGTGGTGCGATCCGGAGGCCCTGAGCTACTACTTCATGGGTAAGGACAACATCACCTTCCACTCCCAGATCTGGCCGGCAGAGCTGTTGGGGCACAACGGCCAGGGGTCGTTGGGCGGCACGCCCGGTCAGCTGGGCACGCTCAACCTGCCGCACGAGGTGGTCAGCAGCGAGTTCCTCACCATGAGCGGCTCCAAGTTCTCCACCAGCCGCGGCACCGTCATCTACGTCCGGGACTTCCTCCGCGAGTACGGGCCGGACGCGCTGCGGTACTTCATCTCGGTGGCCGGGCCGGAGAACCAGGACACCGACTTCACCTGGGACGAATTCGTCCGCCGCACCAACTTCGAGCTGGCCAACGAGTGGGGCAATCTCGTCAACCGATCAATTTCCATGGCGCACAAGAATTTCGGTGCCATCCCGACGCCGGGCACCCGCACCGAGCTGGACGTGGCGCTGCTCAAGAACGCCGAGACCGCGTTCGGCACGGCGGGCGCGCTGCTGCAGCGCAGCCGCTTCAAGCAGGCGGCGGGCGAGGCGATGCGGGTGGTGACACTGGCCAACCGCTACATCTCCGACACCGAACCGTGGAAGCTCGCAAAAACCGATCCTGAGCGCCAGGCCACCGTGCTGCACACCGCGCTGCAGGTCGTCGCCGACGCCAACGCCCTGCTCACCCCCTTCCTGCCGCACTCCGCGCAGCAGGTGCACACCGCACTAGGCGGCAGCGGCATCTGGGCGGCGCAGCCGGAGATCCGCGAGGTGATCGACGACCTGGCCGCCGACCCGGTGGGTGTGGGCCTGCCCGCCAAGGACCACCCGTACCCGGTGATCATGGGGGACTACGCCGCCGAGCAGGCCCACTGGTCGCGCACGGACCTCACCCCGGGTACCCCACTGGCCAAACCGAGCCCGCTGTTTTCCAAGCTCGACCCGGGTCTGGGGGAGACCGGACCGGAGTGGGCGCCGATCAACCCGTGAGGCCTGCCCCGCCCCCTCCGGAACCCTTGCGGCCCTTGGTGGACGCGCACACCCACCTGGACGCCTGCGGCGCCACCGACGCGGCCAGCATCAGCTCCATCGTGGACCGTGCCGACGCGGTCGGCGTCGGGCAGGTGGTCACCGTGGCCGACGACCTCGCCTCCGCACGCTGGGTGACCCAGGCCGCAGACGCCGACCCCAGGGTGTGGGCGGCCACCGCGCTGCACCCCACCCGGGCCAACACGCTGGACGACCACGCGCGCGCTGAGCTGGAGACCCTCGCCGGGCATCCTCGCGTGGTGGCGGTAGGGGAGACCGGCCTGGACCACTACTGGCCGGGCAAGCTCGACGGCTGTGCCACCGTCGCCGAGCAGGAAGAAGCCTTTCGCTGGCACATCGACCTGGCCAAGCGGGTCGGCAAACCGGTGATGATCCACGACCGGGACGCCCATGACGACGTGCTGCGCATCCTCACCGAGGAGGGCGCTCCTAGTCGGGTGATCTTCCACTGCTTCTCCGGGGATGCCGCGATGGCCCGGACCTGTGTGGACGCCGGTTACGTGCTGAGCTTCTCCGGCACGGTGAGCTTCCGCAACGCGCACGCGCTGCGCGAAGCCGCCCCGCTGGTGCCCTTGGAGCAGCTGATGTCGGAAACCGACGCACCGTTCCTGACCCCGCACCCACATCGTGGAGCAGCGAACGAGCCGTACTGCCTGCCCTACACGGTGCGAGCACTGGCGCAGTTGCGAAATCACGACCCGGAAGAACTGGCGAGAGCAACCACAGCCACCGCGCGGCGTGTGTACGCGTTGTGACGTCACAGCACGCCGCGCTGCTGGGGCCGGTGGAGATCCGGGCGCTGGCCGCCGAGTTGGGCGTCCGCCCCACCAAGACGTTGGGGCAGAACTTTGTGCACGACGCCAACACCGTCCGACGGATCGTGGCGAGCTCCGACGTGGGCGCCGCGGACGTGGTGCTCGAGGTGGGCCCGGGGCTGGGCTCGCTGACTCTCGGACTGCTCGAGCCCGCGGCGGCGGTCGTGGCGGTGGAGATCGACCCTGTGTTGGCGGACCGGCTACCGCGCACCACGGCCGAGCGGGCGCCGACCCTCGCGGACAAGCTCACCGTGCTCGGCGCGGACGCCTTGCGGGTGCGCGCTGAGGACTTCCGCAGCGCCCCCACCGCGTTGGTCGCCAACCTGCCGTACAACGTCGCCGTACCGGTGCTGCTGCATCTGTTCGCGGAGCTGCCGACGCTGCGCAGTGCGCTGGTAATGGTGCAGGCCGAGGTGGCCGACCGCCTCGCCGCGCCGCCCGGCAGCCGCACCTACGGGGTGCCCAGCGTGAAGGCCCGCTTTTACGGCACGGTCAAGCGGGCGGGCTCTGTGCCACGAGGGGTGTTCTGGCCAGTGCCCGGGGTCGACTCGGGGCTGGTGCGGGTGGACCGGCACCCGCAGCCGAAGTGGGCCGTGGACGCAGTGACCCGCCGCCGGGTGTTCGCCGTGGTGGACGCCGCATTCGCGCAGCGCCGCAAGACGCTACGTGCCGCACTGGCCGGCTGGGCCGGCTCGCCCGACGAAGCGGAACGACGGCTGCGCGCGGCAGGCATCGATCCCCGAACCCGGGGTGAACAGTTGGACGTGGCTGCCTTCGTCGCCCTGGCCGAGCAGCGCACTAGCTAGTGGAGTTCGGCAGTGCACGTTCCATACACCTTAGATGTGGCCCTGACAGACTGGGCCGATGAGCCGAGGCGTGTACGTGGTGGCGGCGACGGCCGAGACGGGGAAGTCGCTGGTCACCATCGGGCTCGTCGAGCTGATGCGCACCCACGCGGACTCGGTGGCGTTCTTTCGACCGTTGACCGGCAGCGAGGCGGACCATGACCCGCTGCTCTCGCTGGTCAAGGACACGCTGCGGCTGCCCGGTGAGCTCGTTCTCGGTGGAATGTCGCGCGCCGAGGCGCGCGCTGCTGGCTGCCGGGCAACGCGACGAGCTTTACCGCCGCTGCGTCGGGGTCTACAGCGAGCTCGCCGCGAGGGTGGATGTGGTCATCGTGGACGGCTCGGACTTCGAGGACGGTCGCGACCTCGGGGTGGAGTTCGACCTGAACACGGAGCTGGCCAACCATGTGGGCGCCATGGTGGTGGCGGTCGTCGGCGGTGCCGGGCAGGGTGCTGACGCAGTCGTGGAGTCGGTTGACCTCGCCCGCAAGGAGGTTCTCGGTGCGGATTGCTCGCTCGCCGCCATCATGGTCAACCGGGTGGCGAGCGAGCTCGTCGAGACGGTCCGCGAGTCGGTGCACCCTGGGGCGTCCGGGCGACCGGTGTATGTGCTGGCCGAGGCGCCCGAACTGTCCTGGCCGAGCGTCGGCGAGGTTGTCGACGGCATCAGTGCGCACACCGTCTCGGGGAGCGAGCGACTCGATCGTGACGTGCGCTCGGTGCGGGTCGCGGCGATGACCGTGGAGCACTTCCTGCCCCTGCTCGGCGACGGGGCGCTGGTCATCACGCCCGGCGACCGCGCGGACATTCTGGTCGCCACCCTGGCCTCCTCCTTGTCTGCGACGTTCCCGGTGCCCGCGGCCGTGTTGCTCACCGGTGGGATCGCCCCGCACGAGACCATCGCGGGCATCCTGCGCGGTGCCCCGTTCCCGGTGCTGGCGTTGGACGAGGACACCTACAGCGCGACGCGCGCGGTGGCCGAGGTCGGCGGCGAGCTGGCGCGCGGCAACCCCCGCAAGATCGCGGCGGCGCTGGGGGTGTGGGCGCGCAGTGTGGACGCCGATGAGCTTGTGCAGCGGCTCGCCTTGCCCCGGCCGGTCCGGATGACGCCGGTGCGCTTCGGCTACGAGCTGGTGCAGCGAGCAGCCGCCAACCGCGAGCGCATCGTGCTGCCCGAAGGGGGCGACCGTCGAATCCTGCGGGCGGCCGAGATCCTGCGCCGTCGCGACGTCTGTGAGCTGGTGGTGCTCGGAGAGCCGGCGGAGGTGCACGGACTTGCCGCTGCCGAGGGCGTCGACCTCACCGGTGTCCAGGTGCTCGATCCGCAGACGTCGACCGAGATGGATCGCTTCGTCGCCGAGTACGCCCGGCTGCGTGCGCACAAGGGCGTGCACTCCGACCGGGCGCGGGAGGTGATGAGCGACGGATCGTATTTCGCCACCATGATGGTTCACCTGGGACTGGTGGATGGCATGGTCTCCGGCGCAGCACACACCACCGCGCACACCATCCGGCCCGCCCTGGAGTTCATCAAGACCGCCGACGGAGTGTCCACGGTGTCCTCGGTGTTCCTCATGTGTCTGCCGGACCGCGTCCTGGCCTACGGCGACTGTGCCGTCATCCCTGAGCCCGATGCCGCCCAGCTCACCGACATCGCCATCGCGTCCGCGGACACTGCCGCCCGGTTCGGGATCGAACCCCGGGTGGCCATGCTCTCCTACTCCACCGGGTCCTCCGGCAGCGGCGCGACGGTGGAGAAGGTACGCGAAGCGACGCGTCGAGTACGCGAGCGTCGACCTGATCTTCCCGTCGAGGGACCCATCCAGTACGACGCGGCGGTGAACGCCTCGATCGCGGCGTCCAAGCTGCCCGGGTCCGCGGTCGCGGGGCAGGCCACGGTATTCATCTTCCCCGACCTCAACACGGGCAACAACACTTACAAGGCGGTGCAGCAATCGGCGGGGGCCCTCGCCATCGGCCCGGTGCTGCAGGGCTTGCGCAAACCGGTGAACGACCTCTCCCGCGGCGCCACCGTCCAGGACATCATCAACACCGTCGTCATCACCGCGATCCAGGCGCAGTCGTGATCGTCCTCGTTCTAAACTCGGGCTCATCGTCGGTCAAGTACCAGGTGCGGGAGCAACCGGGCGGGACGGTGCTCACGCACGGCGTGGTGGAGCGAATCGGTGACCCGAGCGCCCCCGAGCCGGTGGCCGACCACGGTGCAGCCTTGCAGACCATTCTGCAGCGCGTGTCCGAGGCGCCCGAGCTGGACGGACGCGCGGTGGAAGCGGTGGGGCACCGGGTGGTGCACGGCGGGGAGCGGTTCACCGGGCCGGTGCTGCTCACCGAGGACGTGGTGACCGCGATCGATGAGCTGTCTGCCTTGGCTCCGCTGCACAATCCCGCGGAGGTGCGGGGCATTCGCGCCGTCACCGCGCAGTGGCCGGACCTGCCGCAGGTGGCCGTGTTCGACACCGCCTTTCATGCTGGCATGCCCGAGCGGGCGTGGCGCTACGCCGTCCCCGACGAGCTGTATCGGTCACAGGGACTGCGCCGCTACGGATTTCACGGCACCTCTTATGAGTACGTCAGCGCCGTCGCCGCCCGGCATCTGGGCCAGCGCCGGTTCACCGGGGTGATCGCGCACCTGGGAAACGGCGCGTCGGTGTGCGCGGTGCGCGACGGGGTGAGCGCGGACACCTCGATGGGGCTCACGCCGATGGAGGGGCTGGTGATGGGTACTCGATCCGGTGACCTCGACCCCGGTGCCGTGCTGTTCCTGCTGCGCTCGGGCTACTCCGCCGAGGACGTGGACGAGCTGCTCAACCGACGCTCGGGGCTGCTGGGTCTGGCCGGGGAGTCGGACGTGCGGACCGTCCAACAGCGGGCGGACGGGGGCGAGCGAGCGGCGGCGCTGGCGCTCGACGTCGCGGCCTACCGACTGGCCAAGTACGTTGCGGGCTATCAGGTGGCCGTCGGTGCTGCAGCACCGCTGGTGTTCACCGGCGGCATTGGGGAGAACTCCGCGCCGTTTCGGGCCAGGGTGGTGGACTTGTTGGCCCCCCTGGGACTGCGCCTGGACAGCGACCGCAACGACGCGAGCTCCGCTGAGCGGGTCCGGTCGGTGTCGACGGCGGACAGTGCCGCGCCGGTGCTGGTGGCCCGCACCGACGAGGAACAGGTGATCGCCGCGGCCACCGTGGCCCTGATCGACGGCGGCTCCTAGGCGTCCGTGCGGTCGTCGATCTCGTAGCACAACGCGGCGCTGACCTGCTCGAACTTCGCCGCCAGCTCGGCCTCGTCGGCGCCGCCGATGTAGACGTTGGCCAGCTCGTAGCTGTACATGTCCTGCTCGTGCAGCGCGGACAGCACGTCACCGGCGTGCGCGGTGAGGTCGATGCTCGTCCCGATGACGGCGCGCTCGATCGCCTCGATCTCCTGCGGGCTCGGATGCCTGCGGACGATACCCTCGGAGAAGCGCCGCACGAACCACTTCGCGGCGATCGGGTAGCGACCCTGACCGCGGGGAAACTCGGGGTCGCGGCCCATGGCCAGGCGCAGCATGATCTCGTGGTTGGTCATTCCGTCGACGTCGGCGAACAGCTGCGCGTGTGACTGGGAGTGCCGCGGGTTGATCTCGAGTAAACCGATCGCGTCGGTGGCGGGGTCGTAGAAGTATTCGATGTTGAACGTCATCCCCTCCATACCGATTGCTTTCACCACCCTGGTGGAGATATCGATGAGCCGCGCCCGGACGTCGGCACCCAGCGTCGAGGGATACTGGTAGCGCTGAAAGCTCGGGCTGTCCTCGTAACACACGGAGTCGATGACGCCGTAGACCACCACTTCACCCCGGTAGCGGTAGCCCTCGACCGTCAGCTGTTGGCCCGGGATCGCTTCCTCAGCAACGCACACCCGCCCACCGGCAGCGCCGATCTCCGGCGGCAGCTCGACGTGTGCGAGCAACGCATCGAACGGCTCCCCGATTCGGCCGATCCCGCCGCGGATCGTGGTGAGTGCCGCCGCGAACTCCTGCTGGTCGGCAACGCCGAACGCCAGCACCGAGGAGTAGGACTTCACCGGCTTGATCCACAGCGGGAACCGCAGATCCTCAGGAGGTTGCTGGTCGCGATCGGGGTCGACCAGCCCGAAACGCGGGTACTCGGTGATCACCTGCTGCTGGATGAGGCGGCACCAATACTTGTGCTCGCACATCACCACATCCTCCAGGCGGTAGGTGGCGAGTCCGAAACGTTTGCGCAGCAACGGGACCAGTGAGCTGACCGGAAAGTCCCAAAACCCGATGATCGCGTCGACGGGGCCGTCAAAGGCGTCGAGCACCCGTTGCGCGGACGCGAGTGCGTCGTCGAAGGAGATGACCTCGCCGTAGATCTCGGCGAAGCTGAGCACTGTGTGGAACCGGTAGTCCGCGGCGTCGGGGCTTGCCTCCAGCACCTGCCGGTTGTGCGGATCGAGGCCGATGACGAACACATTCTTGCGGACGTTCCTGCGTTCGGTCGGCCGTTGGTCGCTCATCGTGCACGATCTTAGGCGGGTCCTCCCACCGATCGCTGCACCATGCAATGCGCCGCGACCCTGGTGCATCCGGCCGAAGCGGCGTTGGGTGGCAGTACCACAGCACACCAGGAGGACCCGATGACCGCTCTGCAGGACGCCCCAGCCACCGTTGACCCCGCCGCCGCCCGAGTGAACACCTGGCTGGCCGACTTCGAGGACGCACTGGTCGCCCGGGACATCGACCGGGCGACCGGCATGTTCGCCACCACCAGCTTCTGGCGCGACCTCGTCTCCTTCACCTGGAACCTCACCACTGTGGAGGGTCGCGATGGCGTCACCGAGCTGCTGCAGTCGACCTTGGACTCCACCCATCCGCATGGCTTCCACACCACCGAGACGCCCGAGGAGGCCGACGGCGTCACCTCGGCGTGGATCGCGTTCGAGACCGCAGTGGGCCGCGCCCGCGGGCACCTTCGGCTGAACGACGAGGGCGCCTTCACCCTGCTCACGACGCTGTACGAGCTCAAGGGCTACGAGGAGGCCGCCGGACTCGACCGGCCCAAGGGTGCCGAGCACGGCGCCAACAAGGGCCGGCTGTCGTGGCAGGAGAAGCGCGACCACGAGCTCGCCGAGCTCGGCCGCACCGAGCAGCCCTACGTCCTCATCGTCGGCGGCGGCCAGGGCGGCATCGCGTTGGGCGCCCGGCTGCGCCAGCTCGGAGTCCCGACCATCATCGTCGACTCCCACGACCGGCCCGGCGACCAGTGGCGCGGCCGGTACAAGTCGCTGTGCCTGCACGACCCGGTCTGGTACGACCACCTGCCCTACATCGACTTCCCCAAGAACTGGCCGATCTTCGCGCCGAAGGACAAGATCGGCGACTGGCTGGAGATGTATGCAAAGGTGATGGAACTCAACTACTGGGGCTCCACCACCTGCACCAGTGCTTCCTACGACGAGGCGACCGGCGAGTGGACCGTGCTGGTCGACCGGGACGGCGAGCAGTTGACCTTGCACCCGAAGCAGTTGGTGCTGGCCACCGGGGTGTCGGGCAAGAAGAGGCTGCCGGCGTTTGCGGGTATGGACATCTTCCGCGGCGAACAGCAGCACTCCTCGGAGCACCCGGGCCCGCAGGCCTACGCCGACAAAAAGGTAGTGGTGATCGGCTCCAACAACTCGGCACACGACATCTGCGCGGCCCTGTGGGAGACCGGCGCCGACGTCACCATGGTGCAGCGGTCCTCGACGCACATCGTCCGCTCCGATTCGCTGATGACGGTCGCCCTTGCTGGTCTGTACTCCGAGGAGGCGGTGGCGTCGGGCATGACGACGCAGAAGGCCGACATGACTTTCGCCTCACTGCCCTACCGGATCATGGCGGAGTTCCAGATCCCGGTGTACGACGAGATCCGGCGCCGCGACGCCGACTTCTACGACCGGCTGAAGAAGGCGGGCTTCATGCTCGACTACGGCGAGGACAACTCCGGACTGTTCATGAAGTACCTGCGCCGCGGGTCGGGCTACTACATCGACGTCGGTGCATCGGAGCTTGTGGCCAACGGAGACATCAAGCTGAAATCAGGAGTGGGTGTCGAGCGGCTCACGGAGGACTCGGTGGTGCTGACCGACGGCACCGAGCTGCCCGCCGACCTCGTCGTTTACGCCACGGGCTACGGCTCGATGAACGGCTGGGCCGCCGACCTCATCTCCCAGAAGGTTGCGGACAAGGTGGGCAAGGTGTGGGGCCTGGGCTCGGACACCGCCAAGGACCCCGGCCCCTGGGAAGGCGAACAGCGCAACATGTGGAAACCCACGCAGCAGGAGGGACTGTGGTTTCACGGCGGCAACCTGCACCAGTCGCGGCACTACTCGCTGTACTTAGCCCTGCAGCTCAAGGCACGGATGGAGGGCATACCCACGCCGGTCTACGCCCTGCAGGAGGTGCACCACCTGAGCTGAGCGTGTCCGCCGTCACAGGCCGCGGCTAGGGTGAGCGCATGGTCCGAGCCCTGCTGACCGAGAGGACCACCTGATGAGCTCCACCGACTATCGCGAGTTCCTCCAGATGCGCGATTTCCTGCAAGCCCACCGCGAGGACTACGACGCCGCGCTCGCCGGGTTCTCCTGGCCGCAGCTGGGGGAGTTCAATTGGGCGCTGGAACACATCGACGCCGTCGCCGCGGATTCCGTTCGTGGTGCGCGGCTGGCCCTGTGGATCGTCGAGGAGGACGGCTCGGAGGAGAAGTTCACCTACGCCGACATCGCCGGGCGCTCGAACCGGGTGGCCAACTGGCTGCGCGCGAACGGGGTGGCCCGTGGCGACCGCATCGTGCTCATGCTTGCCAACCAGGTGCAGTTGTGGGAGACCATCCTCGCCGCCATGAAGCTCGGCGCGGTGATCATCCCCGCCACCCCGATGCTCGGACCGGCGGACCTGCGTGACCGCATCGAGCGCGGTGCCGCCAAGCACGTTGTGGTCCGCAGCGAGGACGCCGAGAAGTTCGCCGACATCGCGGGTGAGTACACCCGGATTGCCGTAGGCGCGGACGTCGACGGCTGGCTGCCGTACACCGACAGTGCCGCTGCCGCAAGGGAGTTCACCCCGGACGGCGTGACGACGGGCGAGGACACCCTGCTGCTCTACTTCACCTCCGGTACCACCGCCAAGCCGAAGCTGGTGGAGCACACCCACACCAGCTACCCGGTCGGACATCTGTCCACCATGTACTGGATCGGGCTGCAGCCAGGCGATGTACACCTCAACGTGGCGTCGCCCGGGTGGGCCAAACACGCCTGGAGCAACGTGTTCGCGCCGTGGATCGCCGAGGCCTGCGTGCTCATCGTCAACTACACGCGCTTCGACGCCGACCGGCTACTCGACGAGATCGTCCGCTGCGGGGCCACCACGTTCTGCGCGCCGCCCACAGTGTGGCGAATGCTCATCCAGGCCGACCTTGGCCGGGTCCAGGTGCCGCTGCGCGAGGTGGTCGGCGCGGGCGAGCCGCTGAACCCCGAGGTGATCTCCCAGGTGCGTAAGGCGTGGGGGCTCACCATCCGTGACGGCTACGGGCAGACCGAGAGCTCTGTGCTGATCGCCAACACCCCTGGCCAGCCGCTGAAGGAAGGTTCGATGGGGCGCCCGCTACCCGGGTTCGCCGTGGCGCTGCTCGACCCGGTCAGTGGTGAGCCGGGCGAGGAGGGTGAGATCAGCCTTGACCTCACCGAGCGGCCGGTGGGGTTGATGACCGGCTATCACGGCGATCCGGAAAAGACCGCCGTCGTCATGCGGGACGGTTTCTACCGCACCGGCGACGTCGGTGCCCGCGACGCCGAGGGCTACATCACCTACGTGGGCCGGGCCGACGACGTGTTCAAGGCCTCGGACTACCGCATCTCCCCGTTCGAGCTGGAGAGCGTGCTCATCGAGCACCCAGCCGTCGCCGAGGCCGCCGTCGTGCCATCTCCGGATGCGCTGCGCCTGTCCGTGCCCAAGGCCTACGTGGTGTTGGCGGCCGGGCACGAACCGAACCGAGACACCGCGCTGTCGGTGCTGCGTCACGCTCGCGAGCACCTCGCGCCGTACAAGCGCATCCGTCGGTTGGAGTTCGCGGAGCTGCCCAAGACGATCAGCGGCAAGATCCGCCGGGTGGAGCTGCGCGGGCGGGAAGCCGACCTGCGCGCGGACCCCAACGCCAAGCCCAGCACGGAGTTCCGCGACGAGGACTTCCCCGAGCTGCGCTGAGCTCGGCGTGGCGGTGGCGGTGCCGAGCAGCGATTAGGCTGAATCCTCGTGCTTGCCGTCGTCCCCCCTCCGATCACCGTGCGTGCCCCGGCCAAGGTGAATTTGCACCTGGCTGTGGGCGACGTGCGCGCGGACGGCTACCACGAGCTGGTCACGGTGTACCAGTCGCTGTCGCTGGCCGACGAGGTGTCGGTGTCGCGGGCGGACAGCATGTCCATCCGGGTCAGCGGCGAGGGCGCCGCGCTGGTGCCCACCGACCGGCGCAACCTCGCGTGGAAGGCGGCCCAGCTGCTGGCGCGCAAGGCGCAGCGCCCCGCGGAAGCCGAGATCACGCTGAACAAGGGGATTCCCGTCGCCGGAGGGATGGCCGGGGGCAGTGCCGACGCGGCGGCCACGCTGTTGGGGCTGTCCACGCTGTGGGGCCTCGAGCTCAGCCGCGACGAGCTGATGGCGCTGGCCGCCAAGCTTGGCAGCGATGTGCCGTTCGCGCTGCACGGGGCGACGGCACTGGGTACCGGGCGAGGCGAGCAGCTGCTTCCGGTGCTGGCGCGCAACACCTTTCACTGGGTGTTGGCCTTGGCCGCGAAGGGCTTGAGCACGCCTGCGGTGTACGCCGAGCTGGACCGGATGCGGGCCGAGGCCGAGCCGCCCCGGGTGGGTGACGTGCAGCCGCTGATGCACGCGCTTGCCGCAGGCAATGCCCTCGCGTTGGCGCCGCTGTTGGCCAACGATCTGCAGGCGGCCGCATTGTCGCTGCGCCCCGAGCTGCGGCGCACCTTGCGGGCGGGTACTGCCGCGGGAGCGCTCGCGGGCGTCGTGTCCGGCTCTGGGCCCACCTGTGCGTTTCTCTGTACCGACGTCGATGCTGCGGTGCGGGTGAGCGCGGAGCTGTCCGGCGCCGGCGTGTGTCGCACCGTTCGCGTCGCCTCGGGCCCCGTTGCCGGAGCCAAAGTCGTTGTCCCCCAGACAGGAGTTCGTCACTGATGGCCGTCCCCGTCAACCTCGTCAACCTCGAACAGGTGTCCAAGACCTTCGGGGTGCAGCCGTTACTGGACCGGGTCTCGCTCGGGGTGGAGTCCGGCGAGCGCATCGGGGTGGTCGGGCTCAACGGGGGTGGTAAGACCACTCTGCTTGAGGTCCTCACCGGGCTTGAACAGCCCGATGCCGGCCGGGTCAGTCGCACGGGCGGTCTACGCGTCGCCGTGGTCACCCAACGCGGGGTGCTGCCCCCGGGATCGACCATCGGCCAGGTGGTGCTCACGCCGCTGGGGGTCGACGAGCACGAGTGGGCCGGGGATCCACGCATCCGCTCGGTGCTGCACGGCATCGGGGTGGACGCGCTTGGCGTGGACACCCCCGTGGACGGGCTCTCCGGCGGAGAGCGTCGCCGGGTGGCGCTGGCCGCGGCGCTGGTGCAGGACTTGGACCTGCTAGTGCTGGACGAGCCGACCAACCATCTGGACGTCGAAGGGGTGCAGTGGCTCGCCGAGCACCTGGTGGCGCGACGTTCGGCGTTGGTGGTGGTCACCCACGATCGGTGGTTCCTGGACACCGTGGCCACCCGCACCTGGGAGGCGGTGGGCGGCAAGGTGGAGAGCTACGAGGGTGGCTACGCCGACTGGGTGTACGCCCGCGCCGAACGGGTCCGCCAGGCCGACGCCGCGGAGGATCGCCGCCGTAACCTTGCCCGCAAGGAGCTGGCCTGGCTGCGCCGCGGCCCGCCCGCCCGCACGTCCAAGCCGCGCTACCGCATCGAGTCGGCCGAGGCCCTGATCGCCGATGTGCCCCCACCGCGGGACAGCGTGGCGCTGGCCTCCTTCGCCGCGCGACGGCTCGGCAAGGTGGTGCTGGAGCTGGAGGATGTCAGCCTGCAGACGCCGGACGGCCGCGAGCTGGTGCACGACCTGACCTGGCGGCTGGGCCCTGGCGACCGCATCGGGCTGGTCGGGATCAATGGCTCGGGCAAGACGACGCTGCTCCGGATGCTGGCGGGGGAGACCGAGCCCACCGCGGGTAAGCGGATCCAGGGGCAGACCGTGCACCTGGGCTGGTTGCGCCAGGAGCTGGACGACCTGCCGCTGACCATGCGGGTGCTCGACGCCGTGGAGGACGTCGCCAAGTACGTCACGCTGGGCGACAAGGAGATGTCCGCCGCCCAGCTGGCCGAGCGGCTGGGCTTTGCCCCTGCGCGCCAACGAGTTCCGGTCGGCGACCTCTCCGGCGGCGAGCGTCGTCGGCTGCAGCTCACCCGGGTCCTGATGGCCGAGCCGAATGTGCTGCTGCTCGATGAGCCGACCAACGACCTGGACATCGACACCCTGCAGCAGCTGGAGGACCTGCTGGACTCCTGGCCGGGCACGATGGTGGTCGTCAGCCACGACCGTTACCTCACTGAGCGGGTGTGCGACTCCGTCTGGGCGTTGTTCGGCGACGGGAAGCTGACCAACCTGCCCCGCGGGATTGAAGAGTACCTCGAACGACGCGCGGCTGATCTTGCCGACAACCCCAGCCAGGGCTCATCGTTGGCCGGTGGTGCGCCCACTGACGCGGCGACGCAACGGGCGGCGCGCAAAGAGCTGTCCAAAGTGGAGCGTCAGGTGGTCAAGCTGGACGACAAGGAACGGGCGCTGCACACACAACTCGCCGCGGCCACCAGCGATGCCGGGCAGCTGCAGAAGCTCGGCGCGGAACTGAAAGCGGTCCGCACCGAGAAGGAAGCCGCTGAGCTGCGGTGGATGGAGCTGGCCGAAGCACTGGGCTGATCAGCGTTTGTCGAAACCTCGGAGAGTGCGCGATGCGGTTTGGGCGTCAGATTGGTGGGCTGACGCTACTCAGATCCTGGCCAACGTCGCCGAGACACTGCGCGCGTCGAGCAGGCGCTGGATGTCCTCCGGGTCGCTGGTGACGACGGTGTCGTCAGCCTCGACGAGGAGGGCGACGTGTCCGTCCAGAATGTCACTGGTACCGCTTTCCGCCAGTAGCTCGCCGACGCGCCGCCCCGAAGTCTGTTCGATCGCGATGGCGTCGATGCCGGTGAGGGTGCGCGCGAGACTGGCTTGACGCGCACCATCGCGCCAGGCCTGCGCCAGGACGCTCGCGCTCGTGTGGACAGCTACCCCCTGGCGTTGAGCCACCCGAAGAAGTGCTCCCGCCACACGGTCCCTGCGGTCGATGGCGATCAGGGCGCCGGCATCGAGCACGAGCGCCATCCGCAGCTCGCAGCTCGCAGGTCGTTGGACGGCGCAGCTCAACAATCGCGAAGCCGCGTCCAGCTCATCGGCAGTGAACGGACCGTCCTCGGCCTCCCACATGTCGAGCGCGGCGCCGAGCCGCTGGTTGCGCAAATGATCGCTGGCCGCATCGCTCAGCCAACGGGAGACGCTCACCCCGGACCGAAGATGTGGATGCCGTCGGTGCCTGGGTACCGGCACCAGAACCCTTCGGCAAAGTACTGCCGCGCTGCTTCGTCGACATCGACGCTCACCAAGCCGTTCAGGTTGAACCTGGCGTTGAGCTCGTTGATGGCCTTCAGCCATCCCTGCTTCTCAGCCCGGTCCAACACGAAGGCCTCCAGCGAGGACATGCAGCCGTGGTAGAGCCGTTCGAACTCCTCCTCGCACAGGTCCAGTCCGCACGAGTGCACGGCGTAGGCCACATACGCCTCTCCGTGGCGGGCGATGCCGCGCGCCACGTGGTGCAGGCGCCAGATGTCCGCGTCCTCCTCGATTGCCAGACGCCCGAACCCCATTGACGCCGCAATGCGCCGCTCAGAGTCCGCGGTGTACTCGCCTGGAGTGAGCGCTGCAAGCGCATTTTCCACCTGGTATTCGGTCATGGTCAGGTCGATCCAGCGTCCTTGCATCCCGTCCGCTCGGAGCACGTACACGCGGGGTGATGGCTCAGGCCCGCTATCGGCCTCGTGCAAAAAGGTGATCAGGGCCGCCGCCCAGCGCACCTGCAGCAGGTCGAACGAGCCGGCTTCGAGTTCTCGCAGCGCTTGAGCTGGATGGAGCTGACCGTGGCGGGCAAAGGCGTGCAGCGGCCCGTCCTCGCCCTGCTTCAGCGCGCCGGCGATGGTGCGGGCCGTGCGCACGTCGATCATCGGCAGGACCGTCTCGGCGAGCTCCAGCTGCCGCTCCACGTTGCGGTAGACGGCAGGGTGCAGGACGGCTCGCTCGGGCGAATCGTTGTCCACTCGTGTTCCACCCTTCTCGGCCGTAGGCCACCCGTCGACGCCCCGCTTCAACACGCTGCACCATCCACTTGGTCTCACCGACCTCGACCCGCCCCAGAGCAGCGCCGCGTAGCTGTGGACCAACCGCTATTCAGCGCCGCCGGGATTGCACTGCGCCGCGACGGTCGCCGCGTAGCCGACATCGGGTCGCCATGCCTCGAGGTCCCATGTAGTCTTGTGCGGGTCGGCGATGCGCGCGAAGTCCCAGTGGCAATCGAACTGATCGTGCAGCGAGGCGGTATCGGCAGGGTCAGACACCCGGAGCACCTCCTGCCAGGCAGTTGCACGCGCCGAGGCGCCATTGGCCGTACGGCCGGCCGCGGTCGGATACACGTGCAGCGCCCGGCCCTTGCTATTGTTGGTCCACCGCACATGGTCGATCAGGGCCGGCCCTGCGTACGCGGCGGTGGTCACAGCGGGCGCGGGCGACGATGTGGCCGCGGCAGGCGGTGCAGACGTGACCGGCGGTGTCGACGTGACGGGCGGTGTGGACGCCGAAGGCTGTTGTGCACAGCCGGCCAGCGCCAAAGCCAGGAACACCACGCCGCGCCGCATCACCTGCACCAGCGTAGGGCGTGAGCGCAGCCGCCACCCATATTGAGCGCTGCGGTCAGGCCTCGACTACCTACCCGCCGGTAACATAGGCGTTGTCAGCGCAATGACTGACTCACGCTCTTCCATGGAGGCTTCATGTCAGGCTCGACCTCAGGTTCGCCGCAGGCGTACGTGTACGACGCCGTCCGCACCCCCCGCGGCAAAGGCAAGAAGGGCGCCCTGCACGGCGTCAAGCCCGTAACCCTCACCGCCGGCGTGCTCAACGCGCTCGCCGACCGCAACAACCTGGACACCTCCCGGGTCGATGACGTCGTCCTCGGCTGTGTCTCGCCCGTCGACGAGCAGGGCGCCGACATCGCCCGCACCGCCGTGATGCTGGCCGGCTGGGACGAGTCGGTCGCCGGCGTGCAGCTCAACCGGTTCTGCGCTTCCGGCCTGGAAGCAGTGAACATGGCCGCGATGAAGGTGCGCTCGGGCTTCGAGGACCTGGTGGTGGCCGGCGGGGTCGAGTCGATGTCTCGGGTGCCGATGGGCAGCGACGGCGGTGCCTGGTTCGCTGACCCGGAAACCAACCTGCGCACCAACTTCGTGCCCCAGGGCGTGGGCGCCGACCTCATCGCCACGCTGGAGGGCTTCAGTCGCGACGACGTCGACGCCTACGCGGCCACCTCGCACCAGCGGGCAGCCGCCGGTTGGGACGCCGGGCACTTCGACCGCTCCGTCGTCGCCGTCCGCGACCGGGTCGGCACGCTGCTGCTCGACCGCGACGAGACCGTCCGCCCCGGGACCACCCCGGAGATCCTCGGCAAGCTGCGCGCCAGCTTCGTCGACCAGGGCAACATCGGCTTCGACACCGTGGCTATCGACCGTTACCCCCAGGTCGAGCGGATCAACCACGTGCACACCGGCGGTAACTCCTCGGGCATCGTCGACGGCGCCGCCGCCGTACTCATCGGCAACGAGCAGGTCGGCACCGACCTCGGGCTCACCCCCCGCGCCCGGATCATCGCCACCGCCGTTATCGGCAGCGAGCCGACGATCATGCTCACCGGCCCGGCACCGGCCGCCCGCAAGGCGCTCGAACGCGCCGGGCTCACGCCGGAGGACATCGACCTGTACGAGATCAACGAGGCCTTCGCGTCGGTGGTGCTGAAGTTCCAACGCGACCTGCACCTCGACCCCGACAAGGTCAACGTGCTCGGCGGTGCCATCGCCATGGGCCACCCGCTGGGCGCCACCGGAGCGATGATCCTGATGACCCTCGCCGACGAGCTGGAGCGCCGCCAGCTCCGCCGCGGCCTCGCCACGCTGTGCGTCGGCGGCGGCATGGGCATCGCCACCATCATCGAGAGGGTCTGACGATGACCAACCCATCAGCGACCAGTTCAGCAATCCGTTACGACCGCGACGACGCGGGCATCGTCACCCTCACCCTGGACGCGCCCGGCCACTCGGCCAACACCATGGACGCAGTGTTCCGTACCTCGCTGGCCGACACCGTCAAGCGGCTCGCCAAAGAGCACGAACAGGTCACCGGCATCATCGTCACCTCCGCCAAGAAGACCTTCTTCGCCGGCGGCGACCTGAACGAGCTCATCCAAATCACCCCGGAGAACGCAGCCGAGTTCGCCGCCGGTGGCAATGAGATGAAGGGACACCTGCGGGCCATCGAGACCCTCGGCGTGCCCGTCGTCGCCGCCATCAGCGGCACCGCGCTCGGCGGCGGCTGGGAGATCGCGCTGGCCTGTCATCGCCGCATCTGCCTGACTGATCCGAAGATCAAGCTTGGCCTGCCCGAGGTCACCCTCGGCCTGCTGCCCGGTGGCGGTGGTGTGGTGCGCACCGTCCGCATGATCGGTCTCGCAGCCGCGCTGCCGCTGCTCACCGAGGGCAAGCAGCTGCGCCCGGAGCAGGCACACCAGGCCGGACTGGTGCACGAGCTCGTCGACAGCGCGGAGCAGATGCTGGAGCAGGCCAAGGCCTGGATTGCCGAGAACCCCACCAGCGCCCAGCCGTTTGACGCCAAGGGGTACGTGATCCCGGGTGGCACCATCCGGGAGGCGGGCATGATGATGGCCGCCATCCCCGCCATGCTGACCAAGAAGACGCACGGCACCATGCCCGCCCCGCAGGCGATCATCTCCGCCGCGGTGGAAAGCATGCATGTGGACATAGATACCGCGCTCCGCATCGAGACTGCCTACCTCGCCGAGCTCGCCGCCGGGCAGGTCGCGAAGAACATGATCGGCGCGTTCTTCTTCCAGCTCAACGAGATCAACGGCGGCGGCTCCCGCCCGAAGGTTCCCGAGAAGCGCACGCCGAAGCGGATCGGCGTGATCGGCGCCGGCATGATGGGCGCCGGCATCGCGCACGTCGCCTCCACCCGCGGCATCGAGGTTGTGCTGGTCGACGCCACCGGCGAGGCCGCCGAGCGCGGCAAGCAGCACGGCGCTGGGATTCTCGATGCCAAAGTGGCCAAGGGGCGGCTCGCGCAGGACAAGCGCGACGCCACGCTGGCGTTGGTCACCACCGCGGACGACGTGGCCGCCGTGTCCAACTGTGACCTGGTGATCGAGGCGGTGTTCGAGGACCGCGGCGTCAAGGCCGAGGTGCACGCCAACGTGGCCAAGGCGGCACCGGAGGCGACCATCGCGTCGAACACCTCCACCCTCCCCATCACCGGGCTCGCCGAAGCTGTGCCCGACCCCTCGAAGTTCGTCGGCATGCACTTCTTCTCCCCGGTGCACCGCATGCCGCTGGTGGAGCTCATCCGCGGCGCCAAGACCTCCGACGAGGCTCTCGCCTTCGCCTTCGACACCGTGCTCGCGCTGGGCAAGACACCGATCGTGGTCAACGACTCCCGCGGGTTCTTCACCTCGCGGGTGTTCGGCACCTTCACCAACGAGGGCCAGGCCATGCTCGGTGAGGGCATTCCCGCCGCGCGGATCGAGAACGAGGCCCTCAAGGCCGGCATGCCGGTCGGGCCGCTGGCCATCTCCGACGAGGTGTCCATGCCGCTGATGGTGGCCATCCGCACGCAGACCCTGGCCGACCTCGCTGAGACGGGCGAGTCCGGTGGTCTCGCGGCGGAGCACCCCGCGTTCACCGTCACCGACCGGATGGTGGATGAGTTTCAGCGCCCAGGCAAGGCCAAGGGCGCCGGGTTCTACGACTACCCCGAGCAGGGCGGCAAGCGGCTTTGGCCCGGTCTGGCGGAGAACTTCGGCAAGGCCGGCGGTGGTGACGAGCTGTCCAGTCAGGACATCCGTGACCGCTTCCTTTTCGTCGAGGCGCTGGAGTCGGTGCGCTGCATGGAAGAAGGCGTCATCACCTCTGTGGCTGATGCCAACATCGGCAGCATCTTCGGCATCGGCTACGCGCCGTGGACCGGCGGGGTGCTCCAGTTCCTCAACGGCTACGGGCTGCCGCAGGCCGTGGCCCGCGCTGAGGAGCTGGCGGCGCGCTTCGGCGAGCGTTTCGCGCCGCCGGAGCTGTTGGTACGCAAGGCCGCGGTGGGCGAGACGTTCTAGCCCCGAGGATTGGCTGAGTAAGTGCCAGGCGAGTGCCCTGTCCACCGGCGAAACGCACGGTGCAGGGCACTCGCCTCGGAGAACCCGAGCCGGATGGCCAACTCATCAAGTGACTCCCGTCCGTCGGTGATGCTCGCCAGAGCCAGCTCACGACGAACCTCGTCGCACGCCGCGGTGTACGAGGTATTTTCCGCCAGTAGGTGACGACGCAACGATGCCGGGCTGTAGCTCAACCGGGCCGCCGTGCGGGCGAGCGACGGCACAGTACCGGCGGCGGCCAGATCGTCCTGGACAAAGCTCCGCACGCGCGCGGCCAAGCTGGTTCCGTACTCACGCCGAGCCAGCAGGTCGGTGGGGGAGTTGCGCAGGAACCCCGCCAGGGCGCGCTCGTCGCGATGCACGGAGGTCTGCAGAGCAAAGCGGGGCAGCACCAGTGCCGAGCACGGTGTGTCGAACACCGCGCGGGCACCGAACAGCTGGGCGTACTCGGCGTGATGGGAGGGGGCCGGGTACGCGAGCTCTACCGACTCCAGTCGCAGCGGCGCGTGCATCAGCCACCCCGCGAAGCGGTGCCAGATCATCAGCAGCGACTCGGTGAGGAACACTCCCGGTCCCGGCTCCAGCTCCAGCCGGGTGAGCTCAGCGGTCTCAAGCAACCGGAACCGCGGACCGCCGGGAAACAGGTTGTAGAACGCCACCGCTCGTCTCAGCGCGGTCCGTAAGTCGTTACCGTGCACCGCCAGCAGCCCCATGGTGGCGAAGGTGCCGCGGCGGCTCGGCACCGGCCACTGCCCCAGCAGCTCGTCGTCCAGCAGCTCCCACACACCGCGTACCAGCCGGGTGAACTGCTCGGTGGACACCGCGGTATCCCGCTCGACCCCAGCCGCCAGCAGCAGGGAGCCGGCCTGACTCTCGGGTACCCCGGCCAGCGCGGCGCGCACGTGGTGGGCGCCGATCGCGGGACCGGCGTTCATCAGTCGGCGGCGGCGACGAGCGGCTCCAGCAGCAGATCGGGGTGTTCCTTTTGGATGTACTGCAGCCGCCAGCGGTCGCTGACCAGCGCCAGCAGGACCCCGTCGCTACGGGTGAACACCTCGATGCCGCGCTGGCGGTTCAGCTCGGCCGCCGAGGCATCGTCGGTGCGCCGGGCCAGCGCATAACCCAGGTGCTCCATCTTCGCCTCCACCGAGAACTCCGAGCGCATCCGCGCGGCGACCACCTCGAACTGCATGGGTCCCACCGCCGCCAGCACCGGCGCCGCGTCACCGCGTACCTCGTTGCGCAGCACCTGCACCACACCCTCGGAGTCCAGCTGGTCCACAGCGCGACGGAACTGCTTGTACTTGCCTGCACTGTCCGCCCGCAGCACCGCGAAGTGCTCGGGCGCAAAGCTGGGGATCGGGGGAAACCGCACCGGCTGCTCGGTGTACAGGGTGTCACCCGGGCGCAGGGTCAGTGCGTTCACCAAACCCACCACGTCACCGGGGAAGGCGGTGTCCACCGTGGAACGCTCGCGGCCGAACACCGACTGCGCGTACTTGGTGGTGAACGGCTTGCCGTTGGCGGCATTGGTCACCACCATGCCGCGCTCGAAGGTGCCCGAGCACACCCGGATGTAGGCGAGACGGTCCCGGTGCGCGGAGTCCATGCCGGCCTGCACCTTGAACACGACCGCACTGAACGGGGCGGTCACCGGGCGGGGTGTGCCCTCGGCGTCCTCGCGGGCGCCGGGCGGCGGGGCGAGGTCGACGAGGGTGTCCAGGATCTGGTGCACCCCGAAGTTCAGCACCGCCGAGCCGAAGATCACCGGGGACGTGCGCCCGGCGAGGAACTCGTCCTGGTCGTGGTCGGCCCCGCTGATGCTGAGCAGCTCGCTCTCTTCGACCGCGTTCGTCCAGTCGATGCCCTCCCTGGCGGCCGCGGCATCGGCATCGAGAAACTCCTCGGGGGCGATCGTCGCCCCACCCGCGGTCCGGGTGAAGCGGATGTAGCCGCCGGTCGAGCGGTCGAGCAGCCCGCGAAAGTCACCAGAGATGCCCACGGGCCACAGCAGGGGTGTGGGTTTCAAGCCGATCCGGGTCTCAATCTCGTCCATCAGCTCCAGCGGCGTCTGCCCGGGCCGGTCCCACTTGTTGATGACGGTGATCACCGGGATGCCGCGGTGCCGGCACACCTGAAACAGCTTCAGCGTCTGCGGCTCGAGGCCCTTCGCGGCGTCGATGAGCATCACCGCGGCGTCGACGGCGGTGAGCACGCGGTAGGTGTCTTCGGAGAAGTCGGCGTGCCCGGGTGTGTCGACCAGGTTGATGACCGTGCTGATCCCCGCGGCGGACCGGTAGGTGAACTGGAGCGCGGTGGAGGTCACCGAGATACCGCGCGCCTTCTCCATCTCCATCCAGTCCGACACGGTCGAGCGTCGCCCCGCCTTGCCGTGGATGGCCCCGGCCTCGGAGATCACCTTAGCATGCAGGGCCAGGGCCTCGGTCAACGTGGACTTTCCCGCGTCGGGGTGGCTGATGACGGCGAAGGTCCGCCGACGGGCGACCTCCCGGCCGACGGTCCCCTCGGCGCGATTGTCACCGATGGCTGCCTCGGCCGTCGGGGTGGGGTGGGTCTGCGTCACGGGTGGTCCTTATCCGGTGGGGCGGTTGGGGGGCCGCCACCTATGATGTTACTCGTGAGTATGTTTACGGAGACCCTCTACCGCACCGCGGCGACCTCGACACACGGAATGGTCACCGGTGAGCCGGATGCTCCCGTGCGGATGACCTGGCGCGAGGTCCACCAGAAGGCGCGAAAGATGGCTGGCGCCTTGGCTGCGGCCGGGATCGGACCGGGCGATGCGGTCACCGTACTCGCCGGCGCACCGGTGGACATCGCCCCCGCCATCCAGGCGGCGTGGATGCGCGGCGCGAGCATCACGATGCTGCACCAACCCACCCCGCGCACCGACCTCGGCGTCTGGGCGCAGGAGACGCTCACCACGCTCCGGGTCGTCTCTGCCAGCGTGGTCGTGGTCGGTGAGCCGTTCGACGCGGTGAAGCCGGTGCTGACGGAGAACGACATCACCGTTCTGGAGATGGGGGAGCTCACGCAGGGCGAGGACATCGAGCCACTCGAGGTGGCCGAGGAGGAGACGGCGCTGTTACAGCTGACGTCGGGGTCCACCGGTCACCCCAAGGCGGTGCGGATCACCCACCGCAACCTCGCGGCGAACATCGACGGGATGATGGAGGCGGGCGAGATCAAGCCCAAGACCGACGTCGCCGTCAGCTGGCTGCCGTTGTTCCACGACATGGGCATGGTCGGCTTCCTCACCCTGCCCATGCAGCAGGGCGCAGAGCTGGTCACCGTCACACCCATCGACTTCCTGCGTTCCCCGATGTTGTGGATGAAGCTGATCAGCAAGTACGGGGGAAGCCTCACCGCGGCGCCGAACTTCGCCTACGCCGTCATCGCCAAGCGGCTGGCCCGCTGGGAGCCGGAGAACGACGGCGCGCTGGACCTGTCCACGCTGCGCTTCGCGCTCAACGGCGCCGAGCCGATCGACCCGGACTCGGTGCGGGCCTTCACCGATGCCGCCGGTCGTTTCGGCTTCAAGCCCGGGTCGTTCGTCGGCGCCTACGGGATGGCGGAGGTGACGCTGGCGGTGTCGTTCACCGAGACCGGCGTGGGCCTGACCGTGGACACCATCGATGCCCTCGCGCTGGAACGTGACCGCAAAGCCGTGCCCGCAAGCGATGATGCGGCCGAGCCCGGAACCGTCCGGCACTTCCCGACCCTCGGCCCGCCCGTGCCCGGGCTCTCCGCCCGCGTTGTCGACGGCGAAGGCACGGTCCTCGGCGTTCGCGGAGTGGGCGTACTGCAGCTCAAGGGCACCGCAGCCACCCCGGGGTACCTCACCGTCGACGGACCCATCGCCACCCAGGACGCCGAAGGATGGTTGGACACCGGCGACGAGGGCTACATCACCGAGGCCGGCCACATCGTGGTGTGCGGCCGGGTGAAGGACGTCATCATCATGGGCGGGCGCAACATCTACCCCACCGACATCGAGCGCGCGGCCGGCGAGGTCGATGGCGTTCGTGCGGGCAACGTGGTGGCCGTGCGCCTGAACGCTTCCGAGCGGCGGGAGAGCTTCGGGGTGGCGCTGGAGAGCAACAAGGCAGGCAATGAGGACGAGGCCGCCCGCATCCGCAAGGAGGTCACCGCAAAGGTGGTCGCCGCGGTGGGGGTGCGGCCGCGGACGGTGACGGTGCTGCCCGCGGGCAGTCTGCCGAAGACCCCGTCGGGCAAGCTGCGCCGTTCCAGCTCGGTGGGGCTGCTCAGCCAGTAGGGCGGCTGTGCACCACTTGCTGCACATCGGCGACGCTGCGGGTGAGCAGCAGTTCGACAGTGTCCGCGGCGTCATCGCAGGCCAGCTCGATAGCGCTCCGCTCGGCGGCGGCGAACGGCTTGAGAACGTAGTCGACTGGCTCCACGCGTCCCGGTGGCCTGCCAATGCCCACCCGCACCCGGAGGTAGTCCTTGCTGCCCATGGACTTGGTGATGGAGCGCAACCCGTTGTGCCCGCCCTCGCCGCCACCGCGTTTGACCCTGACTACACCCAACGGTAAGTCCAGGTCGTCGTGGATCACCAGCAGGTCGTCGAGCGCGACGGAGAAGAACCGCACCGCCGCGCTCACCGGGCCACCGGATTCGTTCATGAAGGATCGCGGCTTCACCAGTACGGCGCATCGGCTCACGAGCCGGCCCTCGCTTACTTCGGCGTTGCTGCGCTTGTGGGTCGTGAAGCGGTCGCTCATCCGAGTGGCGAGCAGATCGGCGACGAAGAACCCAACGTTGTGCCGCGTGCGGGCGTAGGTCGGGCCGGGGTTGCCCAGGCCGACCACCATGGCCGTCGCCGCCAGATCTGGCGCTGTCGTGCTGTCCACGTCGCTTTCCTTCACTCTGCACGGCAATGGCGCGCCACCCAGTGGGGGGCGCGCCATTGCGCAGCGGTGGGCTACTCCGAGTCGGAAGACTCGTCCGTGCTGGCCTCGCCCGCGGCGGTTTCGGGCTCATCCTCGACGACGCCAGCACCCTCGGCGTCGACCTCGGCCTCCATGGCCTGCTCGGACGGGGCCTGGACGACGTTGACGATTAGCGTCTCCGGCTCGGAGATGAGCGTGACACCACTGGGCAGCGCGACCTCGCTCGCCACGATCTGAGTACCGATCTCGGCACCCTCGACCGACACCTCGAACTGCTCGGGGATGCTCATCACGTCCGCCTCGACCTGCACGGTGGTGGCGTCCTGGGTGACCAGCGAGCCGGGCTCGGCATCGCCGACGATGACCACCGTGACGTCGATGGTCACCTTCTCGCCGCGGCGGATCACCAGCAGGTCGGCATGCTCGATGTAGTTACGCAGCGGGTGCACCACCACGGTCTTGACCAGCGCAAGGTGCTCGCCGCCGTCGACGGTGATGGTGAGCACCGCGTTCGTGCCGTGGGCACGCAGGACGCGGGCAAACTCGATGGAGGGCAGCGCCATGTGCACCGGGTCGGTGCCGTGGCCGTAGAGGACAGCGGGCACCTTCCAGTCGCGGCGCAGGCGACGGGCGGCTCCCTTGCCGAACTCCGTGCGCGATTCGGCGGTGAGCGTGATGTTGTCGGCCACGATGTACTCCTCGGTGCGGTCTGTACGGGGGTGTGCGCTCGGCGTGGGAGTGGACACGACGCAGCCGGCGTTCGCTGGACCGCAGCCGCGTCGATCACGGCAACCCCATGGGGCTGCCCTCGCCGAGACAACCTGTGCAGTCTACCGCACGGTCAGCTCAGGGACATCTCCACGTCGCTCCCCTCGCTCAGGGCCATCCCCACGTCGCTCCGCTCGCTCAGGCGTCACCGTCGAACAGGCTGGTGACCGACCCGTCCTCGAACACGGCGCGAATGGCGCTGGCCAGCAACGGGGCGATGGACAGCACCGTCAGCTGCAGGAACTGCTTGTCCTCGCCGATGGGCAGCGTGTTGGTGACGATCACCTCGCGGGCGCCGCAGGTGGACAGTCGCTCGGTCGCCGGTCCGGACAGCACACCGTGGGTGGCGGCGATGATGACGTCCGTTGCCCCGGCATCGTGCAGCACCTGAACGGCGCTGGCGATGGTGCCCCCAGTGTCGATCATGTCGTCGATGAGGATGCAGGTGCGGCCTTCGACGTCGCCGACCACCCGGTTGGCCTTCACCTGGTTGGGCACCCGCGGGTCCCGCGTCTTGTGCACGAAGGCGATCGGCACGCCACCCAAGGTGTCGGCCCACTTCTCCGCGGCGCGGACGCGGCCGGAGTCCGGGGAGACGATGGTGACGTCGGTGTCCGGGTACTTCTCGTTGACGTACTGGGAGAGCAGCGTGGTGGCCAGCAGGTGGTCTACGGGGCCGTCGAAGAAGCCCTGGATCTGCGCGGTGTGCAGGTCCACCGTCATGATGCGGTCGGCGCCGGCGGTCTTGAACATGTCCGCGATGAGCCGGGCCGAGATCGGCTCGCGGCCGCGGTGCTTCTTGTCCTGCCGGGCGTAGGGGTAGAACGGCATGATCACGGTGATCCGCTTGGCCGAGGCCCGTTTCAGCGCATCGACCATGATCAGCTGTTCCATCAGCCAGGTGTTGATCGGCGCACAGTGGCTCTGCAGCACGAACGCGTCGCAGCCGCGCACCGACTCCTCGAAGCGGACGAAGATCTCGCCGTTGGCGAAGTCCCGCGCGGTCTGGGGGGTGACGGTGACGCCGAGCTCGTCGGCGACCTGCTGGGCGAGCTCAGGGTGCGCCCGCCCCGCAAAGAGCATCAGGTTCTTCTTGGGCGTGGCTGACATCGCGCTCACCGGGCTTCGCCGTCCTCAGGGTTGGTGGTGGCTTCCGTTGCAGCTTGTGCCGCGGCGGTTCCTGGGCGCTTGTCCTGCACCCAGCCTTCGATATTGCGTTGCCTGCCGCTCGAGACGGCCAACGCACCGGGCGGCACATCCATGCTCACGACGGTGCCCGCCCCGGTGTACGCGCCGTCGCCGACCCGCACCGGGGCGATGAACATGGTGTCCGAGCCGGTGCGCACGTGCGAACCGACCTCGGTTCGGTTCTTGTGCACGCCGTCATAATTCACGAACACGCTGGACGCGCCGATGTTGCTGTGCTCGCCGATGGTGGCGTCACCGACATAGGTCAGGTGCGGCACTTTCGAGCCCGCGCCGATCGAGGCGTTCTTGGTCTCCACGAAGGTGCCGATCTTGCCTTCATCGCCCAGTACGGTGCCTGGACGGAGGTAGGCGAATGGCCCCACGGTGGCACCCGCACCGATGACGGCTTCGCTGCCGTGGGTGCGGATCACGGTCGCTCCGGCGCCCACGATGACGTCGGTGAGCGTGGAGTCCGGGCCGATCTCCGCGCCGGCCGACACCCGCGTCTCGCCGTGCAGCTGCACCCCCGGACGCAGGATCACGTCGGGCGCCAGCTCCACCGTGACGTCCACCCAGGTGGTGGCGGGGTCGATGACAGTGACGCCGGCCCGCATCCAGCGCTGCAGCACCCGGCGGTTGAGTTCTGCCCCCAGCTGTGCCAGCTGCACCTTGTCGTTGACGCCCGCGACCAGCCACTCGTCGGTAGTGGTCAGCGCGCCGACGGGGTGTCCGTCGGCGCCGGCGTCGCGCAGCACGTCGGTGAGGTACAGCTCGCCTTGGGCATTGTCGGTGGTCAACCTGCCCAGGGCGGTGCGGAGTACCGCGGCGTCGAACGCGTACACCCCGGAGTTCACCTCGGACACCGCGAGCTGTTCCGCCGTGGCGTCCTTGTGCTCGACGATGCCCAGCACCTCACCGTCGTTCCCGCGGAGGACGCGTCCGTAGCCGGTGGGGTCGCAGAGGTGGGTGGTGAGGACGGTGACCGCGACGCCACGGTCCTCGTGGCCGGCAAGCAGCGCCTGCAGGGTGTCGGTGTCGAGCAACGGGACGTCGGCGTAGGTGACGACGATCGTGCCCTGCAGCTCGGACGGCAGCTCCCGCAGTGCGCACTGCATGGCGTGGCCGGTGCCGTTCTGCTCGGTCTGCACCGTGCACCCGATGGGCCGGCCCAGCTGCGTGACGACGGCCTGCACGGCGGCGCTGACTTGCGCGCGCTCGTGGCCGACGACGGCGAGGAGATGCTCCGGGGCGAGGCCGCCGGCGGCATGCAGAGCATGGGCCAGCAACGTGCGCCCACCGAGTGAGTGCAACACCTTCGGGGTGCGCGACTTCATCCGAGTTCCGGCCCCTGCGGCGAGCACGACGACTGCGGCGGGTGCGGTGGACGGACGTTCCCGCATACCTTTGAGTACTCCCTTGAGCAGATCAGTCGACGTCAGTGGTCTCGTAGCAGCCTGCACTGCTCCGCCGCCAGGATTCGAACCTGAACTATCTGAACCAAAATCAGAGGTGCTGCCTTTACACCACGGCGGACCGCATGCCGGGAAATAGTCTCACGTGCGTACTCACCCGCCGACACGGGCGTGGTGGATTGGCTCGTTGAGCTCGCGCTCCTGCGCTGCGACGGACCCACTCTGCTGACACAACCGCCTACGCCACACCCAATACATCAAGGTCGACCGTGCGACCCGCGGCGCGCAGGCCGGTCTCGATGGCGTAGCCAAACTCACCCCACAAGATGATCCGCGCACCCGGTCGGCTCCCTAGCCTCGGGTAATCGCCAAAGGAATCGGGGCTTTCACATTGACATCAATGAAGCGTTTCGTCGCATCGTGGTCGGTCACCTGCGGCTTACGGCAGTTTTCGTGGTGTTGCCGGTCCTAGCAGTCCTCGGGTTGTCCGCAACAGCCAAGCCCGGCTACGTCGCTTCGGCGCGTATTCAGGCGTCGACCACCTCAATCGCATCGGATACTGAGGCGGACTCGGTGCTCAACCGCGTCATCGGTGTCGCGACGAGCACCGCCATTGTCAGGCAGGCGTTGCAGGCCGCGAAGATCGACAACCGGTCGGCGGAAGCCGTCACCCGTGAGATCACCGTCACGCGGTTGGGCAGCTCGACGGTGATGGACATCGCGGTGACCGACAGCAACGGCGCGGTGGCCACATCGTTGGCGAGCTCGCTCGCGACGACGGTGGTCAACTTTCTTGGGTCGCAGGGCGACCAACAGCCGCAGGAACTGGTCGACAAGCTGACGCTCGAGCAGAGGCAGCTTACCGACCAACGGGACCGGCTCGTCGCGGCGCTCAGTCAAGGCACTGGAGCGGCCACCGCCGCGAACCTGTCGCCGCTGTCAAGCGTCGATGCGCAGCTGACCGATGTCGGTGCGACGCTGCGCCAGCTGCTGGTCGCCATCGCCACCGGTAGCTCGGCGAACGTCATCTCGTTGGCCAACCCCGCAACGGCCGTGCCCACGAATGTCGCGACTGACCTGGTTCTCGCCGTGCTCGCTGGACTGATCGCCGGTCTTCTGTTCGCCTCCATTCTCGAGGTGATTCGGCCGCGGGTCGCTGACGCGCGGGCCTTCGCCCGAGAGGTCGGCGTTCCGGTGTTGGGCAGCCTCTCGTCGCCGCCGAGCGCGGTTCACCGGCTCGGCACGCGGCTGTCGATGCGGCGCCGACGCCCGAGCCGAGCCGAGGTCAGCGACGATGGCCAGGCGCGGGCGGTCGTCGACGAGCGGACCGTCGTCGCGTTGCGGCAGGCTGCGGCGATTTCGAGCGCTCACTCGCTGGTCCTGATCGAAGACGGTGAACCCGCGAGCTCGATTGCTCTGGCGCACACCATGACGGCGTTGCTGCGGGCACCGGTTCGGGAAGTGACCGCGTCGAATGACCACACACCGGAGTTGGGGAGCAACGGGCACGCTTCCGGGTTCTCCAACTACCCCGGGTCGACCCTGCTTCGCGCCCCTACCGACGGTCTTCGCGCCGGGAATGAAGGGTCGGATCTCCGGGTACTGACGATGTCGGAGCTCGACGCAGACTTCGCGGCCCGAGGGCCAGCTGTGCACGACTGCGCGTTGCTCGTCGTCGTCGCCAAGCTCACCCGCTACTCCTACCTCCAGCACGTAGGCGATCTCGCCGCAGCAACCCGCTGGCCGGTGCTCGGAGTGCTGGAGACACCGACCCCGGCCGGGAAGAGGCGATCACGATCATGACCACGACGACAGGCGCGGTCCCGCGCATTCGCACCTACGGGGATCCGTCAGCGGGCTGCCTGGCCGGACTGGATGCGGCGCTCGCCATGCTCGTCGAGGCGCGGCGCATCGTCCGCGTCGGGGGCGACGAGCCTGCAGACATCGTCCACACGATCGGTCCGGTCACCATGCCGACTGGACCCGCAGTGCCCAGGGTGCACACGGTCGATCGCATTGTCTTGCGCAACGGGAGACTGGTCCCCGCGGGCTGGTGGCTGCGGCGTGAGGGGCGCTGTGCTGCGGGAACAAGTGTACTTCTGGCCCATGGTCAGATGGCTGGCCGGCTCCTGGTCGATGCGGGCCTCGCACCCGGTGAACGAGTCCACTGCTTGCCGCTGCTGGCGCCACTCGGGTGTATGAGGCCCGGACCGGGCGCGCGGCGGGCGGTACGCGACCAGCTGGGGGTGGCTCCCGGTGTGCGACTTGTCTTGAGCGCGGACGCGGCCAACGCGGGTAGCCGCACAGCGGGCTGGGAACACCTGCTCCGCTGCACGGGCCGCCGCGACGTGACCGTCGCCTCTATCTGTCCTGCGGCTACCGCACCGGCGCCCTACAGTGTGCGGCTGGCGTCAGGACGCTGGCTGTCCGAACCCCTCGATTTGGCCGGGCTGCTCGCCGCAGCGGATCTCTTCGTTGCGGCCGGACACACCCTGGAGGCGTGCAACCCCGCCACCGCCGCGGTGGCGTGCGGGGTCCCGGTGACGGCGGTGACTACGGACAGCGTCGCTGAGCTAGTGCTGTCCGCGGGTGCCGGATTCGTCGTCCCCGCCCGAGCTGTCAGCGTCGCGCAGGCGGTGGTCGCCCAGCTCGACAGTGGTCTGCCATTGCGCCGACCATCGGGAAGCCCGCCGGAGCATCAGCTCAAGGTCGCTGAGCTGGCCCACGGCCTGCTGATGATCTATCGGCGCGTGCTCTGCGCATCTGCTGTGTCGGGTGCGGCGTGATCACTTTCGCGTCGCACGCCGCCCCCGCCGTTCGGGAGATCGCGTTCGCTGATTGCCGCATCACGCCCGAAGCTCAGGCGCAAGCCGTTGAGGCCATGGCGAGTGGGTGGCTGACGACCGGCCCGAGAACCGCGTTGTTCGAGCAGTCGCTCGCGGCCTGGATCGGGGCTCCGCACGCCGTAGCCGTCAGCTCGTGCACGGCGGCGCTGGAGATGTCGCTGCGGGCGCTTGGCCTGCCCGTTGGCGCACCCGTGCTGACCCCGACCTTGACCTTCTGCGGTGCGGTGCACGCGATCGTGCACAGCGGGTTGCAACCGGTCATGATCGACACTGACGAGGCGACGCTGACGGTGAGCCCGGAGTCGGTGGCGGCCGCAGCACGGACGAAGCCTGCCGCCATGATCGTCCAGCACATGGGCGGCTACCCGGTCGATGTCGCGACGATGGCCCAGGCGGCCGGGTTGCCGATGGACCGCGTGGTGGAGGACGCCGCACACGGGCTGGGGGCGGCGCTCGGCGGGCAGGCAGTGGGAACAGCCTCGGCAGCGAGTTGCTTCAGCTTCTACGCCACCAAGAACCTGCCGATCGGCGAGGGGGGAGCCATCACGACCGTCGATGAGGGGCTGGCCGAGCGGCTGCGGGTGATGCGCCAGCACGGGATGAGCAAGGACGCCTGGCGGCGCTACGAGCCCGGCTCGAGCTGGCGTTATCAGGTGGACTCCGACGGCATGAAGGCGAACTTCACCGACCTGCAGGCTGCGATCGGGCTCGGGCAGCTTCCGTATCTCACGGCATGGCAGATACGCCGGGCCGAGGCGGCCGAAAGGTATACCGCGCAGCTGAGTGCGGTGCCCGGGATCACGGTCGCACCGCAACCCGCCGACGGACGGCATGCGTGGCATCTGTACGTGATCCGGGTGGGACCGGAGTACGGACGCAGCCGCGACGAGCTGGCCATGGAACTGGGTGCTCGCGGGATCGGCACCTCGGTTCACTTCATCCCGGTGCACCGCTTCGGGTACTTCCGCGAGCTGCTCGGCGACCAGGTTCACCGCCTGCCGGTCGCCGAGCGGGTCGCAGACCGATTGCTGTCGCTCCCGCTGCATCCGCAGCTGGGCGAGGACGACGTTGACTACGTATGCGCGCAGATCGCTGACCTGCGTGCCTCGAGGAGGAGATAACGATGTACGCAGGTAACTGGGGTTCACGCCGACACACTGAGCAGGGGGCACGGGCTCGTACTCTGATCGTGGGTGCCGGACATGCGGGGCGCACACTCGCGCGCGACCTCGCGGACAACCAGGAGCTCGGTCTGGTGCCCGTCGGGTTCCTCGACGACAACAAGCACCATCGAAGGGTTGACCGGCTTACGGTGCTCGGTCCGATCTCGGCGCTGGCCGCCGTGGTGCGCAGCGAAGGCGTTCATGTGGTGATCGTCGCGATTCCGTCGATGCCCCCCATCGAGCTCGCGGCGCTGCTGAACACCGCCGCGCGGTGTGGGGCGCGGGTGCGCTACCTGCCCTCCTTCCACGCTGCGGTGCAGCGGGGCAGCCGCGTCGAGGACCTCTACGCGGTGTCCCCGGCGTCCTTGCTCGGTCGCGAGGAGGTGCAGGTGGTGCGCCCCGCGACGCAGGCCACCGTGCACGGGCGGCGCGTGCTGGTGACCGGCGCCGGCGGGTCGATCGGAAGCGAGCTGTGTCGTCAGATCGCCGCGTACGGGCCGGCGGCGCTGTACATGCTCGACCACGACGAGTCGAACCTGCACCGGTTGCAGCTCGAGTCCAGCGGCGAGGCGCTACTGGAAAACGACGAGCTGATCGTTGCCGACATCCGGGACGAGGCGCGCATTCGCCATCTGTTCTCCGAGCTGCGCCCGCAGGTCGTCTACCACGCTGCGGCCCACAAGCACCTGCCACTGCTCGAACGGCATCCGTGCGAAGGCGTCAAGTCCAACGTTCTCGGGACGATGAATCTTGTTGATGCCGCGGTCGACAACGGCGCGGAGCGGTTCATTTTCATCTCGACCGACAAAGCTGCCGACCCCACCTCAGTGTTGGGGGCCACGAAATATCTCGGTGAGTTGGTCGTGCGCAGCCGCGCAGGTCGTGGCATGTGCGTGGGGTCGGTCAGATTCGGCAACGTGCTCGGCAGCCGCGGCTCCTTCATGCACATTCTCGCGCACCAGATTGCTGCCCACGAGCCCGTCACGATCACTGACCCAGAGGTGGACCGCTTCTTCATGACCGTGGAGGAGGCCGTCGGACTCGTGCTCGAGGCGGGCGCGATGGCGGAGGACGGTGAGACGTTTGTGCTCGACATGGGCGAACCCGTTCGTATCGTCTCGCTGGTCGAGACCTATGCGGCCCAGGCGGGGGTCAACGACGTGCAAATCCGCTTTACCGGTCTCCGGCCGGGTGAGAAGCTCAACGAGGCGCTGTTCAGCGCGGGCGAGGCCCGGACGCCGACGGCAAACGCGCGGATATCGGCCACTCGCGGCGACCCGTTTTCGGGGGACCTCGACTCGGAGCTGGTGAAGCTGTTTGAGACCGCTGGGCGCAACGACGCCAGTGACGTGCGTCTCGTGTTGACCGAGCTCGTGCCCGAGTACCGACCGCCGGAGATGCAACCTGCCGCGCTCAGCGGTCTGTTCGACACCCTGTATCCGGACGACTTCTGATGCACGCCAACATGGTTCAGGCGGGCGAACGGTTGCTCGTCGAGTGCGGCGCACCGTGGTTGTCGCGAATCTTCAGCGAGGCCTGCGGCATCGCGTTGCAGCCGGGCACCGTCGGCGATCCAGACGTTCACCTCGTGATCACTGACGATGCGAGCCCGTTCACCCAGAAGGGATGGGATCCGCTGACACGGGGGGCCTATCACCGGGCGGGCAACCTGACGCTGATAAACGCGTGCGGCTCCGGTTTCGACTTACGCATCACCGTCGGACCGTGTGTTTCGCACGCGAAGATCAGGGTTGAGGCGCGTTTCCGGCCGCCGCCCAAAGAGCGTGCCGCAGCCCTCGCGCTGCGTTCCCGGTTCCACCTGCTGACCCGCGCGGTCCTGCTGCAGTATCCGGCGTTGTGGGTGGCAGGCACGCGAGGGCGGATGCCAATTCACGCGGCCGGGCTGCAGACCGACGCCGGGGTGATCTTGCTCGCGGGGCCCGCCGGGGTAGGCCGCTCCACGATGTTGCTGCAGGCCCTCGACGACAACGGCCGTGCCTGCTCAGACAACCTCTCCGTCAGTGACGGACGGGCCGTGCACGGGCTGGTCGAGCCGGTCCGGATCGAGGATACAGGTGGGCGCCGCATGCCGCACGGGCGTGGCGAGCGGGACCTACCGAATCGAGCCGACGTGCTCATCCCGGATCGTGTCGTCGTGCTGCGACGAGCCGACCGAGGGGTTCCAGTTGTGCGACTGATCACACCGATGAGGGCGGCGGACGTGTTGACCGCAGGCACCTACATGGCCGGCGAACTGCGCCGCTACTGGGCCTTTGCCGGGACACTTGCGCTCGCTACCGGCCGCGGCCCGGCCTGCCCGCGGATCGCTGAGGTCGCCAACACCTTCGCTCGGCTGCCCGCGGTCGAGGTCACGCTCGGCGACCGACCGTGCCCGAGCCTGGTCGATCTGCTTGGCGCACCGGAGCGGGTGGCGTTGTGACTGGACGGCTGCACGTCGCCACGGTGGTGACCCGCTTCCAGGCCGGCGCGGGCACGGTCGCGCTGCGTGGCGCCAAGGCACTGGACCCGGACCGCTTTCGGGTGAGCATCATCGCCGGCGGCGGTGACCGCCTCCTGCACGAGGCGGCCGATGCGGGATTCGAGGTGCGGCTGGTGCCCAGCCTGCGCTCGGAGATCGCGCCGCGGGATGAGTTGCGGGCCCTGCACCGGCTCACCCTCACACTTGCTGATGACGTTGACGTGGTGCACACGCACAGCACGAAGGCCGGTGCGCTCGGGCGGTTGGCGGCACGACGCGCGGGCGTGCCGCGCATCGTGCACACCTACCACGGCTTTCCGTTTCACGAGTTCCAATCACCGGCCCGGCGGGCCGCGTACGTGCAGATCGAGCGACGCCTTGGCCGCATCACCGACGTCGGGCTGTGCGTAGGCACCGGTGTCGCCGTCGAGGCCGTCCGACGCGGGCTGCTCGCGCCGGAACGCGTCCGCACCATCGGCGTGGCCGTGGACGGATCGGCCCCGGCGTGCACGCCCGCCGGCCGCCTTGCCGCCCGCGCGGCGCTCGGTGTGCCCGCCGCCGCGCTGGTCGTCGGCGCGGTTGGACGGCTGGCCTTCCAGAAGGCGCCCGAGCACTTCGTCGCTGCTCTCGTCGCGCTGCAGCGCGACGATGTGGTCGGCGTTTGGATCGGCGGTGGAGAGCTCGCGGAGGCGATGCAGCGCATCGTCGCCCGCGTGGCTCCGCAGGTCAGGGTTATCCTTGCCGGCGAGCGCGCCGACGTACCCGCGCTGCTGCCCGCCTTCGACGTGTTTGCCCTGCCGAGCCGCTACGAAGGGCTACCGGTCGCCATCGTCGAGGCCATGGTCTGCGGGATCCCGGTCGTGGCCACCGCAGTCAACGCGGTCGCCGACGTCGTCGTGCCCGGACTGACCGGGCTGTTGGTGCCCCCGCAACGTCCCGACCTGCTCGCCGGGGCGATCGGCTACCTGCTCGAGCATCCCGCCGTAGCCGGCGAGATGGCCACCGCCGCGCGGATGCGGCTGGCTGACCGACACAGTAGCGAGAGGCTCGGTCGTGCCCTAGCGGCCGCGTACCTGCCCTCCGCCGAGCCGAGCACGGCGCATCCAGGCGTCTCACTTCGTAAGCCCCGTGTCAAGGAGGACGCATGCGCGTAGACGTATTCACCCAGCCCGACATCGAGGACGCGGCGTCCGGTCTCACGGTCTTCGACAGTCCCGACGTTGTTGCTGATCCCAAGCTCCTCGCCCGACTGTTGGAGGGCACAGCGACCGCCGACCTCGCCGCACCCCCGGTGGTTCTGCCCGATTTCTGCCACAAGGACAAGTCGGAGATGCCCTCGAGCATCGCGGTTGCGACCCGGGGTGCAATCCGGCCGACACTCACCGACGCGGCCCTGAACTGCGGAATGGCCTTGGCGACGCTCGACGTCGAGCGACCCTCTGCGCAGGCGGTCACCGAGTTCTACCGTCGCGTGCGCGAACGGTTTCCGAACCCGCCAGGTTGGAACCGGGAGCTCACCCGCGGTGAGGTTCTGCGCGCCGCGGTCGAGGGTGCCGACTTCGCCGCCGACCGGTACGAGATCGAGCAGGACGAAATCGACCGGGTGGAGGAGTACGGCCGGTTGAGTGTCGAGGAGTACGGCGGTGCAGCCAGCGCGCGCAAGGAGCTGCCCTGGATCTGCGTCCAGCTCGCCCGCCTGCGCTTCGGTTCGATCGGTCCGAGCACGCATTTCCTCGAGCTGCAGGAGGTCGAGGAGATCCTGGAGCCGGAGATTGCGGACGAGCTGGGTGTCCGAAAGAATCAGGTCACACTCCAGTTCCACAACGGCGGCGGGGTGCTGACCGGCCAGGTCGGCGAGATGTACGCCCGGCGCAAGTCCGCCTCGCGGATGCTCCGGACCGAGATGGCGCTGGCCAAGCCGTGGATGCATCGCATGCCCACCGGTGAGCGCTACGCCGCCTACTTCCGCACCGGCTGCCCGTCCATTCCCATCAACGGTGACGAAGGACGCAAGGTCATGCTCGCCCAGCGACTGTCGATGAACTACGGGTTCGCTTATCGGCTGGCGACCTACAGCTGGCTGCGCCGGTTCGGTGCGGAGGCGTTCGGTGCCCGGCTGCAGCTTGTCGTGGACTCTCCACACAACTCCATCTACGAGGAGGAAGTGGGTGGTGCACCGGCATTTGTGCACCGACACAACGCCGCGCGTGCTTGGACACCGGAAAAGATGACTGGTCACCGAGCGTTCGCGAACACCGGGCAGCCGGTGCTCGTGCCCGGCACCAACCGGACGTCGTCGTTCCTGTGTGTCCCGGCCGCGCAGGCGCACCGCAGCCTCTACACCGCCTGCCATGGCACGGGCAGCATCATCAGTGCCTTCGTCCGGGACGGCCGCTCCGGGCCGGACCCCTACGCGCGGCACACTCTCAAGTATGGGTACTCCGACGCCGCGCCCCAAGAGGTCATGCAGTACGACGACCGCGGCGTCGACGAAGCACTGGGAATCCTGTCGGGCAACGGCCTGGTCCGCCCGGTCGCACGGCTACGTCCGTTCGCGGTGCTGTCGTGACCGTCGCGGGCAGCATCCGGGATACATCGTGCACGTGGCGTGCGCTGCTGCCCGCAGATCGCACGTTCGTCGCCCTGCCCTCGCGCAGCCGCCCGGTCATCATCGCCGAGTGGGACACTGCGGTGCTGCGCTACGTCCGACAGAACCTGCTGGCCAGACCGCCGGGATCGCAGCTGCCGGGTTGGCTTTACCAGGTGGCAGGACCGACCCTGCGGTTGCGGGGCATGTGGCGGTTGGCACCGCGTCTGCACCCGATGCCGCGCCTGCGCTCGGGCACCGAGGTGCAGGTCGAGCCCGCCGAGAAGTGCGTGCTCGCCTGGCTCGACAGCATCGAACACCGCGTGATTGTGCTCGACCACAGTCGCGACCCCGACGGAAGCTTCATCCTGCTGCTGTTTCCCCCAGCCTCAGCCGAGCCAACCATTGCGGTGAAGGTCCCCACCTGCGCGGCGGCCGCCGCGCGAGTGGGTAACGGACGCGACCGGTTTCGACAGCTGGAGCTTGAGCCGCTCGGGACGGTTCGGGAGACGATCCCACGGCTGATCGAGATCGAGGGCCTGCCCGCGCTGGCGACGACGGCCCAGCCGGGGGTGTCGATGCTCGTCCGCTACTACCGCGCTGGGCACAGCGGGTGTCCGGCCGCGGTTCGGACGGACTTCGCGGCGGCCGGGGCGTGGCTCACGGCGTTGCAATCTACGCCGACCGGTCCAAGGGTCGCTCTTGACGTCGCACAGTCGACGATCGACGCCGCCCAAGTCCAGCTCGCGGGGAGGCCGGAGCAGCTGAATGTGGCTCTCGGCGCCTTGGCTGGGTTGCGCCGCAGCTTGCGGCACCACCAGGTCACGTCAACCGTTGTGCACGGGGACTTCTGGCTGGGCAACATTCTGACGCGTGACGGTGTGGTTACCGGTGTCGTGGACTGGGAACGTGCGGCGGTGGCTGGTGACCCGGTGCGTGACGTTGCCCGGTTTGCGGTGTCGTACTCGTTGTACCTCGACCGCCACACGAGGACGTCGCGGCCGGTGGCCGGACATTCCGGACTGCTTGGCCGAGCTCCCGGTGGCGGGGTGAGGTACGTCATCGACGGCCACGGCTGGTATTCGCTGTTGGTGCGGGGCTTTATGGGCGATGCGCTCCAGCGGTTGGGGCTGCCGCCATCGCTTGCGGCGGACGTGATGCGCGCCGAGCTGGCCGCGATTGCCGCCGAAGCAACCGAACCCGGCTTCTGCCGAGACCACTGGCAGATGTTCACCGAGGTCTGCGCGGGATACCGATGAGTGTCGGGGTGTTCGCGGCGCCGGCGCGCCGGGTCATTACCCGGGCGACGGGTGAGGCGCCCTCGGGTACCCGGCGGGGCGGCATCGAGCGGTTCGCGCTCGTGTCGATGGCCGCCAGCTTCGTCGCCCAGTTTGCGCTGCGCCCGTCCGGCCCGGGCAACAGCTCCCCCGTTGACGTGCTGGTCCTGGTGTCGATCCTGGCCACGGCGATCTGGGCGAGCAGTACTCGGCTGCCGCTGCGCGCACCCTATGTTCTCGGTGTCGCACTGATGGTGATCGGTGGTGCCATCGCCGGGGTCACGGGCCCGATGCCGGGTACGGCACCCGAGACCCTGGCGATCGACCTGCTACTCATCACCTGGTGCACGACGATCGTCGCGGTGGCCCGCAGCCCTCGGAGTCTGACCGTGCTGGTCAGGGCGTGGGCCTACAGTGCAGTGGCCTGCGCTGGGCTGCTCGTGCTCGGGTCGCTTGCCGGCATAACGGCCATCACCGGGGTGCGAGCGCGGGAGGGCAACCGTGAGATGTTCACCTTCGGCGACCCCAATTACGCGGCGACGTACTGGGTACTGTCGATATTCGTCGTGTACGCCTGCCGGGCACCGCGGTCGTGGCCGCTGCGGCTGTGCAGCTATGCCCTGCTGGTGTGGGCGCTGCTGTTGTCGGAGTCCAACGGCGGTGTCGTGGAACTCGCGGTCGGCTGCGGTGCGATTTTCCTTCTTTCGGTGCTGCGACGCTACGGCCCGGCCGCGGCGATCGCCCTGCTGCTGATCGTCGGCGGCTCTGCGGTGATGACGCTGCAGCTCGTCCCGTTCAGCTCCATGCAGACGTGGGCGCGCGGCTCGAACAATGCGCTGCTCGTCAACTCACTCGGGCGGAGCAAGGACAGCAGCGGCCAGCGCAGCCTGCTGGTCACCGAGGCGATGGCGCTCTACAGCTCCGACGGCTGGCTGGGCTCCGGCCCCGCCACCACCAAGCCGTTGTTGCAGAACCGCTCCTACGCGTACGCGAAGGAAACCCACGATGACTACCTCGCCGCACTGGTCGAGCGCGGCCCCCTCGGCGTGCTCGGCCTGATGTTCTTCGTCGCGTCGGCCGGTTGGCGAGGGGGACAGCTGGTGCGGGCGGCGCACAACGGCCCTGAGGACGGTGTGCTGCCCAGACCCGCCGGACTCGTCGCGGCGATGCTCGCGACCAGCGTGGCCGCCACCTACTACGAGGTGCTGCACTTCCGATTTATCTGGGCGCTGCTCGCCCTCGTCGCCGCCTACGCCTGGCAGTGCACTGAAGCACGCTCGCCGCGTGCCGCCGGGAAGGGGAGCCGGGCATGACGGAGACCACGGCGCCTCGGGCAGGGAAAGCGGCGCCGGTGCTCGGCCGTCGATCAGCTGCGGTCAACCTGGTCGCGCAGGGTGCCTCGCTGGGCGCCGTGTCGGTCGCCAGCCTCGTCGTCGCCCGGACCGGCGGCGCCGCGGTGCTCGGCGACTATGCGTTGCTGCGGGTGCTGCCCTGGTTGACCGGACTGGTGCTCAGCTGTGGGCTGCCTGCCGCGTCCACTTACTTCCTGGGCGCGCAGGGTCGTGGGGCGACGTTGCGTCCGACGCTGGCCGCGCTGGCGCTGACCGGAGCGATCGCGGGCACCGCCGTGTGGCTGGGCCTCGTCGCCGCGCTGCACCGGCTGTTTTTCCTCGACGTCTCCGAGGGACTGCTCATTCTCGTCGGAGCCACTGTCATCACCCAGCTGTGGACCGTCTGGGCCAAGGCGTGCTGTCAGGGCAGCGCAGACATGTGGGGCGCCAACCTGATCATCGTCTGTGAGGAGCTGATGTTCCTGCCCGCCTACGGGTTGGCGTTGGCGTTCGGGCTGCGCGGTATCGAGGCCATTATCGCGGGAATGGTCGCCGGTGGCGTCTGCGCGACGGCCATCGGGCTGGGCCGACTGGCCGTGCAGGGCTACTTCCGGGGCTGGGGTGCCCCTTCGCCCCGGCTGGCCAAGTCGGTGCTCGGTTTCGGCGCCCGTGGTCAGCTGGGCAACCTGCTCTGGCTGGTCAACCTGCGCCTGGACTTTTTGCTGCTCGGCGTGCTGGCCGGCCCGGCGACACTCGGGGTCTACGCCGTCGCGTCGAAATTTGCCGAGCTCATGCGGCTGCCGGCCACCGCACTGAACTATGTGCTCTACCCCCGCTTTACCCGTGCGCTGCCCGCAGTGGCCAGCCGGGATGCGCGTCACCTGCTCGGACGGGCGTGCCTGGTGTCGATGGCGGCGACGCCGCTGCTCGCCGGATTGTCCATCGTGGCTCTGCCGCTGCTGTTCGGCAAAGAATTTCAACCCGCGGTCGTGCCCGCGTGCCTCCTGCTGGTCGGCCTGGCTGTGGAGGGCGCCGCGGCTGTCGCCTCGGCGTACCTGTGGGGCGCCGGTCGTCCGGGCGCAAACTCGGTCGGCATGGGAGTGGGCGTGGTCATCACCATCGCACTCGACCTCCTGCTCATACCGCGGTACGGCGCCAGCGGTGCCGCGATCGCGTCGAGCGCCGCCTATCTCGCGACGGCCGGTGTGCTGAGCCGGCTCGCCTGGGTGTGGTCGCAGCGTTCGATCGACATGACACACGATGCTATTCCGGCGGGAGACCCATCATGATCCGAGCCAACTTGTCCGCCGCGAGCACGCTCGTCGCGGACGGGGCCGGACCTGCGCAGTCGATGCTGCCACGGTCAAGCCAGCGCCACCGCCGGCCCCGCGCCTATCACAGCGAACCCGGAGCACAGCGGCAACCGGCCGACGGCGCTCTCCGCAGAGGCGTTGACCTTACGGTGGCGCTTGTCGGACTCGCGATCGCCACACCGGTGCTCGCGGTGCTCGCGGTGGCAGTACAGCTCACCAGCAAGGGCCCGTGGCTGTTCCGGCAGACGCGGGTGGGTCGCGGTGAGCAGCCATTCGAGATGTGGAAGCTACGCACGATGGTGGCGGACACCAACGGTGCGGGCTCCTTGGTCAGTGGTCCTGGCGACCCGCGGATCACGCGCATGGGGGCGTGGCTACGTCCGCGGCGACTAGACGAGTTACCTCAGCTGGTTAACCTGCTGCGAGGCGATCTGACGCTGTTCGGCTCACGACCCGAGGTACCACGGTTCATCCCGTACTACACGGGCGCGGAACGCCAGATCCTGCAGGTTCGCCCCGGCATCATCGGTCCCGGCGCCGTGCTGTTTGCCTCCGGACAAGACAGTGAATTGGACGCTGTCGACGACGCGGACGCCTATTACGTTGCCCATCACCTGCACTCCCGACTGGCCCTTGATCTGCACTACTTCGCCGACCGGACGGTGCGCCGGGATCTCACTCTGCTCATCAGAGCTCTAGGGGTGTGCGTTCGCAATGGCTGAGTGTCGCGGACGGATCGGCCCCGTCGTTGCCCTGCTCTGCCTGTTAGTCGGGGTCGCCGCGTGCAGCACAACTGCGGCCTCACCGGCGAGCAGCACAACTGCGGCGGCACCGGTGAGCAACGCACTTGCCGAGGTGCCTGTGAGCGGCGCATCTGTCGCAGCTTTGCACTATGCGGCAAACGACAACCTCAGTGCCGATGGCAGCTACCCGCCTGGACGACTGGGTTTCAACTTGGCCGACATCGGTAACGTGGACCAGCTTGATGCTTTACCGTCCGGTGTGAGCGGTCTGGTCTTTCTTGGCCTGTGCAACGGGGCCGACTCGAAGTTTCGCTCGCGCGTGGATCCGTTTGTGAATCACCCGCGGTTGTTCGGTTTCTATGTCATGGATGAGGCGGATCCGGCCTCCTGCGCAGCGGCCAACCTCGCGGCCGAAACCGCGTACATCCATACCCACATCAAGGGCGCACGCACCTTCCTTGTGCAGCAGAACCTCTCGTCTTCCAAAACGCCGACGTATCGAGGTGGCTACAACCCGGCCAACACCGGGATCGACTTGTTCGGCCTCGACCCGTACCCCTGCCGCAGTGAGATCAACGGCTGTGACGACACAGTCATCGCCGGTTATGTCAGTGCTGCGACGAGCGCCGGCATACCGATCTCAGCAGTCGTTCCAGTGTTTCAAGCCTTCGGCGGCAGAGTGTGGGCCGACGACGATGTTGGCTACTACGTGCTCCCTACCGCTGGGCAGGCGACGCGGCTCGTCGCCGAGTGGCAGCGACTCGTCCCCTCGCCGGTGTTTGACTACGCCTACAGCTGGAGCGTCCAGCGCGGTGATCTCGCACTCAGCGTCGCGCCCGCGGCGTTGCGAAATGTGTTCGCCACCCATAACTACAGCTGATCAAGCGGTGGTCGTGCTCTCACGGGGTGAGCAAAGGTTTGAGGTCGCCGCTGGCGGGATCGGCTGCCGACCCGAGTAGTGCCAGTCCGTAGGTCTCCTCGATGCCGCGGAGCAGTCCGTAGTGGTTGATCGGAGTGGTGAGCGGCGCGATCCCACGATCTCTTTCAGAGACGACGACCGTAGCGACCTGTTCCGCTGTCTCGCCCTCGTCGAAGGTCAGGACAACCGTCCCGCCTTGGCGATACCAGCTCGAGGCGAAGATCGTTCGGAACTGGGTGGATAGCCAGGCATCACCCTGTTGCGGGGTGCCGTCGTGCATGTCGTTGGTGGTGTTGGGGGCGACGAAGATGAACGGGGGGGCGCTGCCTGCGTTGAGGTCGCTGGCGAACTGCGTGTAGGGGACGTCCCGGCCGCACTGCGCGGTCGAGCTGCGGACCTTTGTGAAGTACAGGAACGGGTTGTGATTGACGTCGTAGCCGCCTGGGCCGTAGCTGTCGGTCAGGTCGCAGGGCTGTGGCATGTCTTCCAGGTAGGCCTTCCAGCCGATTCCGTGCTCCGCCAGCTGATCGACCACGGTGGGTCCGGAATACGTACCTTCCTGGGGAGTCTGATCCGGTGGGTTGTTCCAGATCGAGCCCGACACCATGGCGAGGTAATTGGGTTCGGAGGGATGGGAGACACCGACGTAGTTGGTGGCCTGGCCGTAGGTGCGAGCCAGGTCGTTGAGGAACGGCAGCGCCGGGTTGCCGATGATGTCGTCCTGGCTGTGGTTCTCCTCCACGATCACCATGACGTTTGGTGGCGCCGGCACGGCAGGGCCACCGGATGTCGGCAGCGCACCCACCGGCGGAATTGGCGCCACGGAACCGTCGGCCGCGGTGCTGGGCGTTGAGCATGCCGTGGCCAAGCCGCTGATCGTCAGTACCCCGGCGATCAGTGAGCGTTGCAGCCGGGCGGCTACTGGCAGGCTCATTGCCCGGAGCGGACGTGGAAGACCGCGGCAACCTCATACCAGTCGGCCGACTGTTGCAAGGCCCAGGACGATTGCTGCGTACCTGCGGTCGTCGTCGAGTCGGCGTCGTCGACGGAGAAATCGGTGTTGTGGTCGTGGATGAGGAGGCCGTTGTTCGCGGTTGCCCCGCCCGGAGAGGTCCCCGTCATCAGGGCGCTGAACAGCAGCTCGCCTGCGGCGACCGAACCCGTTGCTCCGCTGTTCGCCGCGGTGCCCGTACCACTCGCCACAGCGACCTGGTCGAGACTGCCGGTCACCGCTACGCCCGCGTACTCCGCCGCCGACCCCTGCAGGTAGGTGCCTGCAGCGGAGGAGATGGTCACGGTCACGCCCGCCGGTGCTGCAGCCGCGTTCTGCACGTAGAACAGGGCAACGTCCCCGCCGCCGCTCGAGAACGTGGTGGACGGGCTGGCACGGGTCCACGCGCTGTTGACGTTGTCGGACACCTGCACCCGACCTGAGGAGTCGTACTGCCCGAACCACCCGACAAGCAGGTTGCCGGCACTGACAGCTGCACTGAGCTGGATGGGCACGCTCGTCACCGGGGTGCCGGTAGCCGCCGTGCCGCCCTGCACCCAGCGTGCCGCCACCGGCGGCGGCGCTGTCGTCGTCACCGCCAGCGCCGTGGACTGCGCCGAGTGGTTTCCGGCAGCGTCGTAGGCGTCGACGCTGTGGGTGTACGTCGTTTTCGCCGCGGCACTCGTGTCCGTGTAACCGGTTGTCCCCCCGTTGGTCTTTCTGAGCGGACTGCCGTTGCGGTACACGGTGTAACCAATAAACCCGACGTTGTCCGTCGACGCGTTCCAGCTCAGGACCACCCCTCCCGCGGCGTTCGAGGACGCGGCGAGGCCTCCTGGTGTCGTCGGGGGTTGCGTGTCAGAGTTGACGACGATCAGCTCGTAGGCCCCAATGTCGCAGGCGCTGTCGCTGATGTTGATTGTGGTGTCGTTATCCACCACTCCGCCGCCCGGCCCGGTGCTCCCGACGAACGTGCTCATGGCCACCGTGGTGGTGCCGAAGGCGTTGAGAATCGCACCACCGCCGTAGATCGTGGCCGCGTTGTCGGTGAACGTGCTCTGCGTAATGTTCGCGATGTTCTGGTCGAACACTGCGCCACCCTCCATCGCGACGTTGCCCGTATACAGAGTCGTGCTCACCGTCATCGTGCCGCTGTTCTGCACCGCACCACCGGACGTGCCCGAAGTGACGCGGTTGGAGTTGTTCGCGAACGTGCCGGCTGTCACCGAGAGCGCCCCGGCGTTGTTGATGGCGCCCCCTCCTTGCTGTCCGTTATCCGCGATCCCGTTACTCAAGGTTGCCGCGTTCAGCAGCAGGCTCCCACCAGCGGCAACGTCAAAGATCCGAAAGTGTGCTGTGCCGGAGGCCGTGGACCGGGCAATGGTGGCCT
>JAABUI010000188.1_pt1 | contig 82043 bp, 86 predicted proteins | sample 5559111 | NCBI WGS metagenome assembly JAABUI01 (sample SAMN10711870, study PRJNA513365) | rock metagenome | isolation source: Antarctica rocks | place: Antarctica: Victoria Land, Buttleship Promontory | reverse complement strand
TTTCCCTACCAAGCGCCCTCCATGTTTCCCTACCAAGCGCCCTTCATGTTTCCCTACCAAGCACCCTACCAAGCGCCCTCCATGTTTCCCTACCAAGCGCCCTCCATGTTTCCCTACCAAGCGCCCTCCATGTTTCCCTACCAAGCACCCTACCAAGCGCCCTCCATGTTTCCCTATCAAGCGCCCTTCATGTTTCCCTATCAAGCACCCTTCATGTTTCCCTATCAAGCACCCTTCATGGCTTCCTACATGGTTCCCTACCAAGCATCCTTCATGTTTAAATAGATGGTTAAATAGCTACTTAAATAATCAATTCATCAAATGATTTATTTGATTACATACGAACCTTGAATGTAGAAACGTACGAAAAGCGAACATGTATTGCGCATTATATCTTTTGAGCAATTGATGTCTTTTGAGCAAATGACTGTCATCAAAAGATACAAGCGCTTGTAGCTAGCTATTAGTTGTTGGTGAGTGACTATTAGAGCTTGTGAGCTAGGAGCTCGGCTAAACAGATATTTTTGGCTGATGCTAGCTTGGTGAGCTTGTAGCCAGTTTTAGCTGGTTTCGCCAAATGGCCGATGTTGAGAAAGCTCTTAGAAATCATGAGTGCAGCGACGATGATCATTCGAATGATACTCTCAATGAGCATACTGAATCAATTTCAAGCTGTGACGTCATTGAAGAATCAGATGAAAGAGAGAGAGAATAAAGAAGAAACAGACTCATAGAGTTCTTGCATTGGAAACAGTTATAGTATAGAGCGCAGAAAGAAGCGATTTTTGATGCGAAAAGAACGCTGCGCTAGCGCAGCGTTCGCTACAGTATATAGAATCTCGCATAGGCTCATAATGAGTGTTGAATCGAGTAAGAATTAAAAAAAAAAAAAAAAAAAACCTCGTCATCAATGAAATTCAAACTCAGACTGATGATTATAGAATCTCTACCTTCTTCGTTACACACATCTGACGTTTATTTTCTTTAATACGTTTATTATGTAAATGCACTGTCATTAATGACTTCTTATTTCAACGAACTTAAACTTTTCAAACCAATCTGCGTCACATTCAGGCTATGTTTCGTCGACGTCTCTTCTTTCTCAGAAGCCGTTTCAGACATGGTTTTCATTCATCGAGATTATAGCCCAATTTCGACGCTGGGTACGTGAGGCTAGAGTCATTCAGAAAATTAAAGCCAGAACGGTAGTCAGGGTGGCACAAAATCCTCTCGAGAGTTGCGATGGACGAGGGAGGACCTGAAGGGCACGACTGGTGACTGGATACGGCGGCTAGGATTCAGCCAAGATGCGAAAACATGCGCAAGCCTGTTGGTTCGGTTCGGCAGCAGGTCCGAGCCGAGAAGCTTGGAAAACATTGAACTGGGACGGATTCTGCTTTGAGCTTTTGTTGGCTGGGCGAGGGTCTTTGGCCTCGCTCGCGACCTGGAGCTCGTTGCAACCGCGCGTCGCTGGTCGATGCAGCACACCCTGGTTGGCAGATCTTCCCCTGACAGGCGAAGAACGGAGCACATTTTGCGTTTGCAAACCATCCGTGTTAATGGGCTATACCAAACAAGAACAAATCAATATAACACTTTGATTCAACGCTACCATACAAACAATCCTTGAGGAACAGATTCTTCCAAGGAGGATTAGATATCCATATTGACAATTGGCTGTCCACAGAAGCCGTCTCTGCCAGTCTTGAACAAAGTGCAACTTTCGAATAGGTTTAAAGTTCTGTTTTATCGAATCCATCGGTGTTTCTTGTCAAACACCACGTGTTCGAGATATCGGTGATACGATATTACCTGGAAACAATCCCAAGAGAACAGGCTCTTGTAAACAGGATTTTTCAATACCGTCCTTTGACTGTACTAAATATGCAGGCTATACTCATCGGTATATAAACGAGTACATTCTAGAGAGTACGAACAGCTGCTCCAACGACTATCTAGAACTTCTCAACCAAAATCGCATACTTAAACCATCAACCGATCCAATAAGACAACTCGAAATCATGCTACCTTACCAAGCAATCTCAAGAAAACCTCGTTCTTGAGGTTCCAGATTTCTTCATGGAATTGTCTTCCGTATTTATGCTTGGCCCATTTTCGAGGTTTCTTAAATTTTCCTCTCTCGGCAACGAGTTCTGCATAACCCCATCTTCAACCCAAGAGAAGTGTGCATTGGCAAGATGAGTTCAAACTAACACGCAAGTCTTTGAAGAATTTGCCGGCCAATAAACGACCATTTCAGCTCCTCCACTTGGAGCCGAGTGTTACGAATGCATCCCCAACCTGCACGTTCTAACCATCTGATAGCTCTTGTCGCAGTACCCACCAACAACGCCAGAATATCCGGCAAGCTCCCTCATAGCCATTGCGCCCTCTCCGGCTCGTCCAGCCCCACTCTTCATCTCTCAATGCCTCCGCCTCCTCCCTCTCTTTGAAGAAATCGCATCCCCCGCGCCCCTCCTCCTCCGGATCAATTCCTCCACACTCATCATCCAAATCTCATGCTCCGTCGACTTTTGCCCCTTTTTCTTCACCATCCCCAGCTCGCGACACTGGTCCCACGGCCTCAGATTGCGGCAGCAGCAATTTTATCCAATATAGACGATCAGCAGGACGGTGAGGATAAGTGTAACGACTGGGAGACCCTCTCGTTGGGAGACTTTGAGCGTGGAGGTCGGGCCATCGCTTTCAACAGCTGGAAGACTCGCATTACCGAAGAAGTCCCTTGCACTAACACCTCCAAACGAGGTCGAACCTCCCTTCCTCTACCTGGAAAATTCACATCACCAAGAACACCCACTGCGTCGATTCCAGCTCTCGCTTCGTTCGCCGTGGTGGCGAGGAGAGGCAAGCAACCATGTATTCGATGCGGCTTGCAGTATCCTTTGTAAGTGCTACGCTTAATGGATATGCCGCCACAGCAGAATTAAGTAAGAAGGAGGGGGGGAAGGCCATAACCGAAATGATTTGTCGACAACTCGTGATATCATTTTCTTTCAAAGTGAATAATTCAAGCATACTGACTTTTAAAAGTAGTAGAGGAGATGGAGTCTTTTACCGCGATAAACATGTGCGAAACTCTCTCCCTGCGATTATCTTCTTTCGAAAGAAGTCCCTTCAATCTCCCAACTTCTCAATCAACAACCCCTCTATGCCGCACAAATTGTCCGTATCTTCCGACCAATGATTTCCACAAGTTGTTGAACACCTCAAAACCAATCAGGCCTTCAACCCGCCCCAATCAGAAAGGGGGGGGGGAGGGGGGGAGAAACAATCTCATACTCGAGTGCATTGCTTTGCTGAGCCAGCCTAATCCGATCCTCTGCATAACCGAGTAACTGGATACATGAAGATGGAGATGCTACGTTGGGAGTTATGTTGCGGGTATTCTAAAAACAGCACGGTTTTATACAGGGAGAAACCCCCTCTTTCTTGCAGCAAGGGAATCCCCTCCTCCAACACCCATCCCAAGCGCCAACTTCCAGTATCCCCACTCCATTTCCACTATTCCCCCCCCATCCCCCACTCTCCCTCCGACCCAAACACTCCCCCCTCAACGCCCCACATCTGCCATCCCAGAAATATCCACCACCTAGATTCCTCTCCACTCTACACCCCCATGGATATGAACCTCCCCACACACAATGAGGACTTGAAGGATTCAAATCGCAGATTTACCCTCTCTTCATCCTAGATTAGCGATCCTCTGCACCGCCTCTGCGCTCTTTGAGCACCGGTGCCAGTAGACCCTGTTCCAGACACCAGAGATTTCCATTAAGCCCAGAAAAGGTGCTATGGGGATCTCGTCACTTGGAAATGGACCCGGCATCTCTCCACCGCCTCCTTGGACCCATAAACGCTTTCTCCAAGCTTTCTCCGTCCCGGGTCCCTGCCTCGCTTGCGCTGTCTAGCCTAACCCCCTCTGCACCCTCTCGGCCTACGCCGTTCCTCCCAATCCTCCATCTCCGCCCTCATCCTATCCATTTCCACACCGCCCCCCAATTTTCCGCTTAACGTTCCCCCGTCGAACCGTTCCCGCCAACACCGCAGCCGCACCAAGCACAGACGGCATAAACAGCACAATTCGCCCGGAATTTTCGACGAAGAAGGTTGGTGGTGGCGGTGGATGGGTAGAGGGGACGAGGGATGAGGATAGCTGTGGTGGTGTTTAGTGGGAGGCTGTGGGGCTGTGGGCACTGGGTGGCGTGGACGGGGTCAGGGGTTCAGGATGGTGCCTTCACTCCCTCCCTCCGCCAAACGAATGTGGTCAATATCAGGACAACAGCCGTTATTCACTCGTGTAAGAGAGAAAATCATGCTAAGAAAGAAACGTACATACAATGGAATCACACAGGTTAGTTGAAGTGTTATTTATAAAAGGAGTTGGTCAAGGTGAATTTCGATAGCCGAAAGAGAATGGGGGGGAGAGGATGGATGTATCAAGATATGGGGGGAGGAAATTAGCTGTTCATTTAAAACGAATATGTTGCAACGCTTCCTGCGGTAACCCTAAGAAATTCGTAGCTTGAAACCACAAAGCTAAGTTCATCTAAGCAAGATACTCAACCCACAAAAAAAAAAAACTCCTCACCTCCTCAACCTCCTCAACCACCACCAACTCAATCTCAACTTCCCGAACAACTCATTCCCGCCCCCCGGGCCCCCCACACTCAAAACACCGCCCTGTCACCCCACCCACCCAGCAGCCAGCCTGACATAACTGAGCTCAGTCGTTGTTCCTGGTTCCCGAATACTTCGTGGCGGGGATAATTTGGTGGTGATGATGATGATGATGATGATGATGATGGAGATAGGGCATATCGTGGTTGGGCAAGAGAGAGAGATACCTGATACCATTGCAGGTACCAATACCTCCACCCGCTTCGCATAAAGCAAATCCGTAATCTAGCTACCCAGCCATCACACCCCCCCCTCCACCTCCCTACCCACTCATCGTTCCCCCACCTCCAAGGCATGAGCGCAGCATATCCCATCCCATCCCCGTCCCGCTCTTTCTACCGTCCTCCGTACACCAAGGACTTCAGAACTTTACCCCCCTCGTATCAAGCCTGCCTGCCTGCCTGGCCTTCGTCGACGCAGCATGAACGCCGCAATGGGTGCTGTTGGTGCAGACCTGCCATTTTCGAAATTCCCTGTTCGATATCGGACTTTGCAAGGGTTTGCTTTTTGATGGCGGCGAGTGAGGGGCGATAGGCGGTGAGGAGTCAGTTGGTGAAGGGCTTCAATTTCAGAGGGGGAGATGCGAGGGGGGGCGGGGGATTGGAAGGGATGAGAGGAGGACGGGGGGTTGGGGGAGGTGGAAGAGAGCGTTCAAAGGGTGGAGAGGGAGGGATTGGAAGGGACGAGAGGAGAACGAGGGGTGGGGGAGGTGGAAGAGAGTGGGCAGAGGGGAAAGATGATATGAAAGGAGAGGAGGCTGTAAGAAAGAGATTCGGAGGACGATTCATGCTACCCAGTAATGAGTAAACAGAGCATTTTGCCTCGGTTCGTTGGTGGGAGAGGCTGTGATGGGCATTTTGTGAAAATGATGAGTTGTGACGTCACTCAGTACTGGAAATGATCTTGCAGGTTCAAATTGTGACATCACTAGGCACTAAAGCTTGTTCAACTTGATTCCTCTTCTAAAATCCGAAAGCAGTCCTGGTGATTGACTGCTTACAGTTATCGGATCCGGCATCTATGCCTTACCCACTAGGATATCCGCACAAACTATCGTCATAATGTAAGCCATGGTAAGATATCGGAAAGAAAGCAAAGATTTCGAATCTGGTGATGGCTAAACCATCCTACAAGCCTTTGACAGCAATCGCCTGGTCCGCGGCAACAGCACCATCGAATTTGTACAAAGGTTCGAGTTTGGCGCCCTTCTGGAACAGGACGTAGCGCTTGATCCACCACGGCAGCGCCTTGGTCACTTGATAGTGGACGTGCGTACGGGTGGGCACAGCAAACACGTAGTCAAGTTCCTCCAGGGTGCGCTGTTTGGTCTCTGGCACGAAGAGGAAGATCAAGACAAGAGCGGTGACGTTCAAGCCTGCGTAAAAACAGAAGGCTCCGACGGGATGGAAGGCGATCAGGAGCCGAGGGAAGGTGATGGAGAGAACCGCGGCCCAAAACAAGCAGGTTGCTACCGCCCAACTCATACCGACCTCACGATGAGATAGAGGGAAGACTTCGGCCGAGTAAGTAAAAGGGACTGGACCCTCACCAGGCGAGTAAAAGGCCGCGAACAGGAAAATGAAGAATGCAATCAAGCCGAGGTGAGCTGGGCTGTTTTCGTTGATAATAAAAGAAAGACCGGCGGCAAGCAAGGTCCAAGCCATCTGCGGGAAAGTGAAGAGCAGGAGCGTTCGGCGACCCCAGGTGTCAATTGTCCAAATGGCGGGCCAGGCAAACGTAAAGTTGACGAGACCGAATCCCCAGGACGCAAGAAGAGCCTGCAGATCTCCGGCATTGGCTAGCTTGAACACTGTTGACGAGTAAAAAGCGATGATGTTGATACCGCACATCTGCTGCGCCAACATGACAACAAATGAAGCGAGCGTTGCGCGTCGGACACGGGGAATGGTGAAGAGTTCGATGAAGCGGCCCACGTAGTTGCTCTTACCGATGATGTCAGCTTCCTCCTGGATTTGAGCATGAATGTAGTAAAGATCGCGAGCGGCCTGGAGAGGTGTGTTTCGAAGACGGCAGAGTGACTGAAAAGCTTTCGCGTATCGGTGTTTCTTGATATACCAACGTGGTGATTCTGGGCAAAAGTATACGCCGACAAGAAGCGGTACTGCAGGGATGAACGCAGATCCTAGTTGAAGACGCCATGAGATGTTTCCAGTATTATAGACAGCCAAGTTGGCGCTAAACCCGAGGAAAATCCCGAACGCGGTCCACATCTGCCAACTCATGACCAGACCCCCTCGAATAGCAGCAGGGCAGTTTTCGGCAGCATAGATGGGGACGGTTGAGGCTTTGGCACCCATACCGATTCCGAGGAGCAGACGGGTTACGAAAAGCTGTGGCCACGATTGAGTGACTGCTGAACCAATGACGGATAAAAAGCAGAAGACGGCGGAGAAGAATATGGTCCCACGACGTCCGAAGTAGTTGTTGAGAGGGTCAGAGCACCAGCAACCGCTACATCAACATTAGGTGAGAGCATTTAGTTAGAAGAAGGGTACTGACATGAAAGCAGATCCAAGATACGGCCCAGCATTGACAACACCCACGATCCAGCTGTTTCTGGCATAATCCACACCCGGCACCCGCACGTTTTTTACTACGGGAGTGTCGGGGACACCAAAAGCAACAGGCCATGATAGATTGGCACCGTTCGAACCAGTCTGGTCCCAACCTTGGACAGCAGCACCGACCGAGCAAAGGATGACGGTGAAGTACAACGCAACCGGTTGCCGCCATTTGTGGAGGACCTCGTTGCGCAAAGCATCGCGCTCGACGTCGTCCAGCTCATGGATTTGTTCAAATGCCGGTGGGTCCTGGGCGACAAGAGCACCTTTCTTCAAAAGCGGGATATGCTCGGTCATGCCAGCATCGTTGGCGAATTGCTCTACATTGCTGAGAAGAGTATGACGGGGAATACCAGCAAGAGGATTCTGGATTCTACAGGGAGAAGATCAATATGGATGAAGTGAGCAAGATGCCTCTGCTCGACATACCTGGCGGTGACATTTCTGTTCAAGTTGACCGAATGCTGACGAGCCCTCTCGGTCTCGACAGTCTGTTCATATTGATCGGAAGACCTAAGCGAAACCGTTAATCTTTGCTCTACAGCCTTGTCCAAAGACTCGAGTGCGCGAGGTCCATACTTTTCGGTCTGCGTCAAGTCGCCTTTCTCCGAAATATCGGCCATGTTGTGAGATTGTCAAGCTTGAAGACAAAATACTTTTACGGGTTGATGGAGGAGGAGGTTTGGGGGGAGGAGGGGGGAGATGGGGGAAGAGAAGGGGAAGGAAAAAAGGTGCGACCAAGAACTTTAAGTGTCGAGTGGCGGGCTGTTGGAGGGGGTGTGGACAGGGCATACAGGGCATACTTATTATCCACCTACCCATGCGTGTCCAGAGAGATTTGGAAGGATTCACTGCATGCATCGCTGTGTTGCATAGGGCGACACTGCGGAATGCTCAGCACTCACCCCATTGATCACCCCATATTCCAAGTGCCAAGCGGCGCTAAGGTATCTTATATCACTAAGTACGGTACGGAATACCTTAGTCGCGGTCTAGATGGCCCGCTAGCAGGGCTTCACCGACATCTTAGTGGCTGTTGGAACAGACTTGATGATCCTGTACTAGGTAGTATCCACTTGGTAAGCCGACCGCAACGCCGACCAGCTGTTGCCTCGGGACCCCAGACGTGATTCTGCAGCTAAGCCCCTTTGGGTTAGCGATCCTCTGGTTGATTTACGTAGTAAGCAAAGGGGCTAACCCAAATGGACTTAGCTGCCGCCGCTTACCCGAAGAGCTCTAGCGAGGCTAACCTGAAGGGGCTTAGTTGCAAAAACACGTCCGAGGTTCTGAGGCAACCGGCCGCTTTTCCCCTTTTTATTTTCCGGGGGTTTGCTCGCAACTTAAGGGTAATTAAAGATAAGATTGGAGTTCAAAGCCAACATCAGATGCTTAAAACGACTCGGCAGCAAGCACCGATCACAGGTGTTGCACCATTGCTGCTCCTCCTCGACCCAGCTTACTGCGCACACACCTTTTAGACCTGATCGGGTAAAGTGGGTCCGCACTTTTATTGTGCGACGTACTACTACTACTAGAACTATGCTACTCCCTGCATGTAATCTGTACTCGTCGTCCCAATCGTCACGATCGAAGCAGGCAGTACTGCGTAAAGCGGGGGTTTTAAGTTCCCCCCCTTTGAAAGAGGACGCACAACTCACAAGGGTCTCCCTTAGCCAACTAGGCACCTCTTTTCGTAACGCCTTACTACCTTGGTAGTCTTGGCCATTCGTTCGGGAAGCCAATCCTTGCTTATCAATCTCGTTTGACGTTTCGATCGAGAAATTTCAGCCGACGCAGGGACCGAGATTCGACAGCGAAAGCGACACTGCAGATATTTTGTTGTTTGCTCTACTTTTGCCAGTCTACTTCGGTCGGATGCTGCAAGACTGAATGCCTTTAGCATGTCTTCCTTCAATCCTTTAGTGGGACGTCGAAACGTCCTTTCGGCATGTGATGAACCGACGCTTGGAGAGACTGAGGATAGGAATCCCACGAGGCTGATCTTTTCAGCAGCAAACGCTTTGATCACAAGATTTTCCAGCTTTGCGCTCAACGTCGAATCAACCTCGTCAATCCTCGGGCTTCAGCTTTTGGGGGGGGTTTGTTTACCAGCAAGGTTAGACGGCCAATGCTGCTCCACATCCTAGAGTACGAATGGTGTCCTCTACTGTATACGGAGGTAGTCGAGCATGCATCTCTTTTGAATTTTTGACATGAATCCACCATGAGAAGCGGGACGTCGCACTGACTCGTGATCCGTGATCTTGCCTGTATGTGGATAAGCTCGTACTTCGGCGATTAAATTACCTTGGGGTTCCCGCTTTGCAGTTACAGTACTGTATGTACTCGTATCTTTCCATCCCCCCATGATCCCGATGATCTTTCATCCGACCGCAACAACTAGATCAATTGGCGAAACAGCAAGTCCCAAACGCTGAGCCACTCTTCGGAGGGGGGCAATCGATCAGCCTGGGCGGAACTGCGTTGTACTACATATCATTTATAATGATCAAAGACTGATGTAATGTAGTCATTTATTGGTTGATCAATTCATTCTAGGCTCTCTGAAACCCCGGGACAGTGTACTTCCGTACTTGCCATGTGATGGTTCTTTCTCGAAGGTTTGATATCCGTGCCCCACCCTAAGCTCATCCTTGAAGTGAAGGATGAGCTTAGGGTGGGGCACGGATAGAATAATGGCCGGACCGAGGGTCGGAGTCAAAAGTCGTTGCCCACCGAAATTAACTACCTTTACCATCCAAAAACACATCAACCTTTGGATATCTAAATATTTAAATATCTACAGCATCACAAAGCACTCTCATGTATCTAGTGAAAGCTTGAAGTTATAATAAGATGTATGCTGATCGAATCAAGGCCCTCTTTTCACATAAGGTAGGTACGGTTTTTGGTGAGATCGCTTAATTTGGTTGGCAACGACTTTTGATTCCGACCTCGGGCTGCCTAGCCTGCTTTACAGTAGTTTAATGAGGCTAATTTTGTCACGCTCTACTCTCGCGTCTATGCTGTGATCGTGGGCTTGAGAACGAACAAAGGAGTATAAGTACTTGAGAATACCAGCGTAATCATGGCATCATCCGGGAGAACGCGACGTTCAAACACGGCCAGTCAGCCAAGTCGAGGGCCTACGCTGCTGCCGCCATATCAGCCTCCAGCCAACAAGCTCAACGATGCTGCTCAACGCGCTCTTCACAACCTTCCCAACACCCACCGCCTCGATGGGCTCCACCACCGGCTGAAACATGCCAATGGTCTTCTGTGCAATAATGCGGGCGAGCTCAATGATCGTTATCAACAGAAAGCCGCCGGCCACCAAAAGCGACAAGCAAGGCGAAGAGCGCAGGGGGCCGCAGACGACGACGATGATGACAGCAACGTCGAAAGAATGAAACACGAAGTGAAAGAGATGACCGGTCGGATGGAGCAAAGCATGCGGATGATAATTGACGCGAAAGCTGCGGTGGACGGAGTTGAGGGTGCTTTGAAAGAGCTGGATGCGAACATCACGGCTGGCAGGAGTGCTGTTGCGCCGACTCAGAGTACTCTCGGCGCGAGCCAGTTCAGGCAAAAAGGACGGAAGCGCGGAGCCGAGTCTGACGATGATGAAAGCGAAGAGAGTGGAGACGAGGTTCCCGCGAGTCAAGTGCTTGGCGATGGACCTGCTATTTTGTGGAAGAAAAAGGTGGCCGAGGATAACTATACGTATGAGGGGTTGTCGATGCATAATCGGTATGTGAAGGTGCTTATTATATAGGTCAGAGATCCACTAATCTCGCATTCTAGCTACGCCTTAAACAACGACTATATTGGGTTTAGAAAGGTCATTCACGATGCTCGTCATCCCGAGGACGACGCTCCGCCTATGCCAAACGCTTCCACTTGGTTCCCCGATTCTCAAGATACGCTTGATGGAGATGCTGATGGCGCAGATGGACAAGCAGCGGCCGAAAATGACGACGATGAAGATATCGCCATCGCTTCCGAAAAGAAAAGCCTCAAGTGTCCCATTACCCTCCTGACAATGGTCGACCCTTTGTCCAGCACAAAATGTTCCCATAGCTTCGAGCGTTCCGCGATCTTGGGTATGCTCAAGCTCAGCGAGGTTCGAATTGGAGGCAGCGGTCGACGCGGAGCTCAAGACGGACAACGAGCGATGAAGTGTCCCGAATGCAATGTGGTGCGTTCCATTACTCCCTAATCGATCTTGTATAGAGATCCAAGCTAATCAGGAACTGTAGATGCTCACCGCTTCCGACCTTCAAAACGACGCGGTGCTAGTCCGCCGAATCAAACGCCTTCAAGCTGCGGAAGCGATGGAGGAGGGCGAGTCTGACGAGGACGTAGATATTTCATCTCTACCGCGAGGAACCCAGACACGCCGAGCAGAGCCAATCAGTAGCGACAACGAGGGTGGATATCCATCCAATGCTGCTGCTCGAGCCAGATCCGCTATCCCAAAGATCAAGGCCGAGAAGTTGGCTAGTTCGATTAGGGATCGAGAGGTCTCCATGGTACCCAATTCGCAGGTACACACGCTTGCCAGGGAGGACGAGTGGCCTCCGTCAACAGCTGCTTCGGAGATTGTTGACCTAGAAGACGTGGATGCTGAAGATGAAGAGGAGTAAGCAGTACGGCCAGGAGCCGCCTGCTTTGGAGAAGACAATTGATTCTCTGTCTAGCTGATGCATAGAAAATGTTCATCAAGACTCTGCATACTCCAATCGAGAGAAGTAGTAAGATTTTATGTATATCGCGTCGGCTGCGAAGCCTAATGCCAACACAGGTGCTAAATAGCTAACGGGAATGGAACAATAACGCCAGCGGCTGATCATGTGCGGGAAGCAGTCATGTCGAGTGAACGATCCAGAAACGCCAAAGATTCCAAGCAACACGTTCGCCATGATCTTCCGCCAGCCCCAGTAGACTGTTGTATTGTTGGTCCTGCGTACGCCATAAGCCAGACACCACCCATCCCAGCCTCCAAAACCCAAGACCGACACCGCGCCTTTGTTCCCCAGTCACCAGCAGATCAGCTTGTGACGAAACCCAGGTAGTCCGCGACGATGAGGGTGATCATGCTGTTGCAACCTCGTCAGCATGAGCTTCAACCACGATGCCAGCAGAAGAATATCTCGGCATCTCCTCGGATGAGATGGCAGCCGGAGTGGAACACTCACGCGTGCGGCGCAATCCGGACATAATACGTCCCAAACCCCCTATAAAACCTCAGAATCCCCTCATCCTTGGCGACCTTCCTGAAACAATCCCCCATGCCTTTGTACGGCACCGTCCCGTCCGGCCGCTTCTGCTGCCGCTGCAACCTCGTCTTGACAAAATCAAACGGCAAGCTGAAGAAACTCGCAAAGAAGCCGGCAACCGCACTCGCCGTCAGCGTCTGCGCGTGCGGCGACAGCTGCGTCTTACTCTTCAATTGCGTCTTGGCCTCGGAGAAGAACGCCAGCTGCCCGAAATTCAACGCCATCGCCCTCACCACCGTCGGCGCCGCCCCAGCCCACAGCGCATACACCCCCGAGCCCTTGGCGATCCGGCTCAACGCATCGACCACACTCCTATAATTCGCCCGCTGGTCCTTGGGTTTCAGCCCATCGCTCTGCATCCGTATCAGCGCCAAATCCGCCGGATTCCCCACCATCGCCGCCAACCCGCCCGCTGTCAACCCCGCCGCCGCCCTCTCCTTGAACCCGATCCCGGCGCCTTTGCTCTCCGCCCGCGTCTTCAGCGCCGTCATAAACGTGTCGAAAAACCCCAGCCGCGCCGTCGTATACACGGCCTGCCGCAACAGCCCCGCGCTCAGCCCCGTGTACAGATCCCCCACCTTCCCGCTCGCGATAATCTCCCGCGTCACCTGCAGCGGCGAGGGTCGCGCAGCGGTCTTGCCGCCTTCGCCCGCGAGCTGCAGGCGCACTTTTACCATGTCGATGGGCTGGATGGCGGTGGTGGCGGTCATGCCAGCGAGGCCGCCGTTGACGAAGGGGAGGAGGGTGCGGGTGTAGGGGTGGTGGAGGAGGGAGGAGGCGGAGGAGTCTTTCATGGCGGTTTTTGTGTTGGTGGAGGCGGATTTGGCGGTGTCGACGGCGCGGGAGGTGGTTGAGGACATGTTTGGGTTACAAGCTGGGTTGAGGTGGATGGCACGGGCAGGGTTGCTTGATCTGGCGTTGTTTCTTTGAGACCAAGTGACTTCTGCTGCTGCTCCTGCTGCTGCTGGGGACCTACTTAATGTCAACTTCTGTACACCCGGGTATCCAGAGTCTCCGAGGGTGAAATCTCAAGTCGCAGGAACCTGGTTGGCCAAAAACCAACAGAACGAACTTCAGATCATATCGTACAAACTGTTCCTTCGCTTCGGAATCGCTCACCTCAACTGCCTCCACAATCAAAGTTCTGCACGTGCTTGCTAGTAGGCGTATCAACCCCTCCCCTCCCTCAGTCAGTCACTCAGCAAACACCCTGAAATACTTTCCCAACCACGGCAGTCCAAATCTGTCAGTCAACAAGTACTATAAACAAACAAACACAACTGTGGATTAGTTCTCATCAATGGAAATGTGGATGAGGATTCGCAAATCAGGGCAGCAGAGCGATATGCGGGGAACCTCAGGCTGGAATTGGGTTGGCTCTGCCCCGCGTTTCTGATAGTAAACGGCCAACGGCTTTACAGTATCCTCACATCCATCCGCGCTTCCCGACAATTCTCACCAAAATCCCAGCAGCACCCGATTGAATAATAGATAGAATTGGTGGTTTCAGACCTTGTAGAAGCAAAACGCATGATAGAACGCACACGCCTCCATTTCCTCGTCGCTGACCAGCAGCTCCCCGGCCCCTCCTCGCTCACGAACACCCATACGCTCGCTTAGCGGACCGAAGACGGGGCTGTCTTTTTCTTCTTTGTAGACGTCGGGGAAGGGTTTGCGGTATTGGAGTTCGAGGTTGGAGTTTTCGGCTAGGCTGTTTTCCGTCGTGTGTGTTAGTCATGGTCAACGTCGTTGCATGGAGGGAGAGAGATAGGGGCAAGTGGGACGATGGAGGACATACGCTCGAAAAGCCTCCCATGGCACGACGTACTCGGGGACTTCGACGGCTTCTTCCATGAAGTAATTGTATTTCCAACCAAACGGAGGCCGGAAGACGCCGTCTTCGGGGGTTGGGCCGGGGAAGCGGACGCGGTAGATGCTGTTGCCCCAGTTTGCTACGTCGTCTTCGCTGTCTTTTTCGGGTTTTATTTGGGGAGGCGGGTTGGGGGCGTCGTCTTCTGTAGCTTTGGTGTCGGATGCTGGCTTCGAGTCTTTGTTCTTTGGGGATTTGGGCTCAGACTCATGTTTACTTTCGCCGTTGAACTGTTCCTTGGACTTCATTTCTTGCTTTTTGTGGAATTCCTCGACTCTTGCCCGTATTACATCAGAGTTCGGTATCGTGCCCAGAAACCGTCCTCCCTTCTTGAGGCTACCAGCAACATTCTGCAGCATCCCTCGTGTCTTTGCTTCGCTTTCGAAAGCGTAATGCATACAAAACATCATAGACACCACGTCGAAGCCACCTCCCCCCCACCTTGATCCACCCGCTGGATCAAACCCGACGTCTCGTATTATTGGAATGTTTCCGATAGACTGTCCAAACGCATCTCGGGCAACGAACTCGGCGTCAAAAGTCCTCTGTGGTCTTCCCCCTCGAAACCCTCCTCTGCCACCCCTGCCCCCACCTCGACTCCTCATCTCTGCAAATCTTTCTCGAGCTTGATCGATTGAAACCTCCGCAGGATCAATCCCTACGTAGAGCTCAACCGGCTGAGGCGCTTGTTGCCATTTTCCCAAGTCCCCTCCCTTGCCACACCCAATATCCAAAACCCGCAATGGCTGTTGATCCCCACCGTCGCTAGGGGAGAACTTGTGAATGATTGTGCTCTTAACCCAATTATTGAAAGCCCGTAGCCCTTTGATCCGACTATCCGTCTTTCGCCAATCCCTCCCCCGCTGGGGTACTGCGTTGTAATGTTGCCGTACTACATCTTGCACGCCTCGTGTGACGGCAGCTCTCCTAGCTTCTTCCTCTCGTTGGTGTTGCCGCTGGATAACTGCTTCTTTGTCTGCTGTGGCGATGCGAGAGGCACCTCCGGGGCGTTTGCGAGGGCGGGATAGAGCGCCTTCGTCCTCGGAGGGTCGGGGCCGCTTCGTTTCTGGCGGAGCCACCCCAGCATCTTCGTCCTCAGAAGGCCGAGGCCGTTTCTTTCCTGCTGAGACTACTTCTGTTTCTTTCCCGCTAGATGGCTGCGGTTGCTTGATTTCCGAGACTGCTTTGGTAGCTTTGTCAACGGAGAGTGAGGACCCCTTCGGTAGTGAAGAGGTCTTTTCGGACATCTCAAGAAAGAAGCCTTATATCAGGTGGTGAACCCTTTAGTTCAGGCCTCAATTAGAAGCTTGAGGGGCGGAGGTCGGATTGGTGAACAAAGGTTAAGCTTTAATTAATAAGAAAACCACGACTCCCTTCCAAAGGCCTTTTTGTATGTTGAGAATTATTAAGGCGTCAATTGAAACCTCTAGTTCGTTTGATGCAAAAAAGTTGTACCACGGGAAGTCATATATGGAGTCATGTACTGAAGGTTGAGCTCCTAATCCCTGCAGGCTAGCTTGCGGAGCTTGTTGATGTTCAACCATCTCAACCTCAACCTGAGCTACTCAAGAACTACTTTACACTACATCACCAGCTTTTACGACAATTTATCCTACGAGACCTTGAGGAATCATATATACGTTTGCGCCCACCGCCACAGGCTCCGCCGCCATGGGTTCAGACCCGCAATTCGCCAAGTACCCCAATCTCTCACTTTCACAAGACATTTTCACCCTTACAAATCCCTCGGCTCCGGAAACGTCACGGCAGATATCTCTCAAAAAGCTTCAGGATGCTATCTCAGAGCACAAAATGGCATCTCTATACCGCCACCTGGCACATCCGAATGACGGTGTATTGAATGCCACAGGGGAGGGATCAGCACGGAGAATGTCTGGGTCAAGAAGGCCTAATGGAGCTTCAAGTATAATGGCTGGCAGAAAGGGGGTCTCGTTTCCCTGGAACGAGGAGCTGTATGAAAAGCTAACGGCGGATAACGAGAAGGAGTTGGAGACCTTCCAGAAGGAGGAGGAAGAGGCCGCGGAGAAAGCTGGTGACACAGAGGTGCAAGCTGCGAAAGGGAAGAGGGCAGAGTTCTGGGCGAGAGTTTGCGACAAGGTATGAGTACATGAGCTAGCTCGAGCTGTTTTCCACAACTCACTATTTATGTAGGAACAAGCCATCTCATCCTACGAAGCTCTCTTCGAGAAAACCGGCGTACTAGGCACCAAAATCGATATCGTCCTCGCAATCATCCGCATCGGCATCTTCTTTGGTGACAAAGTCTTTGTGAAAAAGAGTATCGACCGTGCAAAGGCCCTCGTGGAGAGTGGCGGTGATTGGGATCGTCGAAATCGTCTCAAGGCTTACCAGGGCCTACACCTACTCACTACACGCTCATACAACCTTGCCGCTCCTCTCCTCCTTGACAGTCTCTCTACATTTACGAGCTACGAACTTTGCTCCTACTCCTCCCTCGTGGTCTATTCTGTTCTTGCCGGCTCAATATCCCTGAAGCGCGTTGACTTTAAAGCCAAAGTATTCGATGCTCCCGAGATTAAAGCTATCCTGGGTGACGGAGAGGAGAAGCTTGCTGCTCTCTCCGGTGCCCTTTCGGCCGGTCCTGCGGCCGGCGATGAAGACATGAAAGATGTTTCTTCAGCTACACCCACACCTGCACCAGCTGCCGTGAACCTCACCACTCTAGGATCCTCGAGCGATGGTCCGGCGGAAGTCGAAGCTCCCGTCGACTTTACGCCACTGGCAGGCCTTGTCAGGAGCTTTTATGTCTGCAATTACCAGGCTTTCTTCCTTGCGTTAGCGGCTGTGGAGGAGAACTTTCTGAGCCAAGATAGATATCTATATGAACATAGAGGGTGGTTCGTGCGCGAGATGCGTTTGAGGGGATACCAGCAGCTGTTGCAGAGCTACAGGGTGGTGGGACTTTCCAGCATGGCGAACGATTTTGGTATCACTGTTGATTTCTTAGACCGGTATGCTCACTCCTGCCTACGTTTACTTTTCAAGCAATCTGGCTAATCGCGACCTCTTTGGCTAGCGACTTAGCAAAATTCATCGCCGCAGATCGCATTCCTTGCACCATCGACCGTGTCAACGGGATCATCGAGACGAATCGTCCCGATGACAAGAACAAGCAGTACACTGATGTGGTTAAGCAAGGTGATGGGTTGATCACAAAGTTGCAGAAGTACGGGCAGGCGGTCAGGTTGAGGGGAAGTGAAAGGGGGTGAGGTCGAGTCGAGCATGAGCATGTACCATACTAATAGATAGCAAGCTAGTGCCCAAGTATTATCAAAAGTAATAGAGCTTGTTCTTGGCAATATTGACTCATTCGTATGGTGGAGTACATTCGCCTAGAGACCTCTTCATCGGCTGGCTAGACTCGAGAGTAGGGTTATAACTCATGTCAAGCTTGGCAGCCACACAGCTCAATGATATCAGAGCAATGAAAGCACCAATGCTGTGAGACACAATTGCCCGTTTACTTTGTTGAGGCAGCTCCTAGCGACTTGCCATTCCATCAACCTCGCATTTCCATATGCAATTCCAAATACTCCAAATCCCCACTACCCCCAGCCCACATACTATCCAATACTCGCCGAGCTTGACATCTGCTCTTAGAAAACGGCTAGAAGAGCGTTTGAAGCGTAATCGAGCAGATGTGGGTCTCGGCAATGGGAAGCCAAAGCTTTACGTGGAGATCCACAATCCGACTGGACTTCATGTCCGGAAATCCTCTGTAATAAACATCTTGCTTTTTCTTGCTGATAACAAATCCCTCTACCAACGGTCCCGTGCGGTGTGAAGACGTGTCTGAAAAACAAATCAGGGCCTATCAAGGGCGCTAAAAGGATCAACGCTCCAGGCGCCCGGTTGACCGCTGTGTCTGCGATGTCCTCATCGAATATTTACTTCAGAGCAGACTCGCTCCTTTTGAGCCTCTGCTGTAGATTTTCTACGCTTTCACCTACCTTTAAGACTATTCATCAGGGCTCAAGGCAAGGTAAAGCTCACTGGCGTCCCGTTCCTGCTTTTTGGAGTTGAAGTCTATATCCGCTTAAGATTTCTGTCACCAATGCGTTCCGTGGTATCATACCGACTAACTGACGCCAATAGCTGTCTGCTTCCGCCCTGGTAACCATCCCAACCCATCCATACGCACCATGTCCTCCACTTCAAGATTACGAAGCCTGAACATTGACAACATCAATCCTCATGTCAAAGAAGCAAAATATGCTGTGCGTGGAGAACTGGCAACCCGCTCAGAGAAATACAGGGCTCAGCTTCAGAAAGGGCATCCTCCAACCCCGCCCGAGGAACCGTTGCCATTCGATAAGGTTATCTCCGCCAACATTGGCAACCCACAGCAGCTCGATCAGAAGCCCATAACGTTCTTTCGTCAGGTGCTGAGCATATTGGAATATCCCCCGTTGCTGGAAAATGAGGAAGCCTTGAAGAGCGCATTTGGCTACAAACAGGATGTGATTGGAAGGGCGAAATGGCTGTTGAGCGAAGTGCACAGTGTTGGGGCCTACAGTCAGAGTCAGGGCGTACCAGGGATAAGAGGAAGTGTAGCTAGATATATTGAAAACCGGGACGGCTACCCAGCAGACTCTGGATCGATATTCTTGAGTGCTGGTGCGTCATCCGGGGTCAACACACTGATGAATGTCATTTGTGCAAAGCCTGAAACTGGGATACTCGTCCCCATACCCCAGTACCCTCTTTATACTGCCACCCTTGCAGTATTGAACGCACGTTGTGTGCCCTACTACTTGGACGAGGGCAAGGCATGGGGAACCGATATCAACGCTGTCCGCGATGCCTACAGGAAGGCTCGGTCAGAAGGAACCGACGTCAGAGCCATTGTTGTTATTAATCCTGGAAACCCCACTGGTGCAAGTTTATCTGCCGACGATGTTCGCAGTGTGTTGGAATTCGCTGCAGAAGAGAAGCTCGTGGTCCTGGCCGATGAAGTTTATCAAACTAATGTCTTCATTGGAAAATTCACCTCCTTTAAGAAGGGCCTACGTGATCTACAGAAGGAAGTTCCAAAAAAGTACGACAACCTGGAAGTCGCATCTCTGAACAGTATCTCCAAGGGCATGGTGGGCGAGTGCGGCCACCGTGGAGGCTACTTCGAGCTTGTTGGCTTCGATCCTGAGGTAGCAGCCCAAATCTACAAATTTGTCAGTATAATGCTCTGCCCACCTGTCATTGGACAGTGTTTGGTCGAGATGCAAGTCAACCCACCGAAAGAAGGAGATCCAAGCTATCCCTTATATAAGGAAGAATACAACAGCATTTCCCAGGGCCTCCAGAAGAGAGCGACGGCACTCTACGACGCCTTCAAGCAGATGGAGGGCGTCGAGTGCCAGAGTCCACAGGTACACTCGAGTTTCGCATTGTTGCTAAGAGTGTAATCACTGACACTCTTATAGGGCTCAATGTACCTCTTCCCGTCAATCACCATCCCAAGGAAGGCGATTGAGCAGGCCAAGAAAGAGGGCCGTGAACCAGATGAATTCTACTGCTTCCGCCTTCTTGAAACCACGGGTATTTGCGTGGTTCCTGGATGCGGCTTCGGGCAGAAAGAAGGAACGCTACACTTTAGAACGACGTTCTTGGCTCCGGGTACGGAATGGGTGTCGAGGATTACGGATTTTCACGAGAAATTCATGGACGACTTTAGGGATCAGAGAAACTAGATTTGATTGTAGACGAGCCTCTCCTCTTTTAGACTGTAGCTGGGACTTAAGAAATGGGTGCTGTATTTAGCGTATCATGTGACAGCCAACAATGTCAATCCCAAAAAGTTGGATCCATATTGGTGTTTGATTTTGTTTTGGTTTTGGAATCTTCCGCAGTAAACTCGAAACCATTGGAGCTTCCTCGCTCCAAACACAGTAAATCAAATTGATCGCAAGTCTCGAGGTTTTTGAAAGAATACTACTAATGTTCTCGTATCTAATGCCACCAGGAGCGCAGCCTCATTCCAGGCAGTAGCACAATACTGCAGGTTCGGCCCGGCATTTACGCACAACCTCGACTGTACAGTACGACATAATGAGCTCTTGAGGAAATGATGCGGCTGCGTGCAGCGCCGCCTGAAGGCTGCCTGGTTGCCTAGAGAGCTGAAGAAATAAATACGATGCGGCTGAGCCATTGGTGTCTTTCAGTATATTAGACTTGGGGAATTATCGCAAATTCTGTAGGTTGTCATCGTTGATCCTCTCTCACACCTACAAGAGATCAAATCAATATGTCGTCGACAAAAAGTCTGTCATCTCAGGAACTTATTAATGACTTTTGGAGAACAAAACTACCACCCACGGAGTCTCCGCTCAAAGGTAAGTCTCACCTAATCAATTTCTTATACTTCTACTTCGGGTTCTTTCCCCTGAGACTTTGCTATTTGCGTATTACTACTCAAGAAACCTCACACGTCCTTCACTGTCGTGGGTGATGCACTTTATGATGAGTGGATCAAAAACCACCCAGCCTCCATCTTGCATTCCTTGAATTTCTTTCGCGATTGTGTTAAGGACTCACAGACGACCAGATATCATGCTCACACGCTACAGCCTTAGCAATCCTTCCTCGCAATGCATCTTCCCAAACGTTCGAACAGCAAGTCTGGAAGGGAACTACTAGTACAACGAGCGTCAAAGCATCATATGACGTAGCGAAGACGACGTGCAATGCAAAGATTACCCAGATCGTCAAGGAGTGCAGGCGGAAGAATAAAAAGTTCAGCGACATAGACTTCGATCTCGACGACAAGTACGAATCCACAAATGAACTGTTTGCCAGAAAGAGTACCTCACCGTCACCTTCTCCCTCAAGGCCTTCCAATCGATCTATCTCTTCGTCAGACCGTTTAAGACACCCTGGTTGTGTCAAAAGGGTTGGCGATATATTCGGGAATCCGCAGTTCTTTGTCGAAGAAACCACTGCTAAAAGCATCCACCAAGGCGGCGGTGCAACTTGCTGGTTTGTTGCCGCGATATCGAGCATACGTAACTGCAAACCCAGACAAGATTTAATCAAGAGGATTTGCCTCGATCGTGATGAAGAAGTGGGGATTTATGGTTTTCTATTTTTCCGCGATGGGGAATGGATCTCTGTAATAGTGGATGATAAGCTCTATTTGCGAACTGCGGACTACGAAGCTCTTAGTGATGGGCAAAGGAGCGCCTGGGAGGACAACCGTGTGCGTATGGACGCAGTTGAGCAGTATCGAAAGTTAAACCAAACCAATTCAATTGCACTTGTTTATGCACATAGCGCACACCCCGACGAGACTTGGGTGCCTTTACTTGAGAAGGCTTTCGCTAAGGCTCATGGAGACTACGAAGCAATAACCGGTGGATCAATTGGGTAAGTGGCGAGATGTCCGAATGGCAAAATGAAAGATTTGCTGACGGCTTGGTCCACGAGAAATGGAATTGAAGATCTGACAGGTGGTACGACAACGAAGATCTACACTAACGACGTTCTCAGCAAAAATAGGCTCTGGGAGGAAGGCCTTTGCAAAGTTAATGATGACTTTCTATTTGGCTGCGCAACTCATACCTTAAACGATCCGTATAATGCGGGCAGAGACGGCATTTATGGCGACCATGCCTACTCAATCCTGAGAGCTGAATGCTATGGCGAAGAACGCCTTCTGATGATTATGAATCCTTGGGGACATGCTGAGTGGAACGGACCTTGGAGCGATGGTTCCAGTCAATGGACAGCCGAAGCTATCAAAGAACTTGGCCATGTTTTTGGCGACGACGGTGTATTCTGGATTCGCTTCGAGGATTTCCTTCGTAAATTCGAGATACTCTACCAGACGAGACTATTTACTGCCGATTGGAATATTACCCAGCGGTGGACCAGCTTAGTAGTACCCTGGGCGGGGCATTACGAGGATGTTATATTCAGAATCATCTTGACGAAAGCATCTCCGATTGTGATTGTCCTTTCGCGACTCGATGAGCAATACTTCAGGGGTCTGGAGGGTCAGTACGTATTCTGGATATCATTCCGATTATACGAGTGCAACCAGGCGGACTATATCACATCGACTGGTGGGGAAGATGCTGCCCACCGATCTGTTAGCGTTGAATTAGACTTGGAGGCTGGGACGTACGAAGTGCGCATGAAAATATATGCCGCCAGAACCGACGATGCAGACAAGATTGAGGATGTCGTAAAGTCCAATTGGATTGTAAGGAGGGAAAAGTTGTTACGCATCGGGCTGTCCTATGACCTTGCTCATGCCAAGCCACAGCTCAACGGAACGGGAAAAGGCGAAGACGAGGCTTTGAGTGCTGCATCTCATACCAGCGTAGTGGAAAGAGCTTTGATGACCGAAGGCAACCCCTTGTTGGGGGAAAAGAAAGAAAAAGAAGGCGCCGAAGATAGAAAGGCCCGGGGGAGATCTCTAGATAAAGAGAAACCTCAGAAAGGTAAAAAGACTACACGCGAGCCTTCGGAGGACCCCTGGAACGCAAGTTGTGTCGTCGGCCTGCGTGTATACACTCAGAACTCGGACGCAATCATCGAAGTAATCGACTCGAACAGAGGTAAAGCTGACAACTCAATGCTCGTTATCGAGGAAACCCCTAAGGATGCCGCTTTTTTCATAAGTTCCATTACATAGAAGTGTTGCTCGTGCGGCGAAAGCTCTATGTCCGGTTTAGCATATATATTCGAAGAGGAAGGAGTAAAGCAGAGAGGAAAGCAAAGTCTCCGGATTTACTGCAGAAATCTATCAAGATTCATGCTCTTTTCAAGCGCAAAGAATGGATCAAAAGGGTAAGACAAGAGCCATCTTTCACCAGATACTTGACTTTGAACTTTTTCTAAGTCATGGTATCAGAACTATGAAAGAAATGCAGCCTTCGCTTTAGCAATCACTGGAGCTCTCTACCTCTCTTACGCAAAGGACATCTCCCCCTTTCACACAGGACATGCAACCCCACCTTCACTGCCTGACTCCCCTCCGCAATCCGCATCCTCCATCCTCACCACCCCATCTCCCAGCCCCTATCAAACCAAAAAAATCACACTCTCTGCAGTCCCCAATACAGCCCTATCCATCCCATCCAACGACCCAAACAAATCATGCACCCGCACAACCACCCCGCCTGCCCCAAATGCGGCGCCGCGACCCCTGGCGCATCGACCACGTGCGGAAGCTGCGGCGCGGTACGTTCTCCCACTTCTCGTCCCTGTGTCTGTTCGAGACTGCTCGTGAGTGGGGAGGTGCGTTGCTGCTACAATAGTTGATTGGGCTTACGGGTTTTTGGTGTGAGTAGAGCTGTCCGGCGAAGTAGGTGTGAGGAGAGAGGGAAGGGAAGGGGAAACAGAGGGGTGAGGGAGATGAGGGTGGGAAAGAGGCATGGGGAAATATCGGGCCGCTGTTAGGTGATGGATTGTCACGATACCAACGAGTTATGATTGTTTGCTGTTTTTGCTGCTGGTGGAGGAAGGCGTAGTGGTTGGTTCTCTTTGGCTTGGGATGCGTGGGAGGCTGGATGCGGATTGGGAACTGCGAGGAGAGTTACGAGGGACGATAGGATTATGATATTGATGGACTATACTCTGCATACTGCATCTGTAGTCGTTTCCTTCCGTCCAAGATATGACATCTGTCTCTGTACGTTTGTCCCCGACTTTGAGAATAGAGAAGTAAGACCAAGACTCCAGGGTGTGAACGAGGAGAAAAGTCCGCGAATCGGGTTGGGTTATCAGATTCAATGATTCAAGGATATGATTGACCATTTGGGCGTTGTTTTGGTGCAAGAAAAATCACTGTCATAGCAGGTTCGTCTTCAGCCACGAAGACGCTGCTTGTGCGGTCTCTTAAGCTGAAGTCCTAGAAAGACCAGATCCAGAACTCAACTAACATCTATGTTGGCACAAGTATCTAGGCCAACTAACCCTCGACCAAAAATTGGTGCTTTCCTATTCTATACGACTCTGGAAAGAAGAACAAGACTCAGCACTTCTCTATCTCATTGATCCTTTATTCTCTCAACGAATGCTATAACCCAATCTCGATCAGCATGAGATGTGCACTCCGCCCTACTGCAATCTACCACAGGTCACTCGTGTCTCTCAACCGCTTAAGGTCCTTCTCAACAGAAGCTTTTCATCACATTCAAGAAGACTTTCGTCTCGATTCTTGATTATTGCTGGGACGTGCTCTCATCGCTCCAACAGGGGATTTTTTCTTTGCTATGTCTATTCTTGTAGATGATTTAGAAGCTGGTTAAAGACTTGTTGTCATTAATGATACATGGTAAAGTTCACCAATGGTTCTTGTAGTCTTTGATAACGGACCAGATAACAATTCCACCACCTTTCATTCAACCGTAGCTTTTCTGCTTCTTGCTTCTTTTTTCTTCTCCACAAGCTTCAATTTCTCTAGGTAAATCGTGCTCAAGCTGTTAGGTTACCGGTTCGAGGTCATGGGGTGTGTGGAACTGGGAGGTCTCAAGGTTGGGGGTGTTGATTTCATGGTACTAGGATCAGCCATGGTGGTGGTTTTGAAGTCAGCAATGATTGAGAACGTGCATGCATCGTTGGCAGAGGCAGGCACAGGCAAAGCACCAGCAAGAGTACTTCGAAGGGAAAAAAAGCTCCAGATAAAAAGACCTGGGTACTCCAGAATCTACACCAAAACCCCGATACCTTCCCTCCCAACCCAATATCAGTAAAAATCACACCAAGTGGCATCATATCCTCGCTCACATTTTCCAACCAGCCACCCCAGCTATTCCTATGGATGATGATCACTTCAAACCTTAGCCATGAGAATGATTGAGAAAACCCTTGAACCTGACCTGCAGATTTCTAAGAATGCCATCCGCGAAAATGCAGACGACGCATAGTGGGGAGCGGACTCGACGGTTTACTACTGGTACTCGTAGCCAAGGTCTCAAGACTCTGGTAGCACAAGATCTGACTGGTCCTGGGGACCCCTCTTCAAAACAACAACAGTCCGTCTTGCATTTAGAGCCAAAACGGATACGACCCCAGTCATCGTATTCCTAGCCTCGGGCACATTATCACTTATTCGATTTTATATCACAACAGCTCCATCCTAATCTATCAAAACCTCTCTTGAAACATGAAAATGCTGCTCTAAACATAGGACCGCTCAACCTCTCTTGCTGCTCGTAGAGATGTCTCTCCGAGACCCAGAGGTAAAGAGGTAAAGAAAGCCCTTTATCCTCATGAGCACGCCCACCCACCATCCGTATTCCGTGAAAGTAACATACCGTATCTCAGATCGAAACGCTGGCAACGGTAGTAAAAAAAAACGCCTTCCCAGACTTTAAAAGCCGCTATAATACTATCGTCGCTATTACACCCACCCGGTCCCCCAGTGACTGACTTCCTCCCAAAAGAAACACGGCTCTCAAAAATGATCAAAAGCCCTCAGAAACTCTTGAAGCCGGCATATTGCCATGCAAACCCAGACACGTTGGACAGTCACCGGTACGACTGTCTGTTCTTAGGGGCGCTCATGCACGCCTTGGCTCTACGCTCGGTTTTCCAGGGTGGCAAAGCTGAGGCTGGGGTGGCGGCCGTAGGGTAGTGGAGATGGAAGGGGTGGGGGGGGGGTATGAAGGGTTGACGGGGGCGGTTTTGGGAGTGTAATGTTGGGGGGTGGAAAGGGTCGGGACGGTGGGGGAAGGCAAGTCTGGAGGTCTTCAAACGTGGCAAGAAGCGCCGTGGCTACTTGGATGAATGGAAGATATCGATAGGAATTGATATTGGAATGCTCAGAGGCTAGTTCATAGGAACCCGAAATTTTGTTTAAGAGGTTATTTGGTGTTTGCCTGTCAAGCATAACGTTCTTCAATGAGATAGGTCTTATCGCTGACTATCGTGGTCTTTCTTCTTCCTAGCATGCACCATCTACAATGTTTGGATCGCTGATAGCCTGGACCTATGGTAAGTAAAGTACAGCTTGAGCTACGACTATCGCCAACCTTAATAGAGAAATGGATGCACTCCGAGCTGAACGCCTACCCGTATTACACCATCTTTGATCCATCATATAGTCCCAAGCTGGCAGCTGGGGCGCAGGACTGATAGCCTAGTGCAGCACGTGGAAATCGTACCATCATCGATCCTTGATTAGAACCTAAGCTATCAAACAGGGCGCAGAGCTGATTGCCTAATCTATGACTAGAAAAAGACAATCCACCTTCGCGAGCAAGGGATGCTTACGCTGTATGTTCCCGTTGGGTTGCTGGTATATTCGGGCCGAGGCTGCGAGTTCGTCGACTTGAATCGGTGCGGTTGAAACGATTTCGGCGATGTTGGTTGGTTTGGTGCTACAAGTCAGGAGCCGGAGCGTTAGGTGTCTTGGAAGAGGTGAGCGGTTAGTATTGCGAGAAATACTTGATTCATTCGGAATGCGGAGACGTGTAAGGCTGGTATGTTGCAGAGAGCTTTAGGTTAGAGTTGGAGGAATTGATTGTTTTCTATTGACATTTGCTAGTCCGGTATGATGGATGTGATCCAGTATGATGTAAAGCGTCCGATCTTGTTTGATCCTCACTCTACCGGGACGTAGAGGCGCAAGTCTGGCAGGTGGTTCCGCGGTGTTGGATGGCGCAAGCTGGACGGTAAAATGATGGTGTGAGGCATATTGGAGAATCGTTTCGTGACTGCGATGTGCTTCCTTACGGTGTTGGGAACGCGTAAGGCTAGTGAAATGGTGGAGGTCGATGGGAACAGTATCGAATACACGGTTATATCCAGAGAGTCTTGATTCTGACATTTTTAGACCAACGTGATACTACCGGGTGGGAAACCATCAAACCCACAGCGGAAGGATCCGCATTGGGAATGCATTGCCCATCTCCCGTCTTATCGATAGCGTCTTGAGTTTCATACTTGATGTCTCGAGCTGCGAGGCTGAGGGGTTGGACACGGTTAGGGCTAGAGGAAGGATCGGTGGTGGTGTAGGCGGCATTAGCGACACGTTTCGAATCTGGAAACACGTAGGGCTGGTGGAAGTTGCAAAGACATTTCGTGGTGGCGTTTTGGATATTCTGGGTGTAGAGGGTTGAACGAATTGTGCTCGTATCAGTCGCCACGATACGTTTTGTCTATGGCGGGTTTTGATCACATGAGGTTGAGATTTGTACATTCTTGCAAATTGCATTGCTGACATTGCTATCATACGGTTATGCGCTTGCGCGGGTTTGCTCATTGGTAGTAGCTCCATCTAACCAGTCTGCTGTGGCGTGATCTCGTCCTCGAGTGGCAAGTTGCATCTCAAAGCGGATTGTTGCTATCATGCAAGCTTTGCTTGTCCTTGGGATTGACTGTAAGGCGGCTACATATAATCGCAGCGTTAGCGTCAGATTGTCGGGAGAATCAGACTACGCCCTGTTTATGCGGGGCTGACGACTTTCGACGCAACCTGCAGGCAGCTCAAGAAATGTGGCATATGACGATGCATTCGCGTTATCTGGTCACTCCAAAACCGGGCGACCATGCACGATCGTTGAACGAACCATAGTGTTCTCCACATCCTGGTGGACAAGGATCAACACCAGGAGCCTATTCCATCGATGAATAACTTGAATAACTTCCCGCGCGTGACGGTACTCGACCTTGCCAGTAAGGGTCTTTCGGTGGCACTGGCGGTGGCTGCCTTGGAGAAACTCCGTAGTAAGCCGGCTGCTGCTGTTTGTATCTGCGCTCTCTTTCCCTCAAGTCCTGCTCGTAGAGGCTGTCCCGACCCGCGTAGTAGGGCTTCTCACGCCGCTGCTGCCTAAGAGACCAAGCTGGAGGCTCTGCGGTCTCGAGTCGGGGTTTCCGGGATAGTAAAGATTCTCGCCGTGGGAGGTGATCGAAGTTCGCGCTGTGGCGGGCTGGAACATGATAGGTCTGGTCATAGCTGACAACTGGGGCTTTTCGACGAAGACGTAAACCGCGCTCCATGGCCTTTAAAAGTTCGCGAACGGCTTCACAGCCAAGAGGGATCTCGACCTGCATGCGTTGATTTCCTTCGTGGTCAACAAGGGAGTAAGCTTGGCCGCTCTTGTTGTATAGGTACTGGGCCACGTCAATGGCGCGTTGATGGCCTTTAGCGCAGAGGGTCCCGCCCCTGCGATGAACGTCGTAAGGGTGGGCACAAGAGGAACAGTGAGAGGCATGGCGAGCAAAGGCCTTCATTACATAAACCTCGTCATCCCTGGGCAGGCGCGAATATGCCGGGGCGGGTGCAAAGCCTACTTGACGCTGATAAGAGGACATGGTGACGGTCTGTGATCTTTGTTGCTGTGTAACCCGGTCGGATTGAGGTCTGATATAATGGTAGGTGATTGTGTAAAGTAGATGAGACACCTTGGAGAGTATATATGTTAAGAAGCGACAATTGTTGTGTTAGAGATAGATTTGGATTCGAAGCCACTCACAACGTCACACCACCAGTCTCTAAATGTTTGAGATGGAGAAACGGAACGAAAATGTTTCGAACAGGGTTGGTATAGGGATGAATTAATAGGATGAGGCATGGAGTGTTATAAATGTTGGAGACTCGATAATGGGAACCCTGGCACAATGACGGCATCACGGGGTAGTGAGTGATACGAGTAGCAGACCCGATAGGACTTGATCGATGCCTGTCCATTTCTCCACATATCGGACAGTCCTAAGTTAGCGTCTAGTCATAGGCAGCCATGCGCAACGCCAGAGATGCAAGAAAGAAAGAAAGAAAGCCTGCCTGCCTGCAGCCGGACCGCGTGGCAGCTAGACTTACCCGAGACCAATGCGACTTTGCCTGCAAGACATATATGGTCGCGGATGTTGCCATTGTTGCCATGAAACGGGCAGACTCCAATGTTCTGTTTGAAAGGATACTCGCCGTTGTTTCATTGGACTGATGATAGAAGGTCTATCCTGGGGCGAGGAGGGTAACTTAAGGGAGCCTCAGCGCGCCGCAGCAAGTGTAGCAAGTGTTAGCAGTTCGTGTCGGAAGTTACACACAGCCACCCCCCACTAGCGTCCAATCAGTCTATCGATAGCTGATAACAAGTCATTGGTCAATGGGGTGTAGTCTCACTCACAACGGATCCTCCTTTGATGTCAATAGTGCAAATGGTCGAGTCGCACTCGGCCTGGGCGAGCGTAAGAGAATAGAGCAGTTGATGGTGTGCTGGTCAGGACAGGACAGATTGCACTGAACCTTGATGGGCTTAGCGGCTTGGCGTATGACTAATTCCTCGCAGTTGACTCACCCTTAGTTTAATGTGCCTACCTACCCTATTCGAGCGATTGGATTGATTGACTGATTAGGATGGACTTAGGACGACGACCGACACGTCGATGTATTGAACACCTCTCGATCGTGTAGATTTCGTATTACTCTAAGCTGGGCAAATACAAGCTCTGCTACTAGATGCGTTCTTTGTGGAATAAGGAGGGACCGCGAAACCAAATCCTTATGTTGGAAATGTCCTGAAACGATGGAATGATAACAGTTGATGTATGAGCCTCTTCTTATATTAGGAAGAGGTGGCCGTTGGTAGAGGGACGCCGTTGGTGATCGACCCATAAGGGACGGCGGGATATTTCCTAGCGCCAGTCAATACACCTAAGATTGAAACACTGAGAACATTTCCTCACCCATTGCATGAAAAATCATATTGTGCCGATGCAAGTGACTGGCTTTGAACCTTTAGAAATGTTTCCAGCTCACACCACCCGTCGGTCCGATTCCCACAAGCTGTAAAACTGCGCCCCAGAGGAAGGGTACGCTATAGCGCGGTTAGCATCTCAAACCCCTAATGAAGTCAGGAACGACTTTGGAAACTCACCTGGTTGACAATGAAGTGAATGTATTTCGTGGAACCACCCGAAGTATACGCATAGGCTGCGGTGGTACGGTTGGGAGAAACGGGGTGTGGCGCGGTTATTACTTCGATATCGAGACGAGCCCCAAATGGTTGGAGGTGTGAAACGATCAATTGTTGGTTTGGCGGAGGACCTATAACAAAGATTATCCACAAAGTCTATAACCGCAACTGTTCATGTGCTTTACCGGAGGTAGGTAGAGTTGGTGCAAACTGCGTAAGGCCAAATGCCGTCAAAACCGCAGCAATGTTGGTGTCATGCGAGAAATCAAAATACAAAGTCTGGTTCAACGGGAATGTCGTCGTATTGTTATCCAGCGTAATGTTATCTTGCGCAGTAGCCGAAGTGATGACATGGTTTTGTAGGCGAGCGAGGACCTCCTGAACATAACCAATACCAACGGCTCTTCCGGTCGGGGCTTGGAAATAGTTGTTTCCTGCAAAATCGAGGTCGATAGAATACTCGAAACCCTGCCATTCCTCATAGGTAAAAAGGTCACAGAACGCGGAGTACCCAAACGCTACAGTCTCATAAGGACAAAGTGTCTGCGCACTGGACCACTACATCAGCATTCACGAGGCTTGGCTCGTGGAAACCATAGAATAACATACTTGTAAGTGTCAGATATATTCCACTTGAAGTTTCCGGACAGTGCCTGGAAACGTGCAGTTGCATTGGCCAGATACTTATTCTCCCAGATGATACTAGCGTTAGTACCTCCTGCAGCAACCGCGGTGTTTGAATTGTTGCAGTTGTCGTAGCCAGCCAAGCTGTTGTTGAAGCCATCGCCCTCGATGATAACTTCCAAGGTCGCATTGTTCGTCCATTCAAGGCCAAAGAACCCAGCGAGGAAATATTCCCCACTTTTCAACATGCGGTCTTGAGTGGTGGTGCGGGCAATTATCTTGGTGCTCGTGTTGTAAAGATGAGCATATTGATAGTAATGTAGGACGCCTGAGTCGAAAAGCCTAGTCACACGTCAGCATTTCGATGTTTTCTACCATTGTTTTGAAACTTACTCTTGCCGCCCAATTGGCACTAGTATCTCGTTTCTGAATATCCTTTAGCAAGAATGCCACTAATAACGACAGAAAAAGTGGCCTCACCCCAGTTGATAAGACCATGAATTCAAAAAAGAAAGTGCGCCAGTAAAGTTGGTGGTGCCGGACTTGATCAACTGGGTCAGGCCCGCTCCGAATTTCTGTACGCCTGAGTTAGAGGTCGGGTATCGGCTTCCATGTCGATGGAGCATGTTGACAAGGCTTATGTTCGCCCCGGTCGGTAAAGGGTACTCTTGAACACCAAATCCACTGTTAATCTTAGTCATGTGTATTGGTGCAATCTCTTAGTGCCGCAAACCTGGGGTTTGGGAAGTAGGGACTTATTTGGCCCATCAGTTGGAAGATATTGGCATTCGTAGTATCGCCAGCAATGGGAAGAGCTGTTTCCAATGGTCTATTGGCGACAAAGGAGCCCGTTGGGCCAAACGGCGCTGGGTTTGTCTGGGCGAGGAAAGGGGCTCGACCAGTAGCAGTTGGCCCTAAGTTAAAGGTCAGTATGAATTGACTACCAAACGACTATCTATTCCATACCAGCATATATCTCGGGAGTAGTCTGAAAGTACTGGGGTACCTTGCTCGTACTGCTGGCGGCAGTTGCAGTCGATTGTCTTTTGTCCAGGTATGCTGCACCGGTCAAGCTGGCCCAAGCCAGAATTACAAGAAAGCCAGACAGCATGATTGCAGCTTGGCAGGCCAAACAATTGAATGCTTCTAGTTCTCAGCGATCGGACAAGGCTGGCTTTTGTCGCTAGAGCGCTGGACACCTGAGGAAGCTTGGGCTTCTTGTAGTCGTTCTTTTCCACCGCCCAGAGGGAACCTTCTCCGTCTCCACCATACTGGTTTATTTTTTCGAGCTGGTCAAGGCTCGTCATAGACTCGGAACGCGTCATGATGAGTGGGTTCCACTCCTTCTGCCTTGCAGCTCAATGCGGACAGCAAAGGTTGCCTTTGGGGAAGGTTGTTCATCCAAAGCTTCGAGATGGACAAATGGCGTGCCAAGAACCGGGACCGTGCAATGCAAACACACGCTAACAATGCAAGCACATTGTATGCCTCTCTCTGGTCGCCAAGTTTGACAATACTCCGACAATGTTTCCTCTTCCGCCTATTAAAATACTCTCCGATTGATCCAAGCGCAATCCTCCTCAAGAAAACATGGGTTTCGAGTGGGGGACTGCATCCGCTAAGCTGTGAGGCTATAACAACGCCCAGTTCGTTGGAGTTGCTATCAGTGACAGCATCCACAAGAGAGTATTCTAGTGACACAGGCGTCTTGCAACATGCAACACGCTGCTATGGCTGGAAACATCAAGGTCTCCACGTACGTCTTTATGTCTGATTTGGGGATTTATCCAGTGTAATCGTCATTTGATATTTTACTCAATTGTGGTTTCTCACCAAGATAATGTTGCTAATTTTCCTATTCTTAACGAGCGAGCTGTCGCAATTTTAAGCTTCAAATTGGGAAGCCAAGAAACCCTCTTTGACGGAGCAGATCTTCTCATCCGAGTGCAAGGGGTAGTGACTTCAAATGATCATGCTGTCTCAATGCTCTAGAAGTTACAGTCGTTGTAATCGCTATTGCAGACCGTTCACCTGCTTGAAGCCTCCAAATACTTTCCAAGTTTGCTCTACACAACATTGGCTTTATTCCTCTCGCTCTTACAATATCTTCAAGTCTTCTCCGAGCTATCCATGTTCGATATATCAACACCATCTACTTATTTAGTTGTTCATTATGGCTAATATCCCGGTCTCGCATGTTGACATCTACAACCCCATGCTGGACCGTCACCTTGAGGATATCCAGGCATTTGCGGCTTATCAAGCCATGAATCGGAGTGAGCTCTTCGCATTCGGGGCCGATTTGCGTTCCTAGGTCTAGTCATTGGTAGTAAGCGTGCCACCTCGGCGCGCTCGCCTGGCTGTGCGTCTGTGGCCCATGCCATCGGCGCCCGACCATCGTTATCAGCCACATCTGCACATGAGGGGCTGCGTGTTAGTAGGGCGCGTACAATCTCGACATGGCCATGTTCGAAGGCATAAGAAAGCGCGGAACGACCATTCTTATCTAGTGATTTAGCATCAACGTCCGGGTAATTTAGGAGAAGATATACGCAGGAGGTGTGGCCAGCGGCGGCGGCGTAGGAGAGAGGAGTACGGCCGAAGAGGTCTCGCAAGTCCTTTCCTCCACCTCGAGCATGCAGGAAAAGCCTGACGAGATCGAGATGGCCGCGGGAGGCGGCGAGGGACAGGGAAGTTCGCCCGGACGTATCGGCATGCCAGACTTGCACTCTCAGGCTATTCAGAAGAGCGGTGGCGCAGAAAGGGAAGTTGTTGATACTGGCCCAGGAGAGGGCCGTCATGCCACTGCGGTCTGGTAGGTCTGGCTGAACTTGGGGAGCGGATATAAGCAGGGCGACAGCCGCGACATGCCCCTGCCCTGCGGCAAGTGAGATAGGCGTGCGCCCTCGATACATTACATTTATATCAACTATCCGGTAGGTGAGGAACAACTTGAGGATGTTGACATGGCCGCACTCAGCAGCAGCATGTTGCGGAAACTTTTCATTGACCGCAGTATTAGGTTCGATGCCTTTCTGTAGGAGCAGCATCACAATGCTATAATGACCATTGCTAGATGCCCAATACAAAGCACTCTCGAGTACTCGACGGTCGATATTACATTTCTTGAAATATAACTGGAGAGAAACCGGATGTCCGAAGAACGATGCGATAAAGACTGGTCCAGCATAATAAGGATATTCAACCTCAGGATGAGTTTCGATCCAATAATTACTTAGCCAGCAATGCAGGACACTGCTTTTTGCTTCAGACAAAGTCTCTGCAAGGGGGAAAAGAGTGACGGCGCCGTCATGGCCAAATGCTGATAGGTGAGAAGCCCAGTATTTTGAGGCATAGTCGAATAAACCGTAACGATCTAGCAGTGCTTGCTTGGCGATGGTAATTCTAGTTGATTTATTGTGAGACATGGTATCCCGATGTAAGTCGCAAGAATTGCTGGAGTCACCAGGGCTTGTGTCTTCGATTTCCGTTGCCATAGAGAATACGCTGCAATCAGTCTCGACTATCTTATTAAAGGCATTACCGATGTCATCGAGCAGCAGGTATGACATGCAAGCTTCGGCCAAAACCTGATCCGGCTCCGTCTCCCGAATCCCAAAGAAAGTGCACAGATCATTGTCTGTTTTATCGGCAAGTTTCAACAGATATCGCTTGGCAGTTGGATCGATGAGTTCCACTGCGCCACTGCGAATCTCAACCAGGGGTCCAAGAAGTTGCTCCCAAGTTACTTCACTCTTCACTTGACACGCACGCTCTACATCCTCGATGGTCTTGTGGTGTGGCCGTATTGCAAGGAGGAGTCGCAGCTCTTCCGGTTTTAATGGACGTCGGCTTCCAGCTATCATCAGAAGCATCTTGCAAGCTATTGATCTCCTGTCCATACGGATAGAACACAAAAATCTGTCGTAGATTGCCTCGACCGAGGGCGGCAAACTGGCCAGCAGCTGCGAGAGTGTTGAGCTCGAATTGTTATGGCTTGTCTCCAGAAGTCTCAGAACGACTCTGACCCATGTAATCTTTGACGCGCTGACCCTCTCGTATAACAGCATCGATTTCATAAAGTCCCTGTCCTTGGGCTTATATTTCGTTTGTTTGACAATGTCAGCGATTCTCCGCGCTACTACTTGCCTAAAGCCTTGCTGATTCTCAGATTGCATGGTCTCGACGGGTCCAGCCCAACTCATCAGCCAGCGATGCCCAGAAATTGAGGTAGAAGGAGAGTAACAGTCGACCTGTAAATTGCTCGTTTGGCCGGCATTGAGGAGCGCCAAGAGGGGTATTGTGTTTTTGAATGGCCGTTGTGCTACACCGCTCAGATATGCCATCACTCTGATGAAGGGGAAAGACCTTGTGTGGACTATTTGCATTCATCTTTAGATTTTGAGACAGCCGGGATCTCGAATAGCTTTATGAATATGGTGGAGCATTTTGAAGCGTACCCGTCGAATATGGAGGGGAAACATTGAGTGTGAATTCTTTGCAGTCATCTCTTGATACTGGAAACAGCGTCGATTGAATGGTTTCGAAGATGAAAAAATATGCTGAAACATTCTCCTCTTGTGAAAAAAGGGGAGCATGGTATGTGCCCTCTTCGCTTCCATCTCTGGCATTGAAAATGTCTCCACACCGCTGAAATAAACATGTCTCATGGTGAAGGAGAAGTTTCGTATGAGCCCTTCGCATTCACTGGTATCGATCATCACAAACAGCCCTACACGCCGGAAGGACTCCGTCATACATCGAGAGGGTAGCATTTCGTGAGACTACTTTACATTCACCTCTAATAGTAAAACAGCATAGAGCTCGAATGGATGAAATTTTAGATACCGCTCGTGAAAGAGTTACTTACTTTGCCTAATGACCCATCTAAAACACTGTGGATACCCTCACCAGAAACCTCTTGCCTGGTTACTTCGCTAGATCTTTGCTGTTGATCTGCCAATCGGTCCTATATCTGAAGCGTTATTCTTTCATTATGTTGGTCTTACCGATAAGTTCGAGGAAAGTAGCTGAAAAGCTTCGGGATCTTGAGTCTTAGGTCGAAGGTCATGATGGATGCTGAGTAGTTTTATTATAGTAAAACGGGTCGGTCACTCGTAGGTCAGGCTATTTCGTAAGTAGTAGTATTGATGTAGTATATCAATAAGCGCCTGAAGACGGGAATCACAGACCTGTTTTCCAATCTTGAGTCGGTAGTCTTGAGGCTTTACGCACAACACATGACGTATCAAATGTTATTTCCTCACTTTTTGTCTTTGCGAGACTTGCTTTTTGACCTCGAAGCACTGTCAACTCATTCAAGAAATTTCCATTCGCCTGCAGAGAGAATTCATACGTATCGGGATGCTTTGAAGGTAATGCCAAGATGTCCTCTCCTAGTATTGCTGTAGTTATAAATGTCTTCTCGCGTACTGATAACATCCATTCATAAAGGTTTCCATCCGCTTCTGCTTTGCCCCCCATGGTCATTCAACCTCTTGCAAACCTCACAACCCCCACCTCCGGATACCTCGTACTATTCTTCCCATCCACCAAATCCCCCCTCTCCGCCTTCTCTCCACTGAACACAAACTCCGCAAAAGCGCTCACATAATCGCTCATGATTTGCAACCCCCTCAACCCTGGCACAGTACCCAACACTGCATCCCCTGCCTTGCCCAACGCAGCCCTGAGTCCAAGGATATCCGCCAGAAGCGGTAAATCTTCAAAGCTGCCATGCACGCCTCCGAAGAGCTCCACGTCGAGCTTCCAGCCTTGGAAATGGTTGTTCCATGCGTCGTCCCAGTTGGGGCGAGGGACACCTGGTCGGGCTGCTTCGAACAAAAGGAAGGGCTTACGGACAATGCTGCCGTTAGCAACGATGGCGCCGTAGAAATCCCCATCGAAGTTTAGCCCACCAGCAATACGCGTCTCATTGACCATGGCAGACGCGGCGGTGGTGCCACCAAGGGAGTGCCCGAACATGACAACTTTTTTGCTGTCGATTTCGAAAGGGTGCCGTGCAGATGGGGAGCTGAGTGCGTCAAGAAGAAAGGATACATCTTGCACGCGGACTGCGACGTTTTCGTTGATCAGCGCGAGAACGGCCTCGGGGCTTCCGGTAAAATTGAATTTTGGGTTGAAGACCAGTCTGCCGTCTGGGAACTCAACGACCTGGGCGTCGTAGGGATGGTCGATGGAAGCGACGATGTAGCCATTCCGGGCGACTTCTTGGGCTATAGTGGTGTAGAGAAGTCGAGAATTACCCAAGCCGGGGGAAAAAAGAATCAGCGGGAAGCTCGATTTCCGGGTGGAGATAGGAGCGTTGGTTTGGCAGAGGGTATGGAGACGTTCAAAGGATCCGTTTGGTACGCCATATTGGGCGACGTTCGCGTCGTAGATGGCAGCTGTAGCGTTTGGCATGTACCTTGTGGTGAGTGCATTGGGGCTGGGCGAAGGTTGCTGGCCATGGTGTAGCTCAGACGGGTAGTATTCTGCGGGATAGTAAAGGGAAAGCATAATCTCTCTGTGCTGGGTGAAATTGGTGAAAGGATCAAGTCGATGCTTGTCAACCAAGGGAAATGTTCTAACACCAACATGTGTGGAGTTATTGAGAGATGGGAGGTAAATGGCGCTAGTATTCTGAGCATTGGCGAGACAGATGAGGAGAAAATTGACCACAGTAGCAATCCTGATAGATGGATTGAATAGAGACATCTTTCTGGACATCCCGAGAGTGTCTAATCGAAGAGCGTTGACAGTGATATAAAAAACTTGTGAATGGCCGGGACATCATTGCACTGGGGAACAGCCGTCTAATTGTAGTCCTAGAAAAGATGGAAATGCTTGCGTGGTTGAAACGACTCATTGATGGGTGTTCTTCAGCCTACCCGCTATTGCAGCAATACGTCCGCCTAGCATCGCAAGGTAGACTTAGAAGTAAAGCCCTGCTATGGAGAGTATGACAGCTTGCTTCCGGGATAGGCACACCATCAGAAATATCCCGCAGACCTCTCGGACCATCCATTTGTGCCTTGCGTAGAGTAATCGATTGTTGGTCCATAAGATTGTTCTTTTCTTTCTAGCCGTTTTTTGCTTTCGAGTCCGCAGGCTGCCGGCAGGGCCAAGCACTGTGTGCTGTGTGGGCCAGTGGGTCAACAGGTAGCCTCAAAGGGGTTTCTTTGGCGATAGTCCACGCGTCGAACATTCGTAGCTTCTGTTATCGCTAATATGCGCCAATCATTTTCTTCTGTTTCCTGCGGCATTTTTGCCTACGGTCAATGAACTCAGGCTCTATCGAAGCTCGTGGAAGGCTTCATGACCTCGTGCGAGGCACAGCCTCCTTAACGGCTTGAAGGAGCGCAGAATGGAGAGACATTGAAAGAAGACTGATGTCAAATATAGATCCTGCACGCTGCAGTAAGATCTGGATTCGGGTAGCTACCGTACGTAGCACCTAGTAATACAGTTAGGTATGCGCTTGGATTAAATGCTAAGAGTATCCCTTAAACCGTCATTAAAGCTGCCATCCCAGGATTAACGAAGCTAAGCCTATTTAGGCACCCCACCAAAATATTTGCTTACTGCACAGTTCCTCTACCTCGCACTAGGAAATCTAAATATTAATCTCCAGATCCTCATTGGCCTGGTTAGTCATCTCCCGGGCTCCCTAGTACCCTAACAGGTAAGGTGGCCGTATACCTGGGATGGCAGCTTTAATGACGGTTTAAGGGATACTCGTCCTCCAGGGAGTTAAACCCTAGCGTACGGGAGCAAAGTGCTGTATTCTTCACGCCGCTCCAACGATTTATTATGACATCTCTGGAGTTAATTGCTTGCGAATAAGCGTAAAAGGTGAAGAAAGCTTCATCTTAAGTAAAGAATCATCTCGATTGATTGATTGATTAATTGTGATGTAAAAGCATCGAGTAAGATACAGTCTTCAGAGCTGTCATAGTATTTAAATGGTTAAAGCAGCGTGGAGAAACTAACGTATTGCTTTCGCACGCTATGTATTATCTCCCTGGTAGATCAAGTAGCAAGCCTAAGGCAAACAAAGAGGGTGCCGTTCTCCAAGACTCGCAGACGCATGGTAGCCATCATCCCGCTACGCTCAACCATCACCGAACAAATCTTTGACGCCGTGATCATTATTGCAGGTGGAGGAGTCTAAGCCATCATGGCAAAGAAAGGTATTTCCAGTTCCCCTCAGTCTATTCCCCCCTCGTTGCCTCTCTGCCGCCGCACCTGGCTCAATCACTGCCATTGCTAATACTCCCCCACAACAGCCAAATCCCGCACAATAGCCGTGCGCCTCTTGTCCATGGCCATGACCGGATACTACAAGACCCTCGTGCGGCCCCGAGTCCACAAGCCTTTGTCGATGCTAAAGTACGATCCTGTTGGTACGTGTGTCGACCTAGATTCTCGAGGACAGAGCCTGCATGGGGAGAGGAAGACGGCAGCTGACTTGGTGTGGGAATAGTGAGGAAACAGGTGTTGTTTTTGGAGCAGAAGAGGGGTGGGAAGTGAGGTGGAGATTGTTTGATAAGGGGGGTCGGAGACAGTCCCGGGCTGCTTCCATACTGGCTTGGTAGGCGTGCAATTGAGGATAAGCCAGGCTTCAGTCGAACCACCGGCACGAAGGCTCCGCTCCCATGATATCAAATGTACGGATACAACGCAGAAGCAATTACATACGATATTGGCGCTTTAGACTCCACGTCGGTTTTTACAGCACGGCATCATATTATTCGAAAGGCTGGAGATCAGAAATGTGATATATCGGATACAGGATTATTGTAGAGCGAGTACAGTGGCATTTTGCCGAGTAGGTGTGTTTCTATCTAAGCCATTCCAATGTAGAGATAAAGCAGGCTATGCACATATTGTTTCTTTGAGCAGCGACTACTTTCGCCATATCCGATAGCAAATGTATACTGCGAGAGTACAAGACATAGCGAATCTAGCACGGCAAATAAAGCAGATGAAAAGCCCTCCCGCAGCAGCGTAGGTAGATGCTGCTTGGCGTAGATGGTGAGTTTGGGAGTGCTCGCGGTAAGTCAAAATGGTACGTACCGTGAGTTCTATTGAGGTAATGTACTCTCGATACTGACCCACTGCCATTATAGGTCCTGTTTCAGCTCCTGAGAAAACCGGCGGCTGTACTTGTCCTCTAGACACACAGTGAGAGAAGAACGTTAGTTACCGGAAGGACTTACCTTTAGGCTTTTTCTTAGAGTTCAATTTAGCAGGTCGGTGGTTTCGCGCTGGAACTCGCGAGCCATGAGGTGATTGCGAGTCCGGAATGACGGGACCCAAGTCTTTGATGCGCTTACTTCTGCCACGCGCATTTGGAGGACTCAAGCCCGCAGCTGATGCAGAACGTTTCTTCACTGTAGACTCTTGGAGGATGCTATGTCGTCGAGACGATTGTCTTGAGGTTGTCTGCTGACGATGAGCATCCTGTTTATCATGCCTCGAGCCCTGTGTAGAAAAATCGGCTAGTTGCGCTTGAGACACGGGGCTTATTGCCGCGAGGTTGTGTCTACTATTTGCAGACTGCGAAAAATGGATGGACATGTGGGTAGTAGATTGAGAGTCGCGTGAGGCCGTAAGCCTTTTTGTGGGCGAGACTTCTTCACCAGTTTCTCCTCGTGAGGTGGCTATGTCTTGGGTTGTCGGTTTTTTCGAAGAGCCTGATGCATGCGCTGCTGGGACAGGTGTCGGCGGGAACAATCCTGCCAAATCTCCTAGATCGTCCAGCATATCGTCAAGGTCCTCTAAAGGCGATGACATGAGGGTTGTGCCTATTGCTTGGCCATGGTGGTAACGCGAAGGCGTAGATATTCTGTTGATCATTGCAGAGGCTGGGTTGGCAATAGCGGAAGTTTGATCATCATTTGGTTGGGAATCCTCGACAACTGAAGGGAGTCGCTTCTCAGCTCGATTTGCCTTGCGCTTAGGACGCTCTCGATCCTTCACATTTGACACTTGAAGCGTATCTACAGCAAGGCTTAATGGGTTGGTTGCCGCAAGTCTCCGGCGTTGTGCGTCCTTTGCGCTTTTAGCGTCAATGTCATTGGGGATAAGCCTAAGCTTTTCCTCAACGTGGCCGAGTTCCTGGATGCGTACATTTCTGGCTTCGATTTCGTTCTCGGCAATCCTCAGCCTCTCCTCGAGATGGCCCAAATGGTTGTCTTTGTCTTCGATTTCTTTCTCGAGTTGGTTTAGCTTGGATTGAAGAGTTGCAGACGCCTCAATCTTTGAGCAGGTTAGTAAAGCTATCGACATCCATGAGGCACGGACAAACCTCTTTCGCCTTTTCTATCTGTGAATTAGCTAGTGAGGCTGAAATCTGGCTCACTTTTCCCTCGACTGCATCTTTCTCAGCTTGCAGTTGATCCAGTTGCATTACCTTCTGCTTCAGCTCCGTGTCTACTTCAAGTTTTTGCTGCTGAAGCTGATGCAGTCGGTTCTGATGATTGCTCTCAATCTTTGCTTTATCTAGGTTAGCAACTTTGCACAGTTCTATCTTCGTCTGCTCGAGATTCGCGTGGGACTGGCTCTCGTAAGCCCCCTTCTGCTCTTGCAGTAGAAGTTTCTCGGCTTGCGCTTCCTCAAGTTGAGGCCCAAGGGTGTTTAGTCGACTTTCCATTTGGGTCGCGTCCGCGATCTTCTGATGTAGTTGCTTGGAAGTTTCAGCGATCTGCTTTTGTAGGGCGTCACCACGCTCCTGGAGATCCTTGTTTTGAGCCTCTAAGTCGTGAACGCGGAAGACAGTGTGTGGGGTTTCCTTCGGCTGATCGCGAAGTTGAACCGCCTCAAGTTCAAGAACCGAGATCTTTTGGAGCTGTAACTGACCTTTGTTCTGAAGAGCAACTATCTGCTGACGAGCCTCGGTCAAGGCGGTCTCAGTCGATTGTAACCTTTCTCTGAACGTTGCCTTCATCTCCCGCAGGTCCGTCAGACGCTCAGTTAAGGCATGCTCTGTCGCAATGCTGGCGCTTAGAGCCTGAAGCTGTTTATGAAACTCCAATGCGAAATCTTGCTGACCAGCTCCGGCATAGGTCAAGGTTTTTTGACAACCTTGAAAAGATCTTGTTATACTTGGTTGAGTTAGTAGGGTAGTCCGATTACCGTAAGATTTGTACGTACTCTTTTGCGTAAGATCTAACAGAAGCATTAAGTTTGTGAAGGTCATCTGGCCTAATCACATCGGCATCCCGAAGCTCTTTGAGTAGAGAAACAGCTTCGTCCAATACTGGCTTGACAAGATCCTGACTCGATGATGGAGTAACAATCTGCACTTCTTCGCTCTTGCTTAGCAGGTCATCTAGCTTCTCCGTAGTGATCCTGCCATGTTCTGCCAAAAGCTCTGATAGCTGCTGGTGGCTAGTGGTCATTTTCGAGATTTCGATTTCCAGTCGCTGACATCTGTCACGCTCTGCATCCAGGAGATTGGCATCTTCTCGAAGCAATATCTCTTGATTGCTAACCGTTTGCTCAAGCATCCCCATGTGATGACGGGCTTCCACTAGCACCTTTTTCGTTTTGGCTTGGTCTTGCTCGACAGTATGACGTACATCGATGAGCTTTGAGGATATGTCTAACTTGTCGGCCTGGAGGGTCTCTTGCTGGCTACGAATATCTCGGGCGTCCTCGTGCAACGCTTGATGGTCCTTACTTAGGCATTGAATATAATCACTGAGCCTTTTCACTCGACTTTCCCATTGCGGCATGGTTGTATGGAATCGAGACAGTTCTGCTTCTTGTGACTTTTCCCGCTGCCGAACCTGTTGCAGTTGGTGGTAAATGGCGTTGCTGATTTCCCGGAGATCTTGAAGTTCAATGTCTTTGGCTTTCAGTACGGCCCGTGCTTCCTCCCACTCAAGCCGTTCATTCCTGTGACGTATCAAGAGGACGTTCAGCGTATCTTCGTAGCTGAGAGCATCTTTAGTGGCCCCAGTCTGTGGTGCTCTCATGGCATTTGAATCAGCCATAGGCTTTGATCGCCGTCGAAGCTTCGTGATCTTAGCTGAAGAACGAGGGGGGATTGGTTGAGTTGCCACCATAAGCTTGTTGGAATCCCGTAACGGTTCACCTGTCTCACAGTGGTCAGTCTGCAGAGTGTTCGGTGACGTTACCGGAGAGCCTTGCGGATTGGGAGGTGTAGTCGCGTGAGCAGCTGAGTTTAAAGGAGTACTGCTCGTGCCCTCCTGAACCTTCGGGCTTTCTGTCGTCTGCATCGTTGCCACTAGTGTAGAGGATTCATCCGCGGATGGCGGACGACTGAAAGCCTCGGCTGGGACTGACAACACGTCACGAGTTGCACTGGCCTGTGTATCCCTAGGTTCTATAATTTGAGAGCGGCAAGGCTCCGGTAGTACAGTGGTATTTGCGCCGGGCTCCGGTCGTACAGTAGGTAAGGAAAGTTTGGGGTTTTGGCTTGCTTTGCGGCTGAAGTCAAGTTGTTTCGGTTGAGGTTTGCCAAATGCAAATGACATATATGTACCTTCATTAGAAGAGGAAGGGCGGACGAAAGGGGTGAACTTGGAAAGTGGTTGCTGGTTCGCTGATGCCGATGGCCCCAGTTGGGGCACATCCTCTAGTAGTTCCTCGCTTTGATGAGCTGCAAGCTCTTCGGATTGGGCTCGTTGAGCGATCACATCGGTTGCTATAGGTGCATGCCTGGAGCTAGCATACGGAGGCTGAGTCAACTCTTCGTTGTTAATGTCGGCAGCGAATTGACTGTGCCACTCCTCATTCGTTACTTCCGTACCCGTAAACGTTGTGAGGGACTGAACAGCCCGATCTATTGGTGAGAGTTGAGACATGACAGGATCCATAGCTATTGGATTAGTGAGAAGACCCTGGACCTTGAAACGGGCTTAAAGGGACCAAAAACAATGTCAACGAATACAGCGGGAGCCGACACGTCTCGAGAGACGGATCTTGTAGTGCACTTAGAAATGGTGAATGAGAGTCCGTGTACAATCATACTATAGACGGATGCAGTCGAGATCAAGCCTTTGTGTGCCAATCACAAGGGGAGCAAATCTTCAGAGAGAGGCAAGTAGGATGATCAAGTAAGAGATACTTCTTGATGGGGTTTCTCTTATGAGCATACACGTGACCTGCGGTATCACCGATTAGAGAAGGTGCCTTTCTAATGGATACATTACACCATCTCCTTGAGAACGTGTAAACTCAGGTTAACTATTGGAAGACACCAGACAAGGGGTAAGGGCCTCAAGGAGCCAATACTCGATGTCTTGTGGCTCTACTTCGGAAGTTGGCGCATTCCTCTAGCAATAGTCGTCCCTAGATCTTTCTTACTTAGCAAGAACTACGACAGTCAAATTGCTGAATTATAATGAGAACCTTTCTCTGTCCCGTAAAGGGTCAACAGCAGAGTAACAACCAGAACGCCCATTGTGTATCGTACCGTACCTAATTTCAGTCCCCGCAACCTCCGAGTCTGGGTCGATTTTTTCTTCACTCTAGGCCGTCTTTTTCCACACGCTCCAAACCCCTATCAAACTGCTCACTGTGCCAGCAAGTCCAACGAGTCCATCGTCTAGATTGGCATACCCGAGAGCTGCACTTGGAATGGTCAAGTCGCAAAGATCTGACATAAGCTGGAGATTGGTCGAAGTACGTTCCCTACGAACAGTCGTTAGCACTCGTGTCGTCGTAGTCGCCGTTTTCCAATCTTACTTCACGAGCTTCTTGCTCTCAACTACACCTTCCCCTTCGTTCTTATCAACGTTCTGCTGCCTTTGTCGTATTTGCCATAGTGTGTAAGACCCAGCAATGGTGCTGAACATAAGACCTGCGAACCATGCCCTGTAGGCCTCTTTTTGTAACCTTTTAACACTGGCGATCGGTCGTATACCCGCGGAGTCAAGCTATGCCCAACAGTCAGTCTCCATCTGATTTAGTGTCACACATGGCGCCATAGTGAAGGCCAAAAACAACATAAGTAATAGCATCTAAGCTGAGATACGTAGCGTATCCTAGTTGCCGTCCCACAGCACAGTACTTCAATATGGGGTCCATGCCCTTGCTGTCCATCGCTGTAGCAGCTGCTTTGAAATGTTCGACATTCTTGCCCAGCCTCAAGGCCTTGCGAGTCAATCCGAATTGCTTCTTGATGGCTTCGAAGGGCGCAATCAGGCGAGCAGGATTGTTCGTTCGGTACAAGTACCAGGCGTAGAACCGGGAGAAGTACTGAAGGGTACGTAGAAGCTTGTCTCGGCCGACTATAAAGAGTGTCAGCATTGGAATTCTCTAAAACGAGATGTGCGACGGGATGGAGGGGATCTACCAGTGGTCGCAACAAACCGTAGGTAGTGAGCTACCGTGGGGTGGTACACAAGAGCATCTGCAACCATTGTGCCGTTGAGAAAATGAGAAGCTGATAAAAGGAAGCAAAAACAGGCGACGGGGTTTCTGAATGAGATCGTCGTGGTTCGAATGCGATGTTCTTCATCCTTTATGCCGCAATGGCCCCGGCGTATTGGACCTCGGCCCGTTCTAAGCGACGGTCCGCGCTCTTTAAAGGCATACAGCACGTGATTCCTCAACGGAGACTAAATGGCGATGGGCACCGACCGCTGTCATCGGAAAGGAAAGGTACTTACGTACCTAGGTAGGTAACTGGTTATGATAGTGGATGTTGAACTGATGTATCTCATTGGGTATCACGCGCTACAGTATTTACAAACTTCGGAAGACATTCCCACTAGCACTTCTCCTTCCCTTATTCTGCTTCTTCTCAGTTCGCTCAACTTTTCGGACCTTTCCTTTCTTCTCTGGCGCGAAGGTGATCTCTCGCTCACCAACTACAGTTCTAGTGCTGGCTCTTGAGGCCGTGACTCGACCAGCCCGTGATCCAAATGACCGATCTCGAGATTGCTGCGGTTTCTTCATGGAGGACACATGCAACCGCGGCTGCTGGGACCGGTGGCCAGACTTCTTGTAGGACGCAGAAGAGATCCGGCCGCTATCATTCGTCCTTGCAACTGGCTTTTCACCCTCGGAGCTCGATTCGTCAGAATTTGAATTTGGTACCTTATCTAGAACTTCTTCCTCCACAGCCGTAAACTTGCGCTCATGTTTCTCGCCAATTTCGGCGAACGGTATTGTGCTTGGGTTTAGGGACTGAAATTCCCTCGACGTCTCATCAATGGCAAATTTTTCATCGTTGAATAAATTTGCAAAACGAGGATCGGCCAGTAATCCACCAGGTTCCTTCTCGGGCGCATCCGCCGTAACGGGTTGTTCTTCTATCATGTCATCGTCACCGCCTTTCTCAAGTGCTCTCTTTGCCCGCCTTCGTTCATTCTTGTTTGATCGCTCCAGCATCTTCTCAGCCAAGCGTTTGTTGACTTTAGCAGTTATTTTCTTGTTGCCTCGGATCCTGCTCTCGCGCTCAGCATCGATCTTGTCTCTCACTTTCTTATTCCTCTCTTCCTCCCATACGAATGGATCTGCTATGAGTTTCGCTTCTTCATACAACCGCTGTGCTACAAAGTAACCATGCATGTAAGGTCGAAGCAAACTTGTGGTACCGATAAGGTGGGCAAGATTCAGCGATTTGAGCTGTTGTGTAGTCAAGAATTTGTAATTGTCGTAAACATTGCCTGCTGTTTGACTTGTAAAAGCATTGGGATCGTCGGGGTTCTCCGCCATTTCCTCAACCAAGTTGTCTAAAAACGAGCACCACTTGGGTGCAGGTCCCAGTCGTGGGATAAAAAACGAGTGCTGCTGTCTGCCCTCATTTGCGGTGAGTAGCATGCCGGAGTCCTTGCACCAAGCCACTGAGTTTAGATCCACAGCGGGCTCGACAGATGTCCATGGCGAACCGTCCTGGGTATCCCAGATTTTGATAATTCTCTTGTCTGCAGACAGAATCTTAGCCTCAGTCACCTGCGATCGAGTGGAGGTAGAGGATTCTAGAAAGATTAGTGTGTGGATCGGATAGCCGTAGCCTTGATCCTTTTTTAACAATGGAATGGGAGATCGAATGTCGTAAAGGTGAATATGGCCTGTAGAGGACCCGCTTGCCAACTGCAAGCCTGATCGGGCGAATTCTAAAGCCGTGATCTCTTGCCTACCATCCACCGGGTCAGGTTTTGAAGATAGGTGCAGGAGCCCCACGCGCCCTCGCGATCGCGGATCCCAGAGTTCCACAGTCCCTAAGGATGTACCAAAAGCCAAGAGATTGTGGCTTTCTTCTGCAACCGCTGCAGTGTTGACACTCCCAGCTTCTATGCCTCCTTGTAATGCGCCACCTCCTGCAGACATAAAGTCATCACCGCCAACATCAATTTCATAGCCGCGCATATATCTCCCAGCTTCTAAGTTCAGTCTAAACACTTCTCCATTTCCGTTTTCATTTACACCAACCGCAGGAACCAGAGCTTCCGCCGATCGCCTATCGTACTTGAGATCCCTCCCGTAGCGAGGTAGCCGCGTGGTATAATGGCATCCTTGGGGTGTGTGCAATTCAATAGATCGGTCCGATTGCAGATGTATTGATTTGGTGTAGTCGGATGATAGGAGAAGAAATGTTGTATTCAAGGAGATTGTATGCCGAGAGAAGGATAGGGATAGGTGTGGGAGATAGTGAGTGTGTATTTGAGGCTTATAGGTACCTATATTAAAACATTAGTAGAGATTCAAGACTATCGCTTGGTCTTGCAACGCTTGAGTGGGACATTGCAATTCACAGTGCTGCATGCAAGGCGCACCTGTGCTCATGACCCATTGGCCGTCATCACTGACTCTTACGCATTGGCTCGCCTCTTCGAATTCGAAGTCTTGTAAGAGCTCAACGCGGCTGGCATATTCGGGATCGTTCTTCAGGCTGCGTTTCCGCTTCCTAGCAAGCCATTCTGGAAGTGGTCGCGCAGTAGATGATCCGGATATGGTATATACTGGAACTGCAGACTGATTACTGAGCTTCATGGCTGAAGCTTGGGAATCGGAAAAGGTAGCAGCTAGTGTTTTGGGTACCAAAGAAAAACAGTGAAAGCCTACCAACCTTACTGTAGCGCCACTGCCATGCCATGATTGCGGCTATAGCCGGCGCTAGGGTTCGCATCCATGATCCACCGTTTCCGCCAGCTGACCTGCAACCGCGATATCTGTTGCGGACATGAACCGGGTTTTGTATATCTATCGTGCTATCTATATATCTTACAGCTTTGAGCCTTCATACACCTACGAAAAAAGCTGTCGAGTGGTATATTGAAGAGCCATCGGAGGTCATTCTCCCGGTCAGCGCTCTGTTCCAGGTATTGCCACTGCCCGGAAACTTCTGGTCATCCAAGCGTGGTGACGCTGTACTAGATATCCCCGAAGATAGGCAGGATGAGCCCCTTTTGTTTACAAGTTCCTGCGATCCAATTGATTCCCGTGGTTGTATTATCCTTTAACAACATAAAGTGTTTTGGAGTGAATGGGCATGGAGTTCCCGGATAATGTCGCGACAAATGTGCACAAGATAGTCAGTCAAGAGTCTTATCCTTTTAGTTGATTAACAGTCTCTAAAAAATTTCAGGACGGCATTGCAGGTATTCGCTGGTCACGGTATAGCCTTTCCAGCTTTGCAGTTCCTCGTTCCCAGAATGGCGAGAAGAGCGAGTCGCCTCACTCGGAATGCGCCTACGAACAGAATGACGACAGAATCGGATCATTGCAAATCATTGAGAATCAATTGCGGCTTGCGGGTCAGCATGTGATTCTCGATGCAGGCGAATCTGTGCTGTGGCTATTCGACCTGATTGAAGCGAATAGGACAGCTACCTCTGGTAACCCTACGAAGGAGGTAACCTCACGAATGATAGACGAGTACAACTTAATAGGTAGGTACAACTCAGAGGCTGTTAAGATTTCATCTAATCTCTCCTTTGAAGAAGTCGGTTCAGGCCTACTTCAGCCATCAGAATTGCGGAGCAATTTGAGATCAGATATATCCGCACCCAAGTCTATGATTACGTCTAATCGTTTGGTGCATCCCTCAATCGATTCTTATCCAATGCACGGCAACGCCTTCGGAGAGTATACGGCTCTCGGCAAAAAAGCTCTTTTCAGCCCCCTAGATGTACCTATGACAAATCCAGTGCAGGCTAGTCAACAATTTAATTCTATCTCACTGATCTATTTAAGGTTCCTGGAAGCGGTGTCAAGGTCTATTTTGTTCCAAGCTGGCGTGTCTGGGAAGTGGTTACCAATAGGGTCGCATTCTTTCATTGGACCCATTCCTTCGGCAAAGTCCGAAAGTCAAGCGAGAGGTTTTGGGATTCAGGAAGCGGTACACGGATTAACCCTTTTCCTTCTGCATATCGAATTACTGCCATCAGGGTCCTTGATTGTTGCAGGTACTCCGACTCTTGGGAGCCAACTACGCAGGATATACAATGAAGTTGAAACTGGGTCTGGAAGTATTGGTGTCATCGTGGGCAGTGATATTATACTAGTGCCATCCGGCGACATCTACACCTATGATGGAGAGGCAGATTTGCAATCCTCGATCAGGATTTCAACGCAACCCGCTCAGCAGTACCCAGCCTTGGTGTCAGGAGCGATTTATGAAGCCGACATGAGAGCTTCTATTATTCACCATCTCATTCAGCAAGGTATAGATGTACCACAAGGGGACAAATGGATTCGCCTGAGAGCAAAGAGATCCCGCAGCGTATTTGCGCATGGCGACGGCGCTCGATCTCATTTCAAGCCAGAGTCTGAGCGAGTTCTGTGGCCAGCAAGCCTTTGCTTTGTCACAAGCAACAAGGCCCCCGTAGAAGACTATGACACAACGTGCATTGGCAAGCTTGCCAAAGAGATGTCGCTCGATCCATTAGCGCATGCGGAGGCGTGGTATAGAGCAAAATACGCTCGAGAAGAGTCTACAAAAGCCGCTTTGGAGAAGAAAATAAAGGATAGCGAGCTGGAGGCTAGGCTTGCATATGAAGCTAGGTCTCCTGATGTGCAGGATACCCATTCTGACTCTGATACCCGCGTAACTCAGTATCTCAGTACGCAAGAGGCTAGTCGAATATATCCGACACCACCAGATGGGCTACGGGCAGAGGTTGTTGGCCCATTGGGCACTCACGAACCTCAAACAACATCTGGGGGCCCTGACGACAATGATGGGTTACACTCTGGGAATGATGGCTCAGCTTTGGGTGAAACACAGTTTCCAGCCTCTCCTGGATTTGTTGCCTCCTCTACTCGTTACAACCAAGCTACAGATGACGATCTCTTTGGAGATTTGGAGACCGGGCTTTTTGCCACTAGTGGTCTTACAGAAGCCGACTTTAGCTTCTTTGACGAGCCTAGTGAAGATGATGGTAATGAACCAGGCACAGTATCACCTTCAGTAAGGAGCAAGCCTATACTTGGGATAAATGAGGAGACAGCTTCGCAAGCCGCAGCATCTAGTTGTCTTAAAACTACCGAAGCTGCTGCTGAAAATTTGCCTGATAAGCGAAAACAAGACAGGGAAACGGTCGCGGTCAGCTCTACATCTGGTCACGACCGACAAGGTATACTATGGTTTCCCTGAGCATGTTCGAAGCGGGACTGAATCGAGATTTCAGGTCCGGAATCCTTGGATGAGTCTAATCAACTTTGGGCTTCCTGCAAACTCCGAGTATCGGGAGATGTGAAGGGTAACAGCATATGTTCGCCTATGCAGTTGCTCGATTCTATGAGCGATTCATTTAGGCAAATTGAAGATTATGTCAAGATGGATGATGGTCAGGACAAAAAGTACCTCAGGAGTTCTTTTGACTCAGTGGCTTTCAAAGACCGGCTCCAGGACTTTGATAGCAAGTATGTGAATCAAGGCCGATTTGGATTCGATTCGCTAGAGCCACCTGGTGTGTCCGGGCATACTGACCAGGCAATTGGGCAACAGATCAGGCTTCCACGGTATCCCTTGCGTCAATACGGAATTGAAGCTGGGGCATTGCAGGCTAGTAGACGGGCGCTTGATCGGTGCCCAGAGCGTCGCCCGTCTCAGGAGTCCGGAGTCTCTACAAGTTCCTCGTCAGAGCTCGACGACACGGAAAGGGATGAGGCCTCCGAGGCATCTATTGTCCGTAAAGACTCACCGGCTTCAGATGAACTTAGGACAGCGACTAAACCCGATAATCTTAATCCACGTAAGCGCAGACATGAGGAAGGTTGGAGTTGTAGTCAGCCTGCAACACCAGATTTTCCGGCTTCTCTAGCAAGCTCGCATGTGCACGACTCCAAACCTGCACCCAGCATGTCTTGTCCTTTGCTGGATATGTTCTTGCCTGCAGGTGCTATACCGACAGAAGACCAGCTCCTGGTGATGTCATCAAAAGGCGGACCCAATCCTTTGATGTTTACGGGCAAAGACAAATCTTTCATCCAAATTGCTCAGATACTGGTGGATCAGATTATCTCGCAACCAGAAATTTTGTTCGAATATCCTCCGAACACGATGATGGATCTCCAGCTTCGGAGAATTAATGTCGAGGCTGGATTTGATGATCCACTGCCACAGATTCTTTCATGTTTGTTTACTAAACTCGAATGTTGCAACCTGAAGGGCTACACCGCTCTTGCGCGGCTAGGACCAGAAAACCAGCTTCATGGCAATTCTCCAGCGCGACAAGCTCCCAAACGCCCGAGCATGGTACAGAGCTCACGGGGCTTGACCACTTCTCAGAAGAGTGTATACAAGCTCGAAGCGCCTTTTACCTGTGTTCGACGCGCAGGATTATTGGTGGAAGTTTGCTCCTCAGCTCTTAAATTTTGGGAGGAGCTTGGCCTAGCACCGGCATCCGATCCCAAAGATATTGCGGCATTCTGCATTTATCCCGCCCAAGAGTACGTCCAAGATGGCGTTGATGCATTCTTGTCTATGATGGGAAATGCTTACCAGAGCTGTAAGCTTGGTACCCATATTCAAGGGTCGCTCCTTCCAGAGTACCAGAGAGGGTTGGTTCCAGTCGATATTACTAGCCATGCGATTACCGATGTACTTGAAGCAATTAAGATAACGTGTGAGAAACTTGGTAAGAAGCTTCCAGGAGAAGCCTTGACTTCCTTCCCGGGCTAATTGGAACATCATAGGTCGACACTTGTCGCAAATTGGAGCCGAAGCGAGGAATACAGTGGTATATATCGTCAATCCATTTCGAAGCCGCAGTGTCCTCCCCTGGCTTTGTGCAGCATTCTTCAAGATGTACGACAGCTGTATGAAGAGCTTGCAGCCAAATCCGGTAAGCGGACTGGTTCTCCAAATTGTTCCTCTTGACCTTATCGCTTCACCCCAAGTGATTACCTTACCATCAGCAAAGACCTACACAAGGCTGGCCTTGGAGGTGTATGATCGTTGTCGGCCTAATTCAGTAGAACGTAACAGACAAGGCTCGCAGTTTCGCTGCGCTCCAGTAACACGCCTGGCGCGAGCTGTTCCAAAAACAATCAATTTCAGATTGACATCAGATCCTTCAACAGAACTGTTGCATTCCGACAGGTGCTTTCACTTGTCCTATACTTGGTCATATAACCAAGATTGGCTTACAGCATCTTGGACCGATAATCAAGGTGCGCTCCAATGGAATGCAGCATATTGTTTGGGTGAAGAAGAGCTTGAGCCGTGGCGAACGTTCTTAGCAATCGCTAGAGAGATGTGGGAAACGACCATGGAAATCCTGAAACCTGGCAATTCCTCATGGCGATTTTTTATCGCCAAGGATAGTCGCATGAACAAGGAAGAGCTTCGTGGTAAGCCTCCGTTCTGTTCTCCTGTAGTTGTGAATCTAACAGTGATCATAGTATGGCTATCCTTGTGCTCTGATACTAGACATCCTTTTGTATCAACTACCCTGATTACTGTAGATCCAGACCCACCGTTGCGTTTCCCCAGGTCATATACTCTTGACAGAAATCCTACAATCGCTAATAATCCATGCCCAACGCCTGTATCGACTCCACTCACAAGTACCTTTTCGCCCGATCAGACTGGATTTGTGTCAACTCCTGGCGGCACAACAGCCCAGACCAGCGCTCCAACACCTACTACTGGCGTATTCGATCATAATTCTGAGGCGAGACTCATAGATATCACGGACGAAACCTGGGGGGCAACCATCGCACGTGGTCTTGACGACCCAAATGTTCCTACAGACTGCTGTCATGCGTCAATGAGTGGCTACTTGATTAAAAGGGCTGGCGCAAGGGACGAGGATGGGCTGATGGCATTTGCTGTAAATATAATACACGCGCAAAAGCCTGACAAGGCACTGCTCAAGGACGTGCTGGGCATGTATAGAGGTTTGACAATGTTGGCAAAGGTAAGGGGAGTTGTAGACCCAGAGAGTAATGTGCTGCCTTGGCACGTTGCGGCTGCGAAGAAGGCACATGCAGTTGTAAACAGTACTATGCGATGGGCTGGTGAGTAAACATCATGTTCCGTCGTTTACTGCTCACGAAAGTTGCCATGTGTGTAATCACGTGCGCAAGAAATTTCGGCCTCACCTCAATTTCCACCTCATCCTAGAACTATTTCCACCAATTAAGTTATCAACAGAGTCGTAAAGGCTTCACAACCAAACCGTCTCACATAATGTCTCAAGTAGCTGCTCTACAAGAGCGCGTCTTCGCACTTGAGGTGAATGCCTTTGCTCACAGAGAGCTTGTCCATGTCAGCGTTCCAAATCTCTCACTGCTCTGTCTTCGTTACTGAAAGAAACGCACCCAGGACCTACTGAGCGAGAATGACAACTTGAAAAAGGCCCTTGATTGTAAACTCGCAGACTGTACGGATTACGAGAGCCAATCAAGAGGTAGTTCAAGCGATGCTCTTAAACAAGATTCAACTAGACATATTGATAACGTCAACGTCGACAAGCTACGACAGTGGCAGGCTCGAGCTGTGGCGGCGGAGCGAAGCGTCCGAGAGGCACAGGTATCCATGGTTAGTAGTTCTCATCACCATCTCTGTTTTGTCCTCTAGCTGATGCGGAGACGACCGCAGCAAAGCAACAACTTTGTTCTTGTCCTTATCGATGGCAACGCACATAGTGTAAGCCTTCAATCACTATGAATTCGGGCTTCTAGTTAGGTTCTCTGACATTTTTTGTGCTTAGTTCCCGCCAGATCTGCTGCTCAAAGGTGCAAGTGGTGGTGGTCAAGCAGCGGACCGCCTCCTTGCCGAAGCCACCAGGCGCATACAAGGGTGGAGTGGATCGAAAGGCTGGAAGATCTTGGCTCGCATCTACGTAAACATCGAAGCACTGCTTCAGGAGTCTCGGGGGTTATCTAAACAAGTCGAAAAGTGGGATATCACAAATTTTGCTCAGGGATTCACCCAAAGACAGCCTTTCTTTGATTTTATCAATATTGGAAATGAGCATTCGAGCAGTCGCAAGCTTGAGGGTAAGCCAAATTATATCAATTTTCGGCCCATGCTGTTGAAAAAGCATTAATAGCTTGAGACAGAGATCTTCAAGCTGTTCATCAACAACATCCAATGTCAACATATTATTTACGGCTGCCGGCACGACCAAGACTCTTTAAGAGTACTTGAACCTTATAGAGGAAATGTACTAGATGCGTCTCGGATCTCCTTGCTTGGACACGTCCAGCCTGGTCTGCAATCAGCGTTCGACGCCGTGGATCTCATTAAAGCTTTGACCTCTGGAAACCCACCCGAGGTTGTACCGCCTGCGAGCGATGACGAGTTCTCAAGCATAGCTTTTGATGGGTTGTCGATATCATCACCAGCCCAACATCAAACACCTGTAACTAACAGAAGCTCTATCACTATACACGGTCACGATTCATCTTCTCCAATCTACCGCTTCTCGGATAACAAAGCTCACCATAGCAATGATGTCATTGGTCACGGTTCCAGCATAGCTCCTAATAGCTTTCCGGGTTCGTCGTCCCAACGAGATGTGCCCGGTGATGGCGATAACGCAGAGCTAGCTACAAAGACTTGGGGTCCAAAGAAGAGAATCGTCCTACGCAACGTCAACAACGAGCGAGTCGACGCTGACCTCGGGCCCGTTGATGGCGAAGCGGAAAGGAACCTGTTCAGACGAACAAATTAACAATAGCTGTGCAATAATTACGTCATTATCGGGAAGTGTGGCCAAGCAAATTGTCAATACGCTCATGACGCCGGGGTAGACGCAAAAGAGATGGTAGCATTGATATACCGTGCCCGACTATTACCTTGTGACCGGGGCTCAGGCTGTCAATTTAGCAGCTGTTGGTATGGTCATATGTGTGTGGCCCATTGCACTGGAGGTCCAAGGTGCTTGCAGAAGTTCCACGATGTCGATCGAACCGCCGTCAAGATTTGGCGACCGAAATTGTCCTAATAAGGGCTCCAAATTGGAGATGAGGATAGCAAGTTGAAAACAATTGTGAAAGGGCAGTAGCTTAAGCAACAACTACTCGTAGGAAGAATACCGATAGAAAGTACGAGTCGAACGACATTTGCGAAGTAAAGCCTGTATTTCATTATTCCATAGTAACTCTCGATAAGGCGAGACACACTCCTTCCGATGATGAGGATATGATCAGAACACATCATCCATTCAACCTGCACGGAACACGATATCTCGCAAAACTCAATGGATAGTCTGGAGAGATAATAGGTGCTTTGCGTTGTAAAATAGCTTTTGTAGAAGCAACAACGGCCATAACAGATAAGCCAGATTACCAAACGCTCCTTCTCGTCGATGAAAGATCACTTCAAGGATATCTTTCCACCCTTCTTTTCCACCCACACTGTGCCCACATCACGGGCAAGCACTCAATCACCCCAAACTCCATACAAGTTCTCGAGATCACCCGTATGGAACACTCGAAAGGACGTCTTAGCCTGCCAGATTACCATATCATGACGCCGTCAAGGCAACACTTCGTCCTCGTTGATACCTCCATGATGGGAAACAGCATGAGTATCGTCCTTGGTCTTATGGTAGCCTGGCGGCAAAATGATATAGGACCCAAGAACTTTCTTCGTCAGATACTTACAACACGATACGTCAGCAACGCATTGAAACCTCTTTTCGTCTACAGGTAGCTCCCTACTACGTAGCGTTCATATTCATTGCTTTACATTCCTCTATCGACTGAATGCGGCAGTCCATGCATATCGGATGTCCACACCGGGTACCAAGATCAATTTATCACTGATATGCTACCTAACTGGTCATAGGACCCAGGAATCTTATTTTTGCAGCAGCAAAACCACGTATTTGGAGATCCAGACTTTGTTGCGCAGGGGGGGCAGTTTAACGTAGCTGTCTACGGACCAAAATTGCTTCAGCAAATCAAGTGGCTAGGAAAGATTCCAGAGTCCACAGCTTGGAGGTAATATGAGAGGCCTCGGAAATTTGATTACGAAGGCAGGGGCTCTGGCGACTCGGCAGAAGTTGGCAAGAGACAAGGGAAGATATGAAGGTCTACGATACTGCTAAATTTTGAGTACGGACTTAACACGACACATCAGCATATATTCGGGTTCATTAAATGACGTTTCATGTGTGAACACACGGATTTTACGGGGTAAGCATTAGCAGCAAGATGAACAACGCCCAAAGCAATCCCAAAGCAAACGCTGCTACATCGATATTCCCGTAAGCTTGAGCCAGACTAGAAGCTTCATGGCCTCTTACTTCTGCCAGCGAACGACGGATACTCTTGGTAGTTATTAAGGCCCGATCTTGAAAGACACGTTGATGGTTGATTTGCCAGGTACTGTTAGAAGCGCTGGCTACTTAGTAGTCATAATGAACGTACCTTTCAACCTCTCCTCCAACTTATAGGTAAACACTTGGAATTCGTTTTGGAAGACTACTTGCGATACTTTTAGTAGTTTCAGTAAGACGATTCATTGATGAATACATCTACACGAACATATTAGAACGTAGCTAAATGTTCATGCCAAGTTCACTTGGGTTTCGCTCCACCCATGCAAGGGAGCGAGATCGTGGGCTTACTATGCGGACTGTTCTAACGCTGGTCTTAGATGCAACAGTCATTTTGAAGGTTCAAGCATGCGATAGATCAACAACGTCCTTCGGCACTGGTTTTGGATTGTCTACAATGACGAGCCCCGAATTGAAACCACATGCGTAAGTCCTGCACATCTTATGTGAACGATGTTATGTTTGACCGTCTTTGAATATTGATCTTGCTACCTTATCAAAAAATTTTGATTCCTAAAGGCGTTCGGAACAGATCGAATACCATATCACGGAAAATTGTACTTCAAAGCTTATGCAGCATCTACACCAAGATCTAACAAAAACCACTGCTAAGTGCACAAGTCAAGTAAGTAAAGAGATATATTCTGCTATACGCATTGAACGAAATCGCACGTTGAACATCTGCATACCTAAAGGACATCTGCTGCGAGTATTAGACTTAAACCATCATCCCCATCCAAATTGCACCCAACCCTACTATAGCAGCACTGCATATCACACTCTTTCCACCAACAGCCGCAGCTGGCGCACCAGCACCAACAGGATGTGATCCCACAACCGTGCCTCCCCCTGACGGTGGACCCGAGCCTCCGCTGCTTCCTCCGCCTTTAGAAGCTCCTCCAGAGCCGCTGCCATGGCCTCCCCCTCCCCCTCCACTCGATCCGCCACCCCCTCGTTTGTCCTCCGGGTCGAAGAAAGGCGAGACAGTGCTGTTGTCTGGCAGGGAGCGGATGTTTGGTCGCGCAGGTTTGGTTGTATTGTAGATGGGTTGAGAGAGTAAGGAGGATGTAGGAGATGGTGGCATTGAAGATATTGAGACTGGTGAACTTGTTGAAATGGTTGTCAAGAGCAGGACAAGGGGGAAGACGGGTGCAAAAGCTTTCATGGTGGGAAGCAGAAGCGCTGAGGTATAGCTTGCACTGTTTGAAATTCGCTTTAGGTTGTCCAAGGTGTGGAAGAATTGTGAGGGGCAAGAGAATTCGAGAGATTGCGATATGTATGATTTGGTAGCACAGCTCTGTATACGGATGGAAGAATAATGAGTGTTTCGAGGGATTCACTGTTGAAGCAAGTGAATGTCTTCCCTTTCAAGACCCATTGACGCTAGGAGCATTGTTCTTGACTCTGGCCGTTGATGGTCATTCTTTGTTCTTTATCCATTGCACACAACAATGTGCCCTTGGTTCTTTGACCGTTCATCGTTTCTCAAACGCAGAGATTATTCTGATAAAGAAATCTCCAAAGATCATGGTTGTGTAGAGTAAGGATGATTATCATTCATGATTCGTCATACAGAGATAGGATGCGTGTAAATGAGTCGGAACTCGACCCCGAATGTGACTATGCTAGAAAATAGACAGCTGTGCAAGTAGAGAAAACAATCATGCTGAATTGATTGTGAAGCGATCGTCTACACTCAGCCTTGTACAATCCAGTCAGAATTGCCAACTCACTCGTGCCAATCTTGTATCTTAGTCAGGGTCATTTGGTAATAGAACAACTCCAATCCTTGATGGATCCTGTAGCGTGAATAAGTCACTCTTCCAATGAACCATGTTGGCTTTGAGTGTTGCTTCCTGAAATAAACGCTGTGAATTGCATTTTTCTGAACCGCAGGTATTCTCAACATGCAAAACCAGACGCAATTATGACGCCGCTTATATCTCGAAATTCGCATACTACGGGGGAAAGCGATAAAGCCATCATCTCGGCCTGAGTACTTTGCCCCTTAGTCCATACCTCTGTTTCTGTACGTATTAATTGGGCACATGGCTACGGCGTGGAGAAGTCGGAGCTCTGGATAACAATGAGACTATCTGAGAAGGGCAACGCTTTTTCTTTCAATGCATTTCATGCCAGGCGCGTGTGCGCAGATTCTCGTACCGATACTCCGAAGGTGCATGGGCGACTTCCCTTGAGTCGGTGCTGTTTCGAGAGTTAATTCGGTTCTGTTCCGAAGAATTTTCAAAAGTCCGTAGAAGGAAGCAAGAGATATCTGGTTTTCTCCCGCGACCCCAACATGGCACACTGAATCGTTTCGTGGATCCCTCGGATACGTTAGATGTCAAGCGGAATAGGGGCGGTAATGAGTCTTCATGAACACCATTAATGTGATATTTGATGTGCACACGGCAACGAGGCAAGCCGACCCTCGCCAAATTACAATAGCGAAAGAGTAGTATTCCGCGCCAAACGTCCGTGGATAGACCAGGTGGGTGCCCTGTCCCGAATGGATCCGACGCTCTCTCGGCCGGACTTTATATCCTCGTATTTACGGGCTTCCTGCCGCACACTGGCTGCGACTGGGTTTCCGCTAACGCTAACTGTTCTCGGTTACGCTTAGATAGTGATTGTGGTTAGTGTGCACGGGAACCTAAGCCCTAAGTCCGAAATGTGTATAGTGGATAGGTAAGTCTTTTCGACCTTATATATAATCAGACGTCAGACGTCGAAGTCTTTGAAGCGTGGGAAACATTTATTCTCTATTTTACTATTAGCAACACCTTGCAGTTATGTCGTCCACCGAAGACCAGAATAAATCTTTCATCATACCTGGTAGGTTCTCGCTGGTGATTTTGCTCAATGGCGACAACTAAATACAGTACAAGGCCACTACTTTGCAGAGCCATTGCATAAAGATTCTTACGAAGCCATCGACTCGAAGAAAGCCGACCTTACCGGTAAAAGCGTGTTCATCACCGGTGCTTCTAAAGGCATCGGCAAAGCCATCACCGTGTCATTTGCGAAAGCAGGCGCATCCTTTATTGCTGTTGGTGCTCGCTCCAATCTTCAATCTCTTGAACAAGCCATTCAAGATGCTGCGGCTTCAGCGGACAGGGAACCTCCTCGGGTTCTACTGATATCTCTGGACGTAACGAGTAAGAAGAGTGTAGATGACGCCGCTGCTAAAGTGGAGAAGGAATTTCGCAAGCTAGATATCCTAATTAATAACGCTGGTGTAATTGAGCCACCCACTCCCATTGGCGACAGCGATCCCGAACTCTGGTGGAACACTTGGACCGTCAACGTTCGCGGACCTTACCTCGTGACTCGCGCCTTTCTGCCTTTGCTTCTCAAGGGAGACTACAAGCACATTGTCAATACGACCAGCGTTGGAGCCCACGCCGTTATGCCCGGGCTTAGTGCCTATCAGCCGGGGAAATTGGCGGTTCTGAGATTTACGGAATTTATCAATGCCGAGTATGGCGATAAGGGGGTGCTGGCGTATGCCGTACATCCTGGAGCTATCATTACGGAGATTTTCGATAGTTTTGGCGGCCTCCCGGAAGAGTTGAAAGACAGTAGGTCCTGGCTCTCGGGCTCTCCGAGAGTGGTTCTCTTAGGTTCACATGGAATCTAGCTAAATGTTGATTAGAGTTCCAAGATACACCGGAGCTGCCAGCCGATACAATTGTGTTTCTGACTAACGAAAGGCGAGATTGGCTGGCTGGGAGATACATTAGCTGTACTTGGGACATGCCCGAGTTGATGAAGAAGAAGGATGAGATTGTTAAAGGGGACAAATTAAAGGTCCGCATGGCGTTATAATAGCAAGGTGGCATGGTAAATGCTTTGAACCTAGTGTAAAAGCAGGTAAAACGTTCTTTAATCCGACGTAGCTTGAGATTAAAACAGGGACTAAGAGACTACTTCCCAGAGCTTCTTCGGTTTCCGATAAAACTTCACATAGTACGTCCCGAACCCACAATTTGAGAGACGGCAGATTTTCCATGTTTCTGCCCGTACGTAAAGCACGGAAAATCAACCACCAATACAGAGCTCCCGCTTTAAGGACCAATTTCCCGCGAAGAGTTGTTTTACATCTTCAGCTGCTTCTCTGTCTTCCCCCTAATGAACAACCATGTCGTCAAGTCGAAGCATCTCGAGTATCTCTCATATTAGGCAGCTGAGACGGCGCTTTTATCTCACGATATCGATCGTGCGCAATATACGTCCTGTGCTGACTGTCGATATGGGAATTCCTCCTATTACAACTCTGCTCAGATGTGAAAGCTCTTGTTTCTCTCAAGACTGCCCGCAAAGCATTCTAAGTCGTATAACCTGGCAGACCGTTGATAAACCTTAAATTAACCAAGATCATGTGTGACATTAAAGTCCTTTTCACCAAATGTTCTCCCGTAAACCTTACCGACGTGACGATTGACTTCACTCTCAGCCAAGTTCTAACATACATCAGGACTACAACATCAACAAGGGGACGCATCGGGCGGGCTAAGACTCGCTGGTAAGGTGCACCTGGAGTGGGAAAGGTATATCGTAGTGAGACAATGAAAACGTTATAGACAATGTCAGCTAGGATAATCTGGGAAGCCAATACTGGGTCGATTTCATAATCGTGGTTCTGAGTATGGGTTACTTTCATTGATGCTTATGATCTTGAAGGGGCGGAGCGTCGTGTCGAAGCCCATGGATGTAGGAAAGAAAGATGGGAGATATCAAAGAACTCTCACAATGCGGTATACTGGGTGAGACACCAAGTATGGCGGAGATCAAAGCGCATTGAGCTTATCAGATTAGGATGACAGGGCAACAAATCTTCATAGAAATAATTGGCTATGGGATCGCGATCCGTATGCGATGTGCGAACAGTTTCGTAGCACCGAACCGCTCTTGCCACTTGCGAGCGACGGATATTTGTGAAGATACTATAGCTTGCGCGCCTACATCTGCTCTAACTTGCTTCATAGCACTGCATCGGGTTGAATCATACGAGAGCCGAAGAAACCTCCAAGCTGAGATCCTTATGCTGTTAGGCTTCTCCTGGCAGGTGAGTCTAAAATATGTGCAAGCGCGAGGTAGCAAGGCTGGTATCAGACCTTGGAAATTCTAGCCGCAGGTCTGTCTAGGAATGGGCACAATTGGCAGGGCGTTTCCAAAGTCCTCGTGTTGCGCTGGGTTGCAAAGTGATAGAGCCGGCCATTACTCCTTAATGTGTTGTTAGAGAATTCTTTATGGGAGAAAAGGCACACAAATGCTTGGGGAGTCCAGAAGCATTGCGCGTTGGAAATCGGGTTTTCGACGAGGATACTGCAAGTCGCTAGATACTGTTCGGTTGCTGTTGCATCAACGAACAGCAGCCCATTTGCCGTTGGCTGATTATCAGCTGACTTACCCGCTTTATGCATTGTACAATCATTACAGATTCTGCCATAGATTGAATTACCCAGAGACCAAAAACACATAGACATGTGTGAACTTATTACATCCACTGTCACTGTCATCATTCGAGATTAATTAATGCATCGCCTCTATGCCTTGATATAGAGCGAAAGCCACACGGAGCAGTCGGGCTGTGCCCTATCTGTAATGGCAAACAGCCCGCCAGTGGTGGCTCAGCTTGCTCATGGCCATTCAAACTCTGACAGCTCAGCGAATGATTGCAGACAAAAGGTCCGATGAAATAGAACAGGTTTGGCGAGTCAGTGCAAAGTGTGGCAGACACAAAGCCGAGGAAGTCAGCTGTCTGGAAGCTTCCGCCAAACAAGGGTACAGGACACGCGCCTTCCATATATCTGTCAAGGGTGAAGGCTTTCTTCACTAGAGATGTACGTTAAACTCGAGAGACTCAAGATTGCCAATCTTGCCCAAAACCGATAAAGGCGCAGCTGCCAACGCTCAAGGACCAGGCCACTAACTGTGACTGCTGCTAGTGAAGTCTCAATGTAGGACGAGGGGGTTCGCCCCTAGGTTAGGTGACGGTTGGGTTGAAAGCAATAGCAGTCGAAGGCGCAGGTTGTACGTCCATCACGTTAAACCCCCACAGGATTTCAGCCTTCAGAATCTACGTCAAATGTCAACCATAAGATTCCCAGTATAATTTTGATAGCTCCTCCAATCCATAGAACAATTTGATACCCGTTAAGGATCCTGGATAACCACCCACCACAAATCCCACCGAAGAGAACTAGGATAGCAGCCATTGCCCTTCGATTTCTTTTCGGATTGTTCCACTTCCACAGTCTAGGGTCGCTTGCGAAATCGTTATAGACGCTTGTGAGCACCGTTGTTGGGATCTCGTTGTATCCAAGCGCCCTACTTGTTGCGACCTGAGCACCGAACTGGGATGCAAGGGATGGTATTGCAATGAGGATGAGGTTGCTATTCGAGTCGCTCTCGGGGATTGTGTCGGTGGTAACGAGGATAGCAGCGATAAAGACGAAGCAGCCCTGCAGCAGGAATGACCCTGACAGGCTCGCACGACGTGTTGCGCCAAAGGCGCGATATGCTCGTCCGGCAAAGAAAGACCCCAGCATGAACGATACTATGGCGATGAGGCAGCGCAGCCATTGCAGACGGTTACTCCCAACGGGAAGGTGGGAAGCCCCAAGGGCGAGGAATATGGTGTTTCCTGTAAGCTTGAGTCAGTACTTTGGAGCATTTTAAGATCCGTGGGCGTACTAGCCTGTCTGCATGCCCATGAAGATGCCCCAGGCATTGAAGGCACCAGCATCGATCAGTCCCGTTACGTAGCAACAAACCAATAGTGGCAGATCAGCATGCTTGAGGCTGATTGACGATGACAGGTGCTTTCGCATTTGCATCATCGTCGGCGCTTGCTCGCGGCCAAGCAACGGTGTGGTTTCGGACACAGTTCCCTGCATTCGGTTCAGAAGCGACTTTGTAGCGAAAAAGCAGTAGCTTAGTTAGTAGGAGGTTCAAAAAGAGATAGATTTTGGGCGTCGACATGACGTAGGGTTGTTTAGCGTGCCGCAACCGCTACGGAGTAAGCGTGACCAACCGCCAACCGGTGAGTTATATCCACGAACCCAAAGATGTGGATTGAGGTGTCAAAGGCTCCAGCCCGATGTGGACCTTCCACTCAGCACGAAGAACCCCGGGACGCTCCTGACTCCAACGCACTGAGCATTCTATTACGAGTCCCGAAGCGGTAGCACGTCGCTCTGGTAACCTGGACGCGCAGAATGACCCAAGAGCCGGGACCTGAAAAGGCTCTGTCATGGAAAAGAAGACTCAGATATTTTTGACAGCTGTCTCTCGATTTGAGGCCAGCCTTGCAACGCTTGTAGAGATAGGACGATATTGAATTCAAATATCAAAGACTGTGAAAGGTCTCCTTACTCTGAAGCTTGGGATCGTCTCGCAGTGTGACTAGTCCCGAGAATGCTGGTTTTGCCACCTCGGAAGATGACTGGTTTGACTCTTATCAAGATCAGCTCTGATGTGTCATGGAAAGGTTTTGGTAACACAGCTACTTCAGTTGGGTCTACTCTCTTCGCCCGGGCCTGAATGGCGCCACTACAATCATTCCGCTTAGAAGGGCCCTCGGTTTGATCGGTAATGACTGCATGCTGTTTAAAACCCTACTTGGACTTGAACGGCATGAGCTTGCGAGAGAGGTTATTGATTAAACATGCAGTAAGAGGCGAGGCCTGACTGCCAAAGACGCATTAAATTCTGCTTGGGCCACAACTTCATACGACTGAATGCATACCAAAACCGCTATCACTAGAAGAAATGTGGCATTTCGCAACGGTGCTCGCTAGCCATCATCTTGTCGGTACTACTGTTACGCTCTTCGCAAGAGACGTGGAGCATACTTCTTGACCTTAGGCAGATATAGCAACGAGAAACCGTAGTTACTTTTAGTAAACCTAGGCGTAATTGCCTTAACCGTGTTATTGAATCAGCGGTGCCGATTGAAACACTCTGTGTTTCCGACGTCTCACATTTGCGATATTTTCAGCTAAAGATTGGACATTGTCTGCTACCTCTTTCGAGGAAGGTTCGGCTGAACACTGACTAAGACTAGGATCCGCAACCTCAAGGTAGACTGTTATAGCCTGTATCTAGCAGATGCTAATCCTGAAGACAATATGAATCCAAGCATAAAAGAAGCGAGGCTGACACTTCGTTACAATCTAAACAACGGTGAAATGACTGGTACGATAAGAAACATTCAGACACAAATACACACCATCTATCGACACGGCACTTCTGTATTCTCCCAGCTACTATTTTGAACAACACTCAATCCTGTGCCAAACACTTTCAGACTAGGACCCTCAAAGAAAGGCCGGTGTCTTTTCCGGCATGGCACACGTGCGGCCGAACCTAGCAAACGTCAACCCAATGGGAAGGGAACACCAATACACAACACCAAAATGCAGTCCCTCTCACGTAACGAAAACAGGGCTGTGCTAGCAATTCTTGCAATTCTTGTTCACGGTATAACTCTGCATAATAATGATGAGCGTTGGGATGCGGCAGAACCCGCTATGCATAGAGCGAGTGGTGGTATTGCCACATCTGTATGGATAATCCTGGAAAAGATGACCATATTGGCCGTAGAAATGATAGTGACCGCATGGGCAATTTGATACAGGGTTGACGACAAGGTTGTTGAAGACAGCTACTGTGATGCGATTTGGGGCAATGATGGTTGCCATTATCAGTAAAATATCAGAAGTATGACTCGGAGGAAAGCGAGATAACGGGATTGGACTTTGTGAAGCGTCAAAGGCGATGAGAGGGTGGTAGATTGATACTTACTCCAATGGTTGCCCATTGAAAGTTATTTGAAGGTGGCATGTTCTTTTTCTAACCAGAATATGTCCATCTAGCAATCAATACTCCTAACAATCAACGACCTGTAAAAGTAAGCGCTCGAATGTCTCAAAACCGAACGATGTGACCACAATGTCTTGATGAGCTAAAGGTTCAAGGCTGGCGGCCTATCACATTTGCTAAAGTGTGTATTAGACTCAGGTGCACGACGATGGCCCAATGTTTGACATTGGTATCGCGACGTTTGGCATGGACCGAGTGGATATGCAGACGCGATTACATGGCGCAAGGCTGTGATAAGGCTGAGCCGTTGGACCCATGGGATGTTCTTTGACCGGCGAAGGCTGAAAACCTACAACGGTATTTGCACTACGAGTATGAAGTACTTATTGGACCACTTTTTCGTGCAGCTTGCGACATGAGTGGATGGCCTGTAATCAGGGCTTCTCTAGCTTGCGGTTTGGGAAGCGCGCGCGCTACACTGCCCAACAGACGGACCATTGGGGAGGCAGCGGTCTTCCATTCAAAGCTTAGATTAGGACGAAGTTTTAGATATTCAGGGCGAGCCCAAGGTACCAACAGGCAACATTGTACAGCATCCATCGGGTTTTCCCGGCTACGATCTATGATTGATCCGCAATACCGTTTCTACAGCCCTAGCGGCGAGCTTTTCCCAGGAGGCCCATATACTTGGAACATCATTGATTTTGAATTACGACGATGGTTTTCTGTTACTGGCTCAATCAGGGCCGTTTCTGAAGGATCAGATGCAATCGGGATACTCGCAAGATATGTTGACGATCTTGGGCCGGAAATATATGCGCTGAACGTTTGTGATGACGGCGCACTAATAAGAGTCTCGCCCAAAGATCCTACTGACGTTGTGCACTACCCACGCTATCCGGTTGAAGAGAGTGGCCGGGAAAGCAATGGCGAAGTGCTTCAAGATCACAGCTTACTGAGATTGACCGACTTCATGTCTGTGTCGATCTTGTACGACCTACAGTATAACAGCGCATGATGCTAAAGAGCTGTATACCTTCAAATACACCATATTGTACCAGCGTACCCGGGACATATGGGATGAGATGCATATCATGAAGGCGATGAAAGGACATTCATCTTTTGTGCCTTTTCATAGAGCCATCATTGATGATGTCGAGCCTCGACTCGTTGGCTTTACTACTGTGTTTATCTCAGGTGGAAGCCTGCGAGACAACACTACTTATACGTTTTACTTTACTTGGTTGAAAAGATTTGACACAGGCCGTCGACTAACCTAAGGTGGCATCGTACTCCAGGACATTGCTCCTAGAATTGTACTCATCGACCCAAGAACCGAGACGCTGAAAATCCTCGATTTCGACCGGGCAGCTAAGATAGGGAGTAAGAAGCAAGATGGTGGATGCAACGATGTGGATGGTGTGATTTCCACTGTCTATGAGGAACTCACCGGACGAACAGTACCGTGATGTTCCTTTCCCTGAACAGGATGTCGGTAAGGTGGAGAAATTGACCAAGTGGAACCTCAAGATTCCCATCGAAGAAGAGGAATATGGCATCTTACGGTACAGGGAATTTCTGGAAGAGTGGGCCTCTGTACGCCGCACAGCCCGCCAACTCAAGAATCACATGGAAGCTACAAAACCTCTGGACTGGCCCGAATATCTGCCAGAAACCCCAATATCGTATACACTTTATCAGGATCCAGGAGAGGATGATGAGTCAGTGCTAATCCCTGGGGGCTGGCGTACACGAGCGCAAGCGCAACGTAACGACCAGTGCGTGGTTTCTTGGGAAAGAGGCCCAATGATTTCGAAGAGTAGCGGTTCTACCCTTAAAAACTCGAAAAAAAAACCACTTCAAACAGATTCTAGGTCACAGAACGGGCCTAAACCAAATCCATCTAAATGACATAGAACATTAGTCTTAACCCATTTTTTTGCTACTTGTACACTGTTAAAAAGGAGGCACAAACGGGTTGTTTGGATGCATTTTTGACCGGCGTCACCATACCCAGGTATGGGGATGCGTTGGGTTCTAACCAAGAAAACTCATGTGTCAAATAGACTGTTGACAGGATAGAGGATGAGCCGAAGCAGACATGTGTGGGATCAATATGAGGCAAAACTTTCTACCCACTATTAAAATGCTACCATGGCGCTTTATCAAGCTTCTTAGAGCCAGTCTTTCTGCCAGTCTTTCTGCCAGTCTCTCTATTAGTCTCACTATCAGTATTTCACCGATGTGGACATTGCACTCCGGAACGCTCTTGACTGCACGGTATGAAGCTTTTTAATGTGATTTCTGAAGTGGTAGCGCAGCGCTCCCTCAGAATCACGAGGATGTAGGTCATAACGTATTAGCCCGCTCGTTCTTCATCTGGTATGAAACCTCATAGAAACATTAGAACCAAATCAAATTTTTTATCTGTGCTCTCCTTCATGAATTCTTTTTCTATCTCCTTGCCAGAACTAAGCGCCATCCCCAGAAGACTGACTCTTCGTGCGGAAATTGAGATTCGATCGTCTCATTCACCTTAAAGGAAGAGTAATAATGAATCAGAAGATTCGAAAGACAAGACTAGAACTGTCTTGAACTTGGTTCTTCTTAATTACACACAAAGGGCGACGCATAGTAATGCCTGATCCTTAGTACGCGAGCGCTTAAGATAATCATCCGCATCAAACAGAAAACTTGAATCGTGCATTTAAAATCTCGCCAGTATCTCGCCAGTATCTGTCGCAAATCGCAAGAAGATAAGACTTTTCGCAGTGTCGATCTTGATTACCGCCTTCACAGCGGAAAGTCTTGCCTCTTACGCCCGCGTCACTCGAGCGTCTCATGATGGCCTTTCATTCGATTCGTGATGACGCGAATATCCCGTATCTTTCGGCACCATTTCAAGAGCCGCAGAACAAGAAAGTAAGTCCCGCATGCTTGCTACGTTTGCTATTTATAAAAAACCAAAAGAATTCAAAAGGCTGCCTCATACCCTTAAATTCATGGGGAAAAAAGCACGAAGGAAAACAGTATCAGCGAGCGAAAGAAATGGCAAAATATCACCCATTATCTTCACTCGTCTTCATCAACACTCTCATTTCTCTCACCATCCTACCCTTCAACGCCCTCGCCATTGCTCTCCCACCTTCATTAGCAGTACCTGCGAATGTTGTCCCTTACCATTGCACTCCCTCACCCGACTGGCTCTACCACCACTTCACTATCTTCGAGTGCAGTGAAGCCATGAACAAGTTCCTCGACGCCGTCAACTCTCTGGACCCACATCAGCCGGTTCAATTCCTCCAACGTGGTACCAGTCCCTTTTTCCCTCATGGTCCGAGAATATTCACACCGCGGAAATTTGTCCACAATCGCTGCACCGTCGCCGTGACCATGCTGAAAACCATTCCCGCCGGGACGCTGCCAGGAGAGACACCGGGGTCGACGTTCAGGACTTGGGATATTTCTCAATGGGAAGATGTCGTTCTTGGTGCTGTGAGAATTTTGACGCACTGTATATTGCATCCAACGGTCCCCCAGGCAGGGTGGACGGCTGTAGGGCAACCAGGGGCTGAGAGCATTGGGGTGATGTTTTATGCGACGGGAAGCCACATTGATGAGGTGGTTGGGGATGCGGTGAATGGTGTAGGGGCTGGAAATACTACATTGCTGAATGAGACGGCGGCAGTGAATCCCGAAACCGCAGGACTTACTGCAACCACTGGCCTTTTGTGAATCTGGGTCAGCAATTGGGGGAATGAATGCTTTGTCAGGAAGGGTAGCAGCGAGATGCCCCCAAACTGCACGGATCCAACGCACAATTGATCAACGCACAGTTCGCGAAGTAGAAGTGACCTCATCAAAAGTGCAATACATCATGATGAATCTCAATGTTCATGTTTTAATTGATCATATTGATTTCTTCAGCAAAACATAGAAATATATTGATCTTGTAATCATACTTCTTTCTATCATCTAACAACTTCACATTCACTCATTCATTTACTCACTCATCTACTCATTTATCTTCTCATCTTTCTGCCGTCAGCCTATGCTCTCATGACTATCTTATTCTCAACTTAATGAGAGTCTTCAACTTTGTATCTAGATTCTCTTATTGAATCAAGGTCGTTTGATTATTTTCTTGTGTGTTTTTGAAATTCTTAAAAATGTATCTTGTTTTATCGATCTAGCTACGAGTGAAAACGACGCATTTTAAAGGTATTTCTGAGACTTTCATGTTGAAGAGAATTAACGAATTTTCAAGATATGCGAGGATGAGTGCTGAATGAAAGTAAGAAGATTTTGGGGATTGATATACTACTACTTACCGATACCGTGCCAAGGAAATGAGATATTAGTGAGTATCTCGAGCTTTTTGACCCTTTGAAATTTCCAAGTTTCCTCTTCGACATGTGACCGAATCTTATGTAGATAATAAGGTTTCTCATTCGTAAAACTCTGAATAGTAAATGAATTTGAAGCTTGAGAATTTCTTGAACCATGACTCTCGAGTATCACGTCTCGGCTCTGCTCTCAAGACCTACTTCAAATTGAAAAAACGACTTACCAGTAAGGAATAAAAGTGGCCGTTAAAGCCAAGATTGCATGTTTGTGAGGATTTCCGAAAAAAGTAAGTGCAGGGGGTCGAATGCTTTGGCTGAAGTTCTCCGCGAAAACTAAGACGAAGCACTGAGTCTAAATGTTGGAAGCAGTGACGACAAAGAAAACGAGAGAAACGATTCCACTCTCGCACCTATGGTGGAGTGAACGCATATGATTACCGGACAAGAGGCGTTTCCATCATCGAGAATGATATTGAAATCGACAGTGCAGCAAATCTTCGGATCTTCCAAGAATTATCAGTCCAAGCCATAAAGTAAGAGTTGCTCCAATCTACAGCAGTGGGCATGACATGACACAAGCGCCAAAGCTTACACGATGGTCACTTCGAGCTCCACGCTCTTCTCCCACCAAGACACCAGCAACATGGAAACAAGGCCCACTCGTCTGAATTCTAGCGATCCTTCGCCAGCGACCGGGACAATGGCTAGTCCCACCGTGTCGCCAAGTTTCTCCTTCCGTATCGCCGCGCAGAGGCAGATAAGACCTTGGATACGTCCAGCCGGGGCTTCCGAGGGGACGTCCCAGCGGATATCCCCTACTTTAACAGGAGTGTCAACGTCGGCGGCAAGGTTATAAAGCCCCTCACGATCCTGCCTCGCGAAACCCTCCCCAAGCGTCATGGCTGGTTTTAGCCTGCCTTTCAAGCGGATAGCTCCACCTTTGCATTGCCCAAAAGCATCGAAGCCCACAGGTATGGTACTAGCTTCCAAAATTGTAGGCAACAGCCGCGTATCGGGCGCCGGATGCAACGCATCGAATATCCAAGTTTCATATTTGACCTGCCCCGCTACACTAGCCCAGCTCCAACTCGGCGCAAGAAAAGATTCAGGTCGAGTGTGCGAAATCAATCCTTTCGAATCGTACCACGCGCTAGTCCAAAGGAGACAGCGCAAGAGATTAGAGCGCCAGAGCCCAGCAAGGTAAGTATCGTCGGTAACAATCTGCACGGCTCGCGCAATACCCGAGATAGCAGGGAGGCGGTCCGAATGCTTTGTGAGTGCGCGGCCAGAGTATTTGAACACTGTATCGAACCAAGCTGTCTCGTTTTTCTCTCGCTGCTCCTGATCCAGCTCATGCGCCGTCACCCCAGAAATCTGTCCCACATCAAAGGCCCTGAGAGCGCCGTTGAACGCGGAGCTATCTTCCCAAGGAAACGTGCTGCTAGCCTTTAAAGAACGACATTCCCAGCGCACGGCGTCGTGGGAGTAGTGTAAGACGCGGGGGGAGAGCTCGCGCTCCTGAAGGGTCCACGCTCGTTGGGTGAGGGGGTCGTTGATGAGGACGTTGAGGATCGATTCGCCGAAGAGGGAGAAGGTGCGAATTTTTTGGTCCATGTTGTCCCATGAGAGGGTAACAGGGCCGTATGCACGAGAGTTTTCATCCACATGACATCCACCGTTGCCGTCTGAGGAGCCGGAGGCTGAGATGGTGCAATATGCGTTTGAGTAGACTGAGGCCATCTGTGCGGCCTCCTGCTCCCAGTCAGAGCGGCTGTCTTGAAGGATGCAGAGGGAGTCGATCCAGATGTATTGGATGTCGAGTTTTCGAGCTATGGTGATACAATCTAGGAATGTCCTTGTCAGGTTAGCTAACGGGATTGAGCGAAGACGTTCCGGCAACGTGGCTGATGTTGTTGTGGCCGACGGAGGCATGGTCAGGCCCCAGCAATGACTTAGCGCGAGGTATCGAGGATCTTTCAGGTCAAGTCCTACCGTATGTCGAAGGCGAACCTCTGGGCTGTTTGAAGAACCGACATCGACAAGTCTCGTTGGAACAAACCCACCAGAATATATTCCATTGCAGTCCTTATGCTCTCGGAGACAGATTTGTAGCCACTGCTTGCACAGTCGAACATCTGCATCGTTCCCTACCTTCGGGTCAACAGTATATACGTCTGCTTTCAGCGCTCGATGTCAATACAGTTCTGACCTGCCTTGAAGACCTCTGGGTAGCCCTCACTCCATTCTGGCGGCACCAGCCGGCCTCTGAAAGCTCCCACTTCCTTGTGCCCAATCGAGATCACTTGAGAGATGAATTTAGTGCTTCGAACAGTTATCGCCTCAGTGGTTGACCAAGATGGAATGTGCCCTTCGTAATTTGGATCTTCGGACCGTTTTTGGATTGCGTGAAGCAGAAGATTGCAGAGTTCGCATCCTCCTTTACCTGATTCTTGCAATGAAAGATACGAAGGATGGTGGTCAATGGTACATTGATCGTTGCTCTTGTAGCTGAACAATTTGGGTGGTAAGGACAGACAAAAGAAGCACAGAGTCATGATGACGATATCTTGCGCCACAATATTGGATGGCTTATCCCTTAAACCGTCATTAATCCTGCCATACCATGTATACGACCACTTTACCTGTTAGAATACTTGCCTCAGAACCTCATGTTGGAAACAGGGAACAGTACTGTTACTCCTGTGGTTAGTAATCTCCGCTTCACATTGATCCGAATTGATCCGGCGCTAGTGAATTCAGGGGATTCAGAGTATTTACCTGATTCCCACTTCTTCCTTTCTCTGTAGTTCACCTACTAGATAGTCAATATATGCACATATTCGCTCTGATTCTCATATATCAATAAATTATAAGCTCGAGTTAGCTCTATTTCGCTATCGCAAACAAATCTAAGAACAGAAGTTGAAGCATTGAACTCACTGTCATCAAAATCGATCTTCATTTTCTTCATACCTCAATCACAATAAAAGATTCTGATTTCTATTGATTCTTTAAGCTAAAGAAAAGTGAAAATTATGAATCATGAGAAATAAATACAATCAATGATCTAAAAGTCAAAGATCTTTGATAAATCATCTTGAGAAAGCCGAAGAAATCAATCAGAAACAACAGCAGATTTAAAAAGAGCTTGAATAAATCATGTTCTCACTGCAAGAAAATGAGTCACAGCAAACAGAATTGCTAACTTCTACATTCAAAGCTTCATTCAGAAGTGTCACGAACTGAGAACTGAATGAAATCAGAATGAAATTCTAATAACTAGATTTTAAATACAAGACGTTGCACGAAGAAGAAAGAAAAGAAAGAGATCATTCAGAGATTCTTATACCTCATGAACGCTGAGTATCATTCGTATTGAAGGATTCTCATAACATCACTGATAATCTCACATCTATCATCATCTATAATATTGTTCAACATCATCTAAGTGACCTAACATCTCTTTTCCCAACATCTTTCGAGTAACACATGCTAAAATCGTGACAAGAAGAATGAAAGTTCAGTCAGAAAAGAAAGAATTTGATCAAAAAAGAACATGATTTTGAAAAAAGCTTCAAGATCAGAATAGTCAGATCAATGAAGATTTTCATGATTTATTGATCTGACAGTCACACAGAAGTTTAATAAATAAACATTAAAGCGAAGAATTATGTCTGTTATAACAAAAACTTGTTCAATAAATAATCATATTGAAAGATCATTAATAATAGTATTATTACTACAAATAATGAAGCAGTAATCATAATTGAAAAAAATTCAATTATAATCAACATTTTGTTGAATGATTAATTAATTAAAATTTAACTGATCAATGTTTATCACTGTTCAAAACTACACTATAATTTGATGTCAATTGATCAGATGAAAGTCAAAAAATATACATGTAGTATAAAGAATGACAGATTTCAATTTATGAATTTAAAGAATATCATCATTCTCATTGACTTAAGAAATGCAAAGAAAGTTTATTTTATGAATATATCATTCATTATTTCAAAATCAATCATTCTGACAAGCAGTTCAGAATCAGTCAAGACTGTTATGAGTTTGCTTAAAGCTGATCATATGAGTGTATTTTAACTAGAAGTTCAAAGCTAAAGAAGAAAAAAGATGCAATACATTGAAGATTTATACTCATGAAGATACGCTAAATCACTAGCGTGTCAACATCAGCTTTATACTAGTTTATGTTAAACTAATCTGATTTATGTTAAACTAACTCAAAATGCACGCTTGCAACATTTTTTTTTTCTTCATTTAATAATGTTTTCATTGTTGCAGTTTAATTAATCTTTCTTTTAATTTCTATCTTAACTTGTTCAAATATTATTCATGAAAGTCATTTATAATCTTTTAATACTTCTTGAACTCAATTTCATTAACGTTGTATTAATGTAAATTGATATCATATTCTTTTCAATTGACATGATATTGTAATTATTATCTGTAATATTTGAAGTTCAGTATGTTCTTCACTTTTCATTCATCTTCATCATTCATTATTATAAAACTCAATGACTTATTTTATTATTTTTTCAGAAAGTTCTTTGAATTCAGCTGCAGCAAATTTAAGATGAACTTCAAATGAATTTTCATTATTAATGATAATTTCAATTGATATGCATGTTTGATCTTGATCAAAATCTTAAAAGATTTTAACATTTTATTATTTAGTTTCTTTAATGATCTTATGATCATAATGTTTCTAAAATCTAGAAACATTATATCATTTATCTTGTAAATTATTTTCTTTCAATGTTTATTAATTTGTTTCTTCATTGTGACTTTGACTTTTACTAATGCTTGTTTGATCAACATTAATGATCATTTCATATGTTTGAATATTGTCATGATGTCAGATCATCAACTCAATTTAGAACATAAATCATTGATATTTTAAATAATCTCAATTCATTGAACTAGTTTAATGAATCAAGTCATCAATCTAATCATCATAATCTTAATTTAGTTTCAGCAATTCTGTTTCAATTATTTCAATCATGTGCATGAACTTTTGCAATCTTAAGTCAATAGAACTACTGTCTAGTCTTGATTCTGCTCAATTCATGTATATAAAAGTCGAGCTTTCATTCTTTTCTTTTGCTCTTTGTCTTTCATCTTATACATTATTTGATGTATTGTCTTGTATCTAGATTCTATCAAAGTAATAATAATAATATCAGTCTTTAATCAGTAATGAAACTCATCTGTACATGATGCTGACTATGAATTTACTGTTTAGCTACAGTAAAGTTTAAAGATTATCTAAAGTTTGAATAATATTGAGATGCTGCGTGATGATGAAGCGCTGTGCATTGATCGTGTGCAGAGTTTTCGCGATCGCGCAGACTTTGATAATCTCAATGCGCATGTTACAAGCAATCTGCACGCAGATGAGAAAGTCAAATAAAACATAGAACTACGAGAAAAATCACTTATGAAAATCATTCAATTCAGTATCTCGTCATCGTGATGATGAGAACTGAGACAGAACATTCTTGCGTTTGATCTGTTGAGAATGATTAGCAGAAAGAACTTAAATCATGAACATTCTTTAAATTTACATGCTAACTACGTATAGATCTTGTTAAGACTGCATGTCTGTTACTATGACATAAGTAACTTACGAGACTTGTTAAGTTTAACATAAGCAAATTCAAGAATCTTGTTAATATTATTTAATAAATGTTCAGATACAGACATTTTATACAAGAGCAATACGCTGATGAAAAGACTTTGTTAAGAAAAGAGAAACATAAGTGAGTTAGTAAAGAATGATCAAACTACGCTGTCTGATTAAAAGTGTAACATATGAATATTTTTGCAAAACATGATCAATCTGCATGAGAAAAATCTTTACAGATAACATGAAACAGATGAGTTGCATGCTTTTGAGCGAAGCGAGCGTCTGCGAAGCGTGATATACAATGATGATGATTGTCAATCTTAAGAATCTTATTTCTTCACTAAGTTTTGACTTTTGAATGTCTTGATGATAGAATTAATTTCTAGTCAAAAACATCATCTGTATAGCTTGAAAGAACAGTAGTGCATGTTGATATGATTAAAGAAGAAATCAACTGTAATACACATGCATATTGCAGACGAAACATCTGCAATTCATGCTTAAGAAGTAAACTGTTGAAATCTGAGCAGTGAGAAATTTCATTCATCTTGAACTGTGAATTTGTAAGAGAAAAACCAGCATAGAGATCATGCTTTATGTATGTTGCATGCAACATATACAACATATTTTCAATAAACTGCGTAAAACATCTTTGCAGCTAAAGTAAAAGTGAATGAAAGAAACATTTAAATAAATGAAGATGAAGTAAAGTCATTTTTACATGATGACTTTCTGATCAAAGTCATTGAGAATAATTGTAGTCATAAATAAAAAAATGTTAATAAATCAACATTGTCTTGACACATTTGCATTGAAGCAAAGAGTTTACTTAAATGATAGTAACAGTAGAGAAAATGTTACAATGACTGCAAAGAAAATTAACTGAAAGCTAAATAAAAGATTGAAGAAATCAATTTTAATCATCACTCATCATGAAGAACTGAAAGAATTGATCGCAAAGATGAAACATTTCACAAACGTAGTGACAAAGAATTGAAAGTGTCATGAAAAGATATACAACATCGACGTTTCGACGAAGAGCTTGAATAGCTTGTAAGCTAGTGAGCAACGACATCTGAATCTTAATGCGCTTGAGACGCATATGCTAGCTATTAGAACAGACACTTTTCATAATTCAGTGATTAGCTGATTTAGCAACATAGATCAATCATCAGTCAGTCGTTAGCTGATTAGATCAGCTACAAGCTGATTCAACAGAGTAAAACTCGTATCAAGCTATCGTGCGTTCATGATTCTGCGTGATGTTTATCTTAGTAAGCTTCAATTTTACTTCATTCATTTTTCTCATCACAATTATTCAATTATCGTACATCATGTCTGTCAATGATCGCGCAGAACTCATCTTTCTACAACGTTTACAGTCTTATTTATTATCAGTTTCGATCACAGCAGTCGATCATGCTCACAATGATCTCATGTATGATTATCAGTCTGCTCAGTTTCGAAATAGATTGAAACAGATTGATTACGCGTCTCTTCTTCTGCAATTGAAGATTTCGACTTTGATTGATCAGAATGCAAAGATCTTTGAGCAGAAGATTGATGAGACTGCGAAACAACTGATGATGAATATATACGATAATTCAATTTGAACATTCGATACTGAGAAGAAATGACATTTCATCGAAATCATCATCTACGCGAAACTCGTCATCAAATCTATTCTTCGCTTGAAAAATCGAATTGAAGCTTTCATTCACTCGAAACATTCTTCTTCGATGACAGAAAAGACATTGATAGAAGAAAAGAGTGCTAGTGTACATAGAAAGAGAACACTACTTCGAAAATTTACAGCTTTCTTCAACAAGTTGTGAACTTCTACTGACAGACGTTGTGTGTAATGCATCAGATGCATTGAAGAATGCATAGAGTAAGTAGAAATTTCGTTCAACGAATGAGCAAACACTATGATTAATAAATTAATAAATTTTAGATTTTCTCATCATCTGAACTATGTAAGTTTTTGTATGTCGCTAGCTGCTACACAATCAATCTCATTGTTTACAGATCTTTACAGTGAAATTTCAGTCGCTTGTTCATTCTCAATACTCTGTCATCATAGTCATGACTAGACGCTATTGACTGAAATGTTTTGATCATTCATATATGCTTCATTCGACGTGATTATATGCTTTTCACTCATTTTCTTCGATTTATCTCAATCTACTTCAATTTATCTCAATTTACTCTAATTTATCTCAACTTACATAATGTTGAACTTTCTTCATTATTGAGTGAATTTCGCCTTTTCTCGTCTGTCTAAGCTCGCAAGCTCGTTCGTCTTTTGAACTCTCTTTTTCAGAAAACTCTCTTCATATAAGATGTTGAATGTATCTCAGTCGATGTAATTATTCACGTAAAAGAACTTCTTGCTTTCAGTTGATATCAGATGTGCACTTCATAGTATAGTACTCATATTGTAAAATTGTTGACATTCAAGATATCAAGACTTCTTGACAGTATTCTTTGATTACTGCTCGACTTCTATCATATCATGTAGAGCATTGAGTACTTCGTTGTTTTTGAGCTTTAGCAATTCTATTAAAGCTCTCGAGTATTGCACAGATTTCTCATTGTCATCTTGACGAAGCGAATCATGAACAGTGATTATAATTTGCAACTGTCTCATCAGTCTATCATTCAGAGCTTCGACTATGTCAGAATTTTCTTAATCATTCTCAGCATACTCTTGAACATAGATGTAGTCACGTCTTCAATTCAACATTTGTTTCTGTCATGCAGAAGCACATTAAATTCACTTCAATGTAAGCTTTTCAAAATTTGTCGAGTCTTTATCTTTGCATCTTCAGCATTCAATCGATGCATGAACAGAAACGAAGTAATCATTTATTCAGAAGAAGTCGATTTCTTTTTGATTCATTTGATACTTGTTTGACTTTATTTCTGATTTCTTGCGTCGAGATTCTCTTATAAAAATCGACAATTCATTCAAGAAATTCTCAATATATGTCGTCTTCGCTATTTCAGAAACGATGCGTCAGAATCGAGAATTACTAAATCAGTTTCATCATTGATTCAAATTCATTTCTGACAAATCTCATTCAAGCTGCGTTAAATCAAGACTTCTAGAAGACTTTGTAATCATGACTTTCATTCTCTCGTCAATCTCTGATCTGAACATGATTAGATCATGAAGAATGATATTTCTCATTGTCAACATATTGACTCGTCAAGTATTGTGATGCAGTATCTGCATTTGAAAGTTCTCTCGCTTGTTTGTAAGATCATAATAATCTTTGATCAGAAACTTATGTGCGATCTTCATGTAAAATGTGTTAAAATCATCTGCATCTTTGTATCTTTGAATAAAATTCATATAATGAGAGATCACATGAAACTTGAAATAGTTAAAGTTCTCGTCATGTCAAAACTGCTTAAATACTTCTTTTAAGATGTTAATTCTGTATATTACGTTGTTCATGTAACGCAAAGACTCGTCATCGTGCGATCAATATTGAGTCATCATCACGAAGTTCATAAGAGTTCGAGCACAGTACAGCGCATCTGATGCTTTTCTAATCAATAGTGAAGTGACAATCGCAATAAGCTGATGCATTATTGTTTTTTGTTTGACGTTGATTCATTGCTTCACGAATAGAAAGTCGTGAAAACATCTTAGCTCTGAATATGAAAAAACTAATCGAAATCTTTGATTCAATTGCACATCATGTGTTGTGTCTGCAATTGTCTGTAAATCACGCTTTCTTTTGAGACTGATCGTCGATGTTATATTCTTGATGATCATCTCAAGTCATTGAATTAGATACATCACTGTGCTCTTCAATAGCTGATGCAAGATGTCAATCATCATGATGACGTGAATATTGACAAGTTCATGTTTTCAGACAAAGTTTCACACTGAATGTACTTACTTAACATCACGCTTGATATCTGCTTTAGAGCGTGAATTCTTTTCTTGATGTTTGATTTGAATCAATGTACTCTCATGTGTTTGAGCTTTTCAGATTGTCTGCAGATTATCGCGTTGATTTGATGAAACATGATATATAGTGCACTGCTCTTCATTTTTGATTCTCATAATAATGATCTGCTTCTCATAGTTGATTATAAATTCAACGATGATAGAAAAACACTGTCGAGTATAATCATTCACACAGCGAACGTGAAACTCTCTTCTAGTTAATTTCTCAAGTGCTAAAGAATGAGAATGTTAGCAAGAAAAACTCTTCATTTGATTGAACAGTTTAAACTCACGTTTTAATATTATCTTCAGTAAGTAATGATATAACTTGCATTTCAGATCTTTATTTGCATGTTTAGTCGAAGAAATAAACTTTAATAGTATAACACTAGATCTATTTTGCTTTTGTTGAGTTGCTTGATTCAGATTATCAACGATAATATATACAGATCATGCAAATTTATTCTCATGATGTTGAGTTAACATGATTTTATCTGTAGTTAACAGTACTGAAACTATAGTGTCATCTTCAGAGATCAGTGCTTGCATATCTCATCATCAGATATCGATGTGCATTTTCGTGTACATTCGATTTTCACTGACGTTGTATACTTTGATTGATGCATATTTCAGATTACTCGCAAACGAATGATGTCTCAAGAGAAATTTCAAGATGTTTATCACGTTTCTGTACTGAATCTTGAATATATCTGTTTCGATCTCTGAGTTCATAGATGAGATCTTCAAAAATGTTTCGAATCAATTATCATTAAATATTTCATGAGATATATTTTGTAGAATGCTTTTAAATTGATCTGCATTCTTGAAGATACAATCAGCATGATGAGTCTTCTGAAATGAGACTCTGAAGTATTGATTAATATCTTCGCTACTGACTTTTGTGTTCAGAAATCACTGTGCAAGAAAAAAATCTTTCTTGTTTGAAAAAAGAAGTCATTCTGATTGAAGATTGTCATCTAAAGATGATCGTGAATCTTGCTTAAGTTTACTGTAGTTCGAAATGATTCTTATGAATCTGATATATTGTTCTAGCGATTCATCGACGCTTCGTTTCTTTGTATCATTCGTCTCATCATAATTGTCTACTTTGATGAATGAGAAAGTACATGACAAATTGATAAATCTTTTGAGATCAAGTGATATTCATGTGATTGAATTTCAAAAATGCTTCTGATCGTCTGAAGCTTCTACGTTTTCTTCTGTACTTTGCTCGAAGTCAGAGATGTCAGTATCATTCATCGTGATCGTTTTATGTCATAAATCAGTCTGAAAGTATTTGCATGTGTCTGTATATTCATTGACTGCTGAGTTCTCTTTTCTTAAATATTTCTCAAAGAACTGCACGTCATTTCGCAGCGTCAAGCAGTGATTAAAGTGATATATCAGATCTCGTGTGATTCTCAATATCATTTCACATGCACGACAGTTTCGCTTCATGCTTGAAGCTGATTTCGATGAAGTAGATTGTAGTGAAAGAGACAACAAAGAATATTGATTGATACATTTGATAAATTGTATCGCGCTGTCGCTATTTCTAATCAAAATCTCTGTCGATACAAGTACGTTGAACTACGAAATGTCAGAATAACATGCAATACAAAGAATAGAATGATCAGAAATTAATGAGATCTGATATAGCAGTAGAAGCAATAACTCTTGTTTTACTTCTGATCAAGCAATTTGTTCTTTTTTACTCAAAGCTCTCTGATGAAAGCAAATTTCTCTGAATTACAGCGAGTTTAAGATAAATTATCATAAATTTGAAATGCTTTGCACATCTTAATATTTACATCAAAATTTGTGAGTTGAAAGCAAATTTTCCTAGATTATCATTGATTTGAGATAAATTATTGTAAATTTGAAATGCTTTGCACATTTCAATATTTATTTCGAAATTTGTGAATTGAAAGCAAATTTTCCTAAATTATCATCGATTTGAGATAAATTATCGTAAATTTGAAATGCTTTCACAAAATGCTCAATCAGCTAGTATGTCATAGTCATAGTCTCTGCGCTTTGATAATTCTGTAGAATATTAGAAATCATTTTATATAAAGAGAATCTAACGTGCAGTACTCTTCAGATTGATGAAAAGATGAATACAGATAATTTGTTGTCAAAGTGTGTTGTGAGCAAATTTGCTCTCACTTAGCATAATTTGCAACATGAGAACGAAAGTTGATCTTTGCTTCATTTCTAACTTATCAACTCACAATTCTTTGTTCTTCTGATACTCATTATTGCGATAAGCACTCTCACTTTATCTATTGCAAAGCTCAGTGCATACATCATCTGTCATCAGCGTGTAGTGAAATCTGTAAGTGATTCAAAATAGAGAAAATGTCACATGTACTCTTATCTCACTTCTCAACATCATGACAGTTGTTACGATCCTAGCTACGCACCTATGTTGGTAGCTATGTTGGTGGCTATTTTGATGACTATCGCCGGCCGCTCGCCGCTAGGCTATAGGGTTGTTCCGAGGCCAACCCTATTCAGGGTTAGCTTATGTTCTCCTGAGTCATATAGATAGCCGGCTCTTCCCTTCTAGATACTTTCC
>JAABUI010000187.1_pt1 | contig 82085 bp, 93 predicted proteins | sample 5559111 | NCBI WGS metagenome assembly JAABUI01 (sample SAMN10711870, study PRJNA513365) | rock metagenome | isolation source: Antarctica rocks | place: Antarctica: Victoria Land, Buttleship Promontory | reverse complement strand
AAGCTAACCCTGAATAGGGTTGGCCTCGGAACAACCCTATAGCCTAGCGGCGAGCGGCCGGCGATAGTCATCAACATAGCCACCAACATAGCTACCAACATAGGTGCGTAGCTAGGATCGTAACACGCTGAGCCATGCACTTTTCCCGGGCCGGCTCAGAAATCGCCGATGCTGTCAATGCTTTAGTAGAAAGTTGAATAGCAAGCTGAATAGAAAGATTAATACAAAGACCGGTAGAAAGGCTGGTAATGGGGCTGATAGAGAAGTTGATTCGCGAGCTGATAGAGGGTGATAGATATTTATGGTGGTAATTCTGGTGGTAGTAGGTAGGGTTATCTACTTCCTACTTCTCCTACTTCTCCCTCTTTACCCCATCCTCTGTATACAATACACATTATATACTTTGCCACCTGAGATTCCTCGCTCAAAGGTCAACCCAGCTCTAGACCGAACCCTACCCATTCGCTAGATCGCTCAACCCAACCGGTTGCGCGGCGTAAGGTCAACGAGTAGATTAAGCGGTCGACGAGGCTACCTTCTCATCTTCATGCTGTATCGTTGCCTGTTGATAGTAAATTAGGGTTGATATTGAAAGTTATGAAAACTCACCATCCGATAAAAGCGTCCCCGCCGGCTCATGAGATTGTCGTACGCACCAAGCTCAACAATGCTTCCCTGGTCTAGAACAGCTATGAGGTCGAAATTCCGGATTGTCGAGAACCGCTGGCAGCAACAACATTTGTGTCAGCGCATACCGATGAATGACGCTAGCCAAAGCAAATTTACGGCGCCCACTGAAGCTCTCTAATAGACATGAATGATGGGTGGTATGAGATAAGGAAAACTTACATGGGCAACAGCCACAACGGTCACATCGTGCGGAAGACGCAGCAAAGCCTCTGTGAATAACCGTTCGCTCTCGACGTCAAGAGCGGAAGTTGCCTCGTCGAGCAAGAGGATCTGCGGCTTCCGCACAAGAGCGCGCGCAATGATAAGACGCTGCCGCTGACCTCCAGAAAAGGCGACACCTCCATTGCCACCACATGCGGTGCTAAGACCTGTAACAAGTGAGCAATGGTCGAAGTCCAAGACGACAACAAGCTACCTTCAGGCAACGAATGAATGAATCCGTAGATCGCGGCTACTTCACATACTTCATGAAGCTCGGTGTCTGATACTGACCGGTTGAGACCAAGGCAGAGATTTTCGCGTATGGTGCCTGGGTCTTGTAAGCTTGTTCTGTGGAAAGGAATTATCTTCTCGGTCTTACCTCGGTACAGAAAGTGGTCCTGAGGGACGATGGCCATCTGCCGCCGGGTTTGCTCGATATCTAAGTCAGATATACGCGCTCCCCCAATACGGATCTCACCGGCATCCGGGTCGTAGAATCTGCATTTTGTGAGCCACTTCTAAAGGCTAGACCAAGAGAGTAGCCAACCTTTGCAAAAGTGACAAAACGGTAGACTAACACTTGTGTCAGACTGATTAAAGAAAGGTCAAGTATACAACTTACCTTTCCGCAACCTGAGGGCCCAACCAATGCAACTCTCTGACCTCTTCCGATCTAGTGCAATGATTATCAGTCATGAGGCACAATGTTTTGAAGAGGTGATGTTCATCTGACTAACCTCAATAGTCAAATCATTCAAGATCCGTACGTCACGAGTCGGGTATTTGAAAGACACATTCTGAAATGCGATTGTACCTTCCTTCTCAGTATCAGTCGACAAGTTTATTGAAGACACCTTTCTGGGCTCTTCTGATTTGCCGAGGTTTAATATGTGATTTGCTGCAAACTTGGCCTTGGTGAAGCCTAAGCAATGTTACTGAGAAACCTTTCAACCACGCACGTTCGAGATACGCACTGTGAGAAAAAGCGAATAATTTCGAGGTAGCCTGTCCGCCAAATATTACGGCTGCAAATATCGTGAAGAATTGAGCCAGACTATATTGTCTACCAGTCAAAACAGTACCTCCGTACCTGTGAGATATTAGCTGTGCTCATATTCCAAGCCGGAGCAAGGCTTGTCTTGCTTACCAGAACGATAACGCCATACCACCTATCTCAAGCGAGTCCGCGAGCGCGAGAAAGACCATGGTGTATAATGTCATTCGCTTCGCACCATGCAAAGGGCCTTTGAGTAGCGTGCGATATTCTGACAGAAGCGTATTCTCCAGGCAAAGTGAGGTCACTGTTCGCATAGATCCTATGAATTCTGCTGCAAATCCAGAACTCTCGAAGTAAAGACGCTGATTTTCTTCTTCGCGTGCGTTCTGCAGATGTACACGCACAAGCCCCGCCACGCAGATTGGTGGAAGAGACCCGAACACTGCTACTAAGCCAAATTTCCAACCAGTAGCGATTGCGAGTATCGAGCAGGAGACGATATTGACCAAGATAATTATTATCAGAGCAACATTCATGCCGAGCAGGTCTTGCAGTTGAGTTGGATGTTGCGTCAGCTTGGCCGTCAAGATCTCCGCAGAATTTTTTGGATCATCGAAGAATGTTATAGGCTGCCGTAACATGTTTTGAAGATACTGCAAGCGATAGACTCTGCTCAATTTCTGGTTACCAGGATGTAAGTATATAGCGGCACTAAGGCAGATGTGTCATCAATTCTTTCGACTTACATAAGTCAATACTGTCCCGTTGAAACCGATGAGGCCATAAATTAGGACGGTTGCCAGAGCAAGAACGAAAAACATTAGGGCCCAGAAATTGGTTGCGTTGTGCACCAATGCCACAGGCCCGACAAAATTATTTACCATTTCTCCGAAAAGAAAGGCTTCGGCCGCGAATAGCAAGCCTGTTATACTGTCTTAATTTCGAGGCAGACAGTAAGGAATGAGAATTCTTACCGCCGAAGAAGCAGGGAACAAAAACTGCTGCCATCCAAGGCCAGTACTGTCTTTGTCCGTAGAATATGATTAATACGCATCGAAGTAATGAGAGATCCCGGGGCTCAGTCCGGCTGCTGCGGGAGTCTTCATAATCAACGACCCGGCCTTCTTTGATTAGTACGTCATGTGGGGCAAAATCGTCCACAAGAGTCTCTACAGATGAATTCTTCGTTTGGGCTTGTGATGATGTTGCGGTCGCCTGAAACTTTGCGTACAAGCCTCCTAATTCGATTAGTGCTTCAGGGGATCCTTGCTCCCCAATTCCATTTAGGGTGAAAACGATAACATGATCAGCTCTCTTTGAGGTCGCTGCTTTGTGGGTGATACAGATGGTTGTTCTGTTCACTGATGCGTTGTCGAGAGCAGTCTGGACAGCTTCCTCACTATATGCATCTAAAGCTGCTGTTGCCTCGTCGAGGATCAAGATCTTGGGATTCCCGACGACGGCACGACTTTAAGAAGAAGGTTCTATTAGCTATGTACTTCAAGCGTCTTGCTCTTTGGGAGGTAGGACAACACCGACGCTATAGCTATTCTCTGCTTCTGGCCCCCAGATAGGAGCGTACCGCGCCCACCAGTCCATGTATTGTAGGTCTAGAGAACCGGATCAGTCGCCTCGACCGTCAACCGAGAAAATGGTTACACAATTTACTTCTGGTAATACCGAGATGAAGTCCTTTGCATTTGCTAGCTCACAGGCCATCTTTACAAGTGACAGCTTTTCCTCGTATGGTTTGTGCTCGTAGATGGTACCTACTAGGCCACGTGCGACGTTGTTAAAAATCGAACCTCGAAAGAGCGTCGGTTCCTTTTCTCATAACACGTTAGCACATGTCCTTATCGTGCGTTTGTGGGGCTGGGATTGTATCAACATACTTGCTCGACTAGACCGATCTGTTTTCTCAGCCAATGGACATCAAGGCGCCGGATGTCCACACCGTCGAGGGATATCCTGCCACCAACTATGTCATACCAGCGCTCAAGCAAGGCGACAATTGTACCTGTATAAATTACTTTTCATCAGCTTTGTTGCGGAATTGGCCCTGTGCCGTAAAAAGGAGTAATGTCTGCGGAAAGATGTAAAGCATACTTTTGCCACAGCCCGAAGCCCCAATAATGGCGGTTGTTTTACCCGCAGGAATCTCCAGTGTCATGTGATTGTAGATGCGCACATCGGGTCGAGCTGGATAGCTGAAATCGACGTCATCTAATTTTATGGATCCTTGAACATCGTCGAGGATGATGTTGTCCTCTTGACTCGAAGGCAAAGATGGCCGAGATTCTTCTGTTATTTCGAAGATGCTCTTTGCCGCTGCATATCCGTTGCTTAGTGCTGCGACCTGGACGGAAATACCAGTCATACAGCTGTTCGCGAACGTAACACAGAAGAAGACTCTAAGGCACGTAAGTTGGAGGTATTCAGGATTTAGAGAACATGCATCGTGTCAACAGCTTTTGGATACTCGATGACAGGCATGGAAAGAGAAACGTGGAAAACTACGTACGTTATAATACTCCCAATAGACACACCACCTCTGCTATAGAGCATCGAGCCATACCAGAAGGCCAAGGAATAGCCGCAGCAGAGGAAGAATAGCTCAAAGGAGTATTGGAATGCGGCCGCAGGGGCCTTCTTATACCCCAGCTTATTCGCTTGTACAAGTAGTTGATCATATTGCGCGAAGATGCTAGCTTCAGCTGTAGAGGCAAAAATGTCTCTAATGTTTCCCAAGGCATCTTTAGCGATGTTCGACGTCGCTTCATAAATTTCCAAAATCCTTCGCTCCAGGCGCACGTCGATGATCACGGAGACGGCTACTGTAAGAACGGTGAGGGGAATCATCGTGGAGACTACGAGCGTCAACTTCCAGTGCCTAGAGCAAGATGTCAGCCAATGCTCATTGATGCACTGTGGGATTATATGATGACCTGGCGAATGCAATGATAAATGCCGACACAATGGCTGAGGTGAGCTGCACAGCTTGACCAAGTTGATCACCTAGTCCAATTTCCACCGTAGAAATAGTGTTTATCACTTCCGTAGCGCCTCCGATGGATTTTGAATTGATCCCGTCGAGAGTCGAGATGTCTTGCTCAAGTACGACATGGACAAATCTGACTCTGAGGTTGAAGCCTATGTCCGCTGCTGTGACAGTGTATAGAACCATGTAGATGTAGCTTAGCTATCAACAGTTGGTGGTGGCTCAAGAAGCAGATTCATTATTAGTAAAAGTTATGCATTGACTTACGACGAATTTCCCAATGAAAAAATAAACGATTTGAAGCCTGCCAAGTATCAATTACCAGCACCGAAACTGCCGCAGAATTCGCCCACCCCCGATTTTTTGTTGATCTCATGCTGGAAGTCCGCCGAAGTATAGGTAGGATCTCGCCGCGCAAACCGCAAAAAGGAATTTGCCAGCTCTCCCCACAGCAAAAGAACAAGAGGAATCATGGTGCCTGCTCCCCAGGCGGCCACCGTTGCGATTATTTGAAGACATCGGCCTCTAGTTGAACCGTACTGGAGAATGCGCTGAAAAGAGCGTCGTCAGCTTTTGCGACGGCGTGCATACGGTGGAGCGGACGCAGCACTTACTCGGTAAGTGTGAATAACTCCAGCTTGACCGTCTTTTAAGCCATTGACAGAGGCCATCCCGACGGGCACCAGACGATCAATCGGAGGCTCACGTGGCCTTTTTGATAGAAAGATTGCGGAGTTTTGTGGTGAGTTGTATCAGCGATGTGGACGCAGTAGGGTGAGCTGAGCACAATACACAATGCACAATGCACAATGCGTAATGCATAATTCATTGCTACAGGGCAATGTCTACCTTACTCCGTACCTTACTTCCCTTGCTCGTACCGCCAATTTCCTCATGACGCGGACGCGGACGCGGAGGCCGAGCACGAGCCCGAGCCAAAGTACTTCCCAAATTCGAGCAGCATCCACGGAATCGCTGGAGATGACTGTGCATCCAACAGGCGCCACAGGGTTCCATCTCATCAGATCATAGAACAAGAGTGTTTTTGATAAACCTTTGTTTCCTATTATTGAGTGGCAAGCCTGCAGGTGGTACTGATACGTGACCTGTACTGTTACTGCTACTGGTATTGGTTAACGCATAATCTTCAAATTATTTCGCTACAAAAGGCTTAGGTCGTACCGAGGGGACGATTGATTATGTGCGCGTCCATATCGCAGGGTCTGCCTATCGAAATCCCGCCTCATGAACCACCACACAATCGTGGCAAACCAACCGATAACAACGTCATACATGCCATGATGCCTGGGACTGGGTCCACGCATGTTATTCAATAGCAGCTGGCCCTCAAAATTCACCGTAGTAAAGAACTCTCCAGCCTCGAGGCCGCTCACGCACTTCTGCGCGACGCTCGTCACGCTCTCCGTTCTCTTCCTTAGCTCCTCCAACGGCGCATTGCTCTTCTCCATGATCTTCGTCAACTCCGCCTTATTCTGCTGCTCCTGCACGAAGGAGTCCGTCAAAAAGGTGCCTGGAAAGAAGCAGTGGACTTGATACGCGTCTTTATCGCCGTAAAGGAGCAGCTCTTGCCGCAGCGTGTCTGCTACTGCGCGGATGGCGGTCTTGGTCGGAGTGTACGCGATATAGCCTGGCAGGCTTACAAAGGCGGCGGTAGAGGACGTGAAGACAATGTGTCGTGTGGATGTGCTCTGGGGCGCAGCTAGCCAGAGTTTCAGGCAGCTTTGCGCGATGAAGATTGCTGTGTAATAGTTCAGTTCGAGGCAGGACTTGATGGCGTCGGGTTCGATGTCAGCAAGGAAGCCACCTTGGGTCGGTGATCCGCCAGCAGTGCATATCAGGACGTCTGGGAGGATGCCATATTTCTTCAAGACGAGATTCACCTAGGAACACCACTGTCAATGCGTTCAATAGCCCTCGGCAAGCCCTGATATACAGGAGAGAATTTCCTCCACTTACCTCTTCTGGAACGGTGAGGTCCACCGAGATAGCATCTACCAACTGTTTGTTCGATTTGCGCACCAGAAATATCTCTTCCCTGGCAGCATCCAAAGTGCTCTGTGTCCTCGCCAAAACCAGTAAATTCGCGCCTTCCATCAGTGTCAATTAAATTCAAAGAACGTCGCTCTGACACAATTAGGCTCGCTGCTCACCTTTTGCTGCAAGCTCTAGCCCCAAGGCCTTCCCCAAACCTTTAGAGCCGCCGGCAATGACGACTAGCTGTCGGATGTGTGAGCTTCTTGCGTCCTTGATGCGCTTCACAAAAATGTACAAACCTTGCCATCCACATCGTACTTTGTCATTATTTTAGTGTCTATACGAGAAGTTCTATCGCAAAAGCATGGCACAGGCGACATGCTTCCAATATAATGGGCAGCTGACAGCTCGGCCTCGGCAGCCGGACCTCCGCAGAATATTGAGATACTGCGAGACCGCCTCATTGCGGTTTTACTTTGAAATCCATTTACAATAAGCAAAGTTTAGTCTTTCCCATGCCTACCGAGCATTTGTGAACAAGCTCATGTCCGGAACTACTGTTGGACCAAAACGTCGTCGCCAGGTGATCACCGCAGTACCAGCATGGGACCACCCTACGTACGGCCTGATATGTCTGTATTGTCTGACAGCTCATGAATGACTAGAGGTGTTTTGAATCCATGTTAAGATAGACAAAGACTGCAGCCAGAAGAAGCCGATAAAGCGTATCATGTGACTATCAGCCCAAGTCAATGGATCTCTATACAGGCGAGATGTCTAATGATAGATCTTCGTGAATAGCAGAGGATACATAACTCCGACCGTGAAACGTCCCACGCCTTGTCCGCACCGTACAATAGCCAGAGCACAAAATAGGTGACGAATTTGATCACTTGTCACTGCTCGAACCGGCACATATAACATATCAGTCTGCTCGCCAACAGCCGTCGTCCTGATCCAAGCCTCCGCTTTTCACCAGGACTAATTTCAGTCCTTCCGCTGTCGAAGCATTTCATTTGACGTTTTGCTCAGAACAGGATTTTTATCGTGATCAACAGCTACTCCATCACGCATCTCCTTCTTGGCCGCTTTCTTTGCCACCAAAGGCCTCGTTCCTTGGTACATGGTGCTAAATATGCGGTCCCAGAACGTGAAGTACAATGCAAAGTTCGTCTTCAAATCACCCCATTAGCAGCTACACATGCGATCAAAGTGGGCCAGATTCACTCACCTTTAAACCCCATGACTGATGATGCACGTTGTGGAAGTAAAGCCCGTTCCCAGTCAGGTAGCCAAAGATCCTGATCGGGTCCCATGGGAGATCGTACCCGCAATGGTCGCTGGTTCCTTTCACGGTTGCAAGCGTGAAAAAGAATGTGGCTTCTCGGTGAGAAAGGCCAGCCGCACTCTTGCCGACGTAGGCGCCCACGGTGTCGAGATAGAAGCCTTCGAGGGGATGATTGTATAGTGTGCCCCACGAATATGGGTTGTAGAGGTGGTGGTGCACGGAGTGTATGTTTCCTAGATCTCGCATCAGCTTCCACGCAGCGATATCAAGCTGAACTCTCTCATCCTGGAATACTTACTGTATATATACGCGTTGTTATGCTCGACATAATGGACAAAATATGACCAGGCGTCAAATACCAAAAAAGCCGCAAATTGACGTACCGCTAGGTAGATTAGTCGAAGACACCAGGCCAGGAAGGTAACTTCAATGGGTTGCAGAGCCTGGGAGCCTTCCAAGAGCATCCGAAAATAAAGGGTCTGTCCGAAAGCGTCATCTGGGATTGGGTCTGGATTTTCCCAGCTTGTCATGACCAAGGCGAATATCATCTGTATGGTTTGCTGGATCATAACATATCTGATTACTTGGCTCTTGGGTGCTATATTTTTCTTCTGCTCTTCCTCCGTGGGGTAGATCTTAAATTTTTTGAAAAGGCCAAAGTATTCGATAGTCTCGAACAAAACACACAGCGACCAGTAAGTGATGACGGGTACGATAGCAGCTGCCTGGCCGTCGTTTAACCACCAGCTAAATAACCGCATTTCTGGTCTGCTTTCGGGACCGAAGATCGTGTCGTTGACCATGGCGTCTAAATCAATGTTGGGAAGCGGAATTTTGATTTTCTCCAGTACTTTCAAAAGCACAAGTAGGATCAGTGGACGTGAAACATAGTTCATTGGGACTCAGAGAGCATTAGGCATATTGCGAGCAGTCCACATGTATTGGGAGCCTAAATTCCAACAGCATCCAAACGACACCACCATTGCTCGCTCAGCATTGTGACCCGTCTCTCGCACGGTGTCAGTCACGCCTCGCACGACGGTTGCCACAATGTCCTGTAAATCAAGAGGTTGTGGAGACGTCAAGCAAAGCCATCGGGTTCGGCACCGAGGCCGAGCTGAGGGTCCGTCCATGCCTGGGCCAATAACAGCGGCATTGAAAGCGAGAAGAAACTCAACGGAGGCAGATTCATAATAGTAGATCCTTGATGCTGATTGCGGGATTTTTCTCGCATGTCTCGCCAGCCAAAAGTGGGGACGTTGGAGCAGAGCAAGTCTCGTTCCTGCAGGTCCTTCACCACGCCGGGAAGCACACAAAGGCGAAGAAGACCGATTGGAGCGAGGTGCAACCCAAGTCTCGGGGCAGATGAATGTCGTAACTTTCTGCCATCTTCAAATAGGATGTTGAATAGAATATCAGAGCACAGCACAAATATAACAATAACCGCGAAATGTCGTCTAAACCCAAGCCAAGCCCCAACCCTAAAGATTCCGATTCCGTCGTTGTGCACGATATAAGCGATTGCCTAAAAGCGGAACTTCTAAGGGGTGTTCTGACGGAGATTGTGAAGTCTCTCTCTCCTTTGATTCAGTCTGCCATTTCTCTTTATCAGCGTGGCTGAAGACATGGGAGCTGGATGGCTAAACGATATTCCTGATAATACAGAAACCCGCGGAAGATCATTCTCGTCTGTGGCTCAGACGACAGTTGCTTCCATGATGGCATCCTTCAGCAGTAAGAAACATCAATGTTATCCGGCGATGAGATCTTTTAGCGATCACAGACGTCATCTTTGCGCTAGCTAACCAGCTGGAAAGACTGCGAGTCGCGTGCTCTGCGTCTTCTACCAGTTCGAACATGGAAACCGTTCATAGGGTTATCGACCTTGTCTTCCATCACTGCTGGGGTCTCATCAGGGAACTCAAATCGCCCGCTCTGCGAATGCTCAAATCTGCCGAGCTGACCAACAGCATCGACCGGTTGAAAGAAGACATCGGAGCTGGCAAGGTGACTATTTCCCGGGTTCCACTTCACAAGGAAACGACCTCTCTCATAGAACAAACGACTCCAAGTCTTCACGAATGGCTTGCTCTCTTTCAGTTGCACTTGATCTAACGGCCCTATAGATATATCAGCTCGTGGAAGATGCCATGTCCTTTGCACACAGTCAAATCGTTGCCGCTGTTGCGCGCTCAGCTTGCCACTGTGTGCTCGCCATGCTTCAAGAACAGGTGCGTCAGATAAATCGATGACCTAGTCGCAAGCTCGATCTTCCTGACAACCCTGCCCAACAAAGAACATGCCAGCCGACTACTGCAGCTTCGACGCTGCACCTCCCCTAAATGAATACTACAGCCCAAGCGCAGACGAGCCACCCGACTTGCTTGCTACACACATGACCCATCGTCTGCGCAGGAGCCAATCACGCATCGCCGTAGTCTCTGGCAAAACCCTCGTATCCCCCATCGCTTCGTAGGTCCAGCTAATACCAAAAACAGGCTACATAACCATGACCTCAGGCCGCGCCTTCTCGACCTTCGGGCCCCGCTACAGCAACATCTGCGCCTCCCTCCTACTGACCAGAACCCACACACCCTCTACAATCACCATTTGGACCCAAACCGCCACTTTCTACACCGCCCCGCCCACCCAAGTCCCCCCGCCAAGCCAGTCCCCAGCCTCACCTGCGCCGAAGCCCATGAACTGCTGCAAAACACCCCTCACCTGCTGCACCCGCTAATCCTGACGCGCGCGCAGCAGACTGGCGCTCGAATCCGCCTCTGCAGCACTCACGACCCACTCGCCATCGGCACAATCATCGAGCCCTCTCCCGCAACGCCAAAAAAGGCCGCTACCATCAGCACTCTCCACCCCCCAGCTATTACGCTCCGCTCAAACATAACGCTCATCAGCATCGCCTCTAACCGGGGTCTAGCCCCGACGCTCTTTTTCAAAGACCTCTTCGCCCTCGTCGCCCGCCACGCCCTCCCCACCCTCCTCACCACCACCTCCATCGTCAACGTCACATTTGCTTTGCCAGCAAGCAGTAACCTCGGTGCCGCAATCGCAGAGCTCAAGTCCTTGCGTCACGAGGCCGTTACTGTGGAATCGGGGTATGCAATTCTATCCGTTGTGGGCGAAAAGATGTGGTACGTACAGATCCCACGTGATTCCTGATTGATATAGCCCATCTGAGTGGCAGAACACGTTTCGGCAATTAAAACTGCTCTTTACCCAAGCTTTGCTCTCAAAATTGGTCTTTTCAGTTCATATTCTTTTGTCCTAAAAGAGGAATGCTGACCCGGACCTGGCTTTCAGGAATGACGCCGGGTTGATAGGAAGGTGTTGCAATGCGATTGCCGGAGAGGATGTGAACATCGAGATGATTTCGCAAGGGGCTGTCAAAGGCAGTATCAGCCTTGTGGTGAGACAAGTCGAGGGGCAGAGGGCCGCAAGGGCGCTGCACAGAGAGTTGTTCGAGAACAAAGGGAAAAGTTCTGCGGAGACGAAGGTTTCGAAGTCTGCATGCCCCTTTGAGGACAGGAATGGAAGTTACAAGATAGATTAGAGAGAGATATTATTGAGCTTGTACGTTGAAAGTCTTAATATTTCCTTTTCATTAAATACACATTTTACACTGTATACTTTTAGAATATTCCGATACATTTCTTTCGATTGGAAAAATCGACTGAAAAGTAAAAAAATTCAAAACATTTGTGTAATGATTGTAAGTAAACAATTATGTTAATGAAAGAGTTTATATGAATTTACTTGTGTCGAGAGTAAAGATTTTCAAAAGGCTAGTCGATGGAAAGAGCTGAGGAAGAACTAAATCTGGACTGAGCTGTTCATCCCTTAGTCTTAAAGACCATTGTTCTGCTGCTGGGCCAGATCGAGCAATGAGCACTTCGAGAAACTCACCGCCTGTTCCTCAGCGCACCTATCTCGCCACCGTTCCCTCCATCCCCCGCACGCTGCATCTCCACCCTAGCCCTCTCGACAACATCCACCCATATACCCGGCCTGCGTCTCCTATCCGCTCCTACAGCCTCCGCATGCGCCCCCCACTCCAACAAGCCCTCCTCCTCCGCCCACTCTCCCATCCCCATTAACCCCACCGGTATACCTCCCTCATCCGCTTCCTCCCCAGCCCCTTCTTCCCGTTGAGCCCCCACAAACCCCACTGGCACCGACAAAGCCGGCACGCCCAGAAAGTTCGCCATCCACACATACTCCATTGTCGACTGCGTCGTATCCCCATCGCTAATGCCATACTTCAAATCCACCTCTGGCCGTCCAATAGGCCAACCCGCGCAGGGCGTTGTGGGCGTCACGATGATCATGCCCGGATGTTGTTTCCAACAGTGGGATAGATGCTGCATCAGCAGCTGCCGCAGCTTCTGCGCCAGGATGTAGTCTGTAGACGGTGTGACGGTGCCGAGAGCGATGAGGATTTTGTTTGCAGGGGTAAGGTTGTGAGTAGATGGTAGTGCGGTGGCGGCGTCGGAGAGAACGGTCATGGCATGGGCGGATTGACCTTCTGGAAGGAAGGGGATACTGATGGGGACGAGGGCGTAGTTGTAGGTGGAGACGAGGCGGTCGAGTAGGGAGCGGCAGAGGCGCTGGATAGTGGGGGTGGAGCGTGCGAATCAAGGTTCGGGGATGCCGAGAATTTTGCCATTGCTGCTCTGGGGCGGAAACGTGGGAGGAAATGCGAGGGGATAGAGAGGTGGGAAGCGTGAGGAGGTGGAACATGCGAGATCAGGGGCACCAACGACGCGGTAGAAAGCAGTAAGGGAGATGATATCGGCAGCAAGAGCCGCGTTGACAGCGCAGGTGTTTGAGTGGTTGACGCCTGGTTTGTGAGAGAGTCGCCCGTGCGAGGGCTTCAAACCGTAGGTTGAACAGAACGCCGCTGGAACTCGAATACTGCCGCCGCCGTCACCGCCTAGCGCGATGGGTATCAGGCCTGTGCTAACAGCGTAGGCACACCCGCTTGAAGAGCCACCAGTGTAGTATTGGGGGTTGAAAGGATTTGGGGGCGTGCCGTATATGTGGTTGTTGCCCGAGGTGTCTATTTTGGTAATGAATAGGTTGGCGGGACTTGATATACAGACTGATGGTATATTTTGACACGACGGTAAAGAGGGAGAAGAATAAAAGTCTCAGAGGAACAATTTACGAATAAGGTAATTAAGATGGAAGCGAGTACTTACCTAACCCAAACTCGTTCATTGAGAGTTTTCCAAGATTGATAGCACCAGCCGCTTGCAACTGCTTCACGCACCAACTAGTTATGGACTGGCCTCGAGCAGCCTCCGCGGTGTAGTCATTCTTCGAGCCAAGACAGGTCCGGTAGCCATCGACGTCGTACTCATCTTTGATACCTGTAGGAACTCCATCGAGAATGCCGATTGGCCGCTTATCCTTGTACCGAAGTGTCGAGGCTTCAGCGGCGGCCAGAACCAGATCGACGCGACTATCCCACCATGCTATTGAGTACTCGCCGGGTGGGGAAATATCCCGGCGGATCAAGGGAAGTATAGCTCTCGCGACAGCTGTTGGTGTAAGATCACCTGAGAGGTAAAGGGCATGGTAGTCGGCTACGGAGTAGTACTTCTTCTTTGACAGGTTCTCCAAGATTGAAGTGCCTGAGCTGGAATGAAGAACATCTCCAGCATTGACACTAGCTGATGAGTCGGCAACGGGGATAACCGTTGGGTCGTATCGAGGCTCGTAATCGTCCAAATGCCTTCGAATTTTGCGCAAGTCTCCAAATCCGGAGTTCTGCCATATGAAAATTCGAAGGAAGCTTAGCCACTCCAGCCTGCACGAATGAGTTACGGAGCTGTAGGATAAACTCCGGTGGAGGCAGGACAACGAACAGGAAAGCAGCGACTACCAAGGTCAAGCCTCTCAATGCAGGGTTACTCTTCTTGTTATTGCTGTATCGAACTTCGGTTCTGACTTGATTCAGTAGTTGCATTCGATATTCGTTGAGGATTAAAGCACTAACCCGCGCCTGGCCTCTGGATAGTCAAAGTAGCTCAGTCTCGGCGTTGCCTCTGAGGTGCTCATTTTGGTTTGAATCCGCAGAAGATATCGAACAGAATTTTAAGGAACTGAATTGGGAAAGCAGAGAAGCCCAGGCTATCGCGCTTATCGAGACGTCGACGGTTTCAGCATCAAGAGTCGCTTTCGTACCTGATTTGCCCCAACTCTTATAGTATCAGCAAGCCCGCCAATCTGGTTGAACTCAGAACGAAACTGCTTTGACTCTCCTCAGCTTCAAAAACGAAAGAACAAATTGCGTATCGACAGTGAGTCGTACGACTTGAGGCTAATGATTACCTTAGAGAGTCGTTAAGTTCTTGAGATGTCCCTTCAGTAGGTAGCGTGACCGTCAGGCTGTTGGGTTGGCACGGTTCGGTCAGCCCTGACCCTAGCGGGTTGGGCGGAGGCTACAGTAGAAGATGATCCGAGGCTCGACACCCGACGGGTTACTGTACTAGTACTCGTACTAAGCTCCTGTAAGTAAACAGAGTACTGTATCTTACTGTATTATAATCCTACCTTATGCAAAAACGATGAGGGTTTTTATTATCTTCACATCGTTTGAAAGGTTTCATGCAGTTCCTTCTATTGAATCATCTAGATATATAGATTATTGAATGCGTTTGCTTTCGCTACGCAATGTGGTGGATTGGGATGGGTCATGTATACCCCTGCTTTTACATGATACTACTATTTCTGCTCCCCCTGCTTCTACTGTTGCTTCTCTCGCCCCTAAACATTTAACATATCGAAGGAGAAATGGATCTATCGTCGCGCCTCGGAGTTAGTAGGCCTAGGTAATAAGCTCGGGTGCTGCACCGTGGCCGAGGACCTCTCTGTGTCAGCACTGCAGTAGGTGCGCACTCCGCCTAACCCTTGGCCTGATTTCTCAATGCGTCATGGAGGAGGACTACATCCCGGCCTTCGGCCTTCAGGTGGGAGCGCGTTTCAATTCAAGAGGGTTTTGGAAACCTCAATCTAACTTGATGCGACCAAGGAAGTACAAACACAGCGAGACCAAAGGAATAGGTAGTTCAAAGAGAGAGGAACATTTTTCAAACGTATATAATTCCCTGCCACTTCAATATGCCCAACACCTGTCGTAGCTGTTATCCCGTCGCCATGCTCAGTACGTCTCGATACCACCGTTAATATCGACAGGAATCGCGCGAGCCATGACCTCAACTGCTGACTTCTCTTCGTCAATAACGCTCGAATCAGTCGTATACACTGCCATGCCGTGCTCATTTCCATGTGCAGCATCGATAGTAGCACCCACAGTCTTTCCAACCGTATCTCCACTCATGATACCGTGCATGTCACTCTTCGCCGAATCCTCGAAGTGGACGTTCCTGTGACCTTTCGTGTGATCGTTGCCAACACCATTCACCTCCGGCCCATCCTTCTTCAACCCCTTAATCTTCCCATAATCCTCCCACGTACCTGCAAAGCCAGCCTCAACACCCGCAATGCTATCGCCCTTGAAACGCTCTTCAAGCCACTGGCCAATCACCTGAACCAAACAATTGACATGCTCCTCGGTATTGCCTGCGTGGAACACCAGACGCACGCGCTTGGAATTCTTGGGTACCGTTGGGTAGGCGACGGGATAAGCCGTAATTTTGCTGATCAAGAGGCCGATTGAGAGAGCGTCGCTGGCGGGCGACCAGAGGGGGACGATGTGCGACATCAGGTGTTTCTTCTCGAAGCCTTCCGCGACGGGGATGGTGAGGTATTGGGTTTCTTTGGCGCGCTGGTAGTGCGGGAGACTGCGGACTTTAACGCAGAAGAGGCGGACGAGCCATTGGATGCGGTGTTGCATCTGTTTATAGCCATTAGCATATTGCTAGATAACGCTTGGACATTTGAACGAAGTGGGCTAATGGGCAGCTTACGACAACCAACTCGTCAGATTCTAGAAGATCGTATGCGCATTTGATGGCAGCCATTGTAGAAAATGCCGGCGCAGCTGTGTACATGAAGCATCGAGAGAAGTTGACGAGATAGTTCCGGACGGTGCTGCTGCACAGAACGACACCTGGCGCCGAAACATGGTCAGCGAAGTGCAAGATGGACTGTGATGAAAAGGAACGGGTGAAAAGTGGGCGATGTTTGGTCGACGAATCGGCCAAAATGTGAACACACTTTGGAACAATTCTCTTCGAGTATGTATAGCATATTTCAACAGGTGATGGGTACGGTGAGGGCATACCTCCATAAGAAGCCAACGCTTTACTGAAGGTGTGAACCCTTATCGCAATCTCCTTGTGAAGCCCCAACATGCCCACGAGTCCGCACCCCTGGTGGCCCAGCAAGCCGGTAGCATGAGCCTCATCAACGATGAAGTTGGCATTGCCACGTGGATAGAATTCTTTGGCAATCTGTACCATATCCGTGAGCGGTGTAATGTCCCCATCCATGCTGTAAATGGCTTCGACCGATATATAGAGATTATTTTTGCAGTCCTTCAAACTGGGGAAGTCCTCGCGGATTTTCAACAACTTCTCCGTGAAATCGTCGAGGTCATTGTGTGCGAAGCGAAATTGGTTTTTACACTTGGAAGAGGCCATACCGTCATGGATGCTAGCGTGTACGAGCTCGTCATGAAGAATCACGTCGTCCTTGGCCGGGAGGGTGGTGAAGATCGCCACGTTGGCCTCGCACCCGGAATTAAGGATCATGGCACCTTCAGCTCCATGGAAGTGAGCTATTCGCTGCTCGAGTTCTTCCGTGTAGGGATGGGATCCGTCGAGGAGTCGTGATCCACCGCTTCCAATCTGGATGCCGGGATACTTGGCCATCTCTGCGTCCCATGCTTTGCGGAGCAGACCAGAAGAGGAAAGAGACAGGACATCGTTGGAAGAGAAGTCTTTGGAGCCCGGAATTGCGAATCTCGTGCTTAGGACTTTGAATTGCTTTCGCCGTTCATCAAGTTTTGACTCCAATTGATAGTGAAGAGGAGATTCGTCTTTGACCAAATGAGCTCTCAGCTCTTGGTTCTTCATTACTTGGTCCAGCAATTCCTCGCCGGAACTAAATGGTGCAATTCCCATCTCGCGAAATGTCGCGAGTAATCAAATGTTGCTGTCTGAGGATATAGTGGAGGAAAGGTTATAAGACTTATAGGGCTGCAGCAGCGGGAATATAGAAAGCACGATATGCGACGCGAGATCGGAAGATAAAGCAAGACCTATAGAGAATATGTACCCGACATATGTCGACCCGGAGCCGGCTAATAGACCATGTGGGAAACGTGCATCCAGGCTGAGGAACCGGGGAGGGCTCGGCCTCGGCCTCGCAGTCCGTGCCCACGGTGGTCGTGGGGGGCATGCCCGAGGTGTCAGCCTGGCCATTTTGAGCTTGTAATCGCACTATATGACTGTATGTTGTGTGAGGTAGATTCCTCTAGCAAGTTTTCCAGTGACCCTCGTATCTCCGGGACAGGCCGTGCGTGAAGTTTCTCACCATCGGGACTTTCTGATAGCGAATTCACGTTTTCTTTCCCAATGATTTCTCTTCCAGCTCTTAGCGCTCTCACAGATTCCGAGGTTGCAACGATTGCGCCGCCTCTGGTTTTCTGGGTGGATTCTTTGATCTTCCACGCCTTTGATGAGTTCAAGCTATTCCAGAGGTACAAACTTATCCCGGAAGAGGAGGCGCAGAGGCGGAATATCGCAACAAAGTATGAAGTGGTCACATCTGTGCTGATGCAGCATGCGATACAAATGTCTTTGGGGTTGCTTGCGCTTAGGTGGGAACCTATGGAGCCACCACTCGATGATCCTCTGGGCCTTACGGCATGGTTCATGAAGTGGCTCATCAACGACAATCCGGCGGCGCGAGAGAGTCCGATAATCTCAGGCTTCTTATATTTCGCGATCCTTTTGGCACGTCAAATGGTAGCATTCATAGTTTATGATACTTGGCAGTTCTGGGTTCACTGGTTTGGGCACGTAAACTCCTGGGCTTATCGTAAGTGGCAGTCTTTCATTCATAAGAACATTTTCCCGCCCACCGTCCTGCAATCTTGGAAAGAGCATGGGGAAGTTCCACGACAAGCGGTCGAAAGACTCTATCAGGAAGGATATACGTCGCGAAGCTGACTGGCATCTAGGTAATATTCATTCAAGGCATCACCGGCTATATGTACCTTACGCGTTCGGGGCGCTGTACAGCCACCCATTAGAAGGATTTTTCCTCGATACTTTGGGAGGTTGGGTCTCTTACCAACTCTTGGGTCTGACTCATCGCGAGAGGACGGTGTTTTTCACAGTCTCGACCCTGAAGACCGTCGACGACCATTGTGGCTACCGATTTCCATGGGATCCCATTATCTGGTTGGGACACCTTACCGGTAGCGAGATGGTTTATCACACCATACATCATCAGCCGTGGGGTATTAAGGTATTTGCAAGGTGGTCAACTTGACCAGATTTCTTGATAGGTCTGACAAAAATGGCTAGACAAACTACGGCCTCTTTTTCACTTTCTGGGACAATTTTATGAATACGAGGTATCGTGGCACAAGACGCGTGGGCGAAATCAAACGCAAAGTGGAAGGAACCGCTCCTCTGCCAGACCGAGAATTCTTACTCAACGGCACACCAGTACAGCCAAGTAAGGAACCGATGCCAGTTGAGCCCATCGTTATTGGCAAGGTTGCCTCGAGTAACTTGGCTGGCAGTGGAGGCGTGAGCACAGGTTTGAGTGATAAGGCATCGGATTGAACATGACTGTTGCAGCTAGAGCGTAATATATGATATGCGGGAACAACGTCCTCCTGGTGCATCAGATAAGTGATTGTGTGATCTGAGACTCCCTTTTCCTCTCGATTTTTCAGTGGTGGTATCCTTAGATTGGATGACGCTCACTAGTGATCTTGCTGTTAGATAGATAGGGCAACGGCACGGAACGTGATGGCCAACATTTTCTTCTATGTGAAATGACAGCCTTGAGAAAACTATGGGCCGCCAAATGCAGCTTTATATGAAATTGCTTGTGTTTATAGGATACCAAGGGTCTAGAGTTTGTGCCATAGCGAGATCTTGCGGTGTCATGTTGCCGCTACCATCGCCGAACATGTTTTGAAAAGAGTCTTCTGTCAAGTTTGAGAAGGCCTCATTCGTATGTAGGGATGCTAGCAAACAGGTCAGTGCAGGTTCGCAGTGGATAGAAAATGCAGGCTCTTCCGAAAAATTGAGCTACCTGCATATTGACATGACTTACGACTAACTCCTCGGATATCATCGAAGTCGTTGAATACATCTTGATCCGCGTTGTCATGTTGCATTTTTACTCTCGCGATCGTATCCATCAAAGCGCAAGCAATCGGCAAAGGCGAGCAGGATCTTGCAGAAGGACTTTTTTGGCTTTGCAGGTCGCGGAGGCCGACTATAACCTCATCCAAAATCTTGATTTCGTCACATGCAGAGGTTTCGTTCAGTACGTAACAAAAGACCTGGAAGAATGCGACGAAGGGGTAATTCTCAAAAATCCTTTGCTTACCGTTAATAAGTATTGCTGGAAGGTTATAGAGCATCTCTTGGCTCAAGTTTTTTGCCAGATGTGTGCTCAAGAAATGGGATAATGATAAACAGCACGTACCTGAGAAGGACAGAATTAGCTCCGACACTACCTTTCTCGTCCCTAAGGCTTAAGAAGATGTCCAGACATCTTGCAGCTTCGTCGAGACCGCTTTGGGAATGAAGATTTTCCCTTCGGGACCGATAAAGTAAGATACGACTGGTACAGAAGGCGAATTCGAGTTCTTTCTGGAAATGCTCCAATCCATCCTGTCCCGGACCGCTCGTGGTTTCACTAAGACAGGTCGTTCCTAGTCGTTCTAGGTCCCCGGAGAGCTTCGCAAATTGTTTACGCCGCTTCGATGAGCTGCATCGGGCGGCTTCTGCCGAGTACAGACTCTGGTATATATTTTCCTGTGACTCCGCCAGACGAACTTTTGCTGTAAACGTCGCACCAGAGATGTCGATCGGATTGCTGGATGGCGGTAGATCAACGTCACAGTCAGCCAAGGGTAAATACTTTGGCTTCTCTCTGGTGAAAGAGGTTGTGGTGTCAAGAATGTACAATGACCAAAAAACGCTTCTTCGTTCTTCTTGTTGCCAAGCTTCTAGTCCTGGCGTTCCGAGCCTTTGCTGGTGAAGCCCCATACTCCTGGCCAAGGAACAAGCCTGAGACAGAAGGAAGGCACTGACACTACTCTGGAAGTTCTCCTGCGCAACTAAGACCTGCGGACCAGTCAGCATATGTTGTCTGACAACAGCTGACTATCGAGTCTTCTGCTAAGTGTCGCTTCGAGCTTACCATGGTAATTAGCACTTGAACATTGCAAAGGGTCGGCCGAAGAAACTCATCAAGATGCTGGTATCCTCTTCGCAAATTGTCAAGGAAGGATTTGACAAGGCCTGCATCCATGTGCGTATGTTGTTTCTGGCTTTGGATGGTTTTCGGCATCAATGTCAGAAGGACGATGTTGTTGAAACACATAGTCCATGCACGATCCGACCCAGTGGACCTGCCTGCGTAGATCGCCTCGAGTTTCGCATCGAAATTCTGTCTGTTGAAAATCGGCATCAGTCCATGGATCTCACTAAAAAATGGCCCGACCGTAGCGTCCAAAATAAATTTCGGCGGCAAGACGAGCGGTAGACCGTCGTGGGAGAGGTCGACTTGATCGCGTACACTGATGTCACTACAACATGCCAGCAATTGCCTCGAGGACTCCGATAGGGATTGAGAATTGGACGGAGTTTTTGCTGATACGTTTCTAGTATCAATGATGCAATGAGCTTCCCACATCAGCGAAGCTAATGAGATTGACCTGAAGTAACGCTCATGGCCATTGACGTCTCGCAAAACCTGTCCATGAAGTACTCCGATACTTTCCAGATCCTGTAAGTCATCTTTGGAAGAATCATGGCTTTCTTGGATGCTTCTGGGATCCTCAGTCTTATCCGAAGAGCTGCCCGGAGATGATTTCGAACTCTCCATTCGTAGTAGACTATCGGCCAAACCGGAAAGCGTTCCCTCAATTCGTTCTAGCCGGTTCTCGACGTTTCCAAAGTTGTTGGATCTTGGTCCAACCGCAATGAGTTCTAGTTCTTCGTTTGGTTTTAATGAGGGAAGAAGAAGAGATGAACTGACAGTCTCGTAGCTTGGCTATTTTTTCTCCCCTTTCCGGAAAACTGGCACTGCACGGATGACCTCTGGCAGTGATAGCATTGCGGCCTTTCGCGCCCACATTTAATCTTCCTAGCCCGACACTGATCGCAAGCTGGATCGCTCCCGAGCGAATGCGCAATCGAAGACTATTTAGAGTGAGCAACAGAACAGCCCACGCTGTGAAAATTGTACGCCTTCTGTTAGATCTGAGATCTGTAGTGTTTCGTTTATAGGAAAAGGAAAGAAAGACGTAAGACTGGTATATTTACATCTGAAGCCATCCTATAATCCACTCTTTGCTTTCGAGTTCCCGGTCCCACACAACACTCAGCTTCTGAGGATATTTGGTCACTTGAGATCAATAGCTCAGGTAGCTATCCTGAGAGTTTCGGGACTTTACGTTGAAGCCTCATCACTGATCAACACTACACCGCCTCAACCGTCGGCTCGGGTTCTTATACCCATACCGGCGGAGCATCTTCTTGCCTGTCTCATTCTCCCGCCTTCACAACTATAATGTCGGCAATCTTGGTTACAGGTATGTGCTGAACATCGTGCAGCGTATCATGTGCAAATTAAAACCAAGTGAGCGTGGCATGCCTCATGCGGGTCAAATCCAATTTGTTCATGTGCGGCACCTCATCCTGGTGTCAGCGTATGGCTCACCTTTTGCGTGAGCCAAACCCAAGTCCAATGGGTGGGGCCGGGACCGGAAATTTATCGAACGCATGGACGAGACATAGCCCTGTAGCTGTGCCCACTTTTGCCTTGAAGGGGTGCAGTAAGGCATGTTGAAGATAGATTGAGGCGTTGTATCAGATGCATGCATCTGCTCTTGGCAGATAGCACGGACTCTTTCTTATCGCGTGTTAGCCTCGTGGCGCATGACGATCACGACACGTTGGTCCGGGTTGCCTCAGGTCCCCATGACTCGTGGAGTCGTGAGACACGTCTGAGGGGTAGTATATACCGGGTACAGTAGCTGACTTAAGGTAAGCCAAGCTCGAGGCCTCTTTTCACACCTTGCCACGCTTGCATACAAATAAACAAGGAAAAAGATTCAAACTTTGCGATCTTCTATGTTTTAGTAGCAAGAGTAGTCGTTCGTAATAAGAGCAAGCAGAACGAAAGGAATCAAGAAGATTTCATGAGTTGTTAGAAACAGGGAACAGTACTACATACTGCAGTATTCCGTACCTATTAATAGGCTTGAGCAAACACACTTAGCGGGAGCGTACAGTAGCTTCTTACCTTACTCTTACTGTAAGCTACTGTAGCGTCGTCTGCGAACCCAGGCGGCTCGGGTATCGTTTGGTCCTTTCTCCATATCACTTCCCGCGACCAGTCATACCCCATAGAATAGTACATAAGCCGTGATGAGAAAACAACCATGTATTGACTTCATTGGCTTCACTGAGCCGAAATAACTTCTTGTCGGTCTCAAGTCTGGCCATAGTAAATCCCTTGCTAGGACCAATTTTATTGCGGCACAAAACATGAAATCGATACACGGGTAAATGTTGCTGATCGCGTCGAATCGTATTTGGAAGCCTTTGTAAGCACCATGATCCACGGTTGTACCTGTGGAAAGAGTACCTGCGGTCAATCCTCAGGACTCTTCACAGGCCACTCGCTCTCGTTACCATGCGTGTAGGAGGGGGGCCCAAAGAGCCATAATTTGGAATCCCCACATCGTGTCGAAGATATGTATCAAAGGAGCTCGAAGCAGCGTACACAGTGTACCGCCTTGTTGAACCTAAAGGATGCCGTCCTCCCTGCTCCAGCCCTGATCAGATTCCGTGGTGCATGTAGCCACCAAGTCCTTCGGTTTTCTATGTCAGCAATATTAATGTCGTCCACTTTGAGTGTGATATGAGTCATTCTTACTGCCTTCAGGTACAGTCAAAGCTGCCTAACCCAGGTGGCAAATCGGCTCCTCAATTCCGTAATGTAGAGATTATCCGTTATAGATATTTATTATATAAGCACCCCTATATGGGCCCTACCAAATCTACCTATCACCCCCTACCCCCCCCCCCCCCCCAACCAGTCCCTCAAATCCCTCTGCTTCAAGCCCTTCATATGACGCTTTGAAAGCTTCCTTTCATGTCATGAATTCTGAGCATTCGGCTAAAATCCGGATCAACCGAAAGTGAGGTTTGCTGCTCGGTGACACTGATAATTTCAACTAGCGATGAAGCTGTTGAGATGATAACCGTAGGTCTGTTGCCATCAGCGACTGCAGGCCTTCAATTTGAAGCGTCTCATCAAGGCCTGATTATAGTCATCATAGGATCAGGCCCGTAAGGCCTTTCGTTGACTGTTTCGAATAGGTTTCCGTGATCGTTTGAGGGGGGAAGACGGATAGATAAGTTTAATGTAGATATTTGATATAACGGACCCCATCAAAAAAAGGTTCAACAGGGTTCCGGTTGGTTATATGAAGATTTTCCGTTAGGCCCACCTAAGTTTGGTGAAATCCGGGCCGTGTCTTCGTTATGGCCAGGTTTCCGTTATTCGGAATTCCCCTATAGGCAGCTTTGACTGTATTCTTCCAATTCTGCCGCTGCTTTTATTCTTCGCTTGAATGGTACGCTATCGCGTGAGGTTTCGCCATGCTGAGGTCTTGTTAAAATAGATTATCGGGCTCGGGTTCGGGTCACCCGCCTGATGAGACTGTTTCCTTCTTCATCTTGCCTCAGGACCTCAGACGTGCGTGGCTAAGCCCCCCGAAGAGGCTTAGCCCCACACGTCTGAGGTTTTGAGGCAATCTTCATCCTGGTATCGCGCAGTGATGCTGAACCGCAATTACTGGCTTTGAACAATGGCTTCACTGGGAAACCTGGGGTATGTATGTACTTCGTAGTGTGCTCGGAGTACAGCAGGATATTGGTGAACTGCTGCAGGAACGAAATATTTCAATTACAGCACATCAATCTAATCTCATAAGTCTCCTTTGGATCTCCATACACCTCCAGCAGCAAACCTTATAAACAAATCAAAAGAGATACGGCTTTGTGAGATTGATCGCAGCTTTCACGTTTCTGTGATGTCGAAAGATTGTCCTAGCTGAAGAGTATATTTTGCAATTGCCTATCATAGCTACTAAGCGGTGGGGATTACGCTGGTGGTCAGTGTTCTTGCCACATCCTCAACTTGGCAAACCGGGAAGAAGCTGAGTCATTATAGGGAACAAACTCAGCAGTTCGACGCTGTTACTCGCGCATGTGACGAATGGGTCCTTGATCAATGTTCCGTCATATCTGCCTATCAATGGTAGTCTAGTCCGAGGGAATCATGTCGTCCACATCGACGCCGAGCGTAAATCAATCTCACTGTATTTTAGAGAGCCTTTTCCGTAAGTCTCGAACGCTTTCGGTGAGACACATTTTGCTAAGGACATACACCAGAACTCCTAAGAAAGACGTATGTGAAAGCTCGAGATGAGAGACACGTCGGAACTATCGATCGAATAGCATTCTAATCCAACCCCATTCTTGGCAGGTGATTTACATGACCTTTACCGGATGAATTAACAGCTCCCCGCAGACCGCTGGTTTCTTGACATTGGACTTTGCAAGCAGAAACACCACCGGATATGGGCAATCATGTGAGACACTTCCAATTCTCTTCAAGCCATTTTGAGCTGACATGCTGCAATTGTTCAAGCCTCACTGGAGGTCAGTAACGCCCTGCTTCAATAAATCACCCAGCTAACATGATTCCACTGCCTATGTAGACTGGTGCTCCTGGATTCCAGTCCCTGGTCCAGAGGATCTTCGTAGGCTCGGAGCAGCTAATTAGTAACGAGCCGGGAAATCCGTTGGCGGTGGATATTCAGATTAGCGAAGTAGTGCTCTGAGCGTTGACAATAGGTCCTTGTCTTCCGCAGCATTTCTTGCCGGTAACACGGCATTATTCAACATGAATTCAAGGACAGCTGTCAGGTAATATAATTAGCTTTAGTCGTTAATTTACCCCATATCAGGACATGTTACTCCGAGCTTCCACTATACGTGCAACTCCCAAATGCAGAAGTATTTTCACAGATTCCTGTCATGCGAAAATCCCCATTGTCGCATCCAATTCTCGATCCATTCCTCCGAGACAGCTTCGAGCGTAGCCATTGTAGAGCTCTCCTTCACTGCCTTATCTGTGCTCAACACCGCTTGTGGATCCGAAAATGTGTCTTCGATATGCTTGTAGTAGTTCATAAGCTTTATAGCAGGGTTATTGGTGATGTCGTCACTATTTTGCGAAGCAGAGACAGATCCACCAAGTGCATCAAGCCATTGAATATATTCTACGCCTTCGAGAGGAAAGTCGCAGTTTCTTTGGAACATTGGTACGAGCTCCGGCCATGTAACAGTGGAAGGGTTGACAACATGAAAAACTTGCAGGGTATCTGAGGAGCTGCCACCTTTCTGACTGGTTGGTCTGTCGATGTGCAAAGTTGTTCCGTTGGTAGGCGCCTTTTCAATGGCTCCAATTACATGCTTGTTTAATTCGGTCAGTGGTGACCGAAGAGCCATTGATGCCGTGTCGACTAATTCGCTTAATTGCAGTGCTTCGTCCATCGGAATATGTCCTACCATAGTATTTGATTTGCCATTACTGTTTAATAAGTTCGGTCGTTGGCTCTGTTCAAGAGAAATCATGGAGTTAGTTGTGGACCACCCGGAAGTGAGTTCATCACCATCACGCCGGTTAACCACTCCAAGATCTTCACGTGCCTTTTTCTTGAAAGGATTGTCCAACGACTCGATAGACCTCTTCCGCTTTTTTCCTTTGCGAAAGTGATCTGGCGCAAATAGCAGGTCAATGATGATCCGGGAGACGAAATCCACAGGTATCCAGTCTATGGTATCTCTCGATCCCAGAGAAGCAGGGAATTTTCCGAGGTGCACAGAGCTAGCAATAAGGCTTGGTATCCACTCGTGCTTGCTCCATATCCCCTCCCTAATTGTTGGGCCGGCTATTTGGCCCACTCGACAGATAGTCGCTCGGAGAGAAGATCTTTGATTAGCTACAGCTATCAACCTCTCAGCTGCCAATTTAGACTCGGCATAACCCATGTTAACAGCGCTTGTCCAGTCTTCGGAAACGTTCTCAGAAACATGACCACCCTGACCTTGCTTTATTTCTTTCACAGTGCTTTCGCTTGAGACGAACAACAATCGAGCTTGATGTTCAGACCTCAAGCAGAAGTCTATGAGCTGCCAAACACCATGAATGTACGTATTGGCAAAAGATTCGAATGAACGGTTAAAATTTACATTCCAAGCATTATGAATGATATGGGTCACGCTTCGAAGCAGGTCAATATGTGTGGTTTCGGTTAAACCTAAGTGAGGCTTGTTCAAGTCCGCCTCTAGAAAAGATACCTTGGAGATATCTGCAGACAGACCCTTCTCAAGATGAGATTGCGTCTGGCGCTTCTCAAGGCTCTTCCCTCTATTGGCGCAATAGATTTTTTCGACTTCTGGATTCGTTGTGAGAGCGTCTAGTAGATACGAACCCAAAGACCCAGTCGATCCTGTCAGTAATATCACGCGACCTTGAGACGGATGCAACACCGGCAACGTATCGCTTGCCGGAAGCCTTGATGAGTACTTGACTAAGGTGTCCTGCATCCGTTGGATGCGATTTGGGGTGATTAAAGAACTGTTTTTGCCTATGATCGCTGCCTCGAGCTTACGAATGCTTGAGTGGCTATAGATTGTCTGAGTACTAATCGGCTCGAACGGTAGCGCCGAAGTGATTAAGAGCGCATTGATCTGTCTCGTAAGGGCAACAACTTGTAATGAGTCCAGTCCTAGTTCGAAGAAGTCTGCTTCTGGTGTCAAATTTTTGTTGCGCCAGGTACATGTCAATATCATTTCGTGAAGAGACTTCCCCAAAGTCTCCGCATGCTTCACCTCATCATCCACGAGCATCTTGGAGGGAGTCTTCGGGAGCCCAGTGCTATCGTATAGCTTGTTTATCTCGTTTTCGTATAAATCCAAGGTCAATTGACGCTGAACGGTTCCTTTTCCAGTACGCAACACTGGCTTTTCGGAAGTCGTGAATAATATGAAATCTTTCAAGACCCTGCCATAAGAAGGGCAGTCTTGGTTTGCTCGCTCAATAGTCGGCCAGATTCCATCCAGAAGCTGTGCTCTATCTTCCACAGTCCCAGGGCAGCTCACTAGCTCCAGCAAGAGGCATGATTGGAATTTTCCATGGCCGCCCACAATAGCGGATCGAATTGCAGGATGCGCCGATATAATTCCCTCCATATCCACGGGATTGAGCTTTTCGGCATTCAAAAATACGATGATATCATCCAGCCTTCCTCGAAAGCGCCAAAGATCCTCTTTGATAGGGTGCTTTTCGTAAAGGTCTTTCATCGAGTATTCGTCTATTCCTGGAAATGTCGAGAACACGCCCTGAAACATATCAAACTCTCTGTTGCGGACTATGTAGTGCTCATAAAGACCATCCACGCCAATTGGGCGGAACTCGTTACCACCAAATGGGCTATAGTGGACATAATCCCACTCGCTGCTATCACAGGGCTCTAGTGCGGGTAAGCCAACCTCTGTAGAACCGTTTAATTGGACAAGATTGGTTCTAGTTGATACTGCGTGGCCAACATCATTTGGCAAAGATCCCCCCGCATATATCAAGTGTTTGAGGTTTTCAAGATGTCCCAGGTAAATAGGATTCTTGAAAATGTCGACAACCATGGACGGAGGTAGCGCACTTGATTGAATGTTTCCGTAACGATGATACATATCTACGCTCTCCGCAGTCATCGGTATGTTGGGAGGTGGAAGCACACAGATGACCCCACAGTATATACCTAATCCAAGGAGGTAGCAAAGAGCTGCTGCGTGGAACAATGGAAAAGCCAAGAAAAGTCTGGTGCCACTCAATGATGGACCGATAGTCTCTGCACCAGCAAGCGATGGTATCATTTGGTACGCATCGATACACGAGAATGTCCCATGTGTTACGGTCACCGGTTTCGGTATGCCTGTTGATCCAGACGTATGCAACACAACAAGCGGATCGAGACGTGCTTCGTCGAAGGTTTTGTTGTAAGGGTAATTGAGAACCTTACCCGGTTCTAGAAAATAGTCCAGGTCTGGGAGAGACGGAGCTTGCATCTGTCTTTTGGCGAGGATCTGCTTTAAGATAGAGGACTCTGTCTCCGGAACCAGGAAAGTGTTACACTTTGTGGCCTCAAAAAGAGCTAGGTGAGCCTCTAAGCTATTCCTGGGCGAGCTGAAGAAGACCTCCCATAATCAGCATGAGAATGTGTTATGCAGTACTCTGGGCTCACTTTGTAGCCAGTCTTAACGGCCGCGAATATGAGAATGGGATATAGCAAATCCAAAGGACCTATATAGGCAATTGTCTCGAATAGCTGACCTCTACCAAACTCTTTTTCAATCCACCATGCGCACTTATTGATTGCTCGAGCGAAAGCAAAAAAATTGATGTCAATGAACCCATCCCTAGGGTGTGACAGTTTCGGTATTGCTACGAATAGTCTCGTGGGAGAGGTAAAGGCAATTTCATCTATAAGAACAGGCAATAGCCTACGTCCACACTGTGGTGGAGGTTGCGGAATGCCATTTTCCATTGTAAAGCGCGATTGATACTCGTTCGAAGGAGCTGCGTTGGCCCAAAAGCGGAATGTAAAAACATTTTATGGAATTTTTGGGAAAGCTACTGCAAATAGATCACGGGGCTCCAGCACCCAGTTCAGAGAACCATTGAGTCTATCAACTGAATTGGCAGGTTAAGACACACTCAACTTCAGCTGAATGCTTGGTTTTTCCAAGAATTCTCACACCATGTCGTCCTTGACCTCAGATTGGCCGGCCAGCGACGCTTGCAACCCGGCAACTGAGCTCCAAATGTGGTAACCTGCGGGCGGTGTATGCCAAAATACGACCTTGAATTCGTGCATGATGCAGGTCTCGTCATGCTTTGAGTGACACATCAAGATAGTCAGTCAGTTGTATTCCGCTACCTTTGACACTTGAACCGAGGACGGCCATACGACCGGATTGTACAATGTGTTTTGGGGGTAATAATGGTGTATCAGTAAGACTTCAGCATAAAGCATTATCAGCAACACTGGTTGGGCCAGAACCTCGTTCCAAAGGTACTATGGTAAACGCTTAGGTAGTGCTCCATCAGAGGGCCAGGTACCGAAAGCTAGAATAACCATAGCGCTGGAACTTGCGCCCACGTTAGGTTTGGCGTCTGACATGCTTGGGAGGGCTTCATAGGCAGCAAGTAAGACGCTCGGTCAGTAAATAGCCCTGCGCCTTGATTTCATTGGCTAGGAGGACAACAACGTGTAAGTAAGCATGATTTCGCAGCTTCCCATGAGCGGGATCAACTAAAACGTCGCCTGCGTAAACCAGCATTTTGCAGGCTTCAAGGTATGTGGGTGTGCGTTCGGTTTCTTCGCCGCTAGAATAGTGCCTTGGACGATGTGCCACCTTAGAAACCAGATCAGGGTTGAAAGCCACACACATTTTGAGACGGCATCTGTTGAACTAGATTCTCTACCTCAATCGAAGACTAGACACGTCCAAGTGAGTTCTGGGTGGAAATAGTATCCGACTTGCTACGCAGTAGAACTCTTTCCACTGTGCCGGTCTCCCAGAACTTACCTCGATCGACCGACAACTGCGGCCAAGGTGGGAAAGATGCTGGGAGCACCGACAGTAGTTTGCTGGTTCCCCAGCGAGCTCCCCACGAATATTGGCGCTGCACACCTTTGAGCGTATGGTAGGTAATGAATGACCTTCCAGATCTCCATGCAATCTTCATGCATAATCAGGAGGGCTGTTGCGCGATTTCCACCTGGTAGAGACACCGGTACCTCCGTATCTCTCGTGAGGTGTGATTTCAAACCATCCAATCCCGAAGACAGCCAGATGGATGAGACTGCCCATCACCGTTAATGGTTTTCATTACTGGTGTAGTTGTATTCATATAATACGGCTAAGCGTATTTCCACCGCTACTCGTACTGTACCCCGGCTCCCGTCACCATCTGATCGTTCCCGAAAGCGAAAGCCGCTGCCGACAAACAGACAGCGGGACGATTCCTTCCTAATCTGGACCCTGGAGGCGACACAACGCCATCCAATCCCGCATATCAGAGTCGACACAACACTTGATCAAGATACGTACGTACTACTGTGGGCTATCGTTGCGGATCTGCAGCTGAAGCTCAAGGTACCACTGTTGCCGTCATGCGATCCTGCTTGACTGGTACGAATAGTACACCAGTAACCACGCATCGGAACTTTTTCCTCATATGAGGCTGCTCTAAGTGCACGTGCGATGCGCATGGCAGTAAGGTTGACTGGAACTTCTATTTTTTGCCAGTCCTCCAGGCGCTCTTTCCCTCTTGATTTCGAGTTCATATATACTATCATGGCTCACGTACTTGAGACCCGCCCTAGGGTAGATCTCGGAAGGGTTGGAGGCACCTTCAGGCGGTACTGGACTTCACTGGACTGCACTAAGGCACAGCAGCGCCATCGCCGAAGGACCAAGCAAGCCACCGTGAAGTCATTGTTCGTTTAAATAATATCAACATCCACACTATCGCAGGAGCCCGGCCAACGCAGAAACGGGCGTAAAGGAGGGTACCCTGGAACAACATAAGGGACGGTGATCGTTTTCGTATTTCTCCAGTTGTTCCCTTAGGCACGCTCCCGTCGGTCATGCATCTGCAAACTCTACTCTGTGTTACTGTTTCGATCCTGAGCCTGGGCGTGCTTGCAGCACCTGCTCCTACGGCCTCAGGTCCACCAACGTTTCGACCAAAAGGCAGCTCCTTCGGAGTCCCTGGAGTCAATGCTTCTTTCGACTACGTCATTGTGGGTGGGGGGACTGCTGGCTTGACTGTAGCAACTCGACTAGCAGAGGCCTCCTTCAGTGTCGCTGTGATTGAGGCTGGGGGCTTCTACGAGGTTGATAATGGCAACCTCAGTGTGGTGCCTGGGTACTGCACATTCTATGCCGGAACAGATATCAACAACACACAGCCTCTGGTTGATTGGTCATTTGTCACACAGCCTCAGGCGGTTCGTAATAGCACGTCGATTTCTGTGTCTTCACTGATGACTTACAGGGTGCAAATAACCGGCGCATGCACTATGCGCGTGGGAAGACCCTGGGCGGTTCGTCTGCGCGTAACTTTATGCTGTACCATAGGTAGGTCATCAAGACGCATTGGAATACACTCGTTGAGTTGAGGATAGGCAGACTGTTGGATCGGCTCAAGCATGGGCAAATGCTGTAGGCGACTCGAGCTACACCTTTGACAACTTATTACCTTTTTACGAGAGAAGCGTGGCTTTCAGTCCCCCAGGAAATGCCTACACGAACAGCTCGAATATACAGGACACTTCGGTTTTCAGTGACGAAGGAGGCCCTTTGAAGGTATCCTTTGGCAACTACGTTGACCCTTTTGGTACTTGGGTACAACCAGCATTCCAAGCCATTGGACAGGCGGCAATCAAAGGTTTCAATGCTGGTAGGCTGATAGGGTCTGGATACGTTCCCTTTACCCTTGATCCGAAAACGGCAAGTCGATCTTCGTCGGAGACGAGCTTCTTACAGGAGGCAATAACATACACGCAAATACAGATCTACAAGAATTCGCTGGGTCAGAAGATCTTGTTCGACAGTACCAATACTGCTACTGGGGTATCTGTATATACAGAGGGAGCTTACGGCACACCGAGCGTTTACTACACCCTCAAAGCTACGAAGGAAGTAATAGTATCAGCGGGTGCTTTTCAGTCCCCACAATTACTGATGGTATCTGGAATTGGCCCTCGACGAACACTCGAAGGTGTAGGCGTTCCAGTACTCAAAGACCTCCCAGGCGTTGGACAAAATCTATGGGACCAAGTATACTTCGGGACCGCCTTCCGCGTTGAGGTCCCTACTGCTTCCACATCTCAGAATAGCCCCGCTGCGAATGTAGCTGCTATCAACGCATACGATAAACTAGCAGCTGGCCCTCTCACCATCCCCGCCCCCGGCGTTCTCGGTTGGGAAAAACTACCTGAGCCATTCCGGGGGACTCTTTCCGCTGCCACACGAACAGCCCTGGACACCAACTTCCCCGCCGACTGGCCCGAGCTAGAATACCTCCCCGTCAGCGGCGCGGTCGGCTACAACCGGGACTACCAGACCGAGGACCCACTCGATGGCTTCAACTACGCCTCCATCACCACCGCACTCGTCGCACCGCTAAGCCGCGGCAACGTCTCCATCAGTAGCGCCAGCATGGCCGACCCGCCCCTCATCAACCCCAATTGGCTTACCGACCCCGCCGACGCCGAACTCGCCGTCGCGGCCTTTAAGCGCCAGCGCCAGGTCTGGGCCCACCTCAGCAACATCACCATCGGCGTCGAGCATATCCCTGGCCCAAAAGTCCAGAGCGATGCCGACATTCTCAACTTTATCCGGGAAAGCTTGGCGCAAGTCTGGCACGCCGCCGCGACTTGCAAGATGGGGACTGCTAAGGATACCATGGCCGTTATAGACAGTTCAGCGAGGGTGTATGGGACGAAAGGGCTTCGGGTGGTGGATGCGAGTAGTTTCCCGTTTTTGCCGCCAGGGCACCCGCAGGCAACGATTTATGCGTTGGCGGAGAAGATTGCAGCAGAGATTATCGGGCCAGGAGGGGCGAAGAATCCTTTGAGGCCGAGTGTCGGTGCGAGTGAGTCTCTGTGTGGGGCGGGTACTGCGACTTCGTAGACTTTGGGGTTTGTGAAGGCATGTAGATAGATGTGAGACGAATAGATTAAGGCGGGAAGTAATATATCAAAGGAGAATACCTAGGGTCCACGCAAAGCATCCTGTTGGCCAAGTTTAATTGAAAAGACAATGGTAAGCGAATGGGTTTATAAGTCATTCATACATGGAGGCAGAAAGGTTTCATATTGTTTTGATAATGTGCCACAGTGCAGTCGACAGATTAAGGATTACAGTAGGACTTTATCAAAACACATAAAACAAACCAAAAAAAACTTTGCGCCTTGATGCATGAATCATGACCCTTGCTCTAAATATACCTCCCCCCAAATGCCAGTAAATTTATGATATGTATGTAGCACCTACATCCCAAACACTTTCACCAACTAGAGCCAAAACTTTCCGACTTGATGCATGAATCATGACCCTCTCTCTAACTATACCCCTCCCCCCCACCTCCCCAAAAGCCAGTAAAGTTCTGATATGTAGCACCTACATCCCAAACACTCACACCAACTAGAGCCACCAAAAAAACAAATCTCGTCCCGATCCTGCACGCTGCCCACCCCTTGAAAAAACAAACCTACTGGTTACATATATATATATATATAGGTATCATGGATTAGTCCTTCACAGAGGTGTTTGATCTCCCTATCTAGGCTTCTGTGCTCGACCGCTGATGCGGATGTCGTGGAGGTGGGGGGGGATCTGGTCAGTCAGGGTTGGGGAGTGGTGGGTGCTATGTGCTATGTTAGGAACGGCTCAGGGGTAGAATTGGATACAGCGTTGGAGATATGTAGATGTTTGGGGTTTCAGCAGTGAGGGCGCAAAGTGATGGGACAATAAGGGGGTATTTGCGTTGCAATCGCTGGTGGTTTAGGCGAAGATCTTATTGTCGATGGCGATGTTGTGTTGCTGGATACCATATTTCTAGGTATGTTGATTATAGAAGCGTCATGCGGGACGCGATGCTGAAAGCCCGAATACAAAGACTATAGCGCGACTTGAAATACACAGCATTCTTTTATCCAACTCTCAGACCCGACCATAATGCTGCTCAATCAACTGATTCTTCAATATCGCCTGCGGCAGCACGTGCAAATCGTTATTGCTCCCCCTTGTCACATGCGTCGTTACCGACCCCTCTATGCCACTTTCCTCATCCAGCCGGGCAAACCCAGCACTACTGCCCTCTAATGAATTCCTCATCGTCGGTTTTGAGCTCAGGTGCGACAGGCCAATGGGTGGTCCATGGCGATGATGGGTGTATTTTCCGTCGATGGCAGTGCTGCCACTGCCGCTATGGCTGCTTGCGAAGATCTTGCCAAAGAGCGGGCGGAGGATGGGGAGGCAGGCGCAGATGATGCCGATGGATTGTTCGACAGTGGACCACATGGAGGCGGGGAGAATGGTGTAGGTTATGTCGTCGAGGTTGACTTCGGAGAAGGTGGTGACACGGACAATTGAGGCGACACAGACGCTTGGATTGAGGGCTGTGATCAGCGTATGGTTTGGTAGAGTGAAAGGTGGTTACCTACAAGAGACCCAGCAGGAATATCCCGCTCAAGGAGACCTTCTGCCGAAACGCTAGGTTCAACCGCCAGATCATGGGTATACTGAGCGTAAGGATCATGAAGTCGATAAGCAGATTCGCGACGCCGTTCCATCGGTAGAATTGGTTCTGGTTGATGCATGTCCCGCCTTTGATCGATTTGTCCCAGTAAAAGGCAACCGGCGTGCATTCAAATATGGCAACAAGCAGATTTACGACGAAGTAGAGTAGCACAACGGTCCACGCGGCGGCCAAGGTCCATTTGAACCATCGGACTACGCCAAAGATACGGTAGTATAGAAGTATCAAGGAGGTTTTGAAGGCAACGGACGAGGAGAAGTAGAAAACTTGGAGGGCTAGGAAAATCTAGTCTTCAATTAGCATCTCCAGTGTCAAATCAATCCACGGAACATGCCTTGAAGAACTCTATGGTCTGAGCCGGAGTGACAGGCCCTCCATATACTTCCGAGTGACGACCGAGTCCAGTGTGTCTGGCCTGGACCCAATAACATGTACTTAGGCCATAATCCAGAACCTTTCTGGTTATCAGTATGGTTCTCTATACCGCCAATTTGCTCCTGGGAGTTTTACGAGAGCAATCACAATAGTAAAATCGCTTTTCGCATCTGGTTAGCTGGAGAAGGGTAAACAAAAGCATAAGCAGACTTACTCCCACCAGTAAGAGGCGGCGGATATCCTCCTTGCAATCAAGCGCAGCACTACGACAATAGTCGCTGCCGTCATCAAAGCAATTGTGCCGCCATAGAGCTCAGAGACGCGACTCTGATAGTAGACGTCGCTCGACATTCCGGAAGACTGAGGTTGTACAGCACGTTAAAAAACGAAAAAATCATCCCAAAGAGAGAACTTGAAGGTAGTCAGGTACATTAAAGCTTGACGTTCGCCCGCGTGAGGGCGACCGTTGTGCAGAGAAACGAAACATATGCAAGCCTATGCGAGGACGGGATGATGTACGGGAGAAGCTGCATAGCACCTCTACAATCTCTTACCCGTGCCTTTCTTTCCCTCTGATCATATTCCCCATGGGGGCTGAAGATGATGGAGTGTGGGTGGGTCGACATCTCTAAATCATGGTGGATTGATTGGGTTGGCCTCTCGCACACCACCACACCCAGCTGCTTTGTGACGTATCATTTTGGCCTGAAGGTGGGCCCAATTGCCGCAGGACCTTGCATACAATCAGGAACACGAAGAATCAAAGTGGCACGATCTCTCTTCAGCTGGAGAGTAGGCATAGTATCTTGAGTCTGCGGTTGGTCTTCCAACTCATTAGCAAGTTACAAACCTGGAAGGCATATGTACCACATTGAATATTGATGACAGTGTATGTATTAGAACGAGTCCCTCGGTCAGCAAACCTGTACCATGTTTTGTATTTCGAATACCGTATAATACGAAAATACACGGGTACTAGAAGTCGCTTCGGATTGGTCGAAGCTGGGAGATACGGTAGGGTGCGGGCCGGAGAAGTAACCACATTCGGCCCTCGGGTAAGTAAGGTATTGGACAAAGAGTTGCATTGAGGAATTTACGGACACAATGTATATGCAGTATGATATATATGCAAGATGATGTAGATGGTTGTTGATGTTTCTTTTGTTCCGCATGCCCGTGCGTGGTTAAGCGTATGGCCCTCAATTGGGCCTACTGTGTGCAACTGTGTAACATTTGTGAGGGTTGCTCTCACTGCCTGGCCCAGATGGAGTAGTATCAAATGTTCTCGATCAAATGTCGTCAAACTCGTGTTGCTCTAGATCGTTTGCTACCTAGATAACTTGATGCCTAGGGAGATTGGCCAACCTGCCAGAGTCTGTACTCTATTGATATCTGTGGCACAGCTGATCACTACAACCACCGCCGATGGAGGCCTATGACTTTGTCATTGTTGGCGGTAAGCACTTAGATATCCCTAGAGCAAGACTTCATCCATCGAAATTTAATATCCTACTTTAGCTGGTGCTTCGGGCTGTCTGCTCGCTTCACGTCTTGCCAAGGCATTGAAAGACCAGAAGATCCTCTTGGTAGATGCTGGTGGAAAAAATGACGACCCAGATCATCAAAACTTTGGCGAGAGAAATTGGACGCTTATGACCGTGCCTCACTACAATTGGGGCTACAAAACCGTACCGCAGCCGAACCTAGCAGGGAGAGAAATCGATTACAGCAGAGGTAAAGGCCTGGGAGGCAGCACAACGATCAATTTCTGTGTCTACACCCGAGGTCCAAGCGCAGAGTATGACCGTTGGGCGCAGCTGGTCGATGATGATGTTTGGAGCTGGAGGAAAGTGCTAGAGCGTTTTTACAAGGTGAATATGGAGCGAGCGGTTTCGAGGTATCTATCTGTCGAGCTAAAATCTCGGGGGCGTGGGTGTAGATTGAAAAGGTTCAAGAACCGTCGCAAGACTATAAGCGATTTGTCGATGTCTCGGAATCTGCACATGGCAGTGGCGGGTAAGCGAATGTAGCTTGATTGGAACAGGATACTGAATGGATTCAGACCAGTCAATGTGAGCCTTCCAGATGCCTGGGAACACGACTTTGGAGAGTTTCTTGAAGCTGCCTATGGCCAACATCCGCAGAATCTCGACATCAACTCGGGAGACCCTATTGGAATCAGCGTCTGTCAATTAGCCGCTGTCAACGGCCGTCGTGTGACGGCTGCCAGCGCCTACCTTTCGGACCCGCCGCTCAACCTGACCATCCTAACTGAATCTCCGGTTGAGAAGGTATGCTTGGATAATCTGAAAGCTATCGGTATCCAAGTCAAGGGGAAAATTAGTACGTCCGGCCTTGAGAAAACACTTGATCCTAAATCAACCTTGCTTACCGTATCTAGTCTATGCCAGAAAGGAGGTGATCATATCTGCCGGTACTCTCGACACCCCAAAATTACTGCTCCTTTCTGGGATTGGACCATCCACCAAATGTGAAGAACATGGTATTCCCTTGTGCCATGAACTCTCAGGGGTAGGCAAAAACCTTCACGATCATCTTTTTCTCGAACTGGTCACGACTCGAAAGAGTGGCAGCCATCATCGATCATCGTACTTACCAAGTAGCCCAGAAGCTTTCGAAGAAGCACGGAAGCAGTGGATGAAAGATCAGACTGGCCCGCTATCCGACTTCTACTTGCCTCAGATGATAAGTTATCTAAAGAGCCATGCTGTACTGCAATCTAAAGAGTTCAAGGACTTGGACAAATTTGTTCAGGAGGCTCTATTAGCGGAAACTGTGCCCAACTACGAGATATACTCGGTGAGTAGCTTTTTTGCGCCTATCCATATGTTTCATTATACTACAAGCATCTTGCAATCATTTACCAACATTTCTTTCATTATCACCCTTCCCATTACCCTAAATATTCACCACCAGCTAATCCCTCAATCTTAGCACACCGGCACCCCCACCGTCTCAGCCCCAGAACAGTACCTCGCCGTCGCCGTAGCCTTCATGGGCTTCCAAGGAACCGGCGAAGTAAAACTCCGCTCCGCAAACCCCGAAGATCCGCCCCTGGTTGATCCTAAATTCCTTTCGCATCCATATGATCGCCGTGTTACCATTGAAGCTGTAAGAGATGCGCTTCAGTTTCTTGATATGCCGTATCTGGCCAAGGATCAGATTAGGCTTGCCACGGGCCCGAAGGGAAGGAGTGATGAGGAGATTTTGGTGCGTGTCTCTCATAATCAATTCTCCGTTGTTCCAGCCCCTAGTAGAGATGCAGTTCACACACTGACCTTTTCACGATTGCTTAGAAATACGTCCAGGATACCGCAATAAGCATGTGGCACATGTGCGGCACCTGTAAGATGGGCAAGCCTGAGGACCCGGATACGGTCGTCGACAAAGACTTTCATGTTGTTAGAACCAAGGGCCTTAGAGTGGTAGATATGAGTGTTGTGCCGTTTATGTTAAGGTGCGTTGAAAACGAGATAAGCTTCTGATTATGTTCTTCTCATCCCACCTCCCCCTTCTTCTTCTTCTCTCTTCCCTTCTCTCCATGCGCCTCTCTCTTGTTCTCTCTATCTCAACCCCCTAGCTCATCCGAGTCTAAACAGTCTTTCTTGCTCCCGCCCCTATCTGGCTTTCAAACTGATACGCTAACTTTTCTCAGTGCACACACCCAAGCTGCCGCTTATCTCATTGGCGAGACGGCGGCAGAGAAGATCATTGCGGAATACTCTTGAAAACCCGTCGAGGTGGTCAAACCCGAAACGCCTCCCTTGCGGAAAAGGAACCCTAGCCTAAGTCAATGCATTCAACGGGGCTACTTCTCCCAGATGCACGTCTGCAGTGAATAACCCAAAAGCACTAAACCAAACCAATGCTCATCAAAGACGAACTGAACCGAACCCCATTTCCTTTGCGAACAGAACCCCCAATATCACAACCCGAGGCCGCAATCAGCACCACGTCCCACAAACCCCATTCGCCCAGACCTTTATTTTACAACGCGTGCCTTGAAAAGAATATTCGCAACAACGTGTCACCTAACTCGATTCACATCCCCATCCAAAAAAAAAAAGGTAAGCCAGAAAAGAAGTGCTCTTTAACACCGAAAGCTGCTGTACTACATAAATATGGCTAAGACTCTTGATGAGATGGGCGCGAAGGTAAAGTGTTTTCGAGGCCCTTGGTCGAAAGATTTCCTCATTCCTTCCTGCTCGGAATATCGTTGGGAAACGTCTACGTTCTTCGCATGTGACATTTCGAACTCGCTGACACCAACCCAAACCCACTCACTACCTCCCTTCTTAAAGGAAAAGCTTCATTTTCTTAGTATACAGTGAGTACTATTCACAACAAAAACATGTTTCACACCATCAGATCATAAACGGGAGTCTAAAGTCCCGAGGATCGTGCGATTGCTCGTTATTTCTCTGTCTATGTACATAGTCTAATACATCTATTCTCTATGAGCCGTCAAGATATATGACCAAAGAAACCTCCAATCTCATGCTTCCCATACCCAAATCTATCATACCAACCCCATGCCAAAGTCTATAATGCAAACGCAAGTGGGAACGATTTCCCATGCACCACCCACCACAACGAATCGCAACATCAATCCACCCGAACCCCCAAAACCCAGTAGAAAGGAGCCCCTACGACGCCTTCTTCGTCGCCTTGGTCCTCAGCTTCATCAACAAAAACACCATCAAATAACTGCTCAGCGCGAAAATCACCACCACCCCTGCATCCCTCCACCCCTCATAGTAGCTCCCCAGGTTCAGACTCGCCAAGTAGTCGCTACCGCGGCGATACTGGCACACGCGACAGCCCTCTGTAGCCTCTGGATTGACCAGGTTCGTGCGGGCGCCCATGCCCTGGAGATATGGGGCGAGGTACTCGGCACAGGTTGCATTGTTGGGGGTATTGAAGAAGGCGAATTCGTGGGGGGCACATTGCACCGGGGCGTCGTAGTCTGTGAAGACGAGAAGGGAGCCCATGAGGTAGTTGAAGGGGTCGAGGTAGTAGAGCCAATAGCGCCAAAAGGCGGGGATGGCCTGGTAGGGCACGAGGACGCCGCAGAAGAAGACGAGGATGGTGATGACGACGGGATTAACGAGGGAGGCGAAGACGGCGTTGGGGGCGTAGGCGGCGACGAATTGGCCGATGCCCGTGTAGATGAACTCGTAGATGAGCATGACGAAGAAGGTGGCGCCAGCTTTATTGGAGTCGGTGGGGAAGCCGACGGTGTAGTACCAGCAGACGTAGTAAAGGACGGCGCAGATGCAGAGGTAGGGGATTTCGGAGACGATGAGGCCGGTGACAAAGGCTTTCCAGGAATACATTTTGCTTTTGCGTTCACGGATTTCGTAAATGTCTCTGCGCTCGATGAAGAGGGGTTGAAGCTGGGCAATAACGCCTGGAGCGACGAAGATGAAATTAAAGACGGTGAAGAGGCGGAGTTGGAGGTCCGCGACACTATTTCCAATCATCCAGAAAGAAAAACCGTTGAAGAGGGCGGAACCGATATGGAGGGCGAATTTGTTGTTGACGTAGTCAATGTTCCTATATAGTGCTATATTCATGCGGTTGGTAACAAGTCTAATTTGTTCCCATAGCGGAAGAGCAAATTCATTGGGGTCGTCTTTGGTGCCAGGGGGTTTGGAGGCGGCGTCTGAAATGATGTTGTCGAGGTTTTTAGTCATGGTGTCGTGTTCCCGGGATTCAAGCCAGACCTGGTTCCAGTCTTTTCCTTGGGATTGAGTACCGGAGACGACATCGATCATGTGTTCAGCTGGGTTAGTTCCAGAGGGACAAGGGGCTCCATAACGGCCAAAATAGTCTTTGATGGTTTGTGCTTCATCGCCAATTTCGCCAAAGTAAACAGTCTTCCCTCCTGGAGCTAGCAAGAGGAGTGTGTCGAATTGCTCGAATAGGGAGGCAGAAGGCTGATGGATGGTAACAAGAACTGCCTGCCCAACAGCTGCAAGTTTCTTTAAGAATCTGAGTGTATTGAAAGCAGCCTGACCGTCAAGACCCGAAGTCGGTTCGTCCAGGAAGATTAGAATGCTGGGCTTGGAGACCAGCTCAACGCCAATGGTCAATCTCTTCCTTTGTTCGATTGATAACCCAGCTCCAGGTTTTCCAATCAGTGTATGCTCGAGATCTTGCATCTCCAGCAAGTCGATGATGGTATCTACATATTTAAGTTTTTCTGCACGTGGTGTTTCACGGTCTTGACGAAGAAGAGCAGAGAACTCCAAAGCCTCTCGGACAGTCGAAAGAGGCTCGTGGACATCCATTTGCTCGCAGTAGCCTGCAGATCGCTGGAAAGAGACAGTGAGAGGTCTTCCGTCGACCAGGATGGATCCATTGATGGTACCTTCCGTCTTTCGTTGAGCGAGAACATCGAGTAGAGTGGTTTTGCCGGCCCCAGAAGCACCCATAAGCGCTCCAAGCATACCAGGTTTTACCCAGCCCTGTACGTTATCCAGAAGAACCCTATCACCGGACGGTGTCTTGACAGTATATGTGAGATTTTTCCATGTGAAGACAGAGGTATTCCTGAGCAGCTGCTTGTCAACGGAACTTTCTTGTAAAGACGAGCCGCTAGCTACCCAGTCTTTCTCATTGTTGGCCTGCGACTCCGAATCGTTGCGCAGAAACTTTTGGTTGTGCTTAGATCTCTCCCTTGGAATCAACAGGTAGCCTGCTTTGCCTGCCGACTCCTTCCAATTGTCTGTAGCTACAATAGTAACAGCAACGAAAAAGACCCACCATGCCAAGATGATTCCAAAATTTCTCCATACATGAGACGAGCTGTACCCTAGAGCAGATAGATACTGCTCACCAGTGACAAATGTTGAACCTTGAATGGCACCTTGGACGCCAGCGCAAGCTTGATAGGCAGAATTCGTGTAACCAGGCCCGCTAGGAATTAGATTATTGGCGATGCAAGGAATAACCTTTCCTTTGTATTCGTTCCCAAGAAGAGCTTCGAAGCCATATGATAAGGGGTCAATCCAATAGATCCAAACAAACCAGGGATGCATGGTAGGCTTCGAGATAAAGTACCCGCAATACAATATTACGGCGGAGAGCCAAAATCCCGAAATTTTAGAAGCAGCGTCAAAGTTAGCTGACAGGGCCCCGATTGCGCGGAACACTGCGGTCATACATATTGCCACTGCAAAAGTGACGACCCAGAAGGTAAAAAATGCCCCAGCACTGACTGTAAGTCCAACCATGAAGTATACGATCAGAGCCAAGTGGGTCACTTGAACGAACAGGATTGGGAGATCAGTGGCTATCTGCGCAAACACGAACGCGGCTGGATGGAAAAACGCAAACGCTTTATGCTTGGCGAGAACGGGTCTACCAGTGAACGAATCGGTGACTTCGCCCAAGGCCATGAGGGTATGGTAGAGAATAGCAAAGAAGAGAGCTCCTGATTTGGTAAAAAGCCCCGTGGAATTGTTGGGAGCGTTGTAGAACAGCGAACCAGCGACCAGTGCCTGTACAAGAGTAACACCTTGCTTGATAAACAAGGTCGGCTTGTCTCCCCAGATGATTTCGAACTGGCGCTTCACACAATGTCTTACTTGGGAGAAGAAACTAGTTGTTAAAGGGGATTTCTTAAGGAGAGTTTTGTGTTTGTCGTAGATGATCGCCTCTTTGAACTCGGCAGTCTCCGATTTGGCTTGATGTGTGTCCGGATATCTGTATTCTTGCTCCATAGTCGCTTTGATTGAGGTCCTTTGATAGGCTTCTCTAATGGCCACGGCAGTCCGTGGAAATTTTTCCTCGTAATCTTCGCAGATCCGCCGTTCAGTGGGTACCGTGACTCCAGTCAGGAAATCTGCAACATTAGCCCCATCTTCGCAGACGAAACCAAGGTTCTCCATAAACGGACGAGCCTCCGTCATTGGGCCGTAATAGATTTGATTTCCCTTGTCCAGAACAAGAACTTTATCGAACAAATCATAGATCGCGTTGCCGGCTTGGTAAAGCGTGACCACAGAAGTCAATCCAAGAATGTCTGTCATTGCTCTGGCTGCTTTGATGAACTGCAAAGCTGTGCTGGCATCTAGGCCACGTGTACTGTTATCCCAACAATAGATGCTTGCTCTGGTAGCAAGAGTTTCGATGATTGAAACCCGTTTTCTTTCCCCTCCCGATACCCCACGGACGTACTCATTCCCAACCTTGGTATCTTGAGTGTGTGCGATTCCCAATGAGTTCAATAGAAATTTCCGACTTTCCTGCTGGAAATCCATCTTATTATCCATGCCGGTTGGTAAATGGTAGGGGACCTTCATCCTAGTAGCAAAATCGATAGTCTGACCGACGGTGAGACTAGGAAAGAAAAGTTCGTCCTCGGTATTCATTACAATCTGGCTTCTGTAGGGTTTTGCCTCGTTGGGAGTCATTGACCCGAATGAGATAGATCCGTCGACTTCGGCATATCCCTGTCTTCTGTTCGAGAGCATCTTCAGCAACGTCGTACATCCAGCTCCTGGCCTCCCAAGCACCAGCAACATTTCGCCTGGTTTGACACATCCGTGATTATCCTTCAATATGGTTTTCAAAGGCGGCTTGTGGCGGCCTTCGATGATGTTTCGAGGAATGTTGAATTGCGAGAGAACATTCTCGTTGAAGGCGGCGTCTGCTCCCACTCCTCTGACATTTAGATTATTCCACGTCAACCCAAGTTTTCGGCCCTTGAGATTATCCCTTTCACCTCGCTCTTGGTTTAACTTGACTTCTGGCATCATCTCCCAGTCATCCGCTTTGCTGACAAAGCCTTTCTCTGGCAGAACCGTGCTACTGCTACCAGCACTTTGGTCCTGACTTCTCAACGAATTATAGATGGTTTCACCCTCTCCAGCTTCTAGTGCTGGAGCCATCCCGGCACCTCCCATAGCGGCCATGTCTGCGGCCTACTAAGTGATCAGTGTGCTGGAAAAGTCGGAGAGAAATTTCGTAGTTGACTTGGGAGGTAGGGTGGAGTAGCAGTCTATCGCCCTAGGTACTTTGGTTATCTATCGAGGATAAGGGGGGACGACGCGGACTTTAGTAAACGCCTAGAATGCGATCAGCAACTGCTATTAAAACGTGGGCCTCCGCTATCTTTCTTACACAGGGCTAGTGCGAACTGCAGTAATGTATGCAACTGATCCCCAAGAGCGGCGATTCGGACGGCGATGAAAGGGCCTGAGAGAAAGTATCTGAGACAAACGAGGGACTGATATTGAAGCCATCTTTGTCTTTGTATTCGTAAGTTCTCTTTGATCCTACGGAGTTATCTGCGCAATATTTGGTCATAACCGGCGTTCGGGCTTTTCGCCTTCAGCTTTAGCATCCATCCACGCGGTCATCAAGAAGCTTAGTGGTGGACCGTAGGAGGGACTTGGCCGCCAAGGAAGATATCTCTCGGGGTTTTTGGGCAATTTCAAAAGCCGAAGCGCTCGGAAGGTCCGGCTGCTCCGACATGACTCGCAGTGGGTGGTGCGGCTTTATGGCGGCTCACTATACCCATCTCTCAGGTTATTCTTATCCATGTACCTGTCGCAGAACAGCCGAATAGAGATTCGTCGACATTCAGGCAAAAGAAGAACAACAGATTATGCACGAGAGAAATGTTATCTTGCCCAAGTCACCCGCTACAGTAGCCGAAAAAGATCAAGATCCGCTAAGGTAAGATTGTGCTCTTAGGCCTCCTCAGCCCGTCCCGCAGATCGCACTATAATCGTGATCTCGTGCTCAGATGTCTAACAGGTTGATGGGTGTTTGTAGAGATATTCAAATGTATAGAAGAAATCTTCACCCACTCGACTTTATATTACACGGGGTATGCGATAAGTCATTGAGTAGCGGAACGTATGAAACTGTTAGGTCGTGATTGTTCACACCCAAATTAACCACTTGGTGGAATGGTTCATCAATTGTTCCGGTGTGCCTGGTAATCAGTTGGTGTCGCGATCTGGTCTCGTCCAATTACTGAAGTAAAATCCCAGTTGTGGATTCAGATTTGACTGTGTTTAATCAATCATGTCCTTTGTAGGTTTCTAAATTGCATGTCGTGCTAAACACAAGCTTGCTAACAATGAACCAACGCCATGGACCGCCCAATCCACAGCAAATCCTTTTTCCTTAAAACCAAACGCCTATCTACACCCAGAACGGGGAAAAAAGAGAACGACAGCTTTACATATTCACGAAAAACGCAGACACCAACATCAAGAAACCAGCTGCCACCTCTACACGTCTTTGCTTACCAAGAACTTTCAGTATAGGATTGCTGATGTTCGACACTGCACCAGATTTTTGATCATTAGGCCCATTTTTCCCCGCAGACCCTGTCGACGCTGCACCGGCAATACCATAAGTTTTTGCTTTGCGGTCAAAGCTCATGCAGGCGGTGGGCAGTGGGTATGTTGTCGCAAACGCGGTATAACTTGTACTTTCGTTTTTGGTTCGGCCAGCGATATTCAGATTCGCCTGCGCCAAGAGCCCGATGTCCAGCCCCACTTGCCCGGTAATATGTGTAAGGCTACCGAAAGCATCGTTGGCGGTCTTGGAGTCTGAGGCTGCGATTTTTTCGCACTTGTGGTTGACTTGTAAGACTTCCTCGAGTGTGGCAGACACGGTTGGGAGGTCGAGAAAGACGCCGAGGCCTGCTGTTGCATCATGACCAATTATCGAGATGCCAAGGACGAGTTGAGGTGTGAAGCCCGCTGTGACGGTGAGACCCACGTTCTCTACCGCAGCTTGAAAGGGTAATGCGGTTATCTTAGTGTCGGAGCTGTAGAGGTCAGCATATATTAAGCCTGATATAGGTCGACCACTTACAATCCTTGGATAGAAGAGTTCGTTACATTACCGACATTAAGCATGATTTTGGAATTGTTTGGTACCTGTTGACCCTCGTAAGCACACGTGGGGCTTAACCACAAGAAAATATCTTAGCGGTCGGTGGTGAAGAGTGGCAACAACGTACAGCAACATCAAATCCATATGTGAAATCAAGCTCAGTGGACAACTCAAATCCGATGGTGACTTGTGGATTCAGCTGAGGACCTACAGCTGCGATCCCAGGTATCTATTAATTATCAGCCGAACGCAACAAGCGGCTGGTGTAGAAGAATACTTGCCTCGAATGGCGTCAAGTTGATGGCTGGTAATGGAGCCGTATAGGTTATCAGTTGTTTCGAAGGTTTGATCGTGCTTTCGAGCTCAATGTGCGCAGAGAAGTCATTCGTCTGAAGTTCGACGTAACCATTATTCATTATAAAGAAGTCGACGATGTTGTCCGTTTGGTTTGAAGTACTGCTCATGGAGAAGGAACCTGAGAATAAATTTATATCGCCGTGGATGGAACAGTTTTTACATGCGATGGTGAAACCCGCAGGTCTACTCTCTTTAATCAGTATTGCCAAACAGCCTACTTCAAAGAGATAGCAACATACATTGGCGGACCGATGGACATTAGCTGACCTAAGATGTTGTCTGGCGGCAATATTTTCGTATCAAGCCATTGGCGATTAATATTCTCGGTTACATTTGGCATCTGCGATGGATTTCCAGAAGCTGTAGGCGTAGGATATGCTATGGATGTTGTGGGAGCAGATGCTGGTGTTGTGGTTGATGTCGTTGCTTGTCTCCGTTGTATATCATGTTCCTGCCGAAGTTCAAAAGGTTCAGCGCTACCTCCAAAGTCCACTTTGATCGAATGAATTGCATTTTTCCAGGGCGTACGGGAGACTGAGAGCACTAGAAGCTGTTCTTCCTCACGAATTTCAAGCGCAGAAACCCTAAAAAGGTTAGCATATTCTTCTTCCAGCAGTCGACCTAGCAGCATGCTGACAAGTGTGTATCCCGCTCCCCATCCCTATTGCAGCCTTGGTGCGAGGTGATGAGCACAAAACCGGCAACTCGACCTAACTCTTCATGGGCATGTTTGAGTGTCTCAATCGTACGGAAGTACAAGTGCACAGATGAGTCGAAACATCTGACCTCATCGACGTGGCTCTCCAATTCTTCAAGCATCACGGAGGGCAGCCGTGATGATATGCTCACTTGGGCAACAAACTGAGATGAACTTCTATAGCTGTCGGCTTGACAGGCATGTGGTGTCAGTATAGCCGTTTCCAAGAGCTCGCTGAGTACGCACCATCAATATAGTGTAGATCTTGTTCATGGGTAAGCATCTCTGCAATATCTCGAGGTTTGAGCCGAGATACCATCCTCGCTGCTGTCAAATGCCTCCCGGCAGGTATGTTTTCAGCCCGGGGCTCATAGCCGACGGGAGCACCAGGGTTGTGGTTCGGAATGGCATGGACACACAGGTTGAAGAGACAAACAAATGCTGGCATGAGAAGACATAAGCGTTTAAACTGCATGACTGATTCAGAAGAATGGACCAGCGTTTTGCTAGTATGCCGACACTGAATAGTAATACGGAAGCAAGGCAATAAATACTGGAACCGCAAATTTCGTCAGGGAAAATGGGTATATTATATATCATTGCTCCCACCTATCTCCAATTTGAGGTTCACAACATCTATAATTCCGAAACCGTGGCGGGGAAGCATGTTCGCCGAGAGCATGCAGGAAGTAGCAGACACCCTGAAAATTCCAGCCCCAGCTGCGAGTTATCGAAGCCTTCTCGAGTTCGATTGACATGTAGATGATCACAGAGGATTGGAATCCCTGCTCGAAGGCACTGCCTATGTCCCATAACAGGCATTCAGAGCAGAGCCTTATCGAATAGCCAGTAAAAGATTATCTTGCCGGACGGACGCATGTTACAATTCCCGTAGCTGCATACGCAGGTGCGCAACCCTCGAAGTGGTAGATGAAAACCTCCTGCTCCCCAAACAATGAGGCCCAGGAGGGTGTAATGCACATAAGCGGTGGCTGCGGCAAAGCGTCTCAGCTAAGACTGTGCCTCTGGGCGGAATGATGCAGGGTGACATCCGTACAAGGCCCTAAGTTCCGAAATGGTATCTCCCGGCCTGTGTTTGATCTTCATAGCCAATTGAATACAGCCCCCTCGGCCACCATCAGGATACTGTTGGATTATCGTGGATTATTAATCTGGTATCATTGACTGTTGGCTGATGTTGAGTACCTACCTTAGCGAATCGAAGAGAATAGAAAAACCTGGTCGCATAAAAATAGCCTACCCTAAGGTAAGCGATGAAAGCGACACCTGAGGTATTCTAGTGTGGTAGTGTAGTAGTACTTTCTTAGATCTGCACTCGACCACCACACAGCCTCGACGCCCAGCGCATAGTAAGCTCAGCATGTTTCAGGTCTGAGGCTTCTATTTATCTGCACTTTTGCTAAATGTAGTGCATGGCAGACCGATTTCCCCATTTCCAGATGGACGGCGATTATATAGTATATTTCGAGGTCTCAGAGCATGTTCTAGGCTATGCTGTAACGGCATTAAGCAGGACTCTCTCTTCTCATCACACCTAGACACCACTTGATCAAAGCTGGGGGACCGACTCACACTACGCCAAGACAATCTCCTCGCAGTGATCTTTACTGCTGCGCACAGAAGCCACAACGCCTTTGGACATGTTGGACTTGGTTGGTTTGCAAGATCAAGCCAGAATCAGCGGTGAGTGTCGGTAGGCGCAATTGAACTGAATAAAACCAGAAGGTACAGAACTTGGAACACAGTGAGAAGCATTAGGATCTTACACAATTAGCGACGAAAAGCTTACTCTCTGAAGGCGAAGGAGAGAAGATGAGTGCAAAATGTTAGAAGCGAGTTTATATGTACAAACCTAGCTTTATCATGAATTCCTCGGTTGCTGTAGTACATCAATTGTGCTACATTCCTCACCTGTGGATCTATCATATTTCGGCGACAGCCAGGAGAATAATGGAGGCGGTGGATTCAGGCGTCTTTATTTCCAACTGGAAGTATCTGATCCATGGCTCGAGTTAAATAGGAATCAGAATCACGAAATGGAGTAGAACTTCGTATCCAGCCTCTAAACTCGCCACTAAAGTCACTACAGTGCTCGGGGAACCGCGAGTCCCACGTCCCTCCTCGGAAATGAAGCCGTCGCTCGTGGAAGAGTCGTCTTTCTATCCTCGAAGGGTCCCATAGTAAGCATACAATCCCGAGCACGGGTGCTCGGTATACAAGCAAAATACAGTTTCTCTTACGCCGCTTTCTCCCCAAAATGTCGCTCCGCACGTTCCCTCTTTAATCCCTCCAAATCTTTGAGACAAGGCGCAAATAGTAACTCTCCTGTTGCAAGTTTCTTCAACGTTCCACAAGCGACCATAATCCAGAGGAGCGTAACGGAGACAGAAAATATCTGGAAGATCCCCGAATCAGTCTTGTACAGGCCAATAACCATTTCTAAATTGACTGGGTATACACGGGTGGGCTATTCTTGAATGGCGGCGAGATGAAGACGAGAGGAAGGAGGACAACGCTGCTGAGGACATAAGAAAGACGATATTCCCATACCGTGCCAAGCACATCGAAGAATTTTGATCCAGTCTCCCTCCCGATCGTAGTTGTCGAAACTGTAAGCACCCCAAGCGGGAAGGTAAACCCCCACCAGCCCATATTGAACGGGAATTTGCTTCGGCTGATGCTCGCGAGCGCGAAAAACAGCCACACTATCGCAAATCCCCACATTACAAGCACCACCACCCAGCCAATTACGTAGATGATATCCCCTGGCCTGCCTCCAGCAGCGACAACCGCGGGCAGTGTGTTCGTTAAAGGAAATATCCGCATGCAGACTTTTCCCAGTTGCATGATTGCGAAGCCGCCTTGCCCAAGGGGCCCAAGGGGTAGGAAGACAGAGACAATGACTTCACGAGGAGGTAATTTATGCACTGTGAGCCGTTGGAAGTAGATGACCAAGACCACCATAGCGAGGGGCACACCTGTGCCCCAGAGGATATAGCTTGTGATCACGGTCCAGAGGGCATGCTGCGGGTTTGGGAGGACTTCAGCAACGATCCCGCCCGAAGCAGCGGCGACTATGGGGGCGACTATAGGGAGGAGCCAGGCGGCGGTCATCGTTGATAAGGCGGCCTCATGGAAGTACATGCTGGGAGTGACTGGTCAGCTGAAAGGTGTGAGAGAAAGCTTGAGGGATATGGGAGCGAGTCATACATGACGAATGGGAGATAGAAACAGGTGAAGAGGGAAAGGATGACGTCTAGCCACCACAATGCCCAGGACTGTTTGAGATAAGCTTGTCATATCTTGTACTGTAATCTTGCTATCATGGAACCTCGACACGTACCAATTGAATAGCCCGAGGTCCCCAGGCAGGGACACATACGAAGACGATCATATTGACGATCGTTGCCAAGCCCATGGGAACGGTGCCGAGGAAGAGCGATTGTGCTGGATGGCGAATCATTGCGAACCAGATCTCGGGGTAGACAGCGTAGCGTAGGATAGATAAGAGGAAAAAGGTAGTGAACAGGAGGACGTTCAAGGCAAATATAATGACGGAAATCCAGTATAGCCACACGCCGTTGTAGGGTAGGTTATGGAGGAGAATCGATACGATCCCGGTTCCCATTGTCACGCTGAACCATCTTTTGTTTGGAAATGAAATTAGCAAGTTGTGTCCAAAGTTCCCGTGAACGACTAAGATCAGGAGTAACAGTTTTCTGTGATAATCGGTATGAGAGGCTTAAGTATACGATGGAGTGAAATTCCTAATGACCCTCCGCCATCCGTATTGGTCCTTGTTCTTCCTAGCTATCTCCGCCGCTTTCTCTTCGCGCAAATCAGCTTCTGTTGGCTGCAGTCCATAGTCTGTTCTCGGTCCTTGGCGTTTATCGTCTGGTAGGCCTCTGTGAGCTTCTGGGCCTGTGCTGTCATGGGTATGAGTATTGGACTCGTCGCCGTTGTGATGGTCCTGCGCACATGAGCTGGTACCTGCTGGATCCATGGCGTTTGGTACAGAGTGACTTTGGCCGTCGAGGTGAGGAAGCTGAAGGGATCTGTTCTTGTACGTCCCAGAGTATGCCGGAGGTAGTAAAATGGGCTAATGGGAGTAAACATTTGCTCTTGTCCACAACCAACGATGACGAGGAGGGCAAAAGGCGGGGGATTCGATGGTTCGCGTGGGGCCCTCGGGCCCTCGGAAGGTCTGAAACCCTATTTTTCATCACCGATCCATTAAGGTCCCCTCACCAGCCCTACCTACCATTACCATTATTGAATCGGCATCAACAGGTACGTCAAGATAGCCTATTCGATTGGAGGCATTTGCAATATCGGTATCCTTAAGCAGATGACTGAACATTGGGGAAGGAATCTCGGCTGCGCATAGTACCACCGCGTTTAGAACTATCGACGAGAACTTTGGCGAGCCGGACGAATGCTCAATGTAGATTTGGCGGTAGTCGGTATGAAGCTTACAAGCCTTTCCATATGAAGTAGACAAGGGGCTGCGCAGATGTACTCAGTGAATCGTACTTGAAGGAGCGCATGATGATTCTCGTCCCAGTCTGACAGGATTGCCACAGCGTTGTCAAGCTCTACATCGCATCTGCGCCTTTTTCCTCTCAAGGAGGGTGGTATCTAGCTATGCTTTCCATGTACCGACTTGCTTCAAGCCCTGCTACCACCTTAACGCTGTATCTTTTTTTATCTTTCTTTGAGTACACAGATGGTGTAGCTAATATCCAATCACTCGTTTCGAATCCACCTGGATACGCTGTGTCAAGATTTCTCAACAGATAAATCATATAAAGGTATGATACTGTGTAAAGAAGGTGACGTGGGAACCACACATCCACAGAACGTGCTGTAGTCATGGCTCAAATTGATAATATAAAGCATGGCTGAGCGAAGAGATCCTTGCGTAACGACATATAGAATAGAGAGGGTCATAGACGAAGCATCCCGTAATCCAGCAGCCAGCAAAGTGGTTGTCGAAACACATACCCAAGCCTTCAGGGTGCGACAAACATATGACTTCTTCGAAATCGCCGCATGCATCTTGTGCTTCTTGATCATTTCCTCCTCCTCCATCCTCTCTGCCTCTGTTTCTCCTCTTTCCCTATCGCCCTCCCGACGCTCAAGTGCCTTTCGCTGATCTGCAGCTATTAATAATACCCTTGACCAGCCAAACGTGACAGAGAAGAAGTAAAGGAACGCATACGTACCGAGAATCCTGGTTTGCATGGTATGCCCCGATTTCGATGACGAGCTCGGCATGAAGGTATAAAAAAGCCCACCAGTAATGATTGCGCCCCCAGCAATGATCCTTTCGGACGCACGGAGACAGGCGTAAGTCGCGCAGACTAGAAGGACAGGATTATGATTTAGCTTGATAATGGCTTACCAGGCTTCTGGCCGCAAGATTCCGCGTGGCGAGCGAGGCCCATTTTCAGTTGCGGTGTCTGGGACACCGCAGGCTCGGAGCGGTTGTTCTCCAATTGGTTGATGCACTTTCGATAGTGAGGCGGGAGTTGTAGCGAAGGTTTTTGATGCTGTTGGTGAGAGCCAGATTGTACTTTCGAGATGGGAGCGCCACCGGCTTCGACGTAGAATCAAGGGTAGCATTTTGTAGCTACTGGAAGTCATTGTTGGATACAACGCAACGTTGCTGCAATTTTGCGCAAGGATGGTGTTGAATCCCTTAGGCTTGGTATAAGCTCTTCAATGCTGAGGAAAGGATAGGAGTTCTGAGTGTGGGTGGAGCAAGATAGTGTAATAATTATGGAACTCTCGGATAACACTAAATTGGAGCAGTGGCTGACGAAGCAATGCTGGAGGGAGTGGACCATGGATGATGGAGGCATCTTCCATCCTCACCATAATAATTTTACTACGGAAGTACGCATATCCGTACCCCGCACTTTCGCTCCAAGTATTAGAGTAAGCGAATACTTGGAGCGAAAGTGCGGGGTACGCAATCACATGATCCCAGCTTAGTTCTTCCTTTTTGAGAGTTCCTTCATTCACTCCCGATCTATCAACATTCCAAATTGCTTGCGAACCACCCCTGATACTCTCCGGCTCACTCCGTGGGCCAAATCTGCTCTCGACCCACGGAGTGAGCCGGGCCAGGCTGCTGGGCCTTAGGTTGCCTCTCTCTGACTGCATTGGGACATGTGAATGCGCTTCCACTTTTGAACTACCTAATTACCTCAGGCCTGCAATGCCTGACTTCAGCCGGTTCCTGCCGGGGCCTTGCACAGGGCCCACCCCATTGAATATGGGCGTCCCTGCTCCTGTTTTGCTCAACTTCGCTATCAGTCAAATTACTAACTCAGCTATTGCAGGATGAAGTCTCTCGGTCTCGTCGTCGCAGCGGTGGCCTGTACCACTTGCCCGACTCTTGCTGTCCCACAGGCATCACCGACGGTATGCGGCTTTCAGCTGCTGTCCTGTGCGGTGTCCGACCCGACGCGAAAGGAAGCCCCCTGGGCTGGCTCGACCAATGCCTTCCCGCAGTGCTATGACCCCGTTCGATACTCCTGTGCGTCCAACTTCCTCTGCCCGCTTGGCAGCCCTAAAATCCTCGGCCAGTACGCCTGCGGGCCCGTGGTGCCGTCACTGCCCGTCGCCACCAACTCCGCGGTGATGCCGGAAGTAAGTATCACCGTCAATGCTCCGGGAGCGGGCGATGTCGACGGCATCAAAGGTCTTAACTACATCGTCGACCTTACTATCGACGTCCTGTTCAAATCCTCGAATGGCCTCATTCCTTACAAACCACTCTACCAGGATGCCAGCAGCTCTACCTTTGGACCTGGCCCCAACCCGGCTTTCCCTGGTCTGGTCGTATTACAAAACACGACCGCCAAGAAGGGTCCGCTCATGGGCCCGAGTACAAACCTGGCTGGATTGTTTCAATTGAACGGCGTGGCCACGACCAATGGCCTCCACGAGTATAATACATACTGGAACGCTGGGGCAGCACTGTTCGGCATCGGTCCTTCTGAGCTCGTCGTGTACTACGTCAGGGGTACAGCTGGGAAGACGGCGTCGTCCGCGCCCGGTGTTTCCGATGACCTGGTTTCCAACGTCGTGAATATCCCCTTCACTATCTCCAATCGGACCTCGAACGCCACCCCTGGTACAGAACCACATTGCCAGAATGGCCAGATGTACACTCCCAACAATGCAACAACTCCTGCAGGTCAGGCGGCAGTCTCCGCCCAAGTCTTCCATCCCACCGAAGGTCAGATGGTTGGAATCAACGGGTCAGGCTGGATCCTCGACCTCCTCTTCGATTCCACATCCTCCATGAGTAATGCTTTAATCAGCGGCGGTGCGATGTACACTTCAGGATTCGTCAACCAATCATCACCGCGCTTCCATGCGGGCGCAAATTCGCTCCTGCCAGGACTCGTCGTACTGCTCAACACAACGACTACCCAAAGCCCCTTGAAAGGACCAGGCACAAACCTGGCCGGCCTATTCCAGATCAACAATGTTCGGGACATCAACTGCGAGACCCTTACCGAGATTTGGGCCGCGTGGTTGGTGGGCAAGCCGATCGCTGGGCATGGGCCTTCTCAGATCAATGCCTTCCTCGTCAACGGCACAGCCCCAGCTTATATCGCCGATACCTCCGCTCTTGCTGCGCGTCCAGACTTGATTTCCGACGTCGCCACTGTCAACATCATCCTCTCATAAGGATATCCGGAGAAGAACGGTTTAGGGGACTAGACGCCACGGTTACGTCGTATAAAGAAAAAAATTTAACTTTTAAATTAAATTTTAACATAGAACTACCTATGTTCAGCTCATGCTTTGCATACATTTATAAAACATGTGCATAATTTACGTAAAATCTAGTATTTTTTAAAAACGTAAAAATTTTGACGTGTTTATGCTCAGCATATGCATATAGTTGACTGGGGGTTGGAAGTTGGAATGTTCATTGAGCTGATGCTCAGCATATGTAGATAGTTGATCGAGAAAAAAAAACCTTCCGGCCCTGGCTCAGCTTTTCCAACCCCCACCAACCGTAAGCTCTCACCTCCGACAACCACCACTTCGTCCTCGGCGACGCCCTTGGCACCAACGCCCAGGCTCTCTCCTGCCTCATCTCTCGGCCCTCATTCGACCCCCAACGCATCACCGTACACATCTCGCGTCCGGGTAATCTTGCAAAATTCCAAGCAATGGGCGTAAAAACTTTTCTTTCGAAAGGGAGGTATAATAAGGGGGATCCAAGGGCTGGGCATTTGATGAGGGATAGGGTGATGACGAATCTTGTGGGTGAGGAGTAAGGAGAAGGGTAAGGAGATGTACGGGGCGAAGTATGGGGCGAGGATTAGTGCGACGGAGATGAATCGGTTGAGAAGGGTTGAGACGGCAAAAGTCGTTGGTGAAAGAATCTGAGAGGACTTGTGAAGAAATGGGTAATGAATCTCAGCGTGAGTCAACAACTGCGAAAAGTGGATTTCTTAACTATTTCCCTGTTGACTGTACGCTGAACCATAGAACGCCGCGAGTCCTAGCTTGTCAAGAACAGCCCCTTACAGTGTTGGCGTTATCTTCCTGTAATGCTTTTCCTCCTGGTCCCGTTCATCGTCTGGCCACTATCCGGCTAATCTGTTCCCATAAACGACGCCCGCATGCTATGCTCCGGTTTATCAAGCTTCTAGTAAGCCCGATATCGGCATGAAGCTGCAGTCTCTTGACAAGCGTGTCCCAAAATCTCTTATACTGTATAATCTGCTTGATATCCTCGTCTGACGGCTCATCCAGAAATCGTAAGTTTGTGCCGCAAGAATTCCCTAAGCTCCAGGCGCGCCCCCACTGCAACCAATAAACAGAGTAGTACCCACCGAAGCTGTAGTCCCATCCATTGCAATGCCACATCTCCTCCGGGGCAATATTCAGACGAAGTTTCCGGGCGACATGCATGCCAACATATCCATTATCCTTGATCGTCAACATGAGGCCGTTACGCAGATCGAGTCCTGAGAGCAATTCCATCAACGCTCCGTCTGGCTTTATGTAATCATCGAAATATTCAGAAGACCAGCCAAGAAAAAGTAACTGTAACTCGAATGAGGGACATTGTCGGAGCAGAAGTCTTATCGAGTCAGCTATTCCTTTTTCGCAATCTAGCTCGAGTGAAGCCTCGATTCGAACATGCTTTAGCTCGCTTAGCCGTTTCAAAGGGACTTTTTCGCTCAAGTCACCATGTTCCCAACTCCAGGGATTCTGGTAAGGATGCGTCTCGTAGAATGTGGTCTCCTCGTACAAGATTGGAAGAGCTTCTTCGTAGACCTGGCGACACGTGAAAAGTATGGAACAGTCGAGCGACGGTGGGGGAATACCTACGTAGCAATGACAAAAATCACGACGTAGATGGCGCTCTTCCCTAAGGTGTGGGTGGTGAGAGTCCCAGTGAGATGAGGCGCTATGCGAAGTAGCAATGAAGAGTTCGCGATATATCTGACGACGGAGTTCAAGTGGCAGTCCCAACAGGGTAGGCTCGTTGACTGACTTCGGAGATATCGAAGTATTTGACATCTTCAGTATTAATCAAGAGTTGCAAGCCTGTCAGGTGTTTATTAGAGGATGTTCCACGGTTGCTTGAAAGCTTTTTAAGCCTTTGTTCAAATATGTCGAACATTGTGACTGAGAAAGTGAGCGTGTGCTCATGACAAAATTATTATCATGGATCGCTCTGAATATATATAATGACAACAGTGCGAAATCAATGAATAGAGATGAAGGAGGTAAGCAAACAGATAATCGCACAAAATGAAGTGAATGTTTGCCAAGTATTTTTTTTAGTGACTTTCTTATATAGATAACACAGTGCTCATCACTTTCTCACAAATGTTAAACTTCTCTCATTAACTCTTTCTTAGTATCCTTAAGTTTTCCTTGAAATATTAGGAACTGGTCAACAAACCGGTACAGAAAGTGGAATAGAAAGACCTGAAAAACTGAAACAGCGCGATACGGTTCTACAAGGAATTGGACATACCTCTTACACACCCAAGAAACTGATCCCACAATCGTTGTTCATCATGGCGATCTCAGTATCTGGAACTACCGACGATTCAGGTCCGATTGCAAACCTTCCAAGTAGAAAAAGGCCAAAAACCACCGCCGACGCTCATGAATATTCCGCCAGAAACTCGACTCCAGATTTACCACAATCTCCTGGTGGTATCGAACGCACGGCCATTGAAAGCTTCAATCGCTATACTTCGTGTATGCCGAACTATGTATGATGAGGCTGGGCCAATCCTATATTGTCAAAACACATACGCGGCGGATATCGCAATAAAGCACCCATAACTGATGCTCTCGGACCAGCAAATGAAAATCATAAACCACCTAAAGCTACAAATATTTCGCCCAGAGCTCATGATTGATTTCCTTCCAAACGCTGTCGAGTATTACGCTCGAGCTTGCCCATCACTGAAGACATTTAAACTTCACATAGGGATCATGCCAACAATTCGGCGCTGGGGTCTATTTGAAGGACCTCACGATTGTGACAAGTTGAAGGACATTGCTGCATCAGCCGTAAAGCTATGCGACAAGGTGGGTTTTGAGATTTGGGAAGAAGTAGCGATCCCTCAAGATATGTATGCCGATCTCAGGATTTTGTTTGCTACTCAAGAGAGTTGAATGCAGGGACCATGCAACAACACCCGGACGGAAATGGGCTCAGTTTGGAGCATCGCGAACACTCATCGTTCTTGGGTTCTCAACCTGCGTAAGGTAAATTTCTCTGGGTCTAGTACATAACGCATCAACTGCCTTTACATAGAGAATGACCGAAGGACGAAGACCTTCCTCACAGTCTTGAATATCTTGTTCTTGTGTACCTGCGGGCTTCAGCCAAGTGGGACTCAACGGAACTCAATATTTCGGCGGTATTCTCGGAACGATGCGTTTTGGATGATGTTGACGCGTCATGCCTTGGAGACAGGTTTAAGTGTTAAGCTCTTCGGGTGGACCTGAGGAAGATTGGTAGCAAATAATTCTCATGGAATGCAACCCTGGCCTTAACGGTCTGGCCACTGATGCTTTGCCGCAAGGTAATGCAGCAGATGTTGCAGTTGAAATATTCCCCTACCTACGAAGTAGCAAGGCAGGAAGGTCAACAGCTACGTCTGCATGGTAATTCATCAAAGCAGAACATTTTCGGATGTGAACTCACTATGTATGTAGATTAGACTAACGGTAATTTCTCCCGGTACTGTATCCCTAGCCTCTAAAGGGCCTATTTACCCTTTCCATAACCTCCTTCGACTCCAGCACCTCCCCAAACCCATATCCGAATCCCCTCAAGCCCGCCTCATGCTGTGATTCATTCTCGGTCCCACACGCATCTTTTACCAGCCAAGTCTCATATTCTCTGTTGAAGGCGCTTCTAGCCGTAGTGTCGCAGCAGCAATCTGTCATCACACCACAGACCACCACCGTCTGCACATCCAAGTCCTTTAGGATATTCGCCAGATCCGTGTTGATAAAGCCGTCGTAGGTATTTTTTGCGATAATCGTATGTCCCTCTGTGAATTGCGCAATATCAGGCATCAATTTCCAATCCTCGCTACCAGTTGCGATCGAGTCCGCCGGTCCCCATTTCCGGACTAGTTGATTTTTGTATGGAGGTGTGAGTTCAGTTTTGGAGTGCCCATGCTGAAGAAATATCGTGGGGAGCGAGCGGCTCTGGAAGTGGGAGATGAGGGATTTGATGTGGGGGAGGCAAGTGGTCGTCATGGGGACGAAGACATTTTGCATATCGAGAATCAAGAGAGCGGTCGTCATTTTAGACGGTTGCGGGTTTGACTCTATTGGGAACTATGAGCAAAAGTGGGCTGTTAATTGATGAGGAGACGTATGAGAGCTTTGGAACTTGTCTGTGCAATGATGTTGCTTTCAGGCTCTTCCTTGACAGGGTGGGGCATCGCTGTCGCAGCCTCTAGTAACTTCCTGGCCTTCACTCGCTGCTCGTACGCCTCCCTTGCCTTTCTGTTCGCGGTCCTACGCCATCGTGGGGTGTGGGTCATAATGTCAATAGACTCTTCAAATTGTTTGCGCTATGATGATTGTGCGTCAAGAAGTCAGGTCTTGTATACTGATGAAGTATGAGTACCTGACTACCTCGGACGGCTACTACAGTTCTCCTTCTACACTTCTTCGCGTTAATCTGTCTGATCAACCACCAATGAATCAAAATATCTACAAAGACTGCGGCGTCACGTTCTGTATTATTTTCACATTCGCCAGAGAGAATGAACGAATGGGAGAGCGCTCATGAGAAAAGTGCGAAGTGAAAGAAGCCTAGATGGCATACAATCAGGTACATGACATTCGGAAAGTCAATGGTGACAGCAAATAGCCTCTCTTGTCCTCTCGTCAAGCTTTTCAAAACAGTCTTGCGGAAATCCCAGTGTTTTGAAGCGGCTCAAGGGAGGGTTTGAGCGGCTCGTTCTGATTGAAAGCAATCTGAACTCAAGCTGGTTGTCTCTTGTCGTATCAACAATCACTATTCAGCTCGTCAACTCTACTTAATCACTTCCTATGCTAATTGAAATACTTTCATAGCAAACCATTGTTCATTGATGTCTAAGGCGGAGGTTCTACACCTCGACACCTTAATATCTGGCTCGCTTACAATCACTTCGGACTAATCCAGGCTTCTCACTATCCCAGTACTGGCCTTCTTATCTCAAACCTCCGACGCAGACTAGACTGAGCTCCAATCCACGCGTTACATACTCTTCAACATCACCTTAGCCGTTCGTCGAGACATTCTACTTTGCCAGGTTGGGCGTGCTTACGGCCTATGCACCATCTCTTAAATTCCTGGGTCAGTTCCAGATCATAGTTTGTCTATTCTGCCAGAAAGACACTATTCTACTATTTCAAGTTCCGGCTATGTGACAAAGCGGATTCTTCCAATTAGATACGGTGAGGGATATCTGAGGTTTCCAAACCAATTCCATGGACCTATTATAGTGGCAATTAGTGAAAGCAGCGCCGAGGTCTCTCTCCACAAAAGCTTGAACCCGTCCCTGGTACAAGAAACATCGGCTGTACATCATGAGTGGTGATGCGCACTACGCCCGAGAAGGAGTCCCTACGGATTTGCTGGGTCTCCATCGGACTAGTTGGACTAAAGATACCCTTTTAGTCGTCCTAAATCATTATGGAGTATCTCGCGATAAAAGCATATCGAAACTAGAGCTCATGCGCCGCTTGAATCGACTCGTTCATGACTACGATCTCGATCGTTTTGACCGCCTCGGAATTCTGAGTGCATATGCAAGAGGCGACGCACTTCCACCACGCAAGCCCAAGATCTCGACCGTAACATCGGTTTCCGCCGTCAAGAAGACTTTTAGTGTTCAGAAGGTTCCAAGCGTCCAAAGAATTCCCAATGTCAAGAGGGTTCCCAGGGTCACGAAGGTGGCCAGCGTTAAGAAAAAGAAGGTTGCCAGCGTTAAGAAGGTTTCCAGCGTGAAGAAGGTTTCCAGCGTGAAGAAGGTTGCCCGCGTAACGAAGGTTTCCGGTTTTGACTGCATCGTGTGCTTGGAGGCGCTCGAAATTACGGCCTTCCCCAAGCGCAAAACTACGGCGGCTTGCAGTCATAAGCCAGACGTCTGCCTTCAATGTTTGTCCAATTCAATCGCAACGCAGTTTACAGACAAAATGTGGGATCAGATCGACTGTCCGAGTTGCGGCCAACGTCTCGAATTTATTGACGTCAAAGCTTTCGCGAATTCTGTAGTCTTCGAAAGGTAAAAACCGTACACCGAAAGAACTTTGGATTTGAGATGACCTTTAGCATATAGTTACGACAGCCGCTCACTTGAAGCCTGCCTTGCTGGCGGCCAGTTCCAGCATTGTCGCCTCCCTAATTGCCAGTCCGGTCAAGAATGCTTTCCAGATGACGACAGCTACATTGTCTGTCGGGAATGTCAAGGCCGTACTTGCATCACCTGTGATATAGTGTGGCACCCCGAAATTTCCTGCGCCGATATTGCGGCTCGACGAGCTGAGGCAAAGGGGGCAGAGGAGGCAGCTGCTGCGCAGTATCTCACGGCACGTTCGAAGCTGTGTCCAAATTGCCAGGTCCGAGGAGAGAAGGTAGAAGGCTGCGACCACATGACTTGTATGGCTTTCTCATCTATGCCTTTACTGAAACATCGTTGACATTCTCGATAGGTCCCCGCTGCCGCCATCAGTACTGCTGGATCTGCCTCGTAAACTACAAAGAAGTGCGGCGCCATGGCAACGAGAGCCACCGCGATGACTGCTTGTACCATTCTAGGAATTTGCCTAGTGTACCAGATTATGTCATGGAAAGATTTGCTCCAATCATCACGCCTACCATCACACCTACCATCGCGCCTACCATCATTCCTACTATCACACCTGTCATCACACCTGTCATCACGCCTACCGTCACGCCTACCGTCACGCCTAGGATATCTGATTTCATGATACCTATCACGCCTAAGCTCCGCAAACATGCCAGGTGAATCGAAGTGCCCGTAGAAGCTATCTAAGATCTTCCCTCTCGAAATCCATCTCTATCATCTCTTTACAAATTTAGGGGGGATTGGGAAATACCTCTACAACTTGATCTCATTACTCGTTTTTTCAAGCGATCCTTTACTACTACAACAGCGCTCACATTTTCATGCAGCATCAAGCAGGCTCTAAGACAGATCTCTCTCGAAATTCAAACGATTACGAAAGTCCGACCGATGCTGCAGACTTCAGGCATGAAAGATCCACTAAGCTTCACCACTTGTATCGCGAAAAAGAAGAATCGCAGCATTTGAAAAGATGACTGAAAATCACCATCAGCCTCTCTTAAAGATCAAAGCATAAACTATCATTTGTATTTAGATCGCGTTAGTCATATCAACTTGATCATAACAGACACGGGTTTCTGTTTGCATTATTTCAAGATTGATATCCCGTTCTCATCGCACACATGATACACAGGATTATCAATCAAACAATTACACTTCATGAAACAGATAATCATCACCACTAGCGACCTCTCTCTCATCCATCATCTCAACGATGTTATAGCATAGTTGCAAAGAAATGCCCATTTCCTACCAGTATTATCTAACAGACTACCTCCCTATCACCCCCCCTCCCTATCACCCCCCCTCCCTCCCATCCCCCCCATCCCTCTCCCCTCCCTCTCCTCCCCCACCAACCCAACCACCACCAAAACCCCTCTCCCACCCCCCCCTCCTGAACAACAGCCCACCAACCGCCAAAGTAATCATCGCCCCATCCAGATCCATCCAAATAAACCCACCCAATCCAAAAAACCCAAAGAAATCCCATCTGAGAAATCTGACCCAACCTAACCCAACCTTTAAAATCAAACCCCCTTCATAAAACCTTTCGGGTCCCGAAACCTCGGCCTCTTCGCCAAAGAATAAATGTAGTATGTACAGCACCAATGAGACTTTAACGCATCAACCATCTTCTTTCCAAACGAATTCGATTCTAGTATCTGATCCATACTATGTACATACATAGGCTCACCACCACTTACTGTACGCACCACCACCACCACCACCACCACCACCACCACGACGGTCATTCCAACAAGGCAACATAAAAGTGTCAGTTGGCAGAGCGAGTCCCGCTTTATCAGCCGTGTGCTTGTACGGGGGTTTCGATGTCTTGTGCATGGAATAAGTGTGGGCATGGAATGCGGGGAAAGGGAATAGAGTTTGATCGCTGGGATGGGATGGTGATGGCGTGGCGGTGTGGATGGATGGGTGAGTGAGCAAAGGTTTGTGGGGGAGAGGGTGAAGAAAGACGTTTGGGGGGGAAAGAGTGATTTCGAGAAGAAGGGTTGGAGGGATTCGAATCAGTCAAAACCGTATTCTTCAAACTTCATGTCAGCTCCATCTCTCCCCCCACCTCCGACCTGTCTCAGCCTCTCCTCAAAAGACTCCACCGAAACCAGATCGCTACAACCCTCCCCCTCCCTCATACGACTAAGACCCGCTGCTGGAGTTTCCATCATCCTGAATACCTCACGCATAGGTAGTAGCAGCCTCGACACCAGCCGGTCCATTCGGGTTTGAATGTTTACGACAGTCGTCCATCTCAAGCCCCCCCCTTCTCTCCAAACGGCCCAATTGGAGCTATTAGGCGGCGAGTTTTTCTACAGACACTGCCCACAGAATCCCTGCAACGTTCATCCTTTACGTCCTTTTTTTCCCCTCAGAGCTCAAAGCTCAAAAAGCAAAGCACAACCCCAGTGTACACATAGCTATATAGCTGAGAGAAAACATTCTTCAGACAAGGGAAGGTCGTGATTGCTCACTTGGACGTATTTGACTTGACGATGTGGGAGAAGTTCACAAGCTGTTGCCGTAACAGCAATGATTCGTTTGGTTCCATCACAGGTGGGTGCATTTGACATCCGACTTGTGACAACTTTCCAGACAGAACCCCCCTTTCTCCCGCCTCATCGATATCTCCGCCTTGGTCGAAAGACTTGGCTTCCGTACTGGACGGGCCGGGCAAAATACGGTGGTGCGGTTCAGTGAACGGTTGCAGAATCACAGTACTACGCCCTCAGCTAGTAATAGAAGTAGGAAGCTGATCGCTCGGTTTATAACCCGGAAGCAATAGCGGCGTATTCTCGAGGCCACCCGGCCTCGAAACGTCCTGCTCCAACGCACTCCCACCAGCCCATATAAACACACCGAGATTCTGACGAGTTCCAACAGGCGCCCACCCATACGCGTTTGCATCCCTTACACAAGCGTTGCCAACAAGCTGGGCCGCCTTTAAGAGCTCGTTGGTATCCGCCACCTCGTGTGTGGCCCAAGGCTCTGGCGGAAGACGGGGTATACTGCGCGATTTGTCTTTTGAAAAGTCCGTGAGCATCGCGAGACAGACGGCGCATTCGCCTACGTCGTAGCACCCTGGTGTGTCGACGTGGGGAAATCCCGTTTGACGCTGGCCGGGCTCTTTGAAGAACTCGAATTTTTGGCGCCCGTAGATCTGGGCATGGACTTTAAGCCGGTCAATTGCGCCGTAGCAGTCTCTTTTCTTTACAACTTGATCACGAGACGACCATTCGCTCGTGAAAGCGCATCGCGCACCTCCAACGTCGGAAAGATTTTGGTGGACTAGGAGAGAGCCCAGGGGAAGAGGTGGTAGGATGCTGGTTAGGGCGATGGGAAGTGAAATACTGCAGAGTAGTATGCAGCAGACGGAGGAAGGAAGTAAGTGAGCCTTCATCTTTCCTATGCTGGTCTCCAACGCAATGGTGGAGAAATTGAGCCCGATATCTGGAGATAAGACCTGGCCGGCTTGAAAGCAGTTGCGACCTCAGATCATTTATGAGCGTTGAATGATCCAGCCATCCAAGCGCATGTTCGGGGTTGGTTTGGCTATGGACATATCTGTATCCGACGCGGCGGTACTCCCAGCCAGAAAGACGCTTGGTGGCTGCGGTTGAAACCGATACTATTATGCGATATACCCTTCGAGGACCTGGGCCACGGTGAGATTATCTTCTACTCCACGCTCAGCAGTATCAGAAGAAGGTATTACAACCATCGTATTCAGAGGCCAGGAATGCCTGCGCCGCGCGAAAGTGTGAAATAAGGTCATGTAACCGCTAAGGATTATAAGAACCTAAATCCGCTTTCGTCGTCTTCTGTTAAAGCACGGTAGAAGGAATTTACGCCACGCTTTCGCTAGTCATACACAAGGCCATTGCCATGAAGCAAACACACACTCCGGTTCGGACTGCTATCAGGGATCTCACAGTTGATCGGTTCTTGAGGACAGATTGATTAACATCATACTCTCCTTGATCCATTGGAGGGCCAGGCAGGAAAACATCCTGCGACGGGATAGGCAGAATTGGAAGAGGATTGACAGAAGGAGAGACGTGCGTCGTTATAAGCAGGCTTGTTGGGGAGAGCTGTGGAAGATGCTTGAACGATGCAAGCGAGATGGGACGTTTTGCTGTTATCGGAAGAAAGGAGCTACCTTGGGAGGCATCTTCGATGTCAAACACTCACTACTAAGCGCACACCTTTAGCAATTCAACTTGTCTGTTGTCCTATCCGCCTTGTCCCTTGCGATAATTTCGATGGTTTTGCTGCCATACAAGTAGGATTCAACAAAAATGACACCTCCTGCTGTACGTATCAAAGCTTGTCAACGAGGGTCGCCCTCAATTCCGAGCCCCCAGCAGAGCCGGAACCCAATCTCGAGGTGAAGGTAAACAGTAGATTTATACAGCCGAACCTTGATTTTTCTCGCACGAGCACAACACGAAGACGCTTTGATCCAGCAGCTCGCTGCCAGGGGGTATCATGGGTAGTCAAGGGTGCAGGACTCTCATCGATGCGCAATTTGCCGGATGATAGATATCAATGGGCAGAAATCTCCCTGCTGGATCAACCTAATCTCCTACTTATATTCGGAGGCGCTGCAGATTCGTCGTCGTGGTCAAGCAGTCTGAAAATAGCAACTGAACGCTAATTCCGTCATACACGACGACAATGGAAGTTCAGTGTGTTGTGTGATAGCCGGGTCCGGAGAAGCACGGTCCCTGGCCTTTTCCGCTTGAACTGCGACTCTCTGATGTAGATAACACATTAGGGATCTACCCTGCGGTTGGTAGGTTCATCAGAGGCTACTTCGAACAATGCCACCTCGACAAAACGCGGTGGAACAGTTCAGTCACCTCAACCTTGAGCGGCTTGCAATATGGCAAAGAGCTTTCGGGCCAACAGTAGATAGGGAGCTAGTGACGTGGGCACACTGGCTTAGCCATTACACAATTTGACGATGCGACTTGCGTGGAGAGATGATTTTTCGATATGGACTGAAGATTTTGTTTCTTGACAGAGTCATGCTTGAAGACTTCACGGCTTGTCGTCCCGACGGGACTGCCAACCTGACGACTTAACAGATAGGTGGTTTGGCAACTCAGCTACTTGACAGGTGGGTGGCTGAGCCACTCGACGATTCCACAACATGAAGGCGTAACGGCTTGACGGTTCGGCGAGGAGCCTGAAAGGCGAATGGGTATCTTCGTTGCTGTCTTAAGAAGCGATATGTATAATAGAAACACAAAAACATTAACGTCATGAATCCCCACAATCCATGTTCCTCCCCTCTTGCTCCGGCGATTGTAGTATTTGCTCCGTGCTTCTTCTCTCCCCGCCTCCACCAATCTCGTCTCCTGAATCTTCAGGTCTCCTATCCTCACTCTTCCTCCGCCATGTGCCTTCCTGTGCCACATCTTGCGCCTTTTTGTCATCTATTTGCGAATTTCCTTCCGTTTCGTACTCGGGAACCAGGGTTTTCTTATCCATGCTTTTTCTTCTCCAATTTCCTTCTACTTGGTCGCCGAGGCCAAACATATCCATTCTCACTATAGGCATGTCTGCGCTCCTCCTTGGCCAATGCGCGCCTGTGCCGTCGGCTTCGCGGATATAGATATCTGTCGTCATGCGTATGTCCCCAAGGCCCCAGCCGCTCTGATCCCAAGCCTGTTCGGCACCAAATTCTTCACCTTGTGCTTTCTTCTTCATGAAACGAAATGACTCTCTTCTTTTGCGCCGCGAGGGGAGCTCGTCAGATGAGGTGGCGTGAAACCAGCCTCTAGCGCTTGAAGGGCTTCGTCGGAAACGGATGTACCAGCGAGGTGAGGTGGGTGATTGTGGAGAGGGAGGGGTAAGGCTCGTGAGGGGCTCTTCCCCGGAGAGGCCGCGAAGGTGGCGAATTAGAGGCTTCATGTGGGGGGTGCAGGCCGCGATGATCCCGATGTTGACTTCCGCTATTCTCCATAGGTAATTCGGAACAGCGACCCCTTCCGAGTATCAGCCTCCATTGTTCTTGTTCTAGTTCTTGTCGCAAAGGACCTTTACTTACAAGTTACATCTTCGGCCTTGAGTTGCCATGAGAGAGATGTTCTGGCAATGCAAGCGGCCGCAGTACTAAATGCCAGGGGCCTGTCAGCGACCATCAAGGAGCTTACAGGAAGCAAAACTTCTCACATTATGCCCAGGCCCATGAGGAAACACAGAGAAAGTTTTGTTCGTGTACTAATCTGTACATTCCAGACAATGATTACAGGCAAGGCGGCGAGAATAAAATCGGTTAGTATGGAGAATGCTGTAATGGTGGATTAACTTCATGCGGCATAAAGGTGCTCAGACTGAAGACTTACCTCCTTGGGAAATAACGATATCCGCCACTCTATCGCTGGTAAAACAGTCCCCGTCTGCACCCAAATTCCAGTATCTATGCGCAGGTCTGCATTGAACCAGTATCAAGACGATGAACGGTACATGAGTGACGACCAAGAAACCAATCAAAGCATAGAGAGAGGCCCGTAGCTTGGTCTTTTGGACGGTAGATAGGCGGAGAAGGAATTGGCAGATGGAGACTTTGGAGAGTGGAAGTATTATGAAGAGCTGAGCCCAGTATAGGTAGTCCATCCGGCGGTACGTTGTAAACTCATCGGAAGAAATATAGTATCTATGTCGTCCGAAACCGTTAGACAGTTCTGTCACGGTAAAGCCAACTCCCGCAGCGTTTATCGCCTGTTGAACCATCAGCATTTCTCCGTCGAGGCAGGAACGCTTCCTACCTGAGTCAACGCCATAGTAGCATCGTCCCAGCCGAAGTTACGAGTAATGCATATGCGAGTGACCACCCTCAAGAAAACAATTATTGTCGATAGACCAAAAAAGAGCGACAAAACGGCAATGACCACCGGACCCCGATTTTGATCACCTCCCGGAGGAGGCATGTCCACCCCATCCATAGCTGCTATCTTTTGAGTATGTTGTTGAGGGTGAGATGTAACGGCGACATCCTTGGCCAAGGTTGAAGACAAGAAGATGGAGGCAGGAAGTGCCAAGAACAGTGGATGTGGAGAAGAGTGTTTCAGCTTTATTATTGCTATTGTATAGAAACACCAGTCTGCAGCGATGGCACTAAGTAGTATAGTACAAGTACAAGTACACGATGGAGCGGGGGAATCCAAGATGATCTAGTCTGGCTCCGGCGGTACCTGGAACATCTTTGCGCACCAGATGCGTCGGCTCTCTCCCATGGTTGCCAATACAAGTATAAAAAGACGGCTCGGATATGGTGTCGAAGATCAGAGCATGGATGGCCCCCAATACTCCTTACTTACGACTCCGTACTTACACACCGGATTATTGCTGGCTGTTCTGTGTGGTTGACCATGGACTATTGACCATGGTTGACAAATGGCTTAAGCAGAGCGACACGCGCTTAGAGTATGACTTCCCGTCCCGTCTTAGCTGCACCCGCACAAATCAAAATTCAAAAACGATCATCCGCCCTCTGTCCATGCAGCGCGATACATAGTATACGCTAAACAGGCAATCCTGCACGCAATGGAGGGACCGAACAAGGATGGCTGAGTTCCAGAAGAGGCAAGAAAGATAGATGCCGGGATTGCCAAAGGCTCGCGTGAGACTGCACAAGAGGCGGGAAACATAGACGATAAGTTGCAGGAGGCACGGGAGGAACATGTGGGAGACTGTATGGATTGTTGTCCTGTTCAAGAACGTTCAGCAAATGAATGCTGTGGCGAGATGGCCCGGTGGACTGCGCCGTTGCGGTGTGCTGTCTTGAGGGAAAATCCTCCCGGCGTGTGTGTTGTGTGGGACAGCAGTCTCGACGCAACCTCGACGCCGTCTTCACGCCTTTTTCTACGTCCGCTGGGCTCCAATGCTGTACAAGACAAAGCCAGCACCGTCGCCATCTTCCAGTCAAGTCCTTTCCAACGATTTGTCTTGTTATGCATGGCAATGACACGGGTTGTTGGGCGTACTCAAGGATCGGAACCAGTTTATGCTTTCATGACACCTCCGTCCTCGACAGCACATTGTCTGCACGATGGTCGGCCGTCTTCCTCCTTCTGGGGCCGCTCGAGGATGTTTGCGCACCATCTGCATTGTACATGCAAGAATGCCTTTGCCCCCAAATGTCCCGCGAGCCGGGAAGTTCGGCCGCACGCCAGATGCTCTGCGACGAATCAACCAGCACCATTTTCTGTGCCTTCTTTCAAGGTTTTGGGGTCCAACGGTGCAGGTCGGATGGCAGCTCCTCGACCGGAGAAGTATATCTTGAGAGCCATTCGCACCCAACATACTGCTTACTACTACTACTACTACTACTCCTACTACTTATGCACAGAAATATTCCATCTCCCTCTCACCGATTCCTCGTTTTCAAGGTAGGCACCTCACTTTGCCTTGGTTTCCCCTAATGTTCATTACCAAGCTAGCCCAAACTGGGCTGGTGGAGGTGTCGCGTGCCCATCCAATTTATCCACAGTGACAACCTTCCATACTAGCATGATTGACTGCGAGACTAATCAGCCATTATTATTGTTTTGGCTAAATCTAAGCGTTTTTAAGGTTGATGATGGATGAGTGTGAAATAATAGGTGACCAGTCACGAATAAATTACGTACGCCACCTGCCGGTGCTTGTGGGGTAAGTTACAGATATGCGGGGTGCTTCATCTCTGCTGCACTTCTGCTATTCGCGACAAGCGCCTCTCCCACCGACTAATACGGTATGTAGGTACGTACAGTAGTATGTACAGCAGGTCCCCAGGCTCCTTGGCCTAAGGTACAACGAGAGTCGACCCTGACGTCATTTCCAATTAGGCCATTAGGTAATAATGATGTTACCTAATACGGAACAATCCGGTCTGTGTTCTGCTTCCAGGCCATGAACTGTCAACGCTGGGTGGTGAGCACGGTAGAGAGCACTAGCTGCTTCCGTATCCTCCTGCTTGCCTTTAGGTTTTTCGACATTGTTGATATCTCTGGTCCGCTTCTCCCACTGTCAATAGAGAGTCCCGTCATACAGGATCTCGTTGTATGTACTCGTTCAACCCTAAGCCTCACGCCTTATCATGCGTCCGATCATGTGATGTTGATCTATAATCCCTGGTAGCTCCGGTTGCGCTATCACGGCCTAGGCATGTATCAGTTTCTCTCGACTTCGATTCCTGCTTATGTCACGGTACAACAATAGGAGACCTTGGACGCTTCGAAAATCGTTCTGGATACAGGACGTGGAGGAAATCAACGACAGGACTACTGAGTAGCGAAAGTACAGCCTTCGCCGAGAAGGGCCATCCTCGCATCCCGTTATATTCCTCTTCCCTCTACTGACAGCTTCCCAGCCCACCCAACTGATCTTGCCCTCATACACAGGGTGACAGGGTCGCTTATAGGAGTTTTCGGGAGAAAGAAACCCTCGAGAATAGTGTGGATGTTCTCTCCGAGCAATCACAATTTCGTATCCGCGCTGATTGAAGTCGAAGACGAAGGTCTTGTGACTTGCTCTCCGTGGCCGAATGCATATGCCGCATACCTCACCATTTGTCAGAGGACTCTTCGTCTATGAGATGACCTTCCCCATGCCCATGCAGTTGGCGTAGCCAGAGACTCTCCACAGCTCCGTAACACTGGCTCATAGCCTTGCCATATAATTACATAATCCTGCAAATACTGGTAGCAGTCTTGATGTCACCGATCGCAAGTGGGCATGGTAAGAGATAGCCTTATAGGATTCGTACGGAAAAAGAAGACCACGGTTGAAGATCGCCAACCACATTTCCAGACCACATCCCCCGCAACGAAATCTCAACCAAGGGCAGATGACCAACAGAGCCTCCGACGACTTTCTATTTTCACAGCACCACAACCCCACCCATCCACCCCGACCTCAACTCCCCTACTCCCCTGATCCTCTTCTTTCTCTCTCGTGTCCCTTGTCCAGGAACCGAGAAATCCAAACTGTCAAGTCGACGACTTGGGCCGGTTTCGCGCAGTCATATCGGTGGAAGCTGGATCATTCTGCCTATCACCTTGTTAACAGAAATTGTCTGGTTTCTGTCTCGTCGCTTTCTAGCCTATGTATCACACACGCATTCTTCTTCTTTCCAATGGAATTGAGACCAGTGCGCTTTGCGTACTCTTAGCTAGCTGGAAGCTGCAACATATTGCGTAGTGCGTTGTTTGTAGTCCTCTACTGCCTATTTCGAGGCATTCTTGCCACCATGATTTGAGTCTTCTTCTGCCAAGCTATCTGCACAACCACAGCTAATCCAGGAAATAACATCCCTTGGCGAAATTCCCATGGATGTCTCAGACAAAGCGCATACATATGGAGAACCTTGATATCCTATGTTGACCTCATCATTTCCCTCTTCAAGCTTCCTATCCTCCTCATTATGCCGAATGTTTTTGATCCCGCGAGCGTCTAATGAGCATGGGTAGCGACGATCATCCTGACAACTTTCTTCCAAATCACCTTCTTTAACGGTGTTTGAGAACTTAGCGCCAGTGTGGCGAAACTCGACTCTTCTCATCCGTTTCGATTGCCGTTTCATTTGAATCATGTGGCAGTTAATCTTTGTCGTGATTCTATCGCCGTGTGAACTAAAGGACTTTAAAATAGTTAAACCCACCATCCTATCCTAACCGCTAATAGTGTCCGTCTGCCTCGTCAGTAGGAAGTTCGGCGCCGTGCTCTCCGGCTAGACGCTGGGGCCCCTCCCAATTGGTATCCCACGAGTAATCTCATCTTGGGGCGCCTGTAACAGAATGTTGACTGCTATTCTCGCAGTGTAGAGATATAAGAACAGCGCGGAACCGATTCCGGCATAACCCATATTCAAACAAGCCGGCATGAAGCGCATTTTCCCTACTTCCATGGTCACGGTTTACGTATTCGGTGACGATGGAGAAGTGTGCGCCGGAACATTATATTCATGTTTCATCCATCACAACATTCACAAGCCCTGTCCAGGCAGTCTAGAAGCATCGTGCCCACGTCGGTTTTCGCTCTCTTGTATCAGATCCCCCAATCGAAAAAAGTGAGGCGAATATGTCTGAATAAAAGGCCGCATTTGGTTTGTTTCCGACTGACTGTAGTAAAGTCCACAACAATGGCATCAAGTGTTTTGTCTCGTACCAGGTCGGCCCGACGTAGGGGGGGAATGATGCGACCAGTTCGTCCCAGATTAGGGAATGGGGGCTTTGGCAACAAAAGGACCATAAAATCCTCGAGATCTGAAACACACAATCGAAGCTGCTGGCCTTCTTGTGCGGCATAGATTGGGCAATAATTATCTTTTTTTGCTTTCTGTTGCGTCCTGTCAGGCTCCAGGGTGGGTAATACACGGGTTTTTATAAAATGGGCATCCTCGATTGCAGATCGTCCATGCTGATGCTTTCAGCGAGTTTTTTTTCCCCTTCTTCTTCTTCGCCTTCTGATTTGGATTTTTTTCTCTGCTTGTGGCGGACATTTTTCAAAGACAGACATTCTCTGTAGTCAAACGCATGCAGCGCTTGATCGGGGCGTACCAGAGCCGAAAAATATTTTAAAGTGTGGGCTGTGCTTTCAAATTCCCCTTTTATCGTCTCAAGTATCGGGACTGATATGATCCCCCTTCAGCGCGTCCTCCCGCCAAGAACCAGGGGGCACTCTAGCCGTAGTGTTGTGAGTCCTTGATTGCAGCGGAATGAACATCTTTAGCGTACTGCCTTCTGACAAACATCCTCCCTCAAGGTCTTTACAGCGCCGTGTCTTCTTCCCCTTCTCGAAATCCCTTTCTGCCTGCTCTGTTCTCGACCGATTGAGGCAAGGCATAATTTCCGCACCGCATAGATGGTATGATCATGCGTGCGACTGTCTATTCCCGTTAGGGGGGGGGGAAGGAAAGGAAATAGGAGAGAATGACTGCGTGGTTGGTTTCCGAAAATATATCAATTCGGAGCGATTCTGAGCGACGTAGATGTCTTGTCCTTCCGGCTGTATGAGGTGCTTCGGATTGTTTGATTGGAGAATGGAGAATGGTATCAATTCCTCTTCTTGAACACAAACCCCCTCAACCAGAGCTCTGACCGTCTCTCCTCCGGTTCTTGATTGTAGATAGTGTTCCCACCCAGCGTACGGGGATCCGTCGTAATTAATCAAGAACATCTTCGGGAGTTTTTTTTGGCAATTTGAATTAGTAACTGCTTCAACCACGCCCATGAAAGAGCTTGTGTACGCCTATGGCAGGGTAAGATGAATAAGTCTTGTTTTGTTTGCTGTTGGCTGAGCTGGTGTATGCGTCGACGTTTCAAAGTCTTTTCAGCGTATGGTTGACAGTTTGATGAGCTTCGATGACACGTTCAAGAAATCTAATATCTCGACTTTAGTCTTCGACTTCTCACGAAGGATCTTGGCAGAGGATCTGTTCGGCTCGAAGTGGTGTATGCGTCGAACATTTCACTGTCTTTCAGCGTATGGTTGACAGTTTGATGAGCTTCGATGACTCCCTCAAGGAACCTAATGTCTCGACTATGGTCTTCGATTTTCTCACGAAGGGTCTTGACAGAGAATCTGTTCGGCTCGAACTGGTGTATTCGTCGACGTTTCGAAGTTTGCCAGCCAACGGTTGATTGATGAGTTGAGAAGCTTCGATGAACACGTTCAAGGAACCTAATATCTCGACTTTAATCTTCGAATTTCCACGGAGGGTTTAAGCAGAGAATCCATCGGTTGAACTGATGTATTCGTCGACGTTTTTCGAAAATTTTGTCAATCAACGGTTGATTGATAAGTTGATGAGCTTCCAAAACACTTTCAAAGATCTCTAAATGCCTCGGTCATAGCCTTCAAAGACTACCTTATCCACCGCTTCTGGGGGCTCGATGGTTTTTCAATCGACGTACGCAACATTCATTAAACGGTTTCTTTAATTTGAATCAACAATCGATTCAACCATGGCCCTGGAAGAGTTCGTGCATGTCTGTAAGCAAGTGAGATGGAATTGTCAACTTGTTTAATTCCAAGGCAGCAATTCAAGGTAAAGCTGGACGAAAGGTAGTTTTCCATTAGGACCAACAGGACTGGCTTAGTTTTCACATCGGGAAGTGAAGTCCGCCATCGAGCTTGGTTTACTGTTATGTTGAGCTTCGGTACTACTTTCAAAGATATTCGGTTATAGTCTCCGAAAGACCCATCAACCGCTTCCGGAGGCTCGACACTTTTCCAAACGACGTACGCGCTAAGCTCTTACTATGATCCAATTTCATCCTTCAGAGCGTGTCAAGGCAATGTAAGCGCTCTGGCTCGAGGGAAATCCTGTAACCAAGGGGCCGTCGAGTCCACGAGATTGATCACCAGGCTTATATGGGACTTGACAACTTTTTGCAGCACGCTTGATATCTCGGCATCAAGCAACTTCCACCACTCCACATGTATCATCCCACGAGCCACGGGAGCCAATGTCATACATCAATCGTGTCGTATTCGCCAAGGGCTCATCAAGCCTTTCTGCCAATGTGGAAGAGAGGCATTGTGGGCGTGGTGAGTGGCGTGGATGTATTGGAAAGCTCAAAGCCATCTCGGACGAGAAAGGCGAATCTTGAAAACGTTGTATCCACCAGTCCGATTGCTTGATCTCGCTGTATACCATGTTCTTTGAAAGGCTGATACAGCGATCCAATTTATTTGCAGGAGTCGGAGTGAGACCGTCTCAACCGTCTGTTTTCCCAAGGTAACTTCAGCAAGGCACCCTCAAGCCTGGCACTTTTGTATGTAGACGAAAGCGTTGTCGAAAAGACGTTCTGTTACTGATGACGGCTTTGCTAACGAAACATAAGGGCATAAAGTATGTCTTCAAGGCTCAGAAGGCTTATCCATCAACATCACGGATTTTGCCATCAAGATTGATTGGCGAACCGACCAGGATTCGATAACATTGTGACAGCTCTTTTAATCTCTCGACTCTGGTGTTCAATCGTCGTGTTTCTCCCTTCCTATAGCTTGATCTTTCGGTAGACAACGTTCGCAACACCTTTAGAAGGGTCCGATTCCGTTTCAGGTGTGTTGATAGGCCAGTCTCATCATTCTGGCTAAGAAGTTTTGGTGTTAAGCTCAGCCAAGTCCACGAAGAATGCCAGCTTCTTTAAGGGCCCAATATGTGCGATGATAGCCTAAAAGCTTTCTTGACGTCCCACACGCAAGCTTCAAAAACTCAATTTTCGTTCCGGTAGCTTGATTTTGCAAGACACAACTTCCGCAATACACCCATGATTGTCCAGTTCACCTCAAGTGTCTTATCAAGCCGATCTTATTATTCTAGCTCGAGAAATTCACAGCCAAGCCAGCCAAGTCCATGAAGCTGATTAGCAAGCTCGACTAATGACTCGTCGAGGCTTGCTACCATCGCAACCGCTCTCTCAAAGTCTCGGCTTCAGTTGGAAGAGATATGCCCAAGTTAGTCAAGAGCAAATCCCAAAGGTTCAATGTTTCCAAATGAAGAACTCGAAAATGAGACTAACGGTCTGTCAACTCCGATTGGTGACTGATTATATGCCCAAGCTGTTCAAGAGGAAATCCCGAAGTTCCAAGGTCCTCAAGTGAAGATCATGAGGACGAGGCCAACGGTTTCTCGACGTGGAGATTCTTCCCGCGGGTTTTGTGGTTGAAGGCCAGACCGGTATAGCTCGGATCCGAAGTAATGAATCCAAACACCAAGAAGACATCTTTATAGACGGCGGTAAGCTCAACGGTACGGAATGCTGCGGTTATTCGCAGAGCCGACTGAGTAGAATACACCATGTCCGGAATAGTTGGGTATTCTGTTGAAGAAGAATGGCGACGAATGAGTGATCCTTCGGTCAATGTGTAAGATCGTGACTGAATCAGCAACGCCGCTTTTTGGTAATTTCTCTTCTATCCGCGAAGCAGTAGACAATCCGAGAGCATTCATTGAAACGAAGTCAGATAAAATTTCATCTCTGCTTTCTGTCAGAATTTAATGAAGGCATGCCTTCAAATATGTTCCATGTCAAGCTGCTGTGGCGTGGATGTTTAAACGTCATAGCTCTTGATTTTGTTGTTTCATGCAGACTCACTGAAGCGAAACGATCTTCTCCCAAATCTCTCTTTGAAAATCTGTGACATAAGACATTCTCTGAATGTGAACGTATAAGTTCTTCATAAAGCCATGAAGCTATCGCGTTGCGTCTGGATGTATTAAAGCCGTGGCTCTTGGTTCTGTCGTTCCATGTATATCGGCTGCAGCGTAGTGATCTTCTCATAGACTTTCTTCGAAGTTATCTTGTGCTTCGTGAGCATGATCGTATGAAGTTTTTCATGCAGTCGTAAAGCTACTGCGCTTCGCCTAGATGTCTAAAAGTCATGACTTTTGATCTTGTTGTTCCGTGCAGACTAGCTACAGCGAAATGATCTTCTCATAAAGCTTTCTTCGAAATATGACACTAATCCGTGCTTCTTGACTGTGGTCCTGATAAGTTCTTCAACGGGCCTTGGCTCTTGATACCGTTGTTCGGTATAGACAATCTCTATCAAGACCTTGCGTTTTGCCTTTCGAAACCGGACTTGAAGGTAAGTAATTCCGGCCGGACTTTTCCCTTTGGCAAAGATTGCAGCACTCTTGGACATCTTCTGTTTCTCGATAGGCGGTAGCGGCGATGAAGAATTTGGAGTATATCCGTGCTCGAACCAAGGCAGCTTCTATTACTGCTCACTCTCTATGAGCCATGCAATTTTGGAAATTCGGAATAAGTCCAAACGGTTAGAACTTAGGAGGCTTCGATTCTTGTCAAAACCTCCGTTTCTCAATAGATCCAGGGGCAGAGATGGAGGAGGTAATATTGTGTATGGTAGAGTCGAAGAGGTGTCTCTTGAATGAATATCAACTGATGTAGATAGGAGCCTTGAAGGGATACAGGGAATGCAAGAAGTCATTGCTCAGTTGTCCACATGGAGGTGTAAAAACCTAGTGCATCGGCTTTGAATATCGTGAACACAACACCTTGTTTCTCTGCTTATAAAAGGTCCAGGTGGTCTTGAGACTGTAGCGAGACTGCCATTTTTAAACTGTCTTCGTGGCTGATGGGTAAACTGGCCGGCAAAGCTAGCCCCGCAAAGCGACAGCGTATCAGGGACTATTTGTGGAATGCTGGATGTGGAGCAAGGATGGTCCAGATGCTGCTCGTTGCTAGATCTGCCATGGTCGCTGGCAAACTCAAGTTTCTCCAGATGTAGAGCTCGAAAATCTCCAAAAGCAAAGCTTTGTAGGAAAGATTTTCAAGTGCTCATAAGTTGTCCATCTATCAACAAGTCAGTGTTGCCTTGTCTCTTGCATCATGGTGAGAAACTCACATAAGGGGTTCCAAGCCTTGGTTGATCGTGATAAGAAGACTCAGGGGCAAGCGATGGTTGATCGTGGTGACAAAACTCAGGGGTAAGAGACTGTTGAATGAGACATACGATACCGTCAAGAAACAGTCTTGAACAGAATGTTATGGTATGTAGTAGCCCTCAAATGAAGAATAAAGAGAAAGGAAGGTTCTATAACAAAGAATCTAGGGGTATAAGGTACTCACTACCTTATCAGCAACCAGCACAACACAGCTGATCCACTACGCCCTATAGATGGTCCGAGCGTCTCAGGGTGTTAGCCACCCCCAACTAAGGTACTTACTTGTCATTGCTTCCTAAGTGTATCTGACTGATCATAGTATGCTTGATTGTCGGAGCTAGATCTCATTTGATTATCTAAGAATCTCATCGTTGAAATTGGCTCGTCGTTACATCGTATGTACCATCAGGGTCACACCCTTCGGTCTCACTGCTTCAATCCACGTCCCTGGACTTGCTAAGAGAAATCACGCCCTCTTGCTGGCAGAAGTTCGATACCAGAGGCTGGCACAGTAATTGAAAGATTGCCTCACTGAGCTTATATGTTTTAATTGCAGGTTTGAGTATATGATCTATCGTGCTCTATTTTTAGTTGGAGCGTGTATCATATGTGCTTCATTTCTGGTTTTAGTGGTTCTTCTTGTCCAGACAATTATGTTATAATGTCCATTGTTGCGGCAAACAATTTGTTAAATGAGGCATCCTGTATGATGAAGCTGATTGCCTATTTCTTGGGAGGTTGTGTTTTGCACAGCAGTAAGGAAAGAGCGGAAGGGCCGGCGAGTCAACGTGGATAGTATGGATAGGTACCATAGAAGGTACAAGAGGCTGCAAATGTTGTCGTGGAATTATGTTGCATAGAAGATGGAATGTAGGGAGGAGGAAGGGGACTATATAGTATCCAATGAACAGCAGAATACGCTAGAGAGGGTGAATCTTTGCCCCATCCATTCCCAAAAGTATTCATACGGGGTGAATAAAAGTGAGGTGAGAGCAATGCAGGTAAGGTGAGAGCATCTCAAAGTGAGGCGAACAGTCGTCAATGACAATGAGAAAGAGGAATAAGAAAAGGGTTGGTTGAGGATACCCGGGTGCTGGTCTAATTAGATAACTAGCAATCTTGCTAATCCAGCCATATTCGTTATATCAATCATAGAACTTTCGGTTGACATTCCTAAATAAACAGTTGCTTTCTCCTTACCTGATGATTGCACCTTCATTTTCTCGACTTGATGTTCAATGCAGCGAGCGAAAGAGTATATGCACTGCGAAAAGTTTCGCGTCTAGCCTGCCTGACGGCTCCCGGGCCAAGTTCCTTATCGGAAATCGAAACAACTCTCAATCTATGTTACGCGAAGTCAATGTGGCTCTGAAGAATCTCCTGACAGTCAAGAAGAGGGAGTGGGATAGGGGCTTCGAACAGGCGCGGACTAATCCGATCACCTAGTCCACAATAGCCAAGTATACCAAAGAAGCGCAGCCCATGCCACTTGGTACAAGCTTCGCTTGAATGTCTGAAAAAAAAGCGATATGCCTCCCCGTTTTATTTTTGGTCGGTCATGAGGTGCTGTCTCATCCCATTCCTTTCTTTTACGTGTGTTTCCATCTCTAAATACATCATACTTGTCTTCCAGATTCAGCGAATTCGACTGTTGCGCGGGAAGACCATAACCACTAGAAGGACTCACGCTTCTTGTTCGCGCAGCATATGATCTCACTGCAAGGCCATTGTGAGACGACCGGTCGGGAGAGCTCGAGCGTACGGGTTTCGGTGCTGGAGCAACCCATGATCGAGCAGATGCAGACATGGTTTCCTGCTTGAGCGATGGCGCTTCGGACCTGGAGAGAGGTAATAAGGGCGTATCGGGTTCTTGCAATTCGTGACTTCCCCGGTACGCCATTCTAAGGGCGCGGACAAACAGAACAAGGACCGTAAAACCTAGTGATAGACCATAACGGATGAAGATTGTAAGTTGATCCGGTAGTAAGCAAAGGTGGCTTTCGAGTGTCTTTTCTTTTGCTCCATTTCCAATTCGGTCGCCCCGTGCGTCGATTGGATTCCATAGACTTACCATTTGGAATCCAGGTCTTCGAACACCCATGGCCCAAGACATCGATTTTACAGTTATCTCTCGAATGCCACCATTCTTCGAGCTATAGCCTCGATGGATGACCTCACAATAATCATGATCGTCACCCGAGAACACATGCTCTATATCCCCAATCTTCTCCACAAGCTCGTTTGACACCAAAGGAGTAAGGACATTTTGATACTGAATTCCTGCCTCTACTTTAATCGCGTTTCTATCGTCCTTTTCTACTGTTTCGCCTAGCTCCTTGCTGGATTTCGTAGGAGGGTACCGCTCACGGAGTGGTCCACAGGGTGTTCCCGATGCACGATAAAGCGGCACATGTGTCAAGAGAATTGATGGCATATCTGTATCTGCAGTAGGTCTGCCTGTATATTGCCCCTTGAGTACAACAGGGTCATCAAGCTGAAAGACAGTATGATCTAAGACTTCGTTTCCGGTTTTTCCCGCTTGCACTCGCAATTCGCGACCAATTGCTCGTGATTTTTCAGCTTTCGCTTGGATAAGAAATTCCTCGGAAGGACCCCAGATCTCTCGGGTTAGTCTATTCCCATCACTTGCTCCCATATCACCAGTAACTAGATCAGCTTGGCCTTTGGCGCTTAGTGATAATGTATCCACTGAAACAAAGCTGTGGTTGCCGATAACGTCGACTCGATTTCCGCCGCCAAAGTAGGCATTGAATCTCTTTCTAACGGGCAACCTAATGCCAGTGCCCAGCCCAAGATCATGGTTCCCCGGCAGAGTTGCAATCATTTTACGATACGGCCTCCCTTGCCTTTCGGTGTGTTTCCCGTGCGTCCATGGCCCAAAAAAAATACGGCCAAAACGGTTGTACTCCTTCAACCAGAAGTCGTCTCCATACCTTTTCCATTGTTTGTCAGATATATCGTCACCGCGGGTTGCCCACTCCCGTCCCCCATCGAACAGGTCGCCGAGGAATATAACAGTATCAGGATCTAAAATTTCCTGGAGCAGCTGGAAAGACTTCCGAAGATATAAATCGGTGTACCTCACAGTAGCCGTCGACAATGGCCAAGGTCGACCTGGGTATGTGTGCGGATCGACTAATTGAGGATCGGCGATGAGAACGATGTGGTGCGGTGTTGCTTCAGGAGGCTGCCAAGCTAATCAGAATACCAAGACTTTCGCAGATGTGGTGTACAAGTGCCTACCCAGCTTTCCCAGCGATCCCAAGCGCAGCCCTTCACACCTTTTCTGAACACAGCTTCCTCACCCCACCACAACAGCAGGATCCATAGTACGACCAACGCAAGCCTAACATCCAAAAGTGACCGTAGCTTCCAGGGCTCTCGTGACGGATGTGATCGGCTATTTGATGCGCCATGTGTGTAGCCCCGACCAGATCGAGCCTGTAAATAAGGAATGCGATGACCGACTATCGGCAGCAACCCCTCGAGAGAACGCTGGCCTAAACCTCGTATCTGCTCTAATTTGCTGCCAAATGGTTGAGAGGCGTGATACGAGGTCATCGTAGTGAACTGCAGTCGCGTAACGTAGGGAACATGTTGCGAGCTGTTTGCAGGTCGACAGCCCAGAGGTCACTGAATGGTATTCAAAGGCTAGCAGCCAACGTTGCGACCTTCTCCGCTTGTGCGCTTGCCAAATTACAGGGAGTGTTTTCGACGATTCTTGTAAATTGCATATAGCATCCCCGAACCCAGGCCAACACGTGACCGCTGGCTGACTCAGGTGCCGCCGCTTTGCTCCCCCGCTAACGCCCGTTTCGTCGATGTGCTCTCTCTCTGCTCCCCCATGCTTCCTCGCTGCTCTCCCCTGCTCCCTCATTGCTCCCTCGTGCTCCCTCTCTGCTTTCCCGTGCTCTCCCTCAGCCACTTTCTACTCTTTAGTTGATAATGCTTTCTTACAAGTTTAGACGAGAGCGTCCATTCAGCTCGTTTTGAATGCTAATCAAAGAAAAGCCGATTATAACTTCATCGTTCGCTCATTATGTTATTTTCTGCTCTTGTTCTCTTGCTCTTTCGCTCTTGCTCTTTTTCTTCACTTCTAATTATCTGCGACCTATAGCAACTCATCTGTATATTAAATACTACGTTGTCATCTTATATTTACTTCATATATCAATAATATCATGATCTCTATCTCTCTTCGCTCTATACATCTCAATGATCAAAGCATTCTTGATTTGATTTGATTTGATTTTGATTTGAATTCATACACCCTTGTGACATCGATTTAGATTCGATTCATGAGGGAAACTATGCTATGTGTATCGAACGGACAAAACTCTCTGAGGGAGAAAATCGCTCGCCGACTACACGACGACTTCACGCCGTCGAAACAATAAAATTGGCACTATATTACCAGTAATGAACCTATAGCTTCTATTCAGCGCGTGACGCTCGAGTAAACTCTTGATGAGAGTGTCTGTGTTAGGGGCCTGCCTAGAGCGGGTCAGATAGGGGTGTCATTTAACTAGAAGATAAATGCTAAGGAAGAAAGGTAGCTACGGGAAAGAAGCTGGCTACATATGTGTGTTCCTCAGCCGACGCT
>JAABUI010000186.1_pt1 | contig 82450 bp, 86 predicted proteins | sample 5559111 | NCBI WGS metagenome assembly JAABUI01 (sample SAMN10711870, study PRJNA513365) | rock metagenome | isolation source: Antarctica rocks | place: Antarctica: Victoria Land, Buttleship Promontory | reverse complement strand
GGCCGGCGATCCGGTGGTGAACCTGCGCCACCTGAAACAACCGGCGGCCGAGGTCGGACCGTACTCGGTGCTGCACGACCAGACGGCCGGGACGATGAGCATTGAGCATGCCGCCGACCTGGTGGCCATCGCCCGCGCCAGTGCACCCGGTGGTCTCACCGCGAAGGCCGCGGCCATGACCATCACCGACAAGACCGACGTGTCCAAGTCCGAGGTGGAGAAGGCCCGGCGCAAGCTGGATCGTCTCGCCAAGGCCGGTCGGCTGGTGTTCTGCGAGGGCACCAAGGGTGGCATCGACGGTGGGACGGCGAGCACCTGGCACGGCGTTTCGACCGATCACGGCACCGATCACGGCAGTGTTTTCGGGAATCCGATCACGCACCGATCACGCCAATCACGTTCTGAGACGTATCCGCAGGTCGGGACCGATCACGGGACCGATCACGGCGATCACGCGGGGGTCGATCACGTTTCCACCCCCCCCTGTAAGGGGGGTGGAACGGACCATGTTCGCCCGGCGGAAATTGAAGAGACCGCTCTGACCCTCGTGCAAGACGTGCTCGGCGGGGAGGTGATCTCAGCATGACCGACGACGAAGTACTGGCATTGCTCGTGCACCTGAGCACCCAGCTCGACGCGCTCGACGAACGCCTCGACGCCCTCGACGCCCGACTGACCGACCTCGAAGCCCGGGTCGAGCACCTGGAGGTGTACGCGCTATGACCGCCGCACGGGAGCTACTGACCGCGACCCGCCACACCCGGGCACCCCGCACCCGCTGTGAGCACAAGGCATGCCCTTATCTGACCCGCGAGTTGCTCTGCCCACTGCACACCACCACCACGAAAGAAGGCACCCGATGAGCACCACCACCCTGCACGCCGCGGTCGACACCGCCACCACCACCGCCACCCTGCGAGTCGCCGGGGTACTCACCAGCCTCGACGGCTACGGGATCCTCACCCTGGCCACCGCCGACAGCCTCCTCGCTCATCTCGCCGCCGCGGAAGAGCACAGCGACGACGACAAGGCTCGGGCCGAGGTAGCGATGGCCGCGGGGCTCCGGGCGCATTCGCTGCTGATGGTTGTGAAGGCAGCCCTGCTGGCACTCGCCGACGTCGGCGACACCGGCCAGCTCGACCAGGCCCTGGTCGATGCCATCGTCGCCGCGGATCCGGTCGTGACCGAGAGCGTCCGCACGGCGCTGCACGACTCAATCACCGCACCCGGGGATGCCGCCTTGGCCTACGCGCTGATCGGGGAGCTGCGACGCGCTCAGCAGGCCGCAGCGGACACCACACGGCTGCCCGACCACATCCCGACCGACTGGGCCGACGGCGGCTTGCCGTGAAAGCCATTCTGCGGGATAATGGACTTGTTCGATCACGGCATCGCCTCTGCTCGCAGGGCGACCAATGCCAGGCTCGCCGCACGCGGGAGCCGGGAAGCCACGAACGACGTTCGCCACGCTCGGGTGAGAGTGCACGCACCGCCCCGGAGAGCTGGCCATTCCGTTACGTGTCGATCCCAAATCCTTTAGGAGATCTCTGATGAATTCCGTACTACAACTCGCACTGACCGAATGCGATAAACCCGGCACGACGGGCACCAGCCCACTCGCCGCAATGAGGGAACGGAGAAACCTCGTGAAGGGGGCGATGGAAGCGATCCTGTCCGCCCCGACCCGCGAGAACCGCGACCTGCGGCAGTCCGAGAAACGCGACTTCGAACACGCCAAGGATCGTATCGGCGAGGTCGACGCGAGAATCGCGGAACTAGAATTCCAAGGCAAGCGCGAAGCGTCCGCCGCCGAAGCTCGTAAGGGCTTCGGCGAACCGGCCGGCATCGGTGGCGCCGCCGCCAGCGGGGGCGAGACCTACCACCGGGGCGCCAGCAGCCCCAGCTTCTTCCGCGACCTGTGGCACGCCCAACGCGGCGACGCCGACGCGAGTGATCGTTTACGCCGTAACAACCGTGAGGTTGGCATCGAGTCCCGCGCCCTCGGCAACACCGGCGGAACGGGCGGCAGTGCCGGAGAATTCGCGCCCCCGGCGTGGATCATCGACCAGTACGTCAAGCTGGCCCGCCCCGGCCGCGTCACCGCCGACCTGTTCCACAAGGAAGACCTGCCCGCGGGTGTCTCCTCGGTGAACATTCCGAAGGTAGCCACCGGCACCACGGTGGCCCCGCAGACCACCCAGAACACGGCTTTGGCGCAGACGGACATCACCTCGACCAGCCTGTCCTCGGGCATCATCACCCTGGCCGGCAAACAGGTTGTCTCCCAGCAGCTCCTCGACCAAGGCGGCATCCGGGTCGACGAGGTCATCCTCGAAGACCTGGCCGCCGACCTCGCCCGCCAGCTCGGCACCCAAGCCCTCACCGGCTCCGGCACCGGCGGGCAGCTCAAAGGCTTCCTAACGGCGACCAGCTCGAACGTGGTCACCTGGACGCAGGCCACCCCGACGGCCAGCGGGTTCTACGCCCAGCTCGCCAAGCTGCAAGGTCAGATCAACGCGACCCGGTACAAAGCCCCCGACGCCGTGGCGATGCACCCGCGGCGCTGGGCTTGGTTCGCCAGCTTCACCGACTCCACCGGGCGCCCGCTGGTCGTGCCCACCTCGGGCAGCTTCAACAGCATGGCCAACCCCACCGATGGCATGCAAGGCGCCGCCGGGCATGTCGGCTCGGTGCTGGGCATGGACGTCTTCACCGACCCGAACCTGCCCGTGAACGGTGGCACCGGAAACAATCAGGACACGGTTTTGATGTTCGTCCGCGACGACGTGTGGCTCTACGAGGGCACCCTGCGAGCCGAAGCCTTCACCGCGCCCTACGCCGACAGCATGGGAATCCTGTACAGGGTGTTCAACTACTACGCGATGATTCCGGATAGGTATTCGGCCTCGCTCGGGCAGGTCAGCGGCACCGGCCTGGTCACACCGACGTTCGCCAACTAGGCCGACCTGTCGTGGTGGTGGCGTCAACGTCACTCGAGCCGTGCCTCACGGATCCACGCGGCACGGGAGCGAAGGCGGGGAAGGTGCCGGACTCTTTCAACCCGGCAAGGTCCCTCGCCTGCGCCACCACCCACGACAGCCGCACAGCCACCACCACGTGCCTGCCTCAGCCACGGCCACGACCGTGCCACGACCGTGCCGTGCCGGGCCAACCGCCAGCCGACCGGGCCAACCGCCACCACGACCGGGCCAACCGCCCGACCGGCAGCCGCCATCGGATTGCCTGCAACCGTCCACCCTCGGTGCATCACCCCGACTTCGACCCGTGGCACAGGTAGGGCAGTGCCACCACGGGGGCCGCACAGGCCACGCCAAGGGCTCAGTACGACCCACCGGGCCAGCCACCCGGCAGACAGGGGCCTACCTAGATCCACCCACCATGACGCCACCCGCACAGCTACCTACCTGCCGTCCGCCCCAACCCTGTCGGCCAGACTGCCCACGATCTAGTAGCACCAAGACTGCCACCCCGGATTGGTAGGCACCTAGCAGCACCACCCACCTAGCACCACTCCCTAGCACCCGCCTAGCCACCCACCGGGGGGGATGGTCGCCGGGGGCCCCCACCCACCCCACCCACCCCGGTGGTGGTCGAACCCACTGACCGTTACGAGCTCACCATCTCACCGAGCGTTACGAGTTCACCATCACTGAGCGTTACGAGTTGAGCGTTTTTTGGTGAGCTGATAGCGCAGCGGACCCGCCAGTCGCCCACTTTTCTCCCCGATGTTTTCGTGTCGGTCTAACCAATCCTCGATAGGAGCCATGATGGACCGGGAATGCGCCTCCTGTGGCCTCCAGTACGTCGCTAGGCGAGCTACCTCGCGGTTCTGTGGGGGTACTTGCCAGAAGCGCGCGGAACGGGCCAGAGCGGCAGGTATGCGCCTCCCGGCGGCCAACCTGGCCGGCCACGAGGCACCCCCGAGTTTGCTGGTCGAAGCTGTCAGCCGGGAGCTGGACGAGGTAGGTCGATTGGGGACGGTAGGCGGACAGCTGGCTGTCCTGCTAGCGCACCGCGTCGCCTCGCGCCGCGAGACCGGCAGTGCGACGGCGGCGCTGGCCAAGCAGCTTCACCTGACGATGACCTCGGCCTTGGGCGGGGTGGCGAAGGCTGCCGATCCGCTCGATGAGATCAGGGCGCGGCGTGACCGCAAGCGTGGTGTCGGCGGGCTCTGAATCCGTCGCTTCGGCTCACGTCGAGCGGCACCGACACGTTCAGCGTCACGGGTGTCCACAGGTTTGCGCACAGGTGTGAGATCTTTTGGAACGGCCCAAAGTGCAGTTCCCGTAGCTACGATCAGCTATCACGGTCCCGCCGGTAATCGGATGCAGCGACGTACTGGTGGCGATAAGCCGTACCCTCCGGTTGCACCCATGCCTCCCGCCAAGAGCCGCGCTCGAAGTAGGCAACGGTCACGGTATCGCCCTCGCTGGACAGAAACGTCACATTGAGGGCACCCCCGGCGTCGACTGCCAGCGTCGGCGGATTTGAGACGACAACTTCTTTAGGCGTTCTGGATGCGAGGACGACCACTACAGCCATGCGCCCAACGGTAGCGCCCGCGCACCGTGGGACACACAGCAAACGGCCCCACCCATCACACCAGGGCAGGGCCGTTCGTCGCTGTACGGGACGCTCAGGCGGGCACCGTAGCCCCGGCCTGCACCTCCTCCAGCTTGTCCGCAGCTTCGAGGAGTTGCGCCGCGAACTGACGGGCCTGCTCGGCGTCCAGAGCAGCCCCGTGGCCCTCGATGCTGACGAAGAATTCTGGTGCGGCCCCGGCGACCTCTTCTCCTCCCGCGTACACGCTCACGTACGAGCCGGACCTGGCCGAGGACACCGTGCAGTGAATCTCCGGGAAGCTCAGCAGGGTGTGCCCGCGCCGAGTGGCCCCGTCGTTGTCGAGCATCCACCCGTCGGCGGCGTCGGGAGCCCAGTCCGGTAGCGGAATGTGGCACAACCGGTGTTGCATCCGGTTGTGCTCGACCTCCTCGTAGGCATCGCCGACGAGGCAGGCATCCACCTGTCGTTGGTCGTGCTCCGTTGCGTCCTCGGGTGCGAGTTCGCGCCGTAGGTGGTTCAGGTTGCCGAGCTGCTTCTCGGTTAGCTCCGCGGCCATCTCTCCGAGCCAAGCGGTCGAGCTGCTGTCGTGGGTGGTGTTGGTAGTGCTCATGGTGGTGTCTCCCTAACTGTCTTAGGTGCGGTGCGGTATTACCTGCCCCGGTGCCACCGATGACGAGGAACGCCAGCCGCGCGGCGACAATCGCCTCCAGCAGCCGAGCGGCGTCGAGGGGTACGGCCCCGGCAACCACCAAGGCATCGAGGCCCTCCGTCGCCGGACGCAGCACCCGCAGGGACAGGCACGTGCCGTCGGCGGCGATCGGCGGGAGCACCGCGTGCAGGCGCACGCCCGCCCCGCCGTACCCCGCGTCCGGCAGGCGGCCGTCCACCCACGGTTGCGCCTCGTCCAGCCGTCGGCCGGCGGACAGCGCCAGTCGCTGCGCCAACCTGCGCACCGCTGCTTCGTCGGGAAAGCACACCTCGGTCCGCTGCAATCCCGCACCGCGGTCCACCCACACCTGGTGCGGGGCGGTGACCAGCACATCGGCTACGTTCGGTTCCCGCATCAGCGCCTCCAGCAGCCCTGCTCCGGAGAGCTCCGTCTGCAGCACCCGCAGCGCAGTCAGCAGGTCGGTGTCCCCCAGCACCCCTCCAGACTAAGCGCCCGCGCACCCGCTCCAGCAGCTCCTCACGATCCAGGAGCGCGCTCACGCCGCACGGCTCCGTACCCCGCGGGCGTCAAGTGCGGCCAGCACCGCGCGTGCCCCGACCGCGAGAGGTGACCGTCTGCCCGGTCGCAACACCCCCCGTTCCAAGGCAACGGCGAGGTCAGGCTGTGGCCGCATCGCCGCCAGCAGGGGCAATCCCAGCGCCTCGGATACGTCCGTCGCGCGGAGACCGCCCGGGGCAGGCCCCCGCACCACGAGCTGCAACTGAGCGGCTCGTGGCCCCAATGCCGCCACCATCCTGGCCGCCGCGGCGCAGGCCCGGACCTCGGCAGGGACGACCAGTACCCCGAGGTCCGCCCGGTCCAACGCGGCCGCAGTGACCTCGCCCAGCGTGCGCGGCAGGTCGCACACCACCACGTCACCGGCCCGACGTCCGGCTTCGATCACCGCAGCCACCGCCGCCGCCGAGGGCGCCACCTCATCGCGACCGCAGGACAACACCGTGAGCAGAGAGTGGACGTCGGCGCTGGGCAGCGCCTGACGCAGCGCGCTCACCGCGACCCGACCACCGGTGAGCGCCACGCCGGACCAGCGCAAACCGGCCCGTTCTTCGGCGCCCAGCACCAGATCCAGTCCGCCTCCCAGGGGGTCACAGTCGACCAGCAAGCCATGGCGACCAGCCACGATCACGGTGGTCCCGACCGCAGCCGCTAGGCACCGGCACCGGCACCGGCACCGCCACGGCCCCCGAGTACCGCGAGAACCCGACCGTCGGCGTCGACGTTGTCCATACGTTCGCCGAGTGCGGTGACCAAAAATCGCTCGCCATCGGGCAGGTGCACCACATGCTCGGCACCCACGGCCACCGCGCTGCGCCACAGCGCGTCGTCAGCCTCGCCGTCGGTGAGCACGAGGATGCCCTCACGGCGGGGCATTCCTGCTTGCGCGCAACGTTGCGCCGAGGCAGCATCGAGCAGCACCAGCGGCGCACCGGCCCACGGCAGGCGGGCACCTGCGGTGTCGATGGACATCTCCAACTCACACCCAGCGGCCGCCGCGAGGCGCAGCGCTTCTTCTTGCAGGGGTCCCGATGAGATGAGCGCGAGTACCCGCGCCGCCGTGGTCGTCATGCGACCTACCGTGCGCCATTGCCGAACCCGGACGGCGCCGATCGGTATCGGTTGTGGACAACTTTCCGCCCTGTGCACAACCACGTTCCGGCCGGTTTCGACACACGGGCGGAAGATATGGGACGACCCCCGCCAGGGGGGAGGGGCGGGGGTCGTCAGCGCTCAGCCCCGGGGGGTCGGGCTGAGCACACCTGGAACAAGTCCAAGCGAGGTCGACTGTACCCCGAAGTACTCCGACTTTGCACGACGCGGGTCATCGTCTCCACGACCGCGCAGGCAGTGGCGACCTATGCTCCGTGGTGTGACCGAGCCTGCGCCAGTGACAACGCGCCCGGCGGCGCCAACGCCCCCGGGGACCGACCGACCGGTCGCCGCGTTCTTCGACCTGGACAAGACCATCATCGCCAAGTCCAGCACGCTGGCTTTCAGTCGACCGTTCTTCCACGAGGGGCTGATCAACCGGCGCGCCGTGCTGAAGAGCACCTACGCGCAATTCCTGTTTCTGCTCGCCGGCGCCGACTCCGACCAGATCGAGCGCATGCGGGCCAACATCACCTCGCTGTGTGCCGGATGGGACGTGTTGCAGGTCCGGTCGATCGTCGAGGAGACCCTGCACGACGTGGTGGACCCCCTGGTCTACGTCGAGGCGGCCGAACTCATCGCCGATCACAAAGCGAGGGGACACGAGGTGGTCGTCGTCTCCGCCTCCGGCGAGGAAATGGTCACGCCCATCGCCCAGATGGTGGGGGCCGATTTGAGCGTAGCCACCAGCATGGTCGCCGAGGACGGTTGCTACACCGGGGAGGTCTCCTTCTACTGCTACGGCGACGGCAAGGCGGACGCCATCCGCGCGCTGGCCGAGACCCGCGGCTACGACCTGTCAGCGTGCTACGCCTACAGCGATTCGGCGACCGATCTGCCGATGCTCAGCGCGGTCGGACATCCCACTGCGGTGAACCCCGATCGCGCGCTGCGCAAGGAGTCGACGCAACGGGGCTGGCCGATGCTGACATTCTCCGCGCCGGTGTCGCTGCGGGCGCGGATTCCCACGGCCTCCTCCTCCGCGGTGGCCACCGCCGCGGTCGGATTGGGCGCGGCCGCGGCGGGGGCCACATGGTACGGGATCGCCCGTCGTCGCCGGCTCCGCTGAGACACGCCGAAGTGGGGGTTGCTGTGATGTGCATCACGGGGTAGAACTGTGATCAAGGAACCCCGAGCGGCCAAGGTCGGACCGGAAGAGAAGGCCCCTCCTCCCTGATCGAGGCTCCCAGCATGAGCACCCGGCACCCATCGCACCGCAGCCAACCAACCGGCAGGCGCGGCGGGCTTGCGTCAGTCGACAACCGTCCTCTGCCGCCGAGGCCACCAACACCGCGCATCAGTGCACGCTTGGTAACCGGGCAGTTCGTGCTTGCGGACGGCGCACCCTTTCCGAGGGTGCGTCGTCCGGCTTTGCGGCTTACAGCGCGGCGAGCTTGCGGAAGTCCCAGCTCACAATTTTGTCCGGCACCAGCCGGTGCCAGGCGTGGCGCCCGTCGTGCGGCAACTCGTCCAGTCCGAAGTACTTGGCCGCGAACGCGCGTTCCATCGGGGCGAGGACCTCGTTCGACGCCCCCGTCCGCGGAACTTCCCCGACGACCTCCACACTGCCCCGCAGCTCCACGCCGCGAAGTTCCAGGTAGTCGTGCCCGGCATCCACCACGATGGCCACCCGCGAGTCGCGTTGCAAATCGGCCCACCGCTGACTGCGGGTGATGCTCTGCATCCACATCGCCGTGCCGTCCCAGATGAACCACAGCGGGGACACGTGCGGACCATCGTTGCTGGTGGTGGCCAGGCGGCAGGTGCGCTGCTCACCGAGAAATTCGTCCCGCTCCTGGACCGTCATCGCGATGCGGCGACCGCGCTTCTGTTCCTGAGGACTCATCAGGCACTCCCGTTCAACCGTTGTTGGCGTCCGCAATCGAGGTCGCTTCGCGGGCACCGGCCTGCAAGGCGAGGCAACAGCTGAGTATCCACGCGCCAACGCCATCGGGGCCCCCGGTCGCGAAACCGACCGCGTCAGCCCGGTACTCCGCAGGCCGACGCATCCAGCTCACCTCGGGGACGGTGAGGTTCTTGGGGTCGAGACCGGTACTCACCGAGACGAGACGCGACGCCGCCCGTGCGACGACGCCATCGCCGCTGCCGAATGGGGCCAGGCCGAGCAGCTCGCCGTGCACCACCGCAGCGAGCACGGCGGCAGGCACCCGGCTGCCACCGGTGATCAACTGCGCCAACAGCGCGAGCCGATCCGCGACACCAGGCTCGGCGCGTGGACGCCCCAGGGAGTCCGCGTCGGCGATGTCCGCCGCCGCGAGCAGGTGCAGACGGGCAAGCACCTGTAGCGGTGAGCGGCGCCAGACCTCGAGGGTGCTCACCAGGGCCGACCCGTCCAGCGCCGCGGCTACCCGCACAGCACCCGCCAACACCGGGTCGCCCACCTGACCGTCCGAGTCTTGCGCGGGCAGTTCGGGAGCACCCCCGTCCAACGCCGCCGAGGCCCTCGCGGCCCGCACCGACGCCTCCGTCGCCGAGACCGCAAAGCCGCGCCGGTTCGCGCGGTGCCGGTGCACCTCGGCGATGGCAGCCCCCGCCGCCTCCGTCGCTTCGGCCACCCCGGGCAGGGCGAGTACTGGCGCGAGCGGATCGGGCGAAGCGACGGCAGACACGCTGCGAAACGCTACCGGCGCAATCCCCACTGGCCTGTGTGACCTACGCCGCATATGTTAGTGGTATGAGTGCCAAGACTGACGAAATCCACGACAACACCCATGTTTTTGCGCCCAGCGACGAGTTCGCCGCGCAGGCCAACGCCGGGACCGATCTGCAGCAGGCGGCCGACGCCGACCGGGAGGAGTTCTGGGCCACCCAGGCCAAACGACTGTCCTGGGCGCAGCCGTGGGAGCAGGTCCTGGACTGGTCCGGCGCACCGGTCGCGAAGTGGTTCGTCGGCGGCAAGCTCAACGTGGCCTACAACTGCGTGGACCGCCACGTCGAAGCCGGCAATGGCGACCGGGTGGCCATTCACTGGGAGGGCGAGCCAGGCGACTCCCGGGACGTCACCTACAACGATCTGCTGGCCGAGGTGAGCCAGGCCGCCAACGCATTCACCGAGTTGGGGCTGGTCACCGGCGATCGGGTGGCCATCTATATGCCGATGGTCCCCGAGGCGATCGTCTCCATGCTGGCCTGCGCGCGTCTCGGGCTCACCCATTCCGTCGTGTTCGCCGGATATTCTTCCGGGGCGCTGCGTTCACGCATCGACGACGCCGAGGCCAAGCTGGTCATCACCACCGATGGGCAGTGGCGCCGCGGCAAGGCCGCGCCCATCAAGGCCGCCGTGGACGAGGCCGTGGACGGTGCTGAGTCGGTGCAGCACGTGCTCGTCGTCAAGCGGACCGAGTCCGATGTGGACTGGACCGAGGGGCGCGACCTGTGGTGGCACGACACGGTGGCCAAGGCGTCCACCGAGCACACCTGCGAGGCCTTCGACTCCGAGCACCCCCTGTTCGTGCTCTACACCTCCGGCACCACCGGCAAGCCCAAGGGCATCATCCACACCTCGGGCGGCTACCTCACCCAATGCTCCTACACCCATCACTACGTGTTCGACCACAAGGAGGGCAACGATGTCTACTGGTGCACCGCCGACATCGGCTGGGTCACCGGGCACTCCTACACCGTCTACGGGCCACTGAGCAACGGCGTCACCCAGGTCGTCTACGAGGGCACGCCCAACTACCCCGACGAGCACCGGCACTGGAACATCATCGACAAGTACGCGGTCTCGATCTACTACACGGCACCGACGCTGGTCCGCACCTTTATGAAGTGGGGTCGCGAGATCCCCGATGCGCACGACCTGTCGTCGCTGCGGGTGTTGGGCAGCGTCGGCGAGCCGATCAACCCCGAGGCGTGGCTGTGGTACCACGAGGTGATCGGGCACGGACGCTGCCCCATCGTGGACACCTGGTGGCAGACCGAGACCGGTGCCATCATGATCTCCCCGCTGCCGGGCGTCACGGCATGCAAGCCGGGTTCGGCGATGGCCCCACTGCCCGGCATCTCCGCGGCCGTGGTGGACGAGGAGGCCAACGTGCTCAGCGCCAGCGAGGAGGCAGTGAACGGATACCTGGTGCTGGACAAGCCGTTTCCGTCCATGGCCCGCGGTATCTGGGGTGACATGGACCGTTTCCAGGAGACCTACTGGTCGCGCTACGCCGAACAGGGCTGGTACTTCGCCGGAGATGGCGCCAAGGTGGACGCCGACGGTGCCATCTGGGTGCTCGGCCGGGTGGACGACGTGATGAACGTGTCCGGGCACCGCATCTCCACCACCGAGGTCGAGTCCGCCCTCGTCTCGCACCACGCCATCGCCGAGGCCGCCGTCGTCGGGGCCAGCGACGAGACCACCGGGCAGGGCATCGTAGCCTTCGTCATCCTGCGCGGGGGTGAGGCCGACGGCGGCGAGGAGCTGATCACCGAGTTGCGCAACCACGTGGCCAAGGAAATCGGCCCCATCGCCAAGCCACGCCAGATCATGGTGGTGCCGGAGCTGCCGAAGACGCGCAGCGGCAAAATCATGCGCAGGCTGCTGCGTGACGTCGCGGAAAACCGGGAGGTGGGTGACGTCTCCACGCTGGCCGACTCCACCGTGATGGACCTGATCTCTTCGGGGATGAGCAAGCCTTCGGAGTAGCCGCGATAGGGTTACGGCTGGTGCGCCGGGAAGTCTGGTCGGCAGGACAGGACACGTCTGCCGTCAACCAGAGAGGTCGCTATGCCCCGCATCGGCGCCCGTAGCTCGACCGAGCTCGCCCGCTACCTGCGCACCGAGACCGTCGGTGGTGCGCTGCTCCTGGCCGCCGCCGCGGTGGCCCTGGTGTGGGTCAACTCGCCCGTCGGGTACTCCTACGAGGCGGTGCGCGACTTCCACCTCGGACCATCCGCCGTGCACCTGAGCCTCACCGTGGACACCTGGGCGCAGGACGGACTGCTCGCGGTGTTCTTCTTCGTCGCCGGCATCGAAGTCAAGCGGGAGATGGTGGTCGGCGAGCTGTCCGACCGCAAGAGCGCGACGCTGCCGGTGGTCGCGGCGCTGGGGGGCGTGGTGGCCCCGGCGCTGGTGGCACTGGCCGTCGGGTGGGGCACGCCGGGCATCGACAAGGCCTGGGCGGTTCCCGTGGCCACCGACATCGCCTTCGCCTTGGGGGTGCTGGCGCTCACCGGATCTCGGCTGCCCGCCAGCGCCCGAATCTTCCTGCTGAGCCTGGCTGTCGTCGACGACCTGGTGGCGATCGTCATCATCGCCGTCCTGTTCACCGACGGCCTCGCGCTGGGGTGGGTCGCGGTCGCCGTCGCGTGCCTGGCCTTCTACGCCTTCGCACAGTACCGGCGAATCACCTGGACCGCGCTGTACGTCCCGCTGGCCCTGCTCACCTGGTTCGCGGTGCACCAAACCGGAATTCACGCCACCTTCGCCGGAGTCGCGCTGGGGCTGCTCGCCCGAGTGCGCAGCACCGACGACGACACCGCGCGCGGGGAGACGGCGGCCCCGGCGAGCCGATTGGAGCACCGCCTGCAGCCGTTCTCGGCCGACTTCTGCGTGCCGCTGTTCGCGCTCTTCGCCGCTGGGGTGCCCCTCTCGGCGGCCGTGCTGGCGCACCTGCCGCACGACCGGATCGCGGTGGCGATCTTCGCCGGCTTGTTGCTGGGCAAGGTCGTGGGCATTTTCGGGACGTCCTGGCTGGCGATCAGGCTCGGCCTCGCGGACCGACCCCGCTACCTGGGAAACCGCGACATGCTGGCGTTGTCGGTGCTCGGCGGCATCGGGTTCACCGTCAGCCTGTTGGTAGCCGAACTCGGCCTCGGCGCCGCGGCCGAGAACTCCAAGGCTGCGGTGCTCATCGCGTCGGCACTCGCCTCCGTGGTCGGCGCGGTCCTGCTGGTGCGCCGAGGCCGGGTCTTCGATGCCGGCCGAGCCGCCCGCCCGGAGCGTGCAAAGCGGGACTTCTACGAGGTGTTCGACCCCGACGATACGTCAGCAGCCGACACGAGCGGTGCCTGATCGGCCCATCCGTAGCAGACCGTGACACCATGAACCTCTGACGATCGGTGGTCGACTCTGCAGGAGTGCCGCCGACGACGAGCACCTGGAGGGGTGAGTTGAGCATCGCCGAGCCCAGCACCGGCCGACACAGCGCCGGCCAGCGCAGCACCGCAGAGGGAGTGCCCACCACGGTCGCCTCCATCCCACTCTCAGACCTCGATGCCCGCGGCAGCGGCAGCATCGGCGCCCTGGTCAAGGACGCCACCACGCAGGTGTCGACCCTGGTTCGGGCCGAGGTGGAGCTGGCCAAGGCCGAGGTCACCAGCGAGGTGAAGCAGGGCGTGCGCGGCAGCGTCTTCTTCATCATCGCGCTCACCGTCGCCTTGTTCAGCGCCTTCTTCCTGTTCATCACCATCGCCGAGGTCATCAACATCTGGTTGCCTGAGTCGGCCAGCTTCGGGATCGTGTTCGTGCTGATGGTGCTCATCGCGGCGGTGTTCGGCCTGCTCGGGTACCGCAAGGTCCGCAAGATCCGCAAGCCGGAGAAGACCATCGACGCGATGAAGGACAACGCGAAGATCGTCAAGCGCTCCAGCTGAGATGGCGCCGCTGGATCCCGCCAGCGTCCGGATCGACGGTCCGTGGACGCACCGTGACGTACACGCCAACGGGATCCGCTTCCACACCGCCGAGGTCGACGGCCGTGGCCCCGATCGTGCCGGGCCGTTGGTGTTGTTGCTGCACGGCTTCCCCGAGTTCTGGTGGAGCTGGCGGCACCAACTCGGTGCGCTCGCCGAGGGCGGCGCCCGCGTGGTGGCGGTCGACCTCCGCGGTTACGGCGACACCGACAAGCCGCCGCGCGGCTACGACGGTTGGACACTGGCCGGTGACGTCGCCGGGCTGATCCGCGCACTCGGTGAGACCGGTGCTGTGCTCGTCGGCCACGACTGGGGTGGGCTCATCGCCTGGAGCACCGCGGCGCTGCATCCCCGACTGGTGCGTGGACTTGCAGTCTTGGGTGCCCCCCATCCGGTGGCGCTGCGCCGAGCGCTGCGACGCCCCGGCGCGCAGGGGCGGGCGCTGGGCTACGCGGTGGGCTATCAGCTGCCGTGGTGGCCGGAGCGGCGCCTGCCCGCCGAGGACGGCGCCGAGGTGGAGCGCGTCCTGCGCCGCTGGTCGGGGCCCGAGTGGCCGCGCTCGGCGGAGTTCGCCGAGGTGGCGGCGCGCAACCGGGCGGCCATGCAGGTGCCCGGCGTGGTGCACTCCGCGATGGAGTACTACCGCTGGGCCATGCGCAGTCAGCTCCGCAACGACGGCCACCGCTTCCGGGTGGAGGTGGACAAGCCGGTGCGCGTCCCGGTGCTGCAGCTGCACGGCGCGCTCGACTCGTGTCTGCTCGCCTCCACCGCTGCCGCCTCGGGCATCTGGTCACCGCAACGTGAGTTCCACGTGCTGCCCGAGATCGGCCACTTCGTTCACCAGGAGGCACCGGCTGCCACCACGCGGTACCTCACCGAGTTCGTGGCCCGGCTCTAGGCGGTGCACACCCCGGCGCCGACGGGCTGGCTCAGCCCGGGGGCCGCGGCAACCTCGTCGCTCACCTCTTTCGCCGTGAGCGCAAAGCCGGTGTCGGTGCTGTCCACCGCGGCGCCGAACACCACGCCGAGCACGAAGCCGTCCGCGTCCACCAGCGGGCCGCCGGAGTTGCCGCTGCGGACCTGCGCACGGATCGTGTAGACGTCGCGGACGACGGTCTGGTCGTTGTAGATGTTCGGCCCGCGCAACGAGATCTCCGAGCGCAGCCGCGCCGGGGTCGCCGTGTACGGGCCGTCCAAGGGATAGCCGAGCACGATCGCCGAGGAGCCGGTGGTGGCCGGCTTCGCCGCGAACGGCAGCGCCGGGGCGCTCAGCTTCGGGACGTCAAGTACGGCGAGGTCGCTCTGCGGGTCGTAGAGCACCACCGTTGCTGCGAGCTGGCCCTTCGGGGTCTCCACCGCCACCTTGTTCGAGCCCGCAACCACGTGGGCATTGGTCAGCACCCGCTCCGGCGCGATGACGAAGCCGGAGCCCTCCAGCCCGCGAGAACACGACGGCGCCGCCGCGCGGACCTTGAGCACACTCGCCCGGCTGCGCCCAGTGACGTCACTCGCCTGGATCGCCGTGTCCGGGGCCCCGACGTCGGTGATCGGGGTACGCCCGAATGGCCCGAGCACATTGGGCAGGCCCGAGGTGTCCAGCAGCGCCCCGAACTCCGAGGGCAGACGCTGCGCGCGGTCGGGCAGGATCGTGTTGACCTCGCCGAGAACCGCGGAGCCACGCACCGCCCCGGCCAGGGTGGCATCTCCCGAGGAGGCCAGCGGGACCGCGAGCAGCCAGGCCGCGATGAGCACCGCAAGCGCCTGCACCACGGCGCCGAGCACGCTGTCCACCACCCGGATGGCCGCGACGTGCATGGTGCCGCGGATGGCCCGCCCGATCAGCACCCCGCAGGTCTCCCCGACGGCGATGAGCAGCACCACCGTCCCCACCCCGACCGCGATCCGCGGGCCGGCCCCGTCCACCAGCCCGACGAAGCTGGGCGCCAGGCGAACCCCCACCACCGCGCCGAGCAGGACGCCGGTGAAGGCCAGTAGCGCGACAGCCACCCCTTGCCGCCACCCCGAGGCCGCTGCCAGCAGCGCCAGCGCGACGACCAGCAGATCCACCCAGTTCATTCCACGACCTCGGGCTCGGGATCGGTACCCGTCGCGGCCAGCACCGCGTCGAGGTCGCGCACGTCGCTGGCGTCCCAGGGACGTTCCCAGCCCGCCATGGCCAGCAACGTCGACAGCAGACCACCGGTAAAGCCCCAGATGAGCATGCCGTCGACGATGAAGGCGGGTCCCGCGTACCCGGAGGAGTGCAGCACGCGAAAGCGGTTGCCCGGCTCCAGCAGCTGCCGTACCGGCATCCTGGCCACCCGGGCGGACTCCGCTGGGTCGACGGCGTACACGGGGGTGGGTCGTGTCCAGTGCGCGAGCACAGGGGTGACCCGAAAACCCGACGGCGGGATGTTCAGCTCGGGCAGCAAGGCCAGCGGCAGCACTCCTTCAGGATCCAGTCCGGTCTCCTCCTGCGCCTCCCGTAGCGCCGCCGCGACCGGGCCGTCGTCGTCAGGATCCAATGCCCCGCCGGGAAACGCGACCTGCCCGCTGTGGGTGCGCATGGTGCTGGCCCGCTCGAGGAGCAGCACATCGGCGTCCTGGACCCCGTGCCCGGCGAAGAGCATCAACACCGCCGCAGCACGAGCGTCGCTGGGCGCAGCCGGCACACGCGTGAGGTCGCCCATGGACACCGACTGCAGCGACTCGACCAGACCGAGCAGCAGATCCGGAACCTGCACCCCGGGGCCGGGCAGCACCATGGTCATACCCGTACTCCCAACCACCGCTGCACGGCCGCCGCGATCGCAGCAGGATCGGGGAAGGCGACGGGAAGCACCTGCGCCACAGTTCCATCCGCCCGCAGCAGCACGGTCGCGGGGTAGGCGGCCGGTGCGCCGACCGTCGCCGCCACCCGCTGCTGCGGGTCCTGCACCGACGGCAGGTGCACACCGTCAGCGCGCAAGGCCTGCAGTCCCTTGAGTGCGTCCGGGTCGCTGTGCACGGCCAGCACCGTGACGGCGGAGCCCGCACGCTGCGCGAACTCCTGCAGAACGGGCAGCTCCTTGGCGCAGGGCCCGCACCACCAGGCCCAGAGGTTCAGTACTGCGGGCTTGCCCCCCAACGCCGTGGCCAGGTCCACCGCTGGGCCGCCGCCCAGACAGGGCAGGCTCAGTGCGGCCAACGGGCCGGCAGCACGCGGCGCCCCCGTGGCGGGGCACGGCGCCAGCGCGGCGTCCGCGGCGGCCGACTGCAGCTCGGCCGGTGTGGCGGCAATCGGCGCGCCTGCGCTGTCCGCCACCGGGGCGCCGGACCCACGCGGCCACACCGCCACGATCAGGGCGATCACCACGGCCACTCCTACCAGGGTCCAGCGCGCGGCGCCGCTGAGGGGTAGGGTCTTCATGCAGACGGCTGCCCGGCGAGCGCCAACAGGTGGTCGGTCTCGGGGCCACGCACCAGCGCCCCGGCGGTGCTCGGATCGGTGGGGCCCACACCGTAGGACGGGCACTCCCGCGCCAGCACACAGACGCCGCAGGCCGCTTTCTTTGCGTGACACACGCGACGGCCGTGGAAGATGATCCGGTGCGAGAGCACAGTCCAGTCCGTGCGCGGGATCAGCTCGCCGACGGCGTGCTCCACCTTCACTGCGTCCTGCTCGGTGGTCCATGCCCAGCGCCGTACCAGCCGCCCGAAGTGGGTGTCCACGGTGATCCCCGGAATGCCGAACGCGTTACCCAGGATGACGTTGGCAGTCTTGCGGCCGATGCCGGGCAGGGCGACGAGTTCCGGCAGGGTGCAGGGCAACACCCCGTCGTGGTTGGCGACGACCGCCTGGGCCAGGCCCAGCAGCGAGCTCGTCTTGTTGCGGTAAAAGCCGGTCTGCCGCACCATCTCCTCGAGCTCGGTGCGGTCGGCGCCCGCCAACGCATAGACGTCCGGGTAGCGCAGGAACAGCGCCGGGGTCACCTCGTTGACCTTCTTGTCGGTGCACTGCGCGGACAGCACGGTAGCGACTGCAAGCTGGAGCGGCGTGCTGAAGTCCAGCTCGCAATAGACCTCAGGGAAGGCAACGCCGAGCGCCTTGTGCATCCTGCGCGCGCGGCGCACCAGCCCGAGGTTCGTCTCCTGCTCCCGACTGCGCACCCGCATCTTTTCCACAGCACAAGAGTACGGAGCGCGCCTGCTGCGCTGGTCACAGCTCGGTCACCGGAGCCCGCACGACACGTGATCCACGTCTGCGTAGGGAATACTCAGCGCCATGGAAGGCTTGGCCGTCATTTTCTTTCCCGTACTTCTGATGTTTTTTGCGCTGTCCATGGAGCGGGTCGAGGCACGACTGCGCAGGCTCACGGTCGAAGAGGACGACGTCGAGCAGTTCTTTGAGCAGGCCAGCACTGGTGAGGTCAATACCTTTGTGCGAGAAGGTTTTCCGCGAGCGCTCGATGTACTACGCCTGCGTCGACGCAGTAGTCGACGCCCGCCCGGCCGCAGGGCAACGGCGTCAAAGCCCTGAGCCTGTCGCGTTCTCGTGTGATGCGCACGATACTTTCCCACTAACATGGTGACTCCCGGCACCAAGGCCGGCTCTCGTCGGGCGCTCGCCGCCGGGCTGGCAATGCGAAGAGGAGTGGACGTGGACGTGGAGTTGGACGAGGTCCTGGCCAGAGCGGGCATTTTTCAGGGTGTCGAGCCTGCGGCCGTGGCGGCCCTCACCCAGCAGCTGCAGCCCGTTGACTTCCCGCGGGGCCACACGATCTTCAACGAGGGCGAGCCGGGCGATCGGCTCTACATCATCCTCTCCGGAAAGATCAAGATCGGGCGACGTTCGCCGGACGGTCGGGAAAACCTGCTGTACATCATGGGCCCGTCCGACATGTTCGGCGAGCTCTCCATCTTCGACCCCGGCCCGCGCACCTCAGGCGCCACGACCGTCACCGAGGTGCGCGCGGTCAGCATGGACCGCACGGCCCTCAAGTCCTGGATCACCCAACGCCCAGAGATCGCCGAGCAGCTGCTGCGGGTGCTCGCCCGCCGGCTGCGCCGTACCAACAACTCCCTTGCCGACCTCATCTTCACCGACGTGCCCGGCCGGGTGGCCAAGGCGCTGCTGCAGCTCGCCCAGCGCTTCGGTACCCAGGAGGGTGGTGCCCTGCGGGTCACCCACGACCTCACCCAGGAGGAGATCGCCCAGCTGGTGGGCGCCTCCCGGGAGACGGTGAACAAGGCGCTGGCCGACTTCGCTCAGCGCGGATGGTTGCGCCTGGAGGGCAAGAGCGTGCTCATCTCCGACCCCGAAAGGTTAGCTCGGAGGGCTCGCTAGCGCTCGCCCCGTGCGTGAAAAAGGCCCACCGGGGGTACTTATTCACGCACAACGCGTTAGCCCCATACCTCGGCCGCGGTCTCGACGATCAGCGCCAGCTTCGCCTTCTCCTCGTCGATGCTCAGCGCGTTGCCCTCCACCGTGGACGAGAACCCGCACTGCGGTGAGAGACACAGCTGGTCCAACGGAACGTACTGTGCCGCTTCGTCAATGCGGCGCTTGAGGACGTCCTTGTCCTCCAGCGTCCCGCGCTTGGTGGTGACCAGACCGAGCACCACCTGCTTGCCCTTGGGCACGAACCGCAGCGGGGCGAAGCCGCCGGAGCGGGCGTCGTCGAACTCCAGGAAGAACCCGTCGACGTCGAGCTCACCGAACAGCGCCTCGGCCACGAATTCGTAACCACCTTCGGCCGCCCACGAGCTGCGGTAATTGCCGCGGCACAGGTGGGTGGTCACCCGCAGGGTGTCGGGACGCCCGGCCAGCGCGGCATTCATCTGCTTGATGTTGCGCAGGTGCTGGTGCTCGCCGTCCGCACCTGCTGCGGCGAGCTGGGCACGTTGCGTCGGGTCATTGAGGTAGGCGAGGCTGGTGTCGTCGAGCTGCAGGTACGTGCACCCCAGCTCGGCCAGTCCGGCGATCTCGGCGGCGTAAGCGGCGGACAGGTCCACCCAGAACTCCTCCAGATCGGGATACACCTCGGCGGAGATGGCCGCACGCCCACCGCGGTAATGCACCATGCTCGGTGACGGAATGGTCAGCTTCGGTGTTTGTGCGGTACCGACCATCGACTGCAGCGCAGTGAAGTGGTCGCCGAAGATCGTGCGGTCGACGCCGATCTTTCCGGCCACAGCCAGTGCGGCGGAGGTGAACTCCAGCTCACCGGCGGCGTTGCGGAAGTGCACCTGCAGCTCGGAGTCTGCCCGGCTGACCCCGCGCAACTGGTAGATGAAGTCCATGTGCCAGGACGTGCGGCGGAACTCGCCGTCGGTCGCGGTGCGCAGCCCGGCTTCGGCCTGCAGCGCGACGGCGTCGGCGATGGCGGCGTCCTCGGCGGCGCGCAGCGCTGGTAGGTCGATCGCACCGTCGGCGTGCTGCCTCCTGGCCCGGAGAAGCTCCGGCGGACGCAACAGGCTCCCGACGTGGTCGGCGCGGAAGGGAGCGATCGGTGTCTGCGGTGGATGCATGCCCCGACCGTATGCCGCTGGCTTGCCCGTGAAAGTTGGCGGCCTACCGTCCACTTTCACGCACAAAGCGCAGCTGCGCCCGGACGGACCATTCGGCGGCCGGCCACAGCGCCTGATCCACGTCGGCGTAGACCACCTCCACCACCTGGCGCGCCGTGGCATCGGCGCCAAGCCGGACCAACGCCGCACGAACCTGCGCCAACCGCTGTTTACGATGCGCAAGGTACTGCCGGGCCGCGGCAGGAGCGTCGGGCAGCTCGGGCCCGTGCCCCGGCAGCACGGCGGTGCCGTCGGACAGCTCGGCCAGCAGGCGCAGGGAGTCCAGGTAAGGCCCGAGCGCGCCGTCCGGCGGGGCGATCACCGTGGTCCCGCGTCCCAGCACGGTGTCGCCGGTGAGCACGCTGCCGTGTTCGCCGTCGCCGTCGAGCACCATGCACACCGAGTCGGCGGTGTGCCCCGGCGTGGCCAGTACCCGGATCTCGACGCCGGCGGCGGCGATCACCTCGCCCTCGATCAACCCCTCCGAGCCCAACCGGTGCGCGGGATCGACGGCCCGGACCGACGAGCCTGTCAGTTCAGCGAACCGCTTGGCGCCTGCGGCGTGGTCGACATGGCCGTGGGTGAGCAGGGTGGCCACCACGTCGCCGACCTCGGCCACTCGCCGCAGGTGCGCCTCGTCGTCGGGCCCGGGATCGACCACCACGCACTGCTCGCTGCCCGACACCCGCAGTATCCAGGTGTTGGTGCCGTCCAGGGTCATCACCGAGGGGTTGTCACACAGCAATACTGCCGCTCCGGGAGTGACCTGACGCAACTGCCCGTAGGCGGGGTGCGTCACCGTGCGCTCCTCGCGTGACCCAGGTGGGTGGGATACCCCTCGTCGCCGGGAAAACTCACGCGAAACCCGTCACCGTCGCTGACCAGGCTGGGCATCACCGGGACGATGGTCCGCTCCGCCGCCAGCACTCCGGCGACGTCGCCGCAGGCGTCCAGCTCGGTGAGGGTGACCCAGGTCGGGGGCAGCAGCGCTCGAACGCCATCACGCCACTCAGCAATCGCCTCCTGCGGCCGCTGCCACTCGGCGTGCGAGGCCTCGGTGGTCACCCCGTCCGCGATCTGCCCGTCCGGTAGGGCGGCCACGAAGAAGCGGGTGTCGTAGCGACGCGGCTCGGCCTTAGGGGTAATCCAATGCGACCACGGCCGTACCAGATCCGCACGGAGCAACAGTCCTTCCGCGGCGAGAAACTGCGCGAACGACAGCTCCTTCGCCACCAGGGCGGCCCGCGCGGGCCCGTATTCGGAGGTGTCGCCCACCACGGTGTCCGGCGTGGGCCCGGCGAGCAGCACGCCGCACTCCTCGAAGGTCTCCCGTACCGCCGCGCACACCAAAGCGGCGGCCGTGTCCGCCGGACACCCCAAACGTTGTGCCCACCACGCCGGTGCAGGCCCCACCCAGGTGAGGTCGGTCTGGGTGTCCCGCGCATCCACGCCGCCGCCGGGAAACACCGTCATCCCTCCTGCGAACGCCATCCCCGTCACCCGGTGCAGCAGGAAGACCTCCATCCCCACCGTGCCCTCGCGCAGCACGGCGATGGTGGCGGCGTCGCGGGTGGGGGCAACGGCGGTGGTCGGCTGGGTCACATTTCTGATGCTACGTCCGGAGCCTTGGGCGACCATGAGCACCGCCTTGGGCGACAATGCGCACTAGCCTTGTCGACCATGCGCATAGGACTCGTGGGTGCCGGACCGTGGGCCAGCGGCACTCATGCCCGCGCACTGCAGGCCCATCCCGGGGTGGAGCTTGCCGGCGTGTGGGCGCGGCGACCCGAGGCCGCCCGGCAACTCGGCCTGCCGGTGTTCGCTAGCTACCCCGCACTGCTGGAGGCCGTGAACACCGTCGCCTTCGCGGTTCCCCCGGCGGTGCAGGCCCCGTTGGCGATTGCGGCGGCGCAGGCGGGCAAGCACCTCATCCTGGAGAAGCCCATCGCGGGGTCACTGGCCGAGGCTCAGAAGCTGACTGAGGTGGTGCAGGCCGCGGGCGTGGGCTCTATTGTGCTACTGACCAGGAGGTTCGCCACGGAGACCCGGGGCTTTCTCGACGCAGCAGCGCAGCACCGGTGGCCGGCGGGCACCGCGATGTGGCTATCCGGCGCGGCACTCGGCGGCCCCTACGCGGCGTCGCCCTGGCGCCAAGAGCAAGGTGCCTTGTTCGACGTAGGCCCGCACGTGCTGGATCTGCTCGACGCCGCACTGGGGACGATCACCGACGTCGCGCTGGCCCGGCATGACGGCCCGTCCGACACCTGGCAGGTGACGTTCGACCACGTTGACGGCGCGCGGAGCACGGCGACGCTGTCCCTGCGAACGCCGATACAGCCCACCGCCTTTCAGCTGGCTCTGCACGGCAGCGAGGGCTACCTCGAGCTCAACCGCAGGGAAACCCCGGCGACCGAGTGCTACGCCGTGATGCTTGACGAGTTCCTGGCGGCCGTGGACGGCGAGTGGAGCGGCCACCCGTGCGACATACGCCGCGGGCTGCACCTGCAACGCGCTATCGCGCTCGTGAGTGAAAGTGTGCGGTAGGCCGCCAACTTTCACTCACGAGCGAACGCGCACGATCAGCTCCACCTCGACGGGCGCCCCCATCGGCAGCTCGGCAACGCCGACCGCTGAGCGGGCGTGCACCCCGGCGTCCCCGAACACCTCACCGAGCAGCTCGGACGCCCCGTTGATCACCGCAGGCTGCCCGGTGAACCCGGGGGCCGAGGCCACGAAACCGACGACCTTGACCACCCGCACCACGGAGTCGATGCCCACCAGCGCGTGGATCGCCGCCAGCGCGTTGAGCGCACAGCTGCGCGCCAGGTCGTGGGCCTGCTCGGCCGAGACCGCAGCACCGACCTGGCCGGTGGCCGCCAACGCGCCGTCCACGAATGGCAGCTGGCCCGAGGTGTAGACGTGCGCGCCGGACTGCACGGCGGGCGCATAGGCCGCGACCGGCGCCGCGACTGCGGGCAGAGTGATTCCGAGGGACTCCAGACGACGAGACCAGTCAGCCACAGCGGATCCCTAGGAGGACAACGGACGCTTGAGGTACGCGACGTGCTGCTCGCCGGTGGGCCCGGGCAGCACCGCGACGAGCTCCCAGCCGTCGGAACCCCACTGGTCGAGAATCTGTTTGGTCGCGTGGGTCAACAGCGGAACGGTGGCGTACTCCCAGGTGATCATGCGTCCACCCTACGGCGCGCATGTCCACCCTACGGCGGGCATAGAGTGCGGCGCGTGCCAGGAACCGACACGTCACCCCCGCCCGCGAGCAGCACCGACTGGCCTGCCGCTGCGCGCGCCGCGCGGCTGCACATCGTGTCCGGCAAGGGTGGCACCGGCAAGTCCACCATCGCCGCATCCCTTGCCCTCGCCCTCGCCGCTGGCGGACGCAAGGTGTTGCTCGTCGAGGTGGAAGGACGCCAGGGCATCGCGCAGATGTTCGACACCCCGCCACTTCCGCACGAGGAGACACGAATCGCCGTGGCGGCTGACGGCGGGGAGGTGCGCGCGCTGGCCATCGACGTCGAGACGGCGCTGCTGGAGTACCTGGACATGTTCTACAACCTGGGCTTCGCCGGCCGGGCCATGCGTAAGGTCGGGGCGATCGAGTTCGCGACGACCCTGGCGCCCGGCCTACGCGACGTCTTGCTCACCGGCAAGATCAAGGAGTGCGTGGTCCGGACCGAGAAGGACGGCCGCCGCACCTATGACGCGGTGGTGGTGGATGCGCCGCCGACCGGTCGGGTGGTGAACTTCCTCGACGTCACCCGGGCGATGGCCGACCTCGCCAAGGGTGGTCCCATCCGCTCGCAGAGCGAAGGGGTGATCTCCTTGTTGCACTCCGAGCAGACGGTGGTGCACCTGGTGACGTTGTTGGAGGAACTGCCGGTGCAGGAAACCCTGGACGCCATCGAAGAGCTACATGCCGCCGAGCTGCGCACCGGCGCGATCATCGTCAACCGAGCCCGCGCACACGTACTCGCTGCCGACGCGCTCGCGGCGGCAGCCAAGGGCAACGTCGATGCGGCGCAGCTGCGCAGCGGGCTGAAAGAAAGCGGTTTGGCGCTCAACGACGACGATGTGGCCGGTCTGGTCACCGAGACGGTGCAGCATGCCGCGCGGGTGCGCACCGAGGAGACGAGCCGAGCACGGTTGGAGAAGGCGGGAGCGGAGATGGTGGAGTTACCTGCGCTCGCCGACGGCGTCGACCTCGGCGCGCTGTACGAGTTGGCCGAGGTCCTGGCCGAGCAAGGTGTGGGCAAGTGAGCGCCGCGGACGCGCAGCATGCGCTCGATGTGGGGGCGCTGCTGGCGAGCAACAAGACCAAGGTCATCGTCGTGTGCGGGGCAGGTGGGGTCGGCAAGACGACCACCGCAGCCGCGCTCGCCTTGCGCGCCGCCGAACACGGCCGTCGCGCAGTGGTACTCACCATCGACCCGGCGCGCAGGTTGGCGCAAGCTCTGGGGGTGGCGGAGCTCACCAACACGCCACAACGGGTCGACCTCGGAGCGGACCACCCGGGCGAACTGCACGCGATGATGCTCGACATGCGTCGAACCTTCGACGACATGGTGCTGGAGAACGCCGAGCCGGGCCGGGCGGAGCAGATCCTGAGCAACCCGTTCTACCAAACCATCGCCACCTCGTTCTCTGGGACGCAGGAGTACATGGCGATGGAGAAGCTCAGCCAGCTCGCGGCATCCGACCAGTGGGACCTCGTCGTGGTGGACACCCCGCCGTCGCGCTCCGCGCTGGACTTTCTCGATGCGCCACAACGGCTTTCGTCCTTCCTCGACGGCCGGATGATCCGATTGCTCTCGGCGCCTGCGCGGGCGGGCGGCTTCGGGCTGCGCAAGGTCGTCGGCGGAGCGGTGGGACTGGCCGCCAAGGGCGTGTCCACCATCATCGGCGGGCAGATGCTCAACGACGCGGCCGCGTTCGTCCAGGCGTTCGAGACCATGTTCGGCAGCTTCCGCGAACGGTCCAAGGCCACCTACGAGCTGCTGCGTCGTCCCAGCACCGCGTTCATCGTGATCTCCGCCCCAGAGCCGGACGCCCTGCGCGAGGCCGCCTACTTCGTCGACCGGTTGTCCACGGAGAACATGCCGCTGGTCGGGCTGGTGCTCAACCGCACCCACCCCACCCTGTGCGAGCTGAGCCCCGCCCTGGCCCGGGACTCCGCAGGGAAGCTGGACACCGCGGGAGACGCCCAGCTCGCGGCGGCCGTATTGCGGGTGCACGCCGACCAGGCGGTCACGGCCGAGCGGGAAGTCCGGCTGCTGACGCGGTTCACCCACGCCCACCCTCGCGTACCCCTCGTCGGTGTTCCCGCGTTGCCGTTCGAGGTCGCCGATCTCGAGGCCCTGCGGGCGCTCGGCGACGAGCTCACCGGCACCGAGTAGCCCGCGACTGGACGGCCTCCAGGTGCGCACGCCACGACTGCACGTCCGGGCGGGTCCTGAGCAACCTGCGCCGCTCCCGCTCGGTGAGGCCGCCCCACACCCCGAACTCGACCCGGCGGTCCAAGGCGTCGGCCAGACACTGCAGCTGTACCGGGCAGTCCCGGCAGATCGTCGTGGCGGCACGTTGGGCCGCTCCGCGGACGAAGAGCCGGTCCGGCTCCACATTGCGGCACGCCGCCTGACACATCCACAGCTCCGTGTCGTGGCTGCTCTGCTCGGACATCAACACTGGTGCCGTCATGGCAAACCCCTGCTCCCTGTTCTCGGTGCACACCGTCGCGCTGTGCATCGATGAGACGCAGCGAAGCCCGGCTACGTTCCCGGGATCTGTCGGCACCTTGCGTACCCTGTGACTGTGCCTGCTGCTAAACATGCCTTCCTGAAGCTCGGCGGCTGCTGCGTCATTGCCGGAGTCTTGTTAGCGGGGTTGATGTTCCCGACCGTCGGCGGTATCGGCTTGCTCTCCAACAAGACCTCCGACACCGTGGACAACGTCTCCTCCGAGCTCGCCCAGGGCCAGGTGCCGCAGATGAGCACCATGCTGGACGCCGCAGGAAAGCCCATCGCTTATCTGTACGACCCGAACGGCCGCCGCACCGTCGTGGCCGGGGACAAGATCTCCGACGCCATGAAGCTGGCGATCGTCTCCATCGAGGACAAGCGGTTCTATGAGCACAGCGGCGTCGACTGGCGCGGCACCGCACGCGCGTTCTTCACCAACTCCTCCGCGGGGGCGACCCAGCAGGGTGCGTCCACCCTGACCCAGCAGTACGTGAAGAACTACCTGCTGCTCGTGGTGGCCCAGAACGACGCGGAACGCCAGGCGGCGACGGAGCCGACCATCGCCCGCAAGCTCAAGGAGATCCGCATCTCCCTCGCGCTGGACCAGCAGCTGGGCAAGCAGGAGATCCTGACTCGCTACCTGAACATCGTGCCCTTCGGCTCCGGCGCCTACGGCATCCAGAGTGCCGCCCTGACCTACTTCGGGATCAACGCCGCCGATCTGAACGCGCCGCAGTCGGCGATGTTGGCCGGAATGGTGCAGAGCAGTTCGGTCACACCGTATACCGATCCCGACGCTGTGCTCGCCCGCCGCAATGTCGTGCTGGACACCATGCAGGCCAACGGGGTGCTCAATGCGAGCGATACGGCCAGTGCCAAGACCACCCCGCTGGGCGTACTGCCCCAACCGCAGTCGGTACCCAACGGCTGCGTCGGAGCCGTTGATGCCCAGAGCACGGGCTTCTTCTGCTCTTACGTGCTGAAGTACCTCGCCGATGCGGGGATCAGCCCGGATCAGGTGAACAAGGGCGGCTACACCATCAAGACCACGCTCGACCCCAAGGTGCAGGCCTCCGCCAAGGCCGCGACCAACAAGTACGCTCCGGCTGACCTCAAGAACATCGCCAACGTGATGGACATCGTGCAGCCGGGACAGACCTCGCACAAAGTGCTGGCCATGGCGGACAGTCGCACCTATGGCTATGACGCAGGCTCGAGGGAGACGTCGCTGTTGCAGACGGCCAAGCTGGAGAGCGACGGCGCCGGGTCCACCTTCAAGATCTTCACCACCGCGGCCGCCATGGAAAAGGGACTGGGCATCAACGCCATCCTGGACACGCCCCAGTCGGTACGGCTACCCAGCAGCTTCGGCAATGGGGGCTGCGGTGGCGGCACCGACGGTTACTGCGTAAAGAACTACAGCAACACCTACAAGCCGCAGTACTCGGTCACCGAAGCGCTGGCGGAGTCGCCGAACACGGCGTTCGTCAAGCTGATCGCTTCCACCGGGGTGAGCCCGACGGTGGACATGGCCGTCAAGCTCGGCATGCGTTCCTACGCCACGCAACCCAGCACCGAGGACCCCACCAAGTCCATCGCCGACTACTTCAAGCAGGGAAACCTGGCCTCCTTCACCCTCGGCCCGGTGCCGGTGGACCCGGTTGAAATGTCGAACGTGGCGGCCACCCTCTCCTCCGATGGCATGTGGTGCCCGCCGACCCCGATCGAGTCGGTCACCGACGCCAACGGCAAACCGGTGACGGTGAACACGCCGCCGTGCGAGCAGGTGGTACCGCCCGGCCTGGCCAACACACTGGCCAACGCCTTGGCTCAGGATGCGAAGACAGGCACCGCCGCAGGTGCCGCCGGGACCGTGGGCTGGAACATGCCGGTGTCGAGCAAGACCGGCACCACCGAGCGCGAGTACTCCTCGGCGTTCATCGGCTACACCAACACCCTCGCCGCGGCCAATCTGGTCTTCGACGACTCCCCCAGCCCCGGCGGTATCTGCACCTCCCCCCTGCGTAGCTGCTCCTCGGCCAACCTCACCGGCGGCGCCGAGCCGGCCAAGACGTGGTTCGCGGCGATGAAGCCGGTCATCGACAGCTTCGGACCGGTATCGATGCCGCCGACCGACCCGAAGTACCTGAACGGCTCCGGCGCGGGCAACGTGCCCGACGTGGTCGGCATCGCGTCCACCGATGCGGTCAAGCAGCTGAGCGAGCTGGGCTTCGAGGTCACCCAGACCAGCCAGGCCAACGGCAGTGTCCAAGGGACCGTGGTGGGCCAGAGCCTCACCGGGCCCAGCGCTCCGGGTGCCACCATCACCTTGTACGTGAGCACGGGTCGAGCACCCGCCGGCCGACAAGCCGCACCGTCACAGCCGGGCCAGCAGACGATTCAGGTCCCGATTCCCGGAGTGCCACCGATCGTGTTGCCACCGGGCGTCGTCATTCCCGGGATCACGCCCCCGTAGGAGCGGCTCAGGCCTGCAGCTGAGCGCGGACCGCGGCGGACACCCGGGATCCGTCAGCGCGCCCGGCGGCCAGCGCCGTGGCTTCCTTCATCACCTGACCCATTTGGCGCTGCCCGGGCTGCGCACCCGTGCTGTCGGCCACGGCGGCGGTGGCGCGGACGGCCAGTTCGGTCACCTCGGCGTCGGTGAGCTGCGCTGGCAGGTAAGTGCTGAGCACCTCGGACTCGGCCCGTTCCTTGGCCGCCAACTCCGCACGGCCCGCGCCGGCGAACGCCTCCGCGGACTCGGCCCGCTTCTTCGTTTCTTTGGTCAGTATCGCTGTCACTTCAGCATCGGAGAGTTCCCTGGCACTCTTGCCCGCCACCTCGGCGTACTGCACCGCCGACAACGCCATCCGCAGGGTGGACACCACCAGCGTGTCCTTGGCCTTCATCGCGGCGGTCAGGTCTGCCTTGATCCGTGCCTTCAGCTCTGTCATGCGCACAGACGGTACGCGGGAGGAGTCGTACGCTAGAGGTGTGCGCTCCCCCTCCCGGTCCCCTCTGCTCCCGCTGGCCGCCGCGGGTGGACTCGCTGCGGCAGGTGTCGGTTACGCGGCGGGGATTGAGCGCAACGCGTTCGTCCTCCGCAAGGCAGAGGTGGCGGTGCTGGATCCCGGCTCGCCGTCGCTGCGGGTGCTGCACATCTCCGACCTACACATGCTGCCGGGCCAACGGCGCAAGCAGGCTTGGATACGCGCGCTCGACCGGCTGCAACCGGACCTGGTGGTCAACACCGGCGACAACCTGGCCCACCCCGCGGCGGTGCCTTCGGTCGTGCAGTCCCTTGGGCCACTGCTGGATCGGCCCGGTGTGTTCGTGTTCGGCAGCAACGACTACTTCGGGCCGCAGCCGAAGAATCCGCTGAAGTATTTCCGGACCAAGCACAAGCGGATGCACGGCACCTCACTGCCCTGGCGGGACCTGCGCGCCGCGTTCACCGAGCGAGGCTGGCAGGACCTTACCCACGTACGTCATCGCCTCGAGCTGGGCGGTGTCCGGATCGCCGCCGCGGGCGTGGACGACCCCCACCTCCATCGCGATCGGTACGGCACCATCGCCGGACGCGCGCCTGCCGACGTGGAGTTGCGCCTCGGGCTCACCCATTCCCCCGAGCCCCGGGTGCTCGACGCCTTCGCCGCTGACGGTTACGACCTCGTGCTGGCCGGGCACACGCACGGCGGCCAGCTCTGCCTGCCCGGCTTCGGTGCGCTCGTCACCAACTGCGAGCTGGACACGAGCCGGGCGAAGGGCGTCTCCCGGTGGGGAAGCCACACCTGGCTGCATGTGTCCGCGGGCCTGGGCACCTCGCCCTACGCACCGGTGCGCTTCGCGTGCCGACCGGAAGCGACGTTGCTCACCCTGGTGGCCGCCGAGCGAGGCAGCGCTTCGCTCGCGCACCACTCCGGCACTCAGGATCTACACTTCACCCGTGACTCCCAAGCATCGTCCCACGAAGGTGCGACGTCGTAGATCACCTGCAGATGCCCGAGCGGAAATCATGGCCGGTGCGGAGAAGTTCCTGCACGACCACCCCTGGCACGAGCTGACCATCGACAAGGTGATGGCCTGCACGACCCTGTCGCGGCCCTCGTTCTACGTTCACTTCGGGGATCGACTGGACCTGCTGGTTCAACTCGGCGCCGAGGTATCCACCGCGCTGGCCAACCGCGCCGATCGAGCCAGCTGGTTGGCCGGGCAGGGCAGCCCGTACGCCGTCGCCCGGCGCGCACTCAGCAGTCTGGTGGCGATCTACGTCGAGCACGGCACCTTGATCAAGGCGCTGGTGGAAGCCTCCTACCACGAGCCGATCATCGAGGCCGGCCGCTTGGAGGTCGAGGAACGCTTCACCGCTACCACCGCTGGACGCATCGCCGACGAGATTACGGCTGGTCGCGCCACTCCGTGCGATCCCGTCCGGGTGGCCCAGGCGCTGACCTTGCTCACCGAGGCGAGCCTCGTTAGGTGGTTCGGCACCCCGGGCACCGTTGCGCACGAAGACGCCGTGGACACGTTGATGCAGATCTGGAGTGGGGCCATCTACGGGGCGACACCCGCCGACATCGCGAACCGGTGGCCCGAGCCGGCGGCGAGCTGACGTCCGCTAGACTGAAACTGCTGCACCGGGGTGTGGCGCAGCTTGGTAGCGCGCTTCGTTCGGGACGAAGAGGGCGCAGGTTCAAATCCTGTCACCCCGACCAGTGTTCACGCAGGTAGAGGCATTTTCCGGGCAACCGGGAGGTGCCTCTACTATCTTGCGCACCTACGGAGGTGCGTCCCCTGACTATGTGCGTGTCTCGCTGCAACTTTGGTATCCGGTTGTCGCCGGCGTACTCCAGCGCGGCACCGTCAGACCCCGAGCGGAGCGCACTCGGGCAAGGAGTGCAAGGCCGCCCCCATCCCCGGGCCGGTGCTCGTCCGCAAGGCGCTCAGCCCATTGGACTGCGAGCTATCCAACTGTGTCCGCGCTTGGGTGGCCAGTGGAAACAGCGCCATCAGGTTGTTGGGATCCACGTTCTGCACCTGCGGTAGCAGTCCTTGCCCGAACGTGATGTCCCCGCGTAGGGAGGTCAGCAGACTGCTGATGCCGGCCGCCGCCTGCGGATCCGGCGCAGGGCCGAGGTCCGTCACTGCCTGGACGGCGCTCTGTCCCTTGGCGATGCCGTCGGTGAGCAGACGCACGGCCAGGGCCTTCGCGGACGGGCCGTCGGTCACCCCCGCCATATTCGGTGTCTCGCTCTGCTGCTTGAACGCGATCAGTGGGGCGAGCGCGGTGCAGAACCGCCCGGCGTAGGCCGTGGTGGCGTTGGTAGCCGTCGCGCCGGGAGCGCGAGTGGGGACGGGGGGAAGGGTGGTTCGTGCGGGGCCAGGGGTTGAACCTGCTGCCGGGGCCGACGCCGTGGGACCACCCGGTGCCACAGGCGCCGCCGAGGTACCACCCGGTGCGACAGGCGCCGCAGAGGGGCCGCTCGCGGGCGTCGAGGTCGTGCTGGGCGCGGACGGGTCGGCCGTGGCCGAGCTGAGTGCAGCGGTGCTGGCGACCGGCGGGAGGGCCGGGGCCGGCGCACTGCCGGAGCCGCAACCGACGAGCAGGAAGAGGGAGAGCACGGCGGTTCCGCCAGCCATGGTGGTCCGGTTCATGGTTTCTATACTGCCTGCCCGCGGCCGCCGACGTCCGGCTGGCATCATCGCGGGAATGACCTGCCCCGAGAGAAGCGCTCACCCCACGGCGCCTGTGCCCGAGACACTCTTCGCCGACCCGGACGCCGAGTCGCGCTGGCGGGCGCGCTTCACGGCCCCGCGGGTCAGCCTGCCCGACTGGGCGCTGCACGCTCCCGACCGCACCGTCTTCAGCTCCAATTCCTCTGGTACCTGGGAGATCTACACGTGGGACCGGTCGACCGGCATCCGCAGGCAAGTGACCGAGCGGCCCTCAGGCACCCATGGCGGCACCATCAGTCCCGACGGGGAGCAGGTGTGGTGGTTCGACGACGCCGACGGTGACGAGTTCGGCCACTGGGTGGCTGAGCCCTTCGGTGGGCGCCCCGACGGCTGGGCGCCAACCCCCGCCGTCGCCGGTACCGCTGCCGGCTACCCCGCAGGGTTGGAGCTGGGCACGCGCATCATCGCCATCGCCGGATCGACCGACGACGGCACCACCATCTGGACCCGGGGCGAGGACACCCACGAGGTGTACTCGCACCCGCAGGACGCCGGGGTGGGGGCGCTCTCCCGGGACGAGACGCTGCTGGCCATCCACCACTCCGAGCACGGCGACTCCCGCCACCCGGCGCTGCGGGTGTTCCGGCTCGCCGCGGACGGGACCGTGGCGGAGACCGTCGGCGATCTTCATGATGGGGAGGGCAAGGGCGTCGATGCGTTGGAGTTTGCTCCCGTCGACGGTGACCAGCGGCTGCTGGTCAACCACGAGCGCCGCGGCCGCGACGAGCTGCTCCTTTGGGACCTCGCGACCGGGGAACAGACGGAGCTGCACCTCGACCTGCCCGGCGATGTGAGTGCCGACTTCTACCCGGACGCCACCGCCTTGCTGGTGGTGCACACCCACGCCGGACGCAATACCCTGTACCGCTACGACCTCACCACCGCGGCACTGTCCGAGCTGGACACCCCAGCGGGCACCGTTGGCGCCGCCGGCGTGCGGTTGGACTCCACTGTGGAATACTCCTGGTCGAGTGCTCAGCATCCGTCGGTGGTGCGCGCGCGCTACTCGGACGGAACCGACGCAGTGCTGCTCACTCCGCCGGATGCCGAGCCTGCACCCGCGTCGCAACCCCTGACCGACGCCTGGGTAGGGGCGGTGCACGCACTGGTTGCCCGGCCCGCTGATGCCCCCGAGGGGCCGCTGCCCACAGTGTTCAGCCTGCACGGCGGCCCGCATGCCGCGGACGAGGACCGCTACTCCGCCATGCGCGCCACCTGGCTGGACGCCGGGTTCGCGGTGGTGCACGTCAACTACCGCGGCTCCACCGGCTACGGCAGCGCCTGGCGCGACGCAATCGAGGGCCGTCCGGGGCTCACCGAGCTGGAAGACGTTGCTGCCGTCCAGGCGTGGGCGGTTGACTCGGGGCTGGCGGACCCTGCGGGCTGCGTGGTGGAGGGCTGGTCGTGGGGCGGTTACCTGGCGCTGCTGGCAATGGGTACCCAGCCCGAGCGCTGGGCCGCAGCCATCGGCGGTGTGCCCGTCGCCGACTACGTCGCGGCCTTCGACGACGAAATGGAGCCGCTGCGCGCCTACGACCGGGCGTTGTTCGGCGGCTCCCCGGCTGAGCTGCCCGAGCTGTACCGGGAGTGCTCACCGCTGACCTATGTGGACGCGGTGACCGCACCGGTGCTCATTCTGGCCGGGGAGAACGATCCGCGCTGCCCGATCCGGCAGGTGGACAACTACCTCGATGCCCTCGCCGGCGCCGGGAAACAATACGAGATGGTCCGCTACGACGCGGGGCACGGCTCCCTGGTGGTCGCCGAGTTGGTCGGCCATGTCGCCACCGAGGTCGACTTCGCCCGGCGCGTCCTCGGGCTGGAAGGCTGACGCCGTGGGGTTCACCGTGGTCGGGATCGGTGGGTCCACTCGTACGGGTTCGCAGAGTGAGCGGGCACTGCAGATGGCGTTGGCCGCGGCGCGCGCGGCGGGTGCCGAAACCGTGGCCGTCTCCGGTGCAGACCTGGTGCTGCCGTTCTACGATCCGGCCATCACCGAGCGCACCGAAGCGGCGCGCAGGCTGGTTGACGCCGTCCGTGACGCTGATGGCGTCATCCTGTCCAGTCCCGGCTACCACGGCACGGTGTCCGGTCTGGTCAAAAACGCGTTGGACTACATCGAGGACCTCCGCGCAGCTGAGCGGCCCTACCTCGATGGTCGCGCGGTCGGATGCATCGCCACCGCCTACGGCTGGCAAGCCTCGGTGACCACGCTGACCGCGCTGCGCTCCATCGTGCACGCTCTGCGCGGATGGCCGACTCCGCTGGGCGTGGCGGTCAACTCCGCCGTTGCGCACTTCGACGACAGCGGAGCGGTCAGCGAGGAAACGGTGGTGACCAACTTGAACATCCTCGGGCGCCAGGTGGTGGAGTTTGCGCGCCGCTGACCAGGACACCGCCTTCCGTCCTAGCGGGGTGTTCGGGATTCCTGGCAGTCGGGGCAGTCCCGTACGGACCTCGACCGCAATGAGATCCACCGTAAAATGCGGATGCTCCTGTAACGCGCGGAGTACCGCAATCCGTGGCGCCGTCACTCGTAGACCCGCCTCGCGCAGCGACGGGTGCGCCTCGGGTGGGCCCAGACGGCGTCTGCATCGCCACCAGCCTGCTGGCGAATCTGGAACTGATCAAGAACGGCGCCCCGCTCAGCCAGCGGCGGCGAGCAGCTCCGCGATCTGCACGGTGCCGCGTTCCTGACTGTTCGGCGAGGGCATTCAGGTCACGTAACGCCCATTCTTGGGCACCGGACGGGCATTCAGGTCACTCAATGCCTCTCCGTCGTGTCTCGGAAGGAAGACCAGGACGGCCACTGCGGTCAGAGCGGTAGGCACCGGCAGCGGCGTACGATCCGGCGTGCAGGCCGCTCGACTGATCATCCGCGGCTTGCGCTGCGGTTAGCGGCGAGCAGCTCCGCGATCTGCACGGTGTTCAGCGCGGCGCCCTTGCGCAGGTTGTCGTTGCTGACAAACAGTGCCAGCCCACGGCCGTCCGGTACGCCCTCGTCCTGGCGCACCCGCCCGACCAGGCTCAGGTCGATGCCCGCCGCCTGCAGGGGCGTCGGCACGTCGGTCAGCTGCACTCCGGGTGCCTCGGCCAGCAGCTCCAGCGCGCGCTTGACCGACAGCGGCCGCGCGAACTCGGCGTTGATGGACAGCGAGTGCCCCGTGAATACCGGCACCCGCACGCAGGTGCCGGAGACCAGCAGCTGCGGGATGCCGAGGATCTTGCGGCTCTCGTGGCGCAGCTTCTGCTCTTCGTCGGTCTCGAACGAGCCGTCGTCCACAATGGAGCCCGCCATCGGCAGCACGTTGAACGCGATGGGCGCCACGTACTTCTTCGGCGCCGGGAAGTCCACCGCCCGGCCGTCGTGGGTCAGCCCCGCGGCGTCGGCGGCGACGGCCCGCACCTGGAAGTCGAGCTCTTCTACCCCGGACAATCCGCTGCCGGAGACCGCCTGGTAGGTGCTGACCACCAGCCGCTGCAGCTGCGCCTCGTCGTGCAACACCTTCAGCACCGGCATCGCGGCCATGGTGGTGCAGTTGGGGTTGGCGATGATGCCCTTGGGCAGATTCTTGATGTCCTGCGGGTTGACCTCACTGACCACCAGCGGCACCTCGGGGTCGCGCCGCCAGGCCGAGGAGTTGTCGACGACGGTGACCCCGGCGGCAGCAAACCGCGGGGCCTGCACGCGGGAGGTCGACGCGCCGGCGGAGAACAGCGCAATGTCCAAGCCGGTGGGATCGGCGGTCGCCGCGTTCTCCACCGTGATTTCGCCGTCGCCCCAGGGCAGCGCCGTGCCCGCGGAGCGCTCGGAGGCGAAGAACCGCAGCTCCTCGATCGGAAGGTTCCGCTCCGCCAACAGTGTGCGCATCACCGCGCCGACCTGGCCGGTCGCGCCGACTATCCCAACTCTTAGACCGCTCATCGCCCAGTACCTCCGTACACCACGGCTTCGTCCGCGCCGCCGAGCTCGAAGGCGCCGTGAATGGCCCGTACCGCGTCGTCCAGCTCGGTGTCCTTGCACAGCACCGAGATCCGGATCTCCGAGGTGGAGATGATGTCAATGTTCACCCCGGCGGTGGCCAGCGCCTCGCAGAAGGTGGCGGTGACGCCGGGGTGGCTGCGCATGCCGGCGCCGATGAGGGACACCTTGCCCACCAGGTCGTCGTAGAGCACCTGGGCGAAGCCGATCTCCCCCTGCAGCTTGGTGAGCTTCTCCACCGCGGCGGGGCCGTCAGCGCGCGGGCAGGTGAAGGTGATATCTGTACGTCCCGTTGCGGCTTCCGATACGTTCTGCAGAATCATGTCGATGTCGATCTCCGCGTCGGCTACCGCGCGGAAGATCTTGGCCGCCATGCCCGGGCTGTCCGGCAGCCCCACCACGGTCACCTTCGCTTCGGACCGGTCGTGCGAGACGCCGGTGAGGATGGCCTGCTCCATGGGGATGTCCTTAATCGAGCCGGACACCACGGTGCCCGGCTTGGTCGAGTACGACGAGCGCACATGCACGGGAACGTTGTAGCGGCGGGCATATTCCACGCAGCGCAGCATCAGCACCTTGGTGCCGCACGCGGCCATCTCCAGCATCTCCTCGTAAGAGACGTTTTCCAGCCGTCGAGCGTCGGGCACGATGCGCGGATCCGCGGAAAACACCCCGTCCACGTCGGTATAGATCTCGCAGACGTCAGCGTGCAAGGCGGCAGCCAGCGCGACGGCGGTGGTATCCGAGCCGCCCCGGCCGAGCGTGGTGATGTCCTTGCTGTCCTGGCTCACCCCCTGAAAGCCCGCGACCAACACAATGGAGCCCTCGTCCAGCGCGCTGCGCACCCGGCCGGGAGTGACGTCGATGATGCGGGCCTTGCCGTGCGAGGAGTCGGTAATCACGCCGGCTTGCGAGCCGGTGAAACTCCGCGCCTCGGCGCCCAGAGTGTGAATGGCCATGGCGACGAGCGCATTCGAGATGCGCTCGCCCGAGGTGAGCAGCATGTCCATCTCCCGCGCGGGCGGCACGGGCGCCACCTGCTTGGCGAGGTCGAGCAGTTCGTCGGTGGTGTCCCCCATCGCCGAGACGACCACCACGACGTCGTCGCCGGCCTTCTTGCGGTCGACGATGCGCTCGGCGACACGACGGATCCGTTCGGCGTCACCCACCGAAGATCCGCCGTACTTCTGCACGACGAGCGCCACGCCGTCATCCTCCTAGAATGGTCGAGCCCTGGGCTGATGTCCGGGCCGACTCTACCGACCGCACTAGCCTGGCCCGGTGCCGACCATCGCCAGACCTGCGGGAATTTCCGGCTCCCGTTGGTTCCTGCCGCTGGCCGCAGCGGCTGTCTACCTGCTGATTCGGGCGGTAGGCTTCGCTGTCCTGTTCTGGTACGCGGCCGCCCATGACAGCTCGGTGTCCGCAGCCCTCACCAAGTGGGACGGGCACTGGTTTCTTGGCATCGCCGACCACGGCTACCGCGGAGTGCCCCTCGACCTGGTGGACGCGTTCGGACGCCGTACCGACGCCACTGCGTTCGCCTTCTTTCCCGGCTACCCGTCTCTGGTGGCGGGCGTCGCCTTGCTGCCCTGGGTCAGCGTGTTCGGCGCCGCACTGAGCGTGAACGTGGTCAGCGGGACGGTGGCAGCCGTCGGGCTTGGCCGGCTCGGTAGCACCATCACCGGCTCTCCCCGGGTGGGGCTGCTGCTGGTCGTGTTGTTCGCCGCGGCACCCATGGGCGTGGTGCTGTCCATGACGTACTCCGAGGCGCTGTTCTGCGCGTTGGGGGTCTGGGCGCTGAACGGGGCGCTCGAACAGCGATGGATGCTGGCCGGGGTGTGCACAGCGTTCGCCGGGCTGGTCCGTCCGACCGCCGCGGCACTGGTGCTTGCCGTCGTGCTGGCCGCGGTGGTGGCACTGGTGCGGCGTCGCGGGGGATTCAGGCCCTGGGTTGCGGTGCTGCTGGCCCCGCTGGGGTTGCTGGGCTACCTCGGCTGGGTCGGGTGGCAGACGGGCAGCCTGTTCGGGTGGTTCACCCTGCAGTCCACGGGGTGGAACTCCGGTTTCGACGGCGGTGCGGCCAGCTGGCGCTATCTGGTGCACCAGGTCGTTGCCCCTGGGCAGCTCATGGAAGCGGCCAGCGTGCTGATCGTCCTGGCGGCGCTGGCGCTGGCCGTGCTGAATTCTGTGGTGCGGGGCGCGACGGTGAGGTTGCCCTGGCCGGTGCTGGTCTACGGGATCGCCGTGCTGGTGCTGGCGGTGGCATCCAACGGACTGATGCCCTCCAAACCGCGACTGCTGCTACCCGCAATCGTGCTGGCGTTGCCGCTCGCCATCGGGCTGGCCAAGCGGCGGGCGGGAACCCAGGTGGCGGTCGCGCTGGTCCTGCTCGTCGCGAGCGCCTGGTTCGGCGCTTACGCCGTCGTGGTCTATCCGTACGCCATATGAGAGCTGATTGCCCCCTACCCCGCCGATGCAGGAGGGGCCAACGCATACAAGACCTCTCACCCACTCCACGAAACACCCTTAGAGCACTTTCTCTGCCTCAGTGGGTTTCAGATGCACTGGCACCCAGAGTGACAGAAACGTCCGACGATCCGAGGCGCCAACGCGCGTCGCACACGGAATGCCCGAGCCGATCCCCGTCATCCTGCTCGGAAGGCTGGCCGTGGACCGCAGGGAACTGCCTCTGGCCTGGTCGGGTACATGCCCGAGCATGACTGCCTGCCCGCGGACGTGTCTGCCAGCGACTTTGTCGTGCACATGGCGCAGATGTCCGGACTGCCCCACACCGCCGCCCGTGAACGGGCCGCCGACGTCTTGCGTCACGTCGGTCTCGCCGAGGAGCGCTACCGGGTCATGGGCGGATACTCCACTGGGATGAAGCAACGCGCCAAGCTCGCGCAGGCTCTGGTCCACGACCCGCGCCTCGTCCTGCTCGACGAGCCGACCAACGGCCTTGACCCGGCCGGCCGCGAGGACATGCTGGAGCTGGTTCAGAAGATCGGCCACGACTTCGGGATCTCGGTACTGGTCACCTCGCACCTGCTCGGCGAGCTCGAGCGGGTCAGCGACCACGTCGTGGTCCTCGACGCCGGCCGAATGCTGCGGTCCGCGGCGACGGCGGACTTCACCCAGACCACCGGGATCCTGCTCGTCGAAGTCGTCGGCGGGTGGGCCGAGCAGTACCGGATGGGTCAGGCGCTCGTCGACGCGGGATTCGTGGCGAGACCGCACGGCGACGTCATCGAGGTCGCGGTCTCCGACCCACAGCGCCAGGACGTAATCCGCGACCTGGCCTGTGATCTCGATCTCGGCCTGGTGCGCATGCAGCAGCATCACCGCCAAATCGGGGATGTGTTCCGGGAAGGAGGGGCTGGCAGTGTCCCACCCGTCTGATCCGAGGGGAATCGCCTCCCGCAGTGTGATCCACGACATCGGATACCGCCCGTATACCGGTCTGCGTGTCGGCGACTGGGCGGTTGCCTGGTCGTTGTTCGTCACCGGGTTGCGCAACTGCTATGGCCTGGGGCGCTCAGGCAAGTCGAAGGTGCTGCCGCTGCTGCTGCTGGTCTTCATTCGCCGCAGCACCTACGCGCTCGTCCGGCTCGCCTCGCTGACGGTGGCCGTCTTCGTCCTGCTGGTCGCGCCGTTGTTGTTGCTGCTGGCCGGCGGCCTCCTGGCCGACCTCACGGTGTGGGGTCAGGTCCGCGACTTCCTGGCGGCCGCAGCGGCTGTGCTCGTCCTCGCCGCGATCCTCGCCGGGCTGTCCGGCCTGGTCGCTGCGGTCACCACCAAGCGGGGCCTCGGGGTGGCCGCAGTCATCGTCGTCTTGCTCGTCAGCTACACCGTGGTGTCCTCGATCCAGGGGATTGCGGTCGACCAACACGAGGACACCCTCGGCCAGGCGGCCGGCCTGTTCTCGCCGTTCACCCTCGTCGACGGCCTACAACACTGGGTTTTCGGCGCGCCGGCCTCGACTCCCGCGCCGCCGGAGGGCATCGGGATGGGCGTCGCGTTCCTCCTCGTGACCCTGCTGGCGCTGGCGGGCTCGGTTGGCGGCCTGCTGCTGCGCTACCGGAAGGCGGGATCGGTGTGAGCGTGATCGTGCTGGAGAACGTTTCCCGGTGGTATCACAACGTCGTGGCGGTCAACGACATCTCGATGACCATCGGCCCGGGTGTGACCGGCCTGCTCGGTCCCAACGGCGCCGGCAAGTCCACCCTCATCTCTCTGATGTCGGGTTTTCTCGCGCCCTCGGCCGGCTCGGTGACTCTCGACGGTCAGCGGTTGTGGCGCAACTCCGACATCTACCGGACGGTCGGACTGGTGCCGGAACGAGAGGCGCTGTTCGACTACCTCACGGGGCGGCAGTTCGTCACCGCCAACGCCGAGCTGCACCGGCTCGCACACCCACGCGCCGCCGCCGAGCACGCGCTCGCGGTCGTCGAAATGAGCGACGCCAAGGATCGGGGGATTTCCACCTACTCCAAGGGCATGCGTCAGCGGGTCAAGATGGCCTCGGCCCTCGTGCACGACCCTGCTGTGCTCTTGCTCGGCGAGCCCTTCAACGGGATGGACCCGCGTCAGCGGATGCACCTGATGGAGTTGCTGCGGCGAATGGGGGCCGAGGGGCGCACCGTGCTGTTCAGCTCGCACATCCTCGAAGAGGTCGAGCAGGTCGCGCGGCAGATCGAGGTCGTCGTCGCGGGTCGCCACGCGGCCTCGGGCGACTTCGGGGCGATACGTCGGCTGATGACCGACCGACCCAACCGCTACGTGCTGCGCACCAGCGACGACCGTCTGTTGGCCTCGGCCCTGATCCGCGACCCCTGCGTGCGCGCTGCGTCGTTGCGCAGTCGCGGTGGACTGGATGTCGAGGCCAGTGACTTCGGCCGGTTCGCCCGAATACTGCCGCGACTTGCCCGCGAACACTCCGTCCGGCTGCTCGAGGTAGCGCCGACCGATGAGTCGCTGGAGAGCGTCTTCGCCTACCTGGTCTCGTCATGAATCCCACCATCGTCCGGCTCGGCGTGCGGTCCCTGCTGGGGCGACGACGCGGGATTCTGCTTTTCGTTTTCCCGGTGGTGCTCCTCCTGCTGGCCGTGGTGGTTCGTGGCCTCGTCGGGACGGGAACCGACTCGGCCGGCGCTGTGCTGGCGTCCCTCGGACTGCAGGTGCTCCTGCCTCTGGTCGCGCTCATCGCTGCGTCGAGCCTGCTCGCACCGGAAATCGACAACGGGTCGATCGTCTACCTGCTGGCCAAGCCGATCTCGCGGCTCACCATCGTGGCGAGCAAGTTGCTGGTCGCGCTCGGCTGCATGCTCGTGTTCGTGGCGTTGCCGATGCTCATCGCTGGTTTCGTGCTTGCGCCCGGCGACCCGGGTCTCGCACTCGCCTACACCGTCGGTGCGCTCGTGGGCGGCGCGGCATACTGCGCTCTGTTCCTCTGGCTGTCCACGCTCACCCGAAACGCTGTGGTGATCGGCTTGATCTACGTGCTGCTGTGGGAAGGCCTGGTCGGCGGCCTCGTCGCCGGGGTGCGCTGGGTAAGTATCAGCTGGTGGACCGGGGCGATCGTCGAGGCCGTGAGCAACAAGGCCAACGTCGTCTCGCCCAACCTGAGCACGGTCTACGCCGTGATCGCGACGCTGACCGTGCTCATCGGGACGGCGTTGCTCGCCGCCCGCCGACTGAAGGGTTTTAGCCTCACCGGCGACGAGTGACGGGGCGCGCCCGCGGCCGTGCCGAGCCGTCGCGGGGGGATCCTGGCAGAGCACGCCAAGCCAACCGCTCTCGTGCGACGATTAATCAAGCAGCATCACGCCGACGACCACGCGCCAACGGGGATCGCCGAGCGCTTGGAACGACTCGAGACAGCCGTATTCCACCAGGCCGGTTGATCCCTGCCGCTCCCGCCGCCTCGGGCTGGCAGAGCATGCGCCGTTGGAACCGGTAAACCACCTGACGTGCGACCGTTGGATGCAGCGCACAGGAACGCAACAGTGCTCGTACACCCCAAGAAGTACCGCATGGATAGTTTCCCTTATGCATCAACAGATTCTGATTCCACTGACAACCGAAACCGCAGAGCGATTCGAGGTTACTCGACCTCCTCTGCCCATTGCTCGTGCTGCTCCTGCGCCCATTCCAGTGCCACATCACCAGTGCGCATCCCCCGCATCGCCTCAGCGTCGCGCAGGGCATACACGATGTGCCCCACCACGAGTAGCCCGAACGCGAGCGCGAACCAGTCGTGCACAAACGTCGCCCCGGTCCGCCACGCCAGTTGCGTCCAGCCGGGGAAGAACATGACAGTGCCGGTGCCCAGGAGCACCAGGATCGACCCCGCACTCAGCGCGCCGTTGAGCTTCTGGCCGGCGTTGAACTTTCCGACCCCCACCCCCGCAAGGCGCAGCCGCTTCACACGCAGCCACCGCCAGTCCTCCCGGCCCATCCGGTTGAGCCTGCGCAGATCGGCCCGGTAGGTCCCCGACCCGAAGCCCAACACCAGCGGCACCGGTAGCGCGAAGCCACACCACACGTGCACCAGCTCCACCACGCGCCGGTTGCCGACCAGCACCGCTAGCGAGCCGTTGTAAAGCACCGCCGCGGTAAGGATGCACACCAGTACCAGCACACCCGTGCTCCAGTGCACCCAGCGTGCGGCACGACCGAAACGGCGCACGTCGGTGCGGTCAGACTGTGGGGGCATCGTTGCGTCCGTTCGAGCCGCCCACCCAGCCGTCGACGGAGTACCCCCGGTTCTCCCAGTAACCGGGGACCACCTCGCGGGTCAACTCGATGCCGGACAGCCACTTGAGGCTCTTGTAGCCGTACATCGGCGCGACGTAGAGCCGCACCGGGCCGCCGTGGTCGTGGGTGACCGGACCGTCGAGCATCCGCAGCGCCACCAGCACGTCCGCCCGCCGGGCCTGCTCGAGGGTGAGGCTCTCGGTGTCAGTGCCGTCGAAGGAGGTGAACCGCACCGCGGTGGCGTCGCCGGTGGGACCGGCACTGTCGATCAGATCGGCCAACCGCACGCCGCTCCACCGCACCTCCGGCACTCGCCAGCCGGTGACGCACTGGAAGTCCCGCACCAGCTCGGTTTGCGGCATGGTCTGCAGGTCGGCCAGCGTGTGGCTGCGCGGGGTGGACACCAAGCCGGTGACGTCCAGGCGGTAGCTGGCGGCATCACGCCGGGGCACCCCGCTGGTGACGGAGTAGAACCGGAAGGTGTTGCCTACCGGGATCATCGACACGAGGCCGGTGGGGTCGTGGTTCTCGACTGGCCCGAGCACGGTGGCCAGACCCTTCTCGATCGCGCCACCACCGAGCACGCCCGCCACGCCCACCGTGAGCAGGCCCAGCACGATGCGCCGCCCGACGGGAGCACCGCTCGCCTCCCGCTGTTGCTGCGCCCGCATGTGTCCGCCTCTCCGCTGCTCCCCCGCTGTTCAGTGTGCGCTCAGCAAGCCGTGCCCGGCGCCGTAGGCAGCTAGCCTAGAAACCGTCACCGGCCCCGTGCGGTGCTACCGGAGGTCGTCGAACATGAAGAGTCCCATCGTATTTGTCCTCGGCATCGTCCTGGTTTTGCTCGGCCTGCTGTTCTCTTTACAGGGCTTCGGCGTCATCTCGGGTAGCGCCATGAGCGGCACAACCACCTGGTCGATCCTCGGTCCGGTGATCGTCGTGGTCGGGCTCATCCTCGCGGTGCGCGCGCGTCCGAACCGACCGAACCGTGGGTAAGCGGGCTTCGTCCCGCGCGGTTCACCGTACGAGGCGGCGGATGAGCCAGGCGAGCACCGCTCCGACCACCAGCCAGAAGATGGCGGCCAGGCCGAAGTTCACCAGCACCACAGTTTTCGGGTCCGACGGTGCGAACAGGTCTTTGAACCCCAGCGCCAACGGCCGGGCGACGTCGGCGATTCGCTTGGTGATGCCGTTGTCCGGGTTGGCGCTACCCATTGTGAGAACGATGTGCACGACGAGAATTGCCGCGAACACCACCGCGATCGCCCGGACCACCGAGGCGAGTACACCTGCGACTCTTGAGGTACCGGCGCGAGTCGGCCTGCGCGAGCGTCGTTCAGCCATAGCGCAGTGTCCCACGAACGTCGGCAGGAGTATCGTGTAGCGCATGCAGCGTGTGCTCCTGCTTAGCCGCCGCGCCGGGGTCTGAGCCCAGACTGGCTCCCCGGACGCGGGGTTTGTGGCGTGCGCAAGCGCCGTGCCGGTCGACCACCCGCCACCTTTCGGAGCACCCGCCATGACTTCCTCTGACGCCTTCACCTCCGCCACTAAGCACCGCATCAACACACCATCGCGTAAAGCCCCCGCCGATCAGCCGCGGTGGAACACCCAGCGCGACTCTTCCATGCCCGTGCACCGCTACCGCCCGTTCGCCGACGAGGTCGAGCCGATCATCCTGCCCGACCGAACCTGGCCCGGTGCCGTCATCGACCGCGCGCCGCTGTGGGGTGCGGTGGACCTGCGCGACGGCAACCAGGCGCTGATCGACCCGATGAGCCCCGCCCGCAAACGGCGCATGTTCGACCTGCTGGTGGCCATGGGTTACAAAGAAATCGAGGTCGGCTTCCCGGCGGCCAGCCAGACCGACTTCGACTTCGTCCGCGAGCTGATCACCGACGGCGCCATCCCCGATGACGTCTCCATCCAGGTGCTCACCCAGTGCCGGCCGGAGCTGATCGAGCGCACCTTCGCCTCCTGCGAGGGCGCCGAGCGGGCCATCTTGCACATCTACAACTCCACCTCGATCCTGCAGCGCCGCGTGGTGTTCCGCGCCGACCGGCCCGCCATCACCAAGATCGCCACCGACGCCGCAGAATTCACCCTGCTGATGGCCGAGCGCTACCCAGACACACAGTGGCGCTGGGAGTATTCGCCGGAGTCCTACACCGGCACCGAACTGGCCTACGCCGCGGAGATCTGCAACGCCGTCACCGACATCTGGCAGCCCACCTCGGAAGCGCCCGCCATCATCAACCTGCCCGCCACCGTGGAGATGGCGACGCCCAACGTGTACGCCGACTCCATCGAGTGGATGCACCGCAATCTGTCCCATCGTGACGCGGTGATCCTGTCGCTGCACCCACACAACGACCGGGGCACCGGGGTGGCCGCGGCGGAGCTGGGCTTCATGGCCGGGGCCGACCGCATCGAGGGCTGCCTGTTCGGCAACGGTGAGCGCACCGGCAACGTCTGCCTTGTGACACTGGGGCTGAACCTGCTGACCCGTGGGGTGGACCCGCAGATCGACTTCTCCGACATCGACGAGATCCGGCGCACCGTCGAGTACTGCAACCAGCTGCCCGTCGGCGAGCGCCATCCTTATGGCGGCGATCTGGTGTACACCGCGTTCTCCGGCAGCCACCAAGACGCGATCAATAAGGGCCTGGACGCGATGAAGGTGACCGCCGATGACTTAGGCGCTGCGGTCGAAGATATCCACTGGGCGGTGCCGTACCTGCCGATCGACCCCAAAGACGTCGGACGCACCTACGAGGCCGTGATCCGGGTGAACTCGCAGTCCGGCAAGGGCGGCGTCGCCTACATCATGAAGACCGACCACCAGCTGGCGCTGCCGCGGCGGTTGCAGATCGAGTTCTCCCGGGCCGTGCAGCGGGTTACCGACTCCGAGGGCGGGGAGATCAGCCCTAAGGCGATGTGGGACGTGTTCGCCGAGGAGTACCTGGATCGGGTGCGCCCGCTGGAGCGGATCAGCCAGAAAATGGTGGCCGCGGAGACCGACGACGGCTTGGACTCCATCACCGCGACCGTGCTCGTGGACGGTGCGGAGCAGGAGATCTCCGGCAGCGGCAACGGCCCGGTCGCAGCGTTCGTGGATGCGTTGAGCGACATCGGCTTCGACGTTCGCGTGCTCGACTACTCCGAACACGCCATGTCCGCCGGTGGTGATGCGATGGCGGCGGCTTATGTGGAGTGCGCCGTGGGCGAGAAGATCACCTGGGGGGTCGGCATGGCGCCGTCCATCACCACGGCCTCGCTGCGTGCAGTGGTAAGCGCGGTGAACCGGGCTGCGCCCTGTGCGTGAAAAGGGTTCCCGGGCGAGCCTATTTCACGCACGGGGCTACGGTTGTTTGTGCCCTCTGCTCACGCGGTCGTTGGTAACACGCTGGCCAAGCTCGGCGGGTGTTGCCTGATGGCCGGTGTGCTGCTCGCCGGTCTCATGTTCCCGATCGTCGGTGGAACCGGCTTGCTGTCGAACGAGGCAGGCGACACCGTCGACAGCGTCTCCAGCGTGCTCGCCCACGGGCAGGTGCCGCAGATGAGCACCATGCTGGACTCCGTAAGCAACCCCATCGCGTACCTGTACGCCCCGTCGGGGCGACGCACCGTGGTGCCCGGCGACAAGATCTCCGAGCCCATGAAGCAGGCCATCGTGGCCATCGAGGACCGGCGCTTCTACGAGCACGGCGGGGTGGATTGGCGGGGCACCGTCCGCGCTTTCCTGGCCAACTCGTCCTCCGGGGCGCCCCAGCAGGGCGCGTCCACGATTACCCAGCAGTACGTGAAGAACTATCTGCTGCTGGTGGCCGCGCAGAACGACGTGCAACGCCAGCAGGCCATCGAGCCGACACCCGCCCGCAAGCTCAGGGAGATCCGAATCGCGCAGGCCCTGGACAAGGACCTCGACAAGCAGGAGGTGCTCACCCGCTACCTGAACATCGTGCCCTTCGGGACGGGCGCCTACGGCATCCAGAGCGCCGCGCAGACCTACTTCGGCATCGACGCCAACGGCCTCAACGTGTCGCAGTCGGCGATGCTGGCCGGGATGGTGCGGAGCAGCTCGGTCACGCCCTACACCGATCCCGAGTCTGTGCTCGCGCGGCGGAACGTCGTCCTGGAGGCCATGCGGGCCAACGGGGCGCTCGACGCCACCGATACCGCGAACGCCAAAGCGACCCCGCTCGGGGTGCTGCCGCAGCCCGCGGTCGTTCCCAACGGGTGCATCGGCGCCGCAGGAGCACAGGGCTCGGGCTTCTTCTGCTCCTACGTGCTGAAGTAACTCGCCGACGCCGGAATCAGCGCGGATCAGGTGCGCACGGGCGGCTACACCATCAGGACGACTCTCGATCCGGTGGTGCAGGCCTCGGCCAAGGCGGCGGTGAACAAGTACGCACCCGCGGAGCTGAACAGAATCGCCAGCGTGATGAACATCGTCGCGCCGGGCCAGACCTCGCACAAGGTGCTCGCGATGGCCGACAGCCGGACCTACGGGCTCAACGCCGACGCGAAGCAGACCACACTGCTGCAGACGGCCCAACTGGAGAGCGACGGCGCCGGGTCCATCTTCAAGCTCTTCACCACCGCCGCGGCCATTGAGCAGGGCATGGGCACCGCCGCTGTCCTGGACGCCCCCCCGACGGTAAAGCTGACCGGGTTCGGCACCGGCGGCTGCGATGACGGCAGCAACCAGTACTGCGTGAAGAACTACGGCGGCGGCGACGCACCGCCCTACACGGTGACCCAGGCCCTGGCCCAGTCGCCGAACAACCCCTTTGTCCAGCTGATCGCCTCCACCGGCGTCACTCCCACCGTGGACATGGCGGTGCGGCTGGGGATGCGCTCCTACGCCACGGCGCCCAGCCATAGCAACCCCGGCCAGACCATCGCCGATGAATTCACGAAGCAGAATCTGGCCTCGTTCACGCTGGGACCAGCACCCATCGATCCGGTGGAGCTGTCCAACGTCGCGGCCACGCTGGCCTCGGGCGGCAGGTGGTGCCCGCCGACGCCGATCGAGTCGGTAAACGACGCCAACGGCAAGACCGTCGACGTCAGCTCCCCGGCCTGCGAGCAGGTGGTTCCCCCGGGACTGGCCAACAGCCTGGCCAACGCGATGAGCCAGGACTCGCTCTCCGGCACGGCGGCCGGGGCCGCCCGGACGGTGAACTGGACGTTGCCGATGTCGAGCAAGACCGGCACCACCGAGCGGGAGTACTCCTCCGCATTCCTGGGTTTCACGAACACCCTTGCCGCCGCGAACCTGGTGTTCGACGACTCCCCGACGCCGGGCGGGATCTGCCACGATCCGCTGCGCAGCTGCTCCTCCGCCAACCTGACCGGCGGCCAGGAGCCGGCCCGGACCTGGTTTGCCGCGGTGGCGCCGATCATCGGCCGCTTCGGGCCGGTGGCCCTGCCGCCCGTCGACCAGCAGTACGTCGCCGGGTCCGGCAAGAACGACGTACCCGATGTGCGTGGCATGGCAGGCTCCGAGGCCAGCAAGAAGCTCAACGCCCTCGGCTTCAAGGTCAGCCAGACCAGCCGGATCGACCCCAGCCCATACGGGACCGTCATCACTCAGAGCATCACCGGACCCACTGCGCCGGGCGCCAGGATCGCCCTCTCGGTGAGCAGCAGCCGTGCCCCGGTCGTGCCGTTGCCCAGCCAGCCAACCCCGCCGCGGCCGCCGATCACCGTGGTATCCGGGCCAGGCCAACCCCCCATCACCCTGGCCCCGGGCGCCATCGTCCCCGGAATTCCGCCGCCATAGCTCGTGCGTGAAAGTTGGCCGCCTACCGCCAAACTTCACGCACAGTCGGGCTACATCGCCCGGCGCCCGGTTAGCGCTCTGCCCAGCGTGACCTCGTCGGCGAACTCCAGGTCACCGCCCATCGGCAGACCCGAGGCCAAGCGGGTGATGGTCAACCCCGGGAAATCCCGCATCATCCGCACCAGGTAGGTGGCGGTGGCTTCGCCTTCGGTGTTCGGATCGGTCGCGATGATGACCTCACTGACGTCCACGCCGTCGTCCTGATTTCCCAGACGAGCCAGTAACTCCCGAATGCGCAGCTGCTCGGGCCCGACGCCGGACATCGGGTCCAGCGCGCCACCGAGCACGTGGTAGCGCCCACGGAACTCGCGCGTGCGCTCGACAGCTTGCACGTCCTTGGGCTCCTCGACCACGCAGATCATGCTGCGGTCGCGACGCAGATCAGCGCAGATGCGGCAGGTCTCCTTCTCCGAGACCGTGCCGCACACCACGCAGAACTGCACGCCCTCGCGCACCTGCTGCAGCGCAGCCTGCAGCCGCGCGATGTCCATCGGCTCCACGGTGAGCAGGTGAAAGGCGATGCGCTGAGCGCTCTTCGGCCCCACACCGGGCAGACGCCCCAGCTCGTCGATCAGGTCCTGAACGGGGCCTTCATACATCTGTAACGTGCGCTCACATTCCGGGCAGGCCCAAATCGCCGGCCCCTCCGAGACCACCCAAACCACCGGCGAGCGGGCCCATCAACTGCGCCGCCTTCTCCTGCGCCGACCGATTGGCGTCCGCTAAGGCACCGATCACCAAGTCTTGCAAGGTCTCGACGTCCTCGGGGTCTACGACCTTGGGGTCGATCTCCAGGGACAGCACCTCGCCCGCCCCGGACACGGTGGCCTTCACCAGACCTCCCCCAGCCTGGCCGCTCACCTCTGCCTGCGCGAGCTCGGCTTGCGCGGTCATCAACTGTTCCTGCATTTTCTGCGCCTGCTGCATCAGCTGTTGCATGTCGGGCTGGCCATCGGGTTGCACGGATTCAGGTCCTCTCGCCAAGGCGCGCACGGGCCCAGGCCGGGCCCGCGTCGTCAGGCACGCCCAGGCACGCCCGACGACGCCAGAGTAGCCGGAACCGCCCAAGAACCAACGCACAAGTGGGGCGCGGAATGTGCCGATCCGGCCCGCGGGACTAACCTGTCCCGAGTGCAAGCTTCATTGCCCTCCGCAACCAACGGCCTCGGACCGTCGGTTCACCAGCCCGGTGTCGACCGGCTGACCGCCAGCTATCGATCAATTCCCCGCGATGCGACCGTGCGTTTGGCCAAGAAGAGCAGCAACCTGTTTCGTGCGCGCGCCGCCAGCAATGCGCCCGGCCTCGACGTCTCCGGGCTGACGGGCGTGATCGACGTGGACGCCGCCGCCAAAACCGCCGATGTCGCAGGCATGTGCACCTACGAGGACCTGGTCGCCGCCACGCTGCCCATGGGGCTGAGCCCGCTGGTGGTACCCCAGCTCAAGACCATCACCCTCGGCGGCGCGGTGACGGGTCTGGGTATCGAGTCCGCCAGCTTCCGCAACGGCTTGCCGCACGAGTCGGTACTGGAGATGGACATCCTCACCGGTGCCGGTGAGGTCGTCACCGCTACGGCAGACAACGAGCATGCGGAGCTGTTTCATGGCTTCCCCAACTCCTACGGCACCCTGGGCTACGCGACCCGCCTGCGCATCGAGCTGGAGCGGATCAAGCCCTTCGTCGCCCTTCGACACCTACGCTTCCACGACCTCGACGATTTGCAGTCCACAATGGACTCAATCGTGGCGACGGGTGGCCATGACGATCAGCGGGTGGACTACCTCGACGGCGTGATGTTCGCCGCTGACGAGAGCTACCTGACGCTGGGCACACTGACCGACGAGCCAGGACCCGTCAGCGACTACACCGGCCAGCAGATCTACTACCGCTCGATCCAGCAGCGCGACACCGACCGTCTCACCATTCACGACTACCTGTGGCGGTGGGACACCGACTGGTTCTGGTGCTCGCGCGCGTTCGGGGCGCAGAACCCGACGATACGTCGCCTGTGGCCGAAACGCCTACGCCGCAGCGCCTTTTACTGGAAGCTCATCGCGTTGGACCACCGCTACTCCATCGCCGACCGCATCGAGGCACGCCACGGCCGTCCGCCACGCGAACGCGTGGTGCAGGACGTCGAGATACCGATAGCCCGGACCGCCGACTTCCTTCGCTGGTTCCTGGACGCGATCCCGATCGAGCCGCTGTGGCTGTGTCCGCTACGGCTGCGCCACGCCGGTACCGACGACGAGCGCACCTGGCCGCTGTACCCGCTGCACCCGGGCAAGACGTACGTCAATGTCGGCTTCTGGAGTTCGGTTCCTCAAGAAGGCCCCGAGGGCGCGACCAACCGGTTGATCGAGGACGCCGTCACCAAGTTCGACGGACACAAGTCGTTGTACTCCGACGCCTACTACTCCCCCGAGACGTTCGCCGCGTTGTACGGCGGCGAGAGCTACACCGCGCTCAAGAAGCGCTACGACCCCGAGTCGAGACTGCTCGATCTCTACGCGAAAGCTGTGCGGAGGAAATAACCATGACCACGTTGCGCAAACCACCGGTCGGTGCTCGCCGAGCAGCGCCCAAGATGAGTCTGGCCGACATTGTGGACACCCTCTCGGTGGGGGAGGTGCCGCTGCACTTCACCGCCTACGACGGCAGCAGCTCCGGCCCGGAGGATGCGAAGGTCGGCCTGCACCTTGTCTCCCCGCGGGGCACCACCTACCTCGCAACCGCCCCCGGCGACCTCGGTATGGCCCGGGCGTACGTCTCCGGCGACCTGGAGGTCAGTGGGGTCCACCCCGGCGACCCTTATGAGGTGCTGCTGACCATGGCCGATGGCCTGACCCTGCAACGCCCCTCGGCCGCGGTGATCGCCAACATCACCCGCTCGCTGGGTTGGGAGCTGCTCCGCCCGATTGCCCCGCCCCCGCAGGAAGCGCAGCCCCGCTGGCGGCGTCTCGCGGAGGGGCTGCGGCATTCCAAGACCCGCGACGCGGAGGCCATCAGCAAGCACTACGACGTCTCCAACGCGTTCTACGCATACGTACTCGGGCCGTCGATGACCTACACCTGCGCCGTGTTCCCGACGGCAGAGGCCACCCTAGAGCAGGCCCAAGAAGCCAAGTACCAATTGGTGTTCGACAAGCTGGGCCTGCAGCCGGGCATGCGGTTGCTGGACATCGGCTGCGGCTGGGGTGGGATGGTGCGCTTCGCGGCCCGACGCGGGGTGCGGACCATCGGCGCCACCCTGTCCGCCGAGCAGGCCGCGTGGGCTCAGCAGGCGATCGCCGAGGAGGGCCTGGGTGAACTCGCGGAGGTGCGCTTCTCCGACTACCGCGACGTGCCCGAGACCGGCTTTAACGCCATCTCCTCGATCGGGCTCACCGAGCACATCGGGATCAACTCCTACCCCGCCTACTTCGAATCGCTGCGGGACAAGCTCCGCGCCGGAGGGCGGCTGCTCAACCACTGCATCACCCGGCCGACCAACGACCGCAAGATCAAAACCGGCGCATTTATCGACCGCTACGTGTTCCCGGACGGGGAGCTCACCGGCTCGGGCACCATCATCACCGAGATCCAGGACTGTGGGCTGGAGGTGCGGCACGAGGAAAACCTGCGGGAGCACTACGCGCTGACCCTGCGCGAGTGGAACGCCAACCTGGTGGCCAATTGGGATGCGTGCGTGGCCGAAGTCGGCGAGGGCACCGCCAAGTTGTGGGGCCTGTACATGGCGGGTTCGCGGCTGGGTTTCGAACGCAACGTGGTGCAGCTGCACCAGGTGCTGGCCGTCAAGCTCGGGGACAAGGGCGCCGCGGAGGTGCCGCTGCGGCCCTGGTGGAGCGGCTGAGCAGTAGGGGCGAGCACGACTGTCGTCGTCGACGCCTCCGTCGCGTTGAAGTGGGTGGTCACCGAAGCCGGCAGTGCTGACGCGGCCGCCCTGCTGTCCGACCTGGTCGATGGTGCAGTGTCGCTGGTGGTACCCGCGTGCCGCGAACGGCGTCAGCCTGTGCCAGGGTCGACACCGTGCAGATCACCGAGTTGCTCAACGTCCGGACCTGGCGCGCCTTCGACGTCGATGATGACGGGCGGGTGCTCGCCGGCTGGGACGACTCCGGCACGGTGCAACTGGTGGAACTCACGGCCGACGGCACCGCCACGCCGCTGACCGCCTTGCCCGGCTCCTGTTCGGGGCGCTACCTGCCCGGTGAGCGCTGCGTAGTTGTGCAGCACGACGATGGCGGGAACGAGCGGGCGCAGCTGTCCTTGCTGTACCCGGATGAGTCCCCGGAGCTTGTGCCGCTGGTCCACGATCCCGCCTTCATCCACGCACTGTCCGGCGTGCTGGCGGGACGAGTGGTGTACCGCACGAACCGCGCCAACGGAGTCGACTTCGACGTGGTGCTGCGCAACGTGAGCACCGGCGTCGAGCAAGTCCTCTATGCCGGTGGTGGCAACGTCGCCGAGGTCGCCGTGTCGCCGGACTCCCGCTACACCGTGGTGGCGCTGATCGGCACTCGCCCCGTGTCCACTCAGCTGCTCCTCGTCGACACCTTGGCCGCGACGGCGGACGAGAGGGTCACCGAGCTCACCGGTGCCGGCGAGCACGCGGCGTACGCCAACATCCATTGGTTGCCAGACTCCTCCGGTTTTCTGCTCACTACCAACCGCGACCGCGACATGGCCGGTGTTGCGCGCTACGACGTCGGTACCGGCGAATTCACCTGGTTGGTGACGGACGATGCGTACGAGCTGACGGGGTGGCTATCGCCAGAGGGTGCGCATGTGCTGGTGGAGCGCAACCGGGAGGGATGGAGCGAGCTCGCTCTGCACGACGGGATCACCGGCGCTCGGCTGCGCGAGATACCGCTACCCACGCCAGGTGTCGTGACCTTCCCCTGCCCGGAGCCCCGCTTCAGCCCCGATGGTTGCACAGTGGCGATGTCGCTGAGTGCGCCGGCTGTGCCCGGTGATGCGTTGCTGCTCGACGTGACCGGCGGGCAGCTGCGCCCGGTGTCTCCCAGTACTGCCCTGCCGGACGTCCCCGCACCGCAGGCACATCGCATTCCCGCCGCCGACGGCGAGCAGATCCCGTGCTTCAGCTACCCACCGACGGTCAGCGGCAACGGATCATCGATCACCATCATCCACGGCGGTCCAGAGGGTCAAAGCCGTCCGGTATTCAGCCCGATCGTGGCGGCGCTGACAGCGGCGGGGCACACCGTGCTGGTGCCCAACGTGCGCGGCTCGGCCGGTTACGGCAAGCGCTGGGTGTCTCTTGACGACGTCCGATTGCGGCTCGACTCAGTGGCCGATCTTGCTGCACTATACGATTGGCTACCGACGTTGGGGTGCGATCCCGCCAGGGCTGCGTTGTGGGGCGGCTCATACGGCGGCTACATGGTGCTGGCCGGCTGCGCGTTCCAGCCCGAACGCTGGGCTGCGGGGGTGGACATCGTCGGGATGTCGTCACTGGTGACGTTTTTGGAAAACACCTCGCTGTATCGCCGCGCCGCCCGCGAGCGGGAGTACGGGACACTTGAGCACGACCGTGAGTTCCTGGAGCTGGCGTCGCCGCTGAACCGGATCGACGACGTACAGGCCGCGCTGCTGGTGATCCACGGTGCCAACGACCCCCGAGTGCCGCTGAGCGAGGCCGAGCAGCTGCATTCGGCTCTGACGGCGCGTGGGGTGGAGTGCCCCTTGCTGGTATACGCCGACGAAGGCCACGGACTGGCCAAACGGACGAACCGGCTGGACGCCTACCCGCGTGCGCTGGACTTCCTGGCGCGTCAGTTGCGTTAACCCGGCTCAGCGGGCGTCGAGCGGTTTCGCTCCCAGCTCTGCCGCCAATAGTTCGAGCGCTACTTCTTCCGGATCTCGCCGCCCCGCCGGATCGCCCAACCCGCTACTGGCCGCCTCCGCCAGCATCGCTTCGTCATCGAGTGGCTCAGCGGGCACCGGTGCGGGTTCTGCCCCATCGTCATCGGTGGGGCCATCGGGCAACGGAATATCATCAGCGGTCGGAGTCGGCGCCGCACCACCGGAGCGCCGGGTATAACGAGCAGGGGTGGCTGCCGACGATGGCCCGTCGACTGACGGCCGCAGCTCGGGCTGAACAGAACCGCTCTCGCACAGCACGTTCCAGTCCACACCGAGTACGTCACGCAAGGCCTCACGGACCACGTTGGCGTTGCGCGACTCCGTGAGCCGCTTCGCCAGCGGGCCCGACTCGTGGCTCAGCACCAGCGTGTCACCGTCCAGGCGACGCACTGTGGCACTGGACAGCATCACCTCCGTGGTGCGACTGCGCTCGCGAACGGCATTGCGTACCTCCGACCACACGGTGCGCACCGTGGCCGCATCCGGCTGGCCCGCAACGACGGTCGACGCGACAGGCAGGGGCTCCGACGGTGCAGGCTGCTTCGGACGCTCGGGGGGCTCGGCCTGCTCGAGGGGCTCGGCCTGCTCGGGGGCCGCAGCCGGCTGCCTCGTCGCGGCGGAAGGTTCGGGCGCGGCGGGACGCGCTGCAGGAGGTTCGGCGGGCTGCCCTGCAACCTCCACAGCCCGCTGCGAGGGCCGCCGGAACGGGGCCTCATGGCCTTCCTCGTCCGTCGGCGGCGTGATGGTCATGCGCCGTTCAACTCGCTCCAGCCGTTGCAGCACCGCCGATTCGGCATCCGAAGCCGCAGGCAACAGCATCCGCGCGCACATCACCTCGAGCAACAGCCGCGGAGCCGTGGCGCCGCGCATCTCGCCGAGGCCACTGTGGATCACCTCGGCGTAGCGAGCCAGGGTCGCGGCGCCAATCCGCTCGGCCTCATCGCGCATCCGCTCCACCACGTCCCCCGGCGCCTCGACCAGCCCGCGATCGCCCGCGTCGGGTATCGCGCGGAGCAGGATGAGGTCGCGCACCCGCTCGAGCAGGTCGACAGCGAAGCGGCGCGGGTCGTGTCCGGCGTCCACCAAGCGCTGCACGGTGCCGAACAGGGCGGCGCCGTCGTCGGCCGCCAAAGCGTCGACGGCGTCGTCGATCAGGGCGACGTCGGTGACGCCGAGCAGCGACAACGCGCGCTGATACGTCACGCCCTCGGGCCCCGCCCCGGCCAGCAACTGGTCGAGCACGCTGAGCGAGTCACGCGGCGAGCCACCCCCGGCCCGGATGACCAGGGGGTACACCGCAGCCTCAACCTGGACTTGCTCCTGAGTGCAGATCCGCTCCAACAGGCCGCGCATCACCGCAGGAGCGAGCAGCCGAAACGGGTAGTGGTGCGTACGCGAGCGGATGGTGGCCAGCACCTTCTCCGGCTCCGTGGTGGCGAAGATGAACACGAGGTGCTCCGGGGGCTCCTCCACGATCTTCAGCAGTGCATTGAAGCCCTGTGTGGTGACCATGTGCGCCTCGTCCACGATGAACACGCGGTAGCGCGAGGACGCCGGGGAGTAGAACGCCCGGTCGCGGAGCTCACGGGCGTCGTCCACGCCACCGTGGCTGGCGGCGTCGAGTTCCACCACGTCCAAGGTGCCTGGTCCACCGGGCGCCAGCCCGACGCACGAGTCGCAGACACCGCAGGGCGTAGCGGTGGGCCCCTGCTCGCAGTTCAGCGAGCGAGCCAGAATGCGCGCCGACGAGGTCTTGCCGCAGCCGCGCGGGCCGGAGAACAGGTATGCATGGTTGATTCGACCAGTGTTCAGCGCGACGCTCAGCGGTTCGGTGACATGCTCCTGCCCGACGACCTCGGCGAAGGTCGCCGGACGGTACTTGCGATACAGGGCCACGGCGTGAGGGTACCGGCGCGGTCCGACAGCCGGTCAGCCGATGAGCTCGACCCACGGCAGCACATGACCGACTGCGCGCTGTGGCTTCGCGTTTCGTCCACGTCGTCGGCGCTGACCATCCCTAGCGCGCGATCAACCGCGGCCGACGTCTCGATGTAGACGATCAACGCTCACCACGGAGCTCATCCAAGGTCTCCTGCGTGAGGTGCGCGCGTTGCACCCGGGGCAATTCGGAAAAGCCGCCGTGTACGACCGGCACCCGAGTCCGCAGCGCGGCAATAGGCGAGCGCCCGGGCGGAACCAGAACGGCCACCACCTCGCCATTATTGGTGACTTCGATGGTTTCGCCGCTCTGCACCTCCCGCAACACTTTGCTACTGCTGTTGCGGAGTTCTCGGTGCGGAATCGATCTGGACATCGCGCGACCTCCTGTAGCACCCGTAGCGGCTTCGCTGGAGGCGCTGGCCACGATCATCGCCCCGCCCGCTTCGACATCACGCCCCGTCGAGCAGCTTCTCCGCTGCCGCCAGCAACACACAGGTGGATAACCCGTCAATGGCTTGTCCCAGCTCGTCTTCGCTGGGGAAGGTCGGCGCGATGCGGATGTTGCGGTCGTCGGGGTCGCTGCCGTACGGAAACGCCGACCCCGCCGGAGTCATCGCGATGCCCGCCCCCTTGGCCAGCCCGATCACTCGCGACGCGGTCCCGTCGAGCACGTCGAGGCTGACGAAGTAGCCGCCCTTCGGGTCGGTCCAGCTGGCCGCCTTGAGCGTACCGAGCCGGTCGTCCAGGATCTGCGCAACCAGCGCGAATTTCGGCGCCAACAGCGCACGGTGCTTAGCCATCAACGCCCGCACTCCGTCGGCGTCCTGCAGAAAGAGCGCATGTCGCAGCTGGTTCAGCTTGTCCGGGCCGATGCTCTGGGCGGCGAGGTTGACCAAGTACCAGCTGATGTTGTCCGGCGAGCTGCCGAGGAAGCCGACACCGGCGCCTGGGAAGGTGATCTTGGACGTCGACGCGAACACCATTGCCCGGTTCGGATACCCGGCCTCCGCGCACAGACCGATGACGTCGATCGCGGCGGGCTCTTCGGTGGTGAGGTGGTGCACGGCATAGGCGTTGTCCCAGTAAAGCCGGAAATCCGCGGCGGCAGTCGGCATCGCGGCCAGCTGCGCGACGATCTCGCGCGAGTAGACCGCACCGGTCGGGTTGGCGTAGGTGGGGACGGCCCAGAGACCCTTGATCAGCGGGTCAGCGGCGACGAGCTGGGACACGACCGTCATATCGGGGCCGTCCTCCCGCATCGGGACGGGGATCATCTCGATGCCGAGCTGCTCGCACACCGTGAAGTGCCGGTCGTACCCCGGCGCGGGGCAGAGGAACTTGATGCCCGGCTGCTGCGACCACGGCCGCTCGGAGTCGACGGTGCCCTGCAGCAGGGCGTAGACCAGCGAGTCATGCATCATCGTCAAGCTCGCGTTCCCGCCTGCGATGAGTTGCGCCACCGGGATGTTCAGCAGGGTGGAGAAGATCTCACGCAGCTCGACGAGGCCGGCCAGGCCACCGTAGTTGCGGCAGTCGGCGCCGGAGTTGTCGCGAAAGCGGTCTACGCCCGGTAGCTCGAGCAGCTCGGCGGAGAGGTCCAGCTGGTCGGGGGCGGGCTTGCCACGGGTGAGATCGAGGGCGAGGTTGCGTGCCACCAGCTCGTCGTAAGCAGTGCGCTGCTCGTCGCACAACGCGGTGAGCTCATCGTGGCTGAGCGTCGTCAGTGACATTCCTCTGGGGCCCTTCTGCGGTGCTTGATCGTGCCCGGACAGGAAAGGGGACCCCGCGCACCCGGCAGAGCCCGTTGACCCTTGCTGCCTTCCGGCCCTGGGGGAGTTCACAGGATGGACGCCGCGCGGGGTCCGTCGGCAAGTGTAACGGGCGACGCGAGGGGCCTGCGCCGGAATAGGTGAGCTGGGCAGCCGGTTGTCCGGGACATGCGCATCGAGATCTGGTCCGACGTCGTTTGCCCGTGGTGCTATGTGGGCAAGCGCCGGCTGGAGCGCGCCCTTGCGAGCTTTCCGCACGCCGAGCAGGTCGAGGTCGTCTACCGCTCCTTCGAGCTCGACCCCAGCACGCCCCAGGGCAGCGGACAGTCGGTCGCCGAGCACCTCGGACAGAAGTACGGCGGAGGGGCGGAAGCCGGCCAGCAGATGGTCACCCAGATGACCTCGGCCGCGGCCGATGAGGGCCTGGAGTTCAACTACCAATCGGCCGTGCGCGCGAACACCGTTGACGCCCACCGACTGCTGCACCTCGCGCTCGTGTGCGGTGGTCCCACGCAGCAGGCCCAGCTCAAGGAACTGCTGCTCAAGGCTTACTTCACCGACGTGCGGGCCGTTGACGACCACACGGTGCTGACGTCGGTGGCCGTGGACGCGGGACTGCCCGAGGAGCGAGTGGCACAGGTCCTGACCACGGAGGAGTACCTGGACGACGTGTACGCCGACGTCGAGGAGGCGCGGGCGCTGGGCGTGAGCGGAGTGCCGTTCTTTGTCATCGACCGCAAGTACGGAATTTCCGGTGCGCAGCCGGCAGAGGTCTTTGGTCAAGCGCTCACCCAAGCCTGGTCCGACGCGCACCCCTCGCTGACCACCGTCGGCGCGGACGGCGCTGAGGCTTGCGGCCCAGAGGGCTGCGCGGTCTGATCGTCGGGGCGATTCGGACTGTCGCTGCGCTGCCGGTAGAGTACGCGACGGAGGATTCGCCTAGTGGCCTATGGCGCTCGCCTGGAACGCGGGTTGGGTTAACGCCCTCAGGGGTTCAAATCCCCTATCCTCCGCCAACGGCACTGGCTGCTCGACGCGAACTTCGAACTATCACATCTGTCAGGGAAACCTCACGCGGCGTCGTCAACCATCGCTGCGCGTAACAGGGCAATGCTTGAGTACGAAGGCATAGATGTGCAGTGATTGTGGATTATGGTTCGGGCCGGCTAATGCTCAAGTCTGCGAGCATAAGCCTGGACAATCGCCTGGCATTCCGCGATGCTGACCACTAAGCATAGCCGGACAGGCATAGGGGAGGCTCGCGATGGCAACTCCGCGAACTTCTCGGTGTACCGACCCGAGGTGGGATTGTGGACCGCCACCCCCGCCTACGACCTCTTGTGTACGCAGCCCTATCTCCGGTGGCGCGATCCGATGGCCCTGGACCTGTACGGCCGAGCTAACAAGCTGACGAGGCCACATCTCGTCGATGCGGGCAACCGATTGGGGTTGCCCGAACGCGCCACGATCCGAATGTTGAACGAGGTCTGCCTCGGCGTCGCGCACGGGCTCGATTCCGTCGAGCAGATCGGGTTCGAGGAGCGGGTGAATCAGCGTCTGCGTGAGTTGCTGATGGCACGACTGACCGAGCTGTCGTAGCCAACCACCGCCAGGCGGCACCGTCATCCGGACAGTGAGTTTCTGTTTCCCGGGCGAGACGGGACAAGCCCGAGTAGCGTCGGTCCGTCAGCTCCTGCGGGATAACAACGAGGTGACCATGACCTACTGTGCGGACGATTCGCTCAGGGTTGTCGAACGACGCGGCGGCGCTACCGCATGACGGCCATTGCCTCGCCGCGCCCAGGACTGTGGTGGGGCCGCCCGATCTCCGAGCTGCGTTGGCAGCTCGAGTGGGCGGCGCTGCTCGCCGACCCGGTGTGGCGCGGCGTCGGTGTGCCGCGCGGGGACGGCTCGCCCGTGCTGCTGGTGCCGGGGTTTCTCAGCGGTGACGTCTCGCTGAGCACTCTGCGCACGTGGCTGCAGCGCATCGGGTACCGCACCTACCAGGCCGACATCAGGTGGAACGTCGACTGCGCCGACCGCGCGATGGTCCGGCTCGAGCGCAGGCTGACGGCGGTCGTGCAGCGGACCGGCCGCCCGGTTCGCGTCATCGGGCACAGCCGGGGCGGACTGTTCGCCCGGGCGCTGGTGCACCGCCGTCCGGCGGACCTCACCGAGGTGATCACGCTCGGCAGTCCGCTGGCCAACGAGCTCGACTGCTCGGTGTCTACCCTGGCGGCAGTCGCCGGGGCGCGCGCCATGCAGCGTCTGCTCAGGCCACAAGCACGGAGGGACGGCTGCTTCACCGGAAGTTGCCAGTGTGCCTACACCTGCGATGTACGCGCCCCGCTGCCCGCGACGGTTCCGCTGACCTCGATCTATACCAGGCACGACGGGATCGTCCGCCCGTCGGCCTGTCAACCAGCGGACGCTGAGTGCATCGAGGTCGGCGGAAGCCATCTGGGGCTGGGAGTGAATGCCGAGGTGTACCGCCAACTCGGGCGGCTGCTGGCCCGGCAGCTCCCGTCGGCCAAACAGGAGCTGAGCTAGATGGCCTCGGCTCCGCTGTGGCGCCAGGCCTTCGACGTGGCCGAGCGGGCCGTCGCACCCCCGCTGGAGTCCCTGGTCCGCACCAACCAGTTCGCCCGCGGCGCCGCGTTGGCCGCGAAGACGCAGTCCTTCGGCCGCCAGCAGGTTAACGGGCTGTCGGCCCGGCTGTGGCACCTGGTCAACCTGCCGGCCGGTACGGACCTGGCCCGGTTGCGCTCACAGGTGGGCGCCCTGGACCGCGAAGTGCGTCGCCTCACGCTTCGGCTCGAACAGGACGCGCGCAGGGCCACGATGAACGCCTCAGTAAGGAGTCAGCCGATGCCGTCGCTGCCCGGCCCATCGATTCCAAGCCCGCAAAACGTGCTCGACCGGGTGCGCCGCGACGTGGAGCGCAACACCCTGCGAGCCCGTAACGGCATCAAGCTCGCCGCCGGCACCGACCGGCCCCCCATCGGGCACACGCCCAAGGACGTGGTGTGGCGGTCCGGGCGCACCGAGCTGTGGCACTACCGCAACGACGACGTCCGCCTGTACCCGCCGGTACTCATCGTGTTCAGCCTGGTCAGCCGCAGCTACATCCTCGATCTCACCCCGGGCAACAGCTTTGTCGAACGGTTGCTCGAGTCGGGCTTCGACGTCTACCTGCTCGACTGGGGAGTGCCCGACGAGCGCGACGCGGACAACCGGCTCGAGGACTACGTCGATGACTACATCCCGGCGGGCATCGCCCGGGTGCTGGAGCTGTCCGGCTCCGACGAGGTCAACCTGTTGGGATACTGCTTCGGCGGCAACCTCGCGCTGCTGCATGCCGCGCACCATCTCGACTCACCGCTGCGCAGCCTGACGGTGATGGCGACGCCCGTGGACTTCCAGCAGATGGGTCCGCTCGTCGACGCCTTCGTCACCGGCGGGCTGGACGTCGACACCGTGCTGGACGCCGACGGCAACGTGCCTCCGCAGATCATCTTGCAGGGATTCCGCACGTTGACCCCCACGTCGGAGGTGAAGCGCTACGTGGACCTGTGGGAGAAGCTGTGGAACGACGACTACGTGTTCGCCTACCAGGCGATGACCGGCTGGTCCGGTGACCACGTACCCTTCCCCGGCGCCGCTGCACGGGACAGCGTGCAGATGTTGGTGCAGGACAACGGCATGGTCACCGATCGGCTGACGGTCGGCGGTGACCCGGTGCATCTGCAGGACATTCACATTCCGTTCCTCACGGTACTGGCGGAGCGGGACCACATCGTCCCCGAGCGCTCCACAGCTCCCCTGATTGACCTCGTCGGGTCGCCGGACAAGCACGAGCTGCGGCTGGCCGCCGGTCACATCGGCCTGGTCGTCGGCAAGACCGCGGCCAAGACCACCGTTCCGAAGATCATCGACTTCCTCCGTCGGCGCAGCGAGGAGACGGCGTGAACATCGTCGAAGCAGCCCCGGAACACGCAGCCGCACTCACCCGCTTTTTCGCCGACCTCCCCGCCGGGGACCTGACGTTCATCAAGGAGGACGTGACCGACCCGGCTACCGTCCGATCCTGGACCGAAGCCGGCAGCGGCCGCTGGCTCGCCTTCGATGCGGGAACCGTCACGGGCTACGTCGCCGTGCACCGGCTAGCCGGCTGGTCTGACCATGTCGGGGAGATCCGACTGGTTGTGCACCCCACCCACCGCGGGACCGGACTGGGCCGGGCGCTGGCTCGGCAGGCGTTGACGCAAGCGGTGGCCTCGAGGCTCACCAAAGTCGTCGTCGAGCTCGTCGCCGACCAAGAGCATGCGTTGGCCATGTTCACCGCACTCGGGTTCACCGGCGAGGCTCTGCTGCGCAACCATCTCCGCGACCGCGATGGCACACTGCGCGACCTCGTCATGCTCGCTCACTACGTCGACGACACCTGGTCGGGCATGGGCACCGTGGGTCTGATCGACGAGCTGGGGCTCGATCACGAACTTTGACAGCTCAGCTGGGTCCGGCGCCTGCGTCGATCTGCTGGGCGAGGTACTGGGGCAGGCCCACCCGCTCAGCGGCGTCGAGCTGACTCTCGAACCAGCCCGCATGCTGAGGTCAGTGGTCCGGCGCCGCGACGATCTTGCCCGGGTTGAACACACCATGCGGGTCCAGCGCGTGCTTGACGGCGCGGTGCATGGCCAGCACCTCGTGGCCCAGCTCCTGCTCCAGCCCGGCCCGCTTCAGCAGTCCTACGCCGTGCTCGCCAGTGACCGTGCCACCCAGGTCCAACGCGTCATCAATGATCTGCGCGAACGCCAGCTGCGCCCGTTCGCGGGCCGCGTCATCGCCGGGCTTGGTGATGATCAACGGGTGCAGGTTGCCGTCGCCGGCGTGGGCGATGTTGGCGATATGCGTGCCGTGACGCAGCGCGGTTCGCTCGATCCGGCCCAACATCTCCGGCAGCGCCGCGACGGGGACGCAGACGTCTTCGGTGAGCAGCGGACCGAGGCGCTCCAACGCGGGTAGGCCAGCCGTCGCGCCTCGAACAGCGCATCGGCCTCCGCCTGGTCGGTGGACTGAGCCGCCCAGGTGGCGCCGGCGGCCGTGAAGCAACCCAGCATGGTCGCGGCTTCTTCGTCGCCGACGGCACCGGCGGTATCGCTGCGCCCGAGCAGGACCACGTCGGCGTCCACGCTGAGACCCAGATGTTTCCAGTCGTCCACTGCCTGCAGGCACTGCCGATCGAGCAGCTCCAGGGCCGAAGGCCGCACCCCGGCGGCGGCGATGGCCGCCACCGCCCGTCCCGCGTCCACCACGGACGCAAAGTACCCGGCCACGGTGCGCTCCGGCGGCCGCGCGGGACGCAACCGCACCGTCACCTCCGTGACCACCCCGAGCGTGCCCTCCGAACCCACGACGAGATGACACAGGTCGTATCCCGCAACCCCTTTCGCGGTGCGGCGGCCCAGTCGCACCACCTGGCCCTCGCCGTTCACCAGCTCCAGCCCGAGGACGTAGTCACCGGTGACGCCGTACTTCACACAGCACAGCCCGCCTGCGTTGGTGGCGACATTGCCGCCGATGGTCGACCACGGTGAGCTCGCCGGATCCGGCGGGTACCAAAGGCCGTGCTCAGCGCACACCGCGCGTAGGTGGTCGTTGACCACACCCGGCTGCACGACAGCCAAGTGCTCCGCGGCGTTGATCTCGAGGACGCCGTCCATGGCTTCCAGCGAGAGCACGACAGCACCGTCCACCGCGTTGGCGCCACCGGACAGCCCGGTTCCCGCTCCCCGGGGGACCAGGGGCACGGCGTACTTGATGCACCAACGGACAACCGCTTGCACCTCGGCCGTGCTGCGGGCGCGGACCACGGCCAACGGCGTACTCGACGGAGCCCACTCCGCCTCATCATGGGTGTAGCGGTCGGTCAGGGCGGGATCGGTGAGGACGCGACCCTGCGGCAGCGCATCGACAAGCTCCGGCACGGACACACGGCCGACCCTAGTCCCGGTCGCAGCCTCGAGTTGCCGGCATCGGGGTAGTTGGGCTGGTGCTGCACTGCGGCGCGATGTTCTGCCCGTCGCTGGTCGCGCGGCTGCCTGGCTCCGGCGGAGTGATCGACGAGGTCAACGCGTCGGGCACGGTCAGCATCATCGGATACGTCGTGCCGGCCGTGCTCGTGCCGCTCGGGTTCCGATGCCAACACCGGGTGGTCCTGGCCGGCGTCGTCACCGGGCTGGTGATACCGCCGTGGCGGCACACCCCGGCGGTCGTCGGACGCTGAACTGTCGGTGCTGAGCTCTACCGTCTGCCTACCGACACCCGGAAGGCGAGAACCCATGAGCACATCCGAACACAACCTGACCGGCGAGCGTGCCGACCTGCTGGAGACCTTGGCCAAGCACCGGAACTTCCTGCGGTACACCGTGCGCGACCTCACCGATGAGCAGGCCGCGCAGCGGCCCACCGCGAGCGGGCTGTGCCTGGGTGGGCTGATCAAGCACGTCACGGTCGGCGAGCGGCAGTGGGTCGACTTCATCCTCGACGGACCCTCGGCGATGGATCACGGCAAGGACTGGCAGGTTGGCGACTGGCTCGACATCTTCCGTATGCGCGACGACGAGACCCTGGCCGGGGTGCTGGCGGAGTACGAGCAAGTGGCGGGACGTACCGACCAGATCGTGGCGACGCTGCCCGATCTCGACGCTGCGCACCCCTTGCCCACGGCTGCCTGGTTCGATCCGGATGCGAGCTGGTCAGCGCGGCGGGTGCTACTGCACGTCATTGCCGAGACCGCCCAGCACGCCGGTCATGCCGACATCCTCCGGGAGACCCTGGACGGCGCGAAGTCCATGGGTTAGGAAGCGGTCTCCCGGTGCGCGACGCGTTCCATCCGGAGCATGAGCGCCGCCGACGGGGTCACCGAGCCGGTGCAGTAAGTGGACAGGCGCGACGGCGAGGTACCGATCGCCGCAGCGAACGCGACCCTGGTCAGACCGCTGCTGCTGACCAGCTCGGTGATGCGCGCGGCGACGGCTGACTTCTCCTCGGTCTCGGCACTACTGCGCGCGGCCGTGATCGCTCGCTCCATCAGCGGGGCGACACCGTACGGGCGCGCGTAGGCCAGGTATGCCTCGACGGCGCGCGCCACAACGCCCCATGGTTGCGTGTTGATGGCCGCGGCGATGCGTTGCCACTCGTGCAATCCGCCGCGTTCCAGCGCCGTCACCAATGCCTCGTACGGCCAGGAGTCGACGTCGTCGTCCGGGTCCGCGGCTACATTGCGAAACTTCACGCTCATTCAGCGGGTCCCTCCAGCATTCTTTGGGCCAGGTCGTTGCACGCCGCTCTGACGGCAGCCCAGTCCTGCCACTTCCCGGTAAGACCCTTGTAGTCGGACAACTGCCTGATGACGGTGTGTCCTTGGGATTTGGCTCGGCGAGGCGTTGAACCAGCACCGTCGCCACCGAGTCGTCCTCCTCGGAGCGGTCGAGGTAGTCACGCACCTGGTTGCGCACGACCACCGGGTACGCCTTGACGCGAATCGCCTCAGCGAAGGGTCGGCACCCTGACCCGCTCGCCGCTGGGCAATCGCACCTGAACCGTCTCCAGGGGAACCGAGCGGCGCAGTTGCCGGAGGCCGGCCTCGATGCCGCCGAGGCTTCCCATCAAGGTCATCGGCGGTCGGCTGGCCTTGACGCTGGTCGCCCATCCCTCGGTGGCTTCCGCCGCTTCCAGGACGGCCTCGTAGCGACTCATCAAGTCGGTAAGGACGTGGTCGTGGTCTGAGGACAGGCGGTGCCCGGCGTCCATCGCTGCGACACTTCCGCCCACCAACACCGCATCAGGGACCGACCTCTGCAGGGCAGCGGCTGACTCCAGAACGGCGATCTTTCACTTCTGATACCGCTAAAACCTTGCTCAGGTGGCGATGTAGCGACGACTCGAGCGGACCGCATCGACATAAACGAAGACCGCAAGCACTCCCACCAACACCGTGTCCCAGGGTGCGCCGATGGTTTCCGAGCCGTCGAAGCTGCCGAGCGCCGACACGACCAGCAGGACGACGAGGTACACCACCACCCAGGCGCCGCGGCGCAGCTCGATGGTGAGGGCATCGCTCGGGTGCCGTCGCCACGCCAGCAGGAACAGCGGCACCCCGATCAGGGTGAGCGGTAGCGCGATTCGCAGATGGGTCCAGCCGGACCAGTACACGAACTCGGTGGCCACCATGAAGCTGACGGGGGCGATGTAACGGAGGCCGGGCACCAGGCCCGACACCGATCGGCCCCCCCGGAGCCAGAAACGCTGCCGCCGACACTGCTACCGCGGCGTAGGTCAGTAGGTAGAGGTCGCCGACCACGCTGACCACGTCCTGCCATCCTGAATAGGGCAGCAGGAACACCACGATCACCGCGAGGTTCAGCAACAGCGCCTTGCGGGGAATGCCCGAGCGCGGCTCGACCTCAGCGAAGGACCGCGGCAAAACCCCGTTGCGGGCCAGCGCGTAGGTGTGCCGGGCGTCGATCGCGACGCCGACGTAGCCGGAGCCACCCGGAGAAATCACGGCGTCGGCGTAGAGCAGTAGCGACAACCACTGCAGGTTGAGGATCAACGCAAGCTGGCCGAACGGAGAGTCGAAGTTCACGCCCTTCCAGCCCCCGCCGAGCATCGAGTCCGGGACCGCGAACAGGAAGGCCAGCTGCAGGGCCAGGTACACCAGGACGGCGAGCTCAATTCCCGCGATGATCGCTCGGGGCACGGTGCGCTGGGGATCACGGGCCTCGCCGGCGAAGTCTGCCGCGGCCTGAAAGCCGTTGACGGAGTAGACGACGCCGCCGACGGCCAGGGCGCTGAGCACCGCACCGTAACCGTAGGGCGCAAAGCCGCCGTGGTCGGTCAAGTGATGCGGCGCGAAACCGGAGATCACCAGGGCAACCACCGTGAGCAGCGGCACCGCGATCTTGACGACGGTGAGCACGTTGTTCACCCGCGCGAACAGCCGCACCCCGTACCAGTTCAGCGCCGAGAGCAGCGCCGCCAACACGACGGCCACCCCGGTACCGGCGAAGGTGATCTGCTTGCCGGAGTACAACCACGGCAGATAATGCGCGGCGTACTGCAGGATCGCCGTGATCTCGGCCGCGGTGCCGCCGACGGTGAGCAGCACGGACACCCCGATGACCGAACCCACCAGTCGGCCGCTGCTCTGCAAGGGCCAGCGCACCGTGCCGCCGCCCTCCGGCCGCGAGGCGCCGAGCTCCACCATCACCAGCGCGACGAGAATTACCAGCACCCCTGCCGCCACCCACGCGAGCAACGCAGCCGGCCCCGCGGTCTGCGCGGCGTAAAGAGCCGCGAACAGCCACCCGGAACCCACGATATTGGAGAACCCGATGGCGGTCAGGCCCCAGAAGCCCAGGCGTCGCCTGAGCCGCTCCTCGGTTGGCTCCGTACGTGGAGTGGAGACAACCATGAAAATCCCCCTGTCCTCAGACGCCGCAGGATCGGGCCGGGCCGCCCGTCGAGGTCGGCCATATCGGGCTTGGACGCGACGCGCAACCCCCGCTTGCACGAGTTGGGCGGTGCACCAATGATGGATGGCGGTAGCGGTGGGATTTGAACCCACGGAGGGGATGAACCCTCACACGCTTTCGAGGCGTGCTCCTTAGGCCGCTCGGACACGCTACCGCGGAACACCCTACCGGAAAGCGGGCTACGGCCTGCCCGGCGCGTCAGGCGCCTCCTCGACCACGTCTACCAACAGCACCTCGACGTCGACGTCGAGCAGCTCCATCAACCGCTCCCGCACCGCGACCAGGCGCGGCCGGGCAGGCAGGGCATCTGCGGTGATGACCACCCGCACGCAGAAGCCGGGACCCGGTTCGGAGATCCAGGGATCGTCCATCCCGGGCAGCCACGTCAGCGGCGCCCCCTTGGCCACGGCCGGGTACAGGCCGCCGACCTCGCCCAGTACTGCACGGGCCAGCCCCGCGGCACCCTGTTGCTCACTCATGCAGAGAGCGCATCCACCGGCAAGGCGGCAATGTCCACCACCGTGGTGCGCACCGACGTCACCTGAACCCCCAGCTGCTCCCACACCTGGCGCCGGACGACGATGGCGATCTCGGCGCACACGTCGCGGGCGTTGCGCGCGCCCACCGATACCCACATCGCCAGTGCCACACCGTTTCCCGCGATGTCGGCATCCACGCCGTGCCCGGACTCGTCGCCGGAACGCCCCGTGGCAGCGTCTCGCACCGCCCGGCCCAGTTCGGTGGCCATGCTCGCCAGAGTCGGCTCCAGCGACGTCACCCCCACCACGGTGCGCACTGCCGTCACCGCAACACGCTCGACCGCACGGGTACACACGTGCACGCCGGTATGCACCTTCACCACGCCCAACGGCGCGGTCACGGCGCTTGCACGCGCACCTGCAACCGGCCGAGGCGCAGGCTCACGCCCAGCGCCAACATCTCCGTGATTTGTTCCCGCAACCGTCGCTCGACCTCCGTCGGACGCCCGGAGGTGAGCCCGGCATCAATGTGTACGTCGACTGCGTCGATCTGGGTGCCCGCGTGTGCGGTGATCGCGTGCGGCGTCAGCCCCTCGAAGGAGTCGACCACCACCCGCACCATGGCGGCGATCGCCCGCAACGACACCGTGGCGGCGTCCGGGCCACCGAACAGTTCGGTCATCTCCCCCCGACTGGCCTCCGTGCGGACGGCGCGCATCACGGTCCCCAGCAACGACGACGGCGCCTCGGGCGCCTCCGCCACCAGCTCCGCCGTGGCCTCGCGCAATGCCGTCAGGCCGTCGACCGTGCTCTGGCAATACGGGCAGGATCGGACGTGCGGATCCTGCTCCGCACGACCGGCCGCAACCTTGTCCCACAACTCGTCCACCGTGTGCCCACACCGCAGCCGCACGGTGCGCGAGGCCAACCGATCCCTTACCGCCATGGTTGCATCACTCCCGCCAGCTTCACTCGGCAACGGGACAACCGTCCGCGCACGGCCTGTTCCGACGAGCCAACAACACGGGCGATCTCGGCGTAGCTGAGTCCGTCCACCTCCGCGAGCAGCCACACCACCCGCTGGTTGTCCGGCAGCTGGGCGAGCGCAGCCCGCAACGCATCAGCGGCATGGTGCGACTCGGTCGCCCGCTCGGGCTGAGTGTCCGCGTCCTCCTGTGCGCCGCCCACCGAGATCGCATGCCCCTCGGGAACTTCGGCGACCGCGCTGGTCGAGCGTGACTTGCGCTTGCGCAGGACAGCCAGACACTCGTGATGGGCGATGCGAAAGATCCAGGTCCGTACAGCGGCGGGCTCGGTGAGCGTATTCATTGCTTTCCACGCTTTGATGAAAGCCTCTTGGGCGACGTCTTCGGCCTCGCCGCGGTCGTCGAGCATGCGCAGGGCCAGCGCGAACACCCGGTTGGAGTAGCGACGCACCAGCAGCTCGAAGGCGGGAAGGTCACCGTCGCCGGCACGTCGAGCCAGCACGGCGTCCGCCGGCTCTGCGGGCTGACCCGAAATCGTCCACTCCGATCCTTCAACCAGCCGACGCTCGCCGCAGACAGGTAAGCCCCCCGAACCCACCCTATCGGTAGGTCGGGAGGCTCAACCGGCCCGGCTGCCGGGCGGGTCATCCGGCACAAAGGAACATCAATTGCCGGTCAGCTTGTCCTTGGCGTCGCCAGCCGCGTCCTTGACGTGCTCGCCGCCCTGCTTGACGTTGGCCGAGCCCTGGTCGCCCTTGCCCTCGTTCTTGAGGTCGTGATTGCCGGTCGCGCCGCCTGCCGCTTCCTTGCCCTTGCCCATCATTTCCTGAACCTTGTTCTTTGCCTTATCGATCGCGCTCATCGTCAACCTCCATGGTGGTGCAGTGGGCTTGTACCTCGATACTGACGCGGTGACCGCGCCCAACCTCACGGTACGGACATGACCAAATCGGTGCAGCGGCCGCTAGCGCCGCTTGGCAAAGAAGGCGTCCAGCAGCGCGGCGCAGTCCTGCTCCAGCACTCCGCCGCGCACCTGCGGGCGATGATTAAGGCGACGATCACGCACCACGTCCCACAGCGAGCCGACCGCACCACTGCGTGGTTCCCACGCGCCGAACACCACTCGCGCCACGCGGGCAGCCACCGCCGCCCCGGCGCACATGGTGCACGGCTCCAGTGTGACGGCCAGGGTGGCGCCCTCCAGCCGCCAGCCGTCCCCACGCACCGCCGCGGCCGAGCGCAGCGCCAAGACCTCGGCGTGCGCGGTCGGATCCCCCAGCGCCTCCCGGGCGTTGGCCGCGCGCGCGAGCTCATCTCCGGCTGCGTCGAACACCACCGCGCCGACCGGGACATCCTCAGCGGTTACGTCGGCCGCGGCGGCCAACGCGGCGCGGATCATGCCTTCGTCGTCGAAACTCACCGCCCGAACGCGTCGACGGCTGCCGCGAGCTCGTCGGCGAACCCACAACGCTCGGCAATCATGGCGAGCTGCTCATCCGGGTAGAGGTCGCTCTCGCTGACGATGATGTTCAGCACCGTCTCCGGCAGCCCGAGATCGTCGAGCAGCCCGAGCTCACCCTCGGGCCACGGCTCGGTGTCGTCCACTTCGTCGTCGTCAAGGTCCGGCACGTCGACGTGTAGCTGATCCAGCGCGTCTTCGGCGATGTCGTAGTCGACCGCCGCGGTGGCATCCGAGAGCAGCAGACGCACACCCTGCGGGCCGGGACGCACGATTAGGAAGAACTCACCGTCCACGTCCAACAGTCCGAAGGCAGCTCCGGCGGTGCGCAACTCACGTAGCTCGGTGACCGCGGCCGACAGGCTCGTCAGCGTCTTCGCACTCAGCGCAGTACAGCGCCACTGGCCTTCCTCGCGCACCACGGCAATGGCGGAGCCCTCGTGGTCGTCATCGGAGTAGTCCTGCGTCGTCTTGCCCTTGGACCCGCGCTGCTCGGACATGACGGTCACGGTAGCCGCTTTTCGATGCCTCGCCGACCCCTCATGCTGTACCAAGTGCAGTCCTGGTGCCTGATGCTGAGGGAGCGTGCTGGATGAGCGTGCAGAGCGACGAGGGGGTGCAGCAATGAGTGTGCCGGTGTGCGTGCTGGGCCTGGGCCTGATCGGCGGGTCGGTACTACGTGCAGCCACCGCGGCCGGGCGCGAGACCTGGGGCTACAACCGTTCCGGCGTCGCCACGGCGGACGGGTTCGCCGTGAGCAGCGATCTGGCCGCCACCTTGCGTCGCGCCGCCGCCGAGGAGGCTTTGGTGCTCATTGCCGTCCCGATGACCGCGGTGGAGCCGGTGCTGGCTGCCGTCGCCGAACACGCCCCGGGGTGCGCCCTCACCGATGCCGTCAGCGTGAAGGTAGCTGTTGCGCAGGGGGTGGCGCGGCACGGATTGTCGGCCCGCTACGTCGGTGGTCACCCCATGGCGGGGACTTCGCAGTCGGGATGGGCGGCGAGCGAGGCCGGATTGTTCCGCGACGCTGCGTGGGTGGTTGCGGCCGACGATGGGCTGGACGTCGGGGTATGGCAGCTGGTCGCGCAGCTCGCGCTGGATTGCCACGCCCACGTGGTGCCTGCCGCCGCCGCTGAGCACGACGCGGCCGTGGCCAAGATCTCGCATCTGCCCCACGTGCTCGCCGCGGTGCTGGCCGCTGTGGGTGGTGACGGCGGGGAGCTGGCATTGAGCCTGGCAGCAGGGTCGTTCCGCGACGGCACCAGGGTTGCCGCCACCCGCCCCGAGCTGGTGCGGGCCATGTGCGAGGCCAACGACGCGGCACTGCTGGAGGCAATCGATGACGCGGCAGCACGTTTGTCTGCGGCGCGGGAGTCGTTGCGATCGAACAGTTCGGTGGCAGACGTGATTGACGAGGGCTACCGCGCGCGGGTGCGGATGGACACGCTGGTGCGGCACTCGATCACCGGAGTGGACTTCGCCTCGGCCGAGGTCATGGCCCGGTTGCGCGAGGCGGGCCGCGCCGGGGGTGCACTCCGAATCTTGTGACGGCCACGGGGCAGGATGGCCGGCATGGATCTGCGCGAACTGGCCATGGACCTGCGCTCCGGGACGCTCACTCCGGCGGCGCACGTTGAGCACGTGCTGAGCATGCTGGACGGCGCAGGCAACTTGGTCGTCGGCCGCGACGACGAGGCCGCACTCGCCGAAGCGCAGACCGCGACGGAGGAAATCCGGTCTGGTGGTTGGCGTGGGCCGCTGCACGGGGTGGCCATCGCGGTGAAGGACAACGTCGACGTCGCGGGACTGCCGACCCGATGTGGCAGCGCGGTGCTCGCCGACGCCGGGCCGGCTTTGGCCGATGCCGAAGTGGTGGCTCGGCTTCGAGCGGCGGGGGCCATCGTCGTCGCCAAGAGCCACTGCCACGAGTTCGCCTACGGGCCCACCGGGGATGTCAGCGTCGACGGGCCTGCGGCCAACCCGTGGGACCCCGAACGAATCACCGGTGGATCCTCCTCGGGCTCAGCGGCCTTGGTGGCGCTGGACGCGGTGGCTCTGGCTGTCGGCACCGACACCGGGTGCAGCGTGCGGGTGCCCGCCGCGCTCTGCGGGGTGGTGGGGCTGAAGCCGACGCTCGGCGCGGTGCCTACCGACGGCGTGTTCCCGCTGTCCACGACGCTGGACCACGTCGGCGTGCTCACCGCGGATGTGCACGGCGCTTCCGTCGCGTGGGACGTGCTGGCCCGCGGCATCGAGGGCACGGGTGGCGGGATCCAGGAGCCGGGGGTGCAGGGGCTGCGGATCGGGCTGCCGCAGGGCTCGTTGTGGCACGTTCGCGACCCGGTCATCGGCGCAGCAGTCGCCGCGGCGGCCGAGGCGTTACGGCGAGCCGGTGCCGAGGTGCTGGAGATCGAGGTGCCGGATGTCGTGGAGCTCGCGGCGACGTACGGCGTCATCGTCGGCTCGGAGGCGTACGCCATCCACGCGGCGGCACTGCGCGATCGGCCCGGCGAGTTCCAGCCGTCGACCGCTGAGCGTCTCGCGGCACAGGCAGGGCGCAGCGCCTATGAGTATCTGGGCGCGCTGGGCACCGTTCAGCGGCTACGGAGGAGCACCTTGGCCACTCTGCGGCGGACCTACGGCTTGGACGCGCTGCTGCTGGCCACCTCTCCGCTGCGCGCGACTCCTCTTGGAGAGTCCACGGTGGACGGTGCAGATGTGCGGGCCGAGTTGTTGCGGCTGTGCGCGCCGTTCAACCTGCTCGGGGTGCCTGCGGTGAGCGTGCCGGCGCGCGGGCTGGAGGGGCTGCCGATCGGAGTGCAGGTGGCCGGCATCAAGCTGGAGGAACGCGGCGTGCTGCGGGTGGCCGCGGCACTCAGCTGAACTTCCGCAACTGACCTGCTCGGCGAACCTCGAGAAACTGTTGCTGTGCAGGGCACCAGAACCCCAATTCGTCGAGGTTCGACGAGGGGGGCGTTGTGCACAATGGTGCGCCTGTCCACAGGATTGCCTCGGACGCACCTCGACGAACACGGGCCTGCCGCACAGTTGCGCCATGGATCGCGCCACCGCCGAGGTTGTCCGTACCCGAGGTGGTCTCATTACGCGCTGCCAGGCGCTGGAGGGCTATACCGCGGAGCAGATACGGGCGAGGCTGGCCGGCGGCCGATGGATCCGGGTATTTCGCGGGGTCTACGGCACGGCTTCAGCCGAGCCCACTGGCCGCCTGCGCGTGCTCGCGGCGGCGCTCAGCATCGGCACTCCGGTTACTGCTTGCCTGTACACCGCCGCAGAGCTGCACGGTTTCGGTGTTCTCGGCGACGACACCACCCACGTCATCGCCGATGGCGTGCACCTGCGCCAGACCAGACTCATCGTTCACTCCGCAGCACTGAGCCCGCGGGAGCTCTGTCCCATCGCAGGCGTCACGGCAACCACCGCGGCCCGCACGGCAATCGACCTTGCGCGGACTGCACCTCGCCTCGACGCTCTGGCTGTCCTGGACGCCGCACTACGAACGGGGCGCGTCTCCCCGCGGGCGCTGGAGGCGCAACTCGACCGGCAGCATGGGTCGCGCGGCATAGTGGCCGCGCGGGAGCTCGTCAGCCTGGCTGATGGCCGCGCCGAATCGCCGATGGAGTCGCGTTCGCGGCTGCGCTGCCTCGACGGCGGACTTCCTAGCCCAGAGCTGCAGGTAGAAGTCCGCTCGGGCCGCAGGTGTTACCGGATCGACCTGGGATGGCGTAGACAGAAGGTCGGCTTGGAGTACGACAGCCTGGCGTTTCACGGCGATCACGCAACGCTGCGGTACGACCGCGAGCGGCACAACTGGCTCACCGCGCAGGGGTGGACAATGATCTACGCCACCGCCCGGCAGATTCTGGCCAACCCGGACGAGCTCATCGCCCAGCTGGCCTATGCCCTCGACGTGACCCGAGACGCCAGCGAAGTTCGACAAACTGTTGTTCCGAGGGCCCGCGGGACGACAGTTTGTCGAGGTTCGACCACGAAGCCGGTCAGATGCGGTGGGTGATCCCCGCGTAGTCCAACGCGAAACCGTCCTCGTCGACGGCGATCAGCGCGGTACCACCGGGCGAAGCGACCTCGATGCCCGTCGGCGAGCTGCTGAAGGTATACTCGACCGGTTGCACGGTGAGCTCCGGCAAGCTCACCGCCACCATGGTCACTGCCTCGTCCCGGTACTGCTCGTGCAGCCCGAGCCTGCGGATGGGCAGGGTTGCGAACAAGGAGCTGAGCACGACGTCGACGTCCTTGGCGCCACCGAACTCCGCGCTACGCGGGCCCTGGCCGTGGTCGATGAGCCACAGGCCTTCGCCATTGCGACTGAGCGACACCTGGCGGTCGCCACGGGCCACGGTGCTGCGCATCGACAGCCGTCGGGTGACACCCAGCTCGTCGAGCAGCAGGTCGTAGGAGACGCTGAAGGACTCGAACGTGTCCGTCCGCCCGGCGACGATTCGCCCGTGCACCTTGATGGCGCGACTGGTCATCTGCACCCTGGCCGACTCCAGCATCGCGATCGAGTCGCCCGCCCAGGTCAGCATGGCGGGCCACGAGTCGGCATCGCGTTCGGGGACCGCTGGATTTTCAACGGTGGATGGTGCGCTCACGGCACCAGGGTAGGCGTCTACGGGCAGGGATCAAATGCCGGTGACCGCCGTCACCGCTGCAGCCGCTCGAGCCCGTCGTTCAGAAACACCTGGGCCACCGGGGCGGCAACACGGGCCGACGAGGGGACCAGCGACAGCCGCGTGCGCCGAGCCAACAGGTCGTCGACGGAGAGCGCGCCCTCGGCCAGCACCCCGAACAGCAACTCCGCCCGCAGCAGTGGATGGCCGTCGATCACCGGCTCGCAGAACCCCAGCCCGGCTACGACCGACGCCTCAGAGCCGTACCTCCGCACCAGCCGGGCCGGGCCGCCGATCCGGGCGAGCTCGGGGCGGGGTAGCGCCCCCACCAGTCCGAGTTGCTCGCTCACGCAGGGTCCCGCATCGAGCCCGCGCAGCGCCACGGCGGCATCCACCGCGTCGCGGGCCATCAAGCGATAGGTGGTGAGCTTTCCTCCGACTACGGTGACCACCCCGGAGGGGTCCTCGATCACGGCGTGCTTGCGGGACAAGTCCGAGGTGGACCCATCTGCGCCCAGCAGCGGTCGTAACCCGGCGAAGGTGCCCTGAACATCCGCGCGCGTCAGCGGAACTGCCAGGGCCGAACCGACCGTCGCGAGCAGGAAGTCGATGTCCGCATCATCGGCCGCGGGCTCCTCGGAGATCTCCTGCACCGGATCGTCGGTCAGTCCGATGTAGACCAGACCGTCGGGCTGTGGCAGCGCAAAGACGAAGCGTCCGAAGGTTCCCCGTACGGGAACGGTGAGCGCGGCACGGAGGTCACCCAGGCTGGCCGCAGAGACCACCAGGTGCACGCCCTTGCTCGGCCGCAGACTCACCGAACCAGCCAGTCGATCCGACCACACCCCGGTGGCCTGCACCACGGCGCGGGCCCGGATGTCCAGCTCGTCCCCGCCGCGGACATCGCGCACGCGGGCGCCGCCGGCGTGCACGCTCAGAGCCTCGACATAGGTGAGTACGCGGGCGCCGAAGCCCGCCGCGGTGCGCGCCAAGCCGATGACCAGACGCGCGTCGTCCTCCAGCTGGCCGTCCCAGTGCAGCAGCGCGCCGCGCAGGCCGTCGGCACGCAGTCCGGGGGCAAGCCGCAGCGCTTCCTGGGCTGACACCCGGCTCGGCGGCGGCAGCGTGGCACGTGGAGTGCGGGCGCCGACGCGCAACAGGTTTCCCAGCCGCATGCCTGCCTCGCTCACCACCCCCATCGCGGCAGCAGTGCTGCCGTCCAATGGGGTCAGAAACGGCAGCGCGTGGGTGAGGTGCGGCGCGGTGTGCTCCATGAGGATGCCGCGCTCGCGGGCGGACTCCCAGGCCAGCGCGACGTCACCCTTGGCCAGATAGCGCAGCCCACCGTGGACGAGCTTGCTCGACCACCGGCTGGTGCCGTGCGCCAGATCGGCCTTTTCCACCAGCGCCACCGACAAGCCTCGGCTGGCCGCGTCCAGCGCCACGCCGGCTCCGGTTACCCCGCCGCCGATGACCAGCAGGTCGACGACGGCGGCATCGGCCAGCTCGGCCAGTTCGTTCTGCCGACGTCGGCTGTTCAGCCAGGTGGTGTTCATGTTGTGCCTCACGGGGTCAGGTAGCGGTCGAGGAGCAGGCCGAGCTCGTCCAACACGGCATCCGCGTCGGACTCGGTTTCGATGATGCGCGCGGAGAGTGCGAAGGACTGCGCGGTGAGCAACACGGTGCGTGCGGTCACATCCGGGTCACCGGCGCGGATGGACCCGTCTTGCTGGCCCTGCTCGATGCCGAGGCGCAGCGCCGCAAGAATGTGGTGTTGGCTGGCGCCGGTTCGGGCGATGACGTAGGGCAACAGCACCTCCGGGTCGACGTCGAGCACCCGGGTGAACAACGGATCGACTCCGAGACGCCGCACGACGCCGAGCGCCATGGCGCACAGTCGTTGCCTGCCGCTTTGCTCTGCGTGCACCTCTGCACGCACGACATCCACCAAGGCGGCGAACTCCCTGGTCAGTAGCGCTGCGAGCACCCGCTGCACGTCGGGAAAGCGTCGATAGAGCGTCATTCGGCTGATGCCCGCCACCCGGGCCACATCGGTTGCTGTGGTGCGCCGGACGCCGATGGCGAGCACCAGCTCGCGGGCGGCATCGAGAATCTGTCCCGGCACGGCGTCCGCACTCGCGATCTTGTTACGAGTGGACGTCATGTGTCACTGTGTACCGCATGACCGTCGAGCACGCAAAGCAGGTTCCGCCGTCGGCGTGGCACGGCTGGGGCGATCCGGCCCAGCGCACACCGCTGCCCGCCCATGCCGTGCGCTTCCTGGACGACGCGCTCGGCGCGCCCACCGCGCCCGGGCTGCCGGTTCGTCTCGAGCAGGTGCTGCTCAACGACAGCGCACTGCCTGGCGATGCTGCCGAGGCCCTCGCGGCTGTGGTGGGGGCCGAGAACGTGCACACCGATCGGGAGACCCGCATCATCCACGCCGGCGGGAAGTCCTATGTGGACTTGCTCCGCCGCCGACGGGGGGACGCCGAGCACGCGCCGGATGCCGTGGTGTGCCCCGCCGACCACGAGCAGGTGCAGCAGCTGCTGGCGGTGTGCGTGGAGCACGAGGTGGCCGTGGTCCCCTTCGGCGGCGGCACCAGTGTGGTCGGCGGAGTGGAGCCGGTGCGCGGACGGTTCTCGGCGCTGATCGCGCTGGATCTGGTGCGCCTCGACGCGCTGGTCGAGGTCGATCCGGTGTCCATGACGGCGACGATGCAGGCCGGGATGCGGGGCCCGCAAATCGAGGCGGCGTTGAACAGGCACGGGCTCACGCTCGGCCACTTCCCGCAGAGCTGGGAGCAGGCGAGCCTCGGCGGATTCGTGGCCACCCGCTCCGCCGGGCAGGCCTCCACGGGGTACGGGCGTATCGACGAGCAAGTCCTCAGCGTCACCTGCGCCACCCCCCAGGGTGACCTGGTACTGGGCCGCGGTCCCGCCAGCGCCGCGGGCCCCCGCCTGCTGGACGTCATCGTTGGCTCCGAAGGCCGCCTTGGCGTGATCACTTCCGCCACGGTGGGGGTGCGCCCCAAGCCCACCGTGCAGCGCTTCGCCGGTTGGTCCTTTCCGTCATTCGCCATGGGTGCGGACGCCTTTCGGGTGCTGGCCCAGCAGCTCGGGCACGGTGTGGCCCCCGACTCCTGCCGCCTGTCCGACGAGGAGGAGACGTTCACCACGCTGACCCTGGCCGGCGGCTCGGCGGGGGCGCGGGCGATGCGCGGCTACCTGCGCGCACGGGGACGTAGCCACGGCAGCCTGGCGATCTTCGGCTGGGATGGAGTGGGTGCGTCGGAGGTCAAGCACCGTCGACGCGCGGCCGCGAAGATCCTGCGGCAGCACGGAGGTGTTCCCCTGAGCAGCGGACCGGGCAAGGCGTGGGCGCACGGCCGCTACGCGGGCCCGTACCTGCGCGATGAGCTGCTCGACCACGGCGTACTGGTGGAAACCCTGGAGACCGCGACCACCTGGACCGATCTGCCTGCGCTGCACGGCGCGGTCGCCGATGCGTTGCGCACGGAGCTGACGGCGCCGGGCAGCGACCCGATTGTCCAGTGCCACATCTCGCACATCTACCGCTCCGGGGCCTCGCTGTACTTCACCGTGGTCGCCCGCCGGGACGCCGATGACCCGGAAGGTCAGTGGCATTCCGCGAAGGCGGCCGCCTCCGCGGTGATCGCGGCACACGGCGCGCCGGCCACCCATCAGCACGCCGTGGGAATCGACCACGCGCCGTGGATGGTCGCCGAGGTGGGCGAGACGGGGCTGGCGCTGCTCGCCGCGATGAAGCACACGGTGGACCCGACGGGGATTCTCAATCCGGGCAAGATGCTCGCATGAGGCTGCTGCTGGTGGTAAGCCCCAGCTCCGGTGGCGGACGTGCCGCCCGGGCGATGCCCGCGGTGGTCCGTGCGCTGCGGGCTACCGGCTGGGAGGTCAACACCCACCTCACGCACGACCTCGACGACGCGGAACGGGTTGCGGCACAGGCGCCCGCGGACACCGTGGTCGCCGCGCTCGGCGGGGACGGGTTGCTGAGCCGGGTCGCCGCCGGACCCGAACCTCGGGCGCGGTGTTCGCCCCGCTGCCGGGCGGGCGCGGCAACGACTTCTGCGCCAAGCTGGGCATTCTGGCCGAACCGGTGGCCGCCGCAGCAGCACTGGTGGGTGCCACCGAGCATGCCGTCGACTGTGCTGATCTTTATGGGCATGAGTTGGACGGGCGCACCGTGCTCGGGGTGATCAGCTGTGGTTTCGACTCCGAGGCCACCCGCCGGGCCAACGCCGCCAAGCTCATCCGCGGCCACCTGGTCTACGCCTGGGCCGCGCTACGCACCTTGGCCACCTGGAAGCCGGTCGAGCTCACTGTCACCGTGGACGGCGCACCGCGCTCCTTTCGTGGATTCACGGTGGCGGTCGGCAACTCCGGCCGCTACGGCGGCGGAATGAAGGTCTGCCCCGACGCGCAGATGGACGACGGGTTGCTCGACGTGGTCACCGTGTCGCACGCCGGGCGCCGCTACTTCGTGCGTCAACTGCCCAAGCTGTTTGCCGGCACCCACGTCGACGGAGCCATCGTGCAGGCGCAACAGGGGCGCGAGGTCACCCTGGACTCTGCGAGCACCGTGGAGTTGTATGCCGATGGCGAGCCGGCGGGCACCGTCCCGTGCACCATCCGGGTGGTGCCCGCCGCACTACGCGTCCTCGGTGGCCACTGATGCTCAGGCGAGCGCGGCCATCGCTTCCTGGTCCAACGTCAACCCTGCCGCACCAAGGTTCTCCTCCAGGTGCGCGACCGAACCGGTGCCGGGAATGGGCAGCGTCACCGGCGACGAATGCAACAGCCACGCCAGGGCCACCTGCGACGACGTCGCGTCGAGCCGTTGCCCCGCCTCGTACACTGCACCACCGGGCTCGGCGAGCTTGCCTGCTGCGATGGGGAACCACGGGATGAACCCGATGCTTTGCGCCTCGCAGTAGGCGAGCACCTCGGCCGCGTCCCGGCTGGTGAGGTTGTACATGTTCTGCACGGTGGCCACGGTGAACACCTCGGCGGCCGCCTCGATCTCCGCCACACTCACCTCCGACAGGCCCAGTGCTTTCACCTTGCCCTCGTCCTGCAGCTCTTTGAGCACCCCGAACTGCTCGGCCGCGTCCACCGCGGGGTCGATGCGGTGGAGCTGGAACAGGTCGATGGCCTCGACCTTGAGCTTGCGCAGGCTCATCTCCGCTTGTTGGCGCAAATACTCCGGTCGGCCGACGGGGTGCCACTGGTCCGGGCCGGTGCGTACCAGTCCGGCCTTGGTGGCGATGACGACGTCGTCGGCATAGGGATGCAGTGCCTCGGCGATGATCTCCTCGCTGATGTCGGGCCCGTAGGAGTCGGCCGTGTCGATGAAGTTAACGCCCAGCTCGACGGCGCGACGGACGACGGAGCGGGCGGTCTCCCGGTCCGCCGGCTCCCCCCAGATGCCCGGGCCGGTGATGCGCATGGCGCCATATCCGAGACGGTTGACGGTGCCGACACCGGCGATGTCGAAGGTGCCGCTGGCTTTCGCGTTGGGAGTAGTCATGCACGGTGCAGCGTCGCCGACAGCCGCGGATATTCCGCTTGTAGGAGGAACGCTGGGAAGGCCATCGCTCATCTCGTCCGAGGCGGACGGCCGAAGTCTCGTGTCCTGTGCGGATCTGGTTCCGGTGACGGAGTCGCGACAAGCCGATCGCCCGCTGGCTACCGGCGACCCGCCGCATGTGGCCGGTGCGTTCACCCCGGACGGGCTCGGTGACTGCTCCGTCGAGGGCATCGAGGGTGACCCGTCCAGCGTGGTGGGCATCGGGCGCCCGCTGCTGCGCCGGCTACTGGCCGAGGTCGGCGTGCCGGTGCACACGTTGTGGTCGGCTTTGGGCACGGCAGCAGTTTCCGACTGAACCAATGCGGCGCCGCGCCGGGACCCCACCAGCACTTATGCGGCGGTGAACCGAAGGTGGGGCTGCCGGTGGTGAGCCGGCCTGGGTTCTCGCAGCGGGTCCATCCACTCGGGCGGCAGGAACCGCGGGTGCTGGTCTGCGCCCATGATGATGTCCCAGCCACCGTGGTGCACAACGCGGTGGTGCGCGCGGCATAGGAGCGTCAAGTTCGCCAGATCTGTTTTGCCGCCGTTGATCCAGTGGACGATATGGTGCGCCTCGGTCCAGGCGGCGGGACGTCCGCAGCCGGGGAAGCTACATCCGTGGTCACGGACCACAAGTGCCTGCCGCTGCTGCGGCGACACCAGCCGCTGCTTGCGCCCCAGGTTGAGCGGCGCACCGTCGTCATTGACGATGATCGCCGTCAACTCGCAGTCACAGGCGATCCGGCGGGAACCGGCCGCGGAGATGGGTCCGAGCCAGGGCATCCAGCCGGGCGCCACCGGGTTCGTTCCGAACAGCGCCTGGTAGGCACCACGGTCGGGATCCCGAGGTAGCGTCGCGCCCGCAGTCTCAGGTTCCGAGTCGGTCGCACCGCCCGCATCGGCACCATCCGGGCACGCAGCATCGTCCGACTCCGGGCCTTGTGGTGCGCAACCGCCGTGGCCGTCGTGCCCGGCGGTCGCTAGGTCTTCGGCCCGGATGAGCAGCGACAGGCGCGGTCGCTCAGCGCCCTCAACGGGGCCTTCGCCACTGTTCAGGTAGCGGCGCAGCACCTCGGTGAAAGCGTCGGCACGCCGGCGGGCCGGACTGCGCGGGTCCGGGGTGCCGTCCTCGCTCGGCCGTGGCTTGGATAACGCAGACAGGGCGCTCTGCAGCATCTCCATCGTCTCGGCATCCAGGTTGGCCTTGAGCAGGCCGCGACCGCCCACGACGGTGGCGAACAGCTCGTTCAGCTCCGTGTTCTCCGCGTCCGGGACACTGCCCTCGACAGGCTCCAGCATGTGGCGCAGCGCCGCCGCCCGACGCGCCAGCTCGACCGGGTTGTCCACGGCCGCGGCGTCCAGCAGGTAACGCTCACAGGACGGCGACGCGTCGGCCGGCACGCCATGGGGAAGGTGCGCGAAGAACCCCGTCACCACTTTGGCGTGCCCGGTGCTGATCCGCCCGGTAGCCAACGCTTCGGCGGTATCGGCCAGTTCGGTCAACGCCCGGCCCAGGTGCACTATCCCCGCCGCCGCACCCGGGGCCATGCGAGTCGCCCCCGACAGCCACGCCGCCGTACTGGCGGCACCGAGCGTCTTGGCCGTGCCGCGGGTGTCCACCTCATGCACCATCCGCAGCCGCAAGGCTTCCAGCTCGCCGATCCGCTGGGACAGCTCGGTGGTCGACGTCAGCAGTTCGGACTCGCCGAGGCGCCACGTCTGCACCCCGGTGGGGTCGACGAGCAGTCGGTTCAGGTCCATGACTAGAACACTAGTACTGCATATCTGCTTAACTGGACTTATGCTTGTCAGGTGGATTTTGCGCAGGTAGGGCCGGTCGGCGGGGTGGACTATCCGCGTACGTATCAGGAGTTTCGGGTGTGGTTTCCCGATGACGTGG